>WNFS01003434.1_pt1 | contig 17190 bp, 12 predicted proteins | sample 5400141 | NCBI WGS metagenome assembly WNFS01 (sample SAMN13153358, study PRJNA577476) | soil metagenome | isolation source: 60 cm saprolite under Madrone tree | place: USA:California | collected 2016-06-14
TTGCTTCTGAAACGGAGACGATGTCCGGCAAGCCCGATTGACGCGCCAATTGTTCGCGAAGACGAAGATTGTCAACGCGCAAACGACGTTTCTCAGCCGCCTGCTTTACGCGCACGTCGAGTTCTGTAATGTGGTAAGGCTTGGTGAGATAGTCGTAAGCGCCCAGCTTCATGGCCTCGACCGCAGTTTCAACCGTGGCCTGGCCGGTAAGCATGATCACTTCGGGCGGGTTGGGCCGTTCATGTACGCGCCGCAGAACTTCCATGCCGTCGATGCGCGGCATATTGATGTCGCAAAGCAAAACATCGACGTTGCTTTCTTCCAGTTTGCGCAACGCCGCTTCGCCGTCGGGCGCGACCTGCACGCGATAACCCAGCCGCTCCAACTCTTTTTGCAAAACGAGACGAAGATTCGCTTCGTCTTCGGCAATCAGAATGCGCGCTGCTTTTTGCTCGTTCAATCCTGCTCTCCGTCGGGGATTATTGCCGGGAGTGAAATCGTGAAAGTAGTGCCAACACCAACAGTGGATTGCACGTCAAGACTGCCACCGTGCTCGGTTAAGATACCATAACAAACTGCCAGTCCAAGACCGGTGCCTTTGCCTACTTCCTTGGTAGTAAAAAACGGCTCGAAGATCTTCGCAACATTCTCAGCGGAAATACCCGCCCCGTTATCGCTCACTTCGACACAGACATTCTCGCCGTTCTTTGAACTAACGATTCTCAACTGGCCACCGACCGGCATGGCATCGATCGCATTCGTCCCCAAAGCAATTATTGCCTGCTGCAGTTGCCCCTCATCTCCGGAAACCAGCGGCAGATCATTCGCCGTTTCGATTTGAAAATTGATGTTGTTCGCGCGTTGCTGGTGGGCCAGCAGGCGTATGGCTGACGAAATGATATCGCCAAGATTAACCGGCGCATGCGCGGCTGGACGCGTCCGGCTGAAATCTAGTAAGCCGTTAGTAATCGTCTTGCAGCGGAAAGCTTCGCTGCGAATCAATCCCAGATATTCGCGCAGGTCATCGACTGCTGCCGAGTCTTTGAATTCTCCATCATTTACACGCGATTCCAGCGCTTCGGCACAAGCAGCGATGGTTGCCAGTGGATTGTTAATCTCATGGACCACGCCCGCCGCCAGCCGTCCGATGGCGGCAATTTTTTCGGCGCGCGCCACTGCCCGGTTTGCTTCAACGCGGGCCGTGATGTCCTCGCCAACTGTAATGACATGTGAAACCGGTCCATTTGGATCGATCCACATCGGGATCTTGCTGATCAACCAATGCTTGACCTCGCCACTTGCCGTGGAGGTTTCATGTTCAATACGTTCGATTTGGCCTGTCTCAAAAACCCGAGCGAACTCGGCCTGAAGCAAGTCGCGCCGTTGCCGCGTCAAGACACTAAAAATATTTTTTCCTAACGCAGAACCGCGCGGGATGCCAAGCTCGCCTAACTCGCGATTGCGGTTCCAGGCAACCACCCGGTAATCGCGATTGATTGCGTAGAGCGACAACGGCAGGCTGTCGATGATGGCTTCGATGAAGCGGCGCTGGGCTTCAACTTCAGCCGTGCGGCGCTCGACTTCAGCGGCCAAACTTGTCGAAGCATCACGTGCCGTTTGGTAAAGCGTTGAAATATGTGCGGCCAGTGCCGCTTGTTGCGCCGCGGCATCTATCAGGCGTCGCTCTGTTTCGTCGCAAGCTTCGCGCTTATCAAAAGCTACGATAAGCGCGCCCTTCGCGCGGCCGCCGAATTTCAATGGCGCCGCATATTCCACTTCATGCTTTTCGTCGCGAATGAAGAATGCACTCCTGTCGGATATCAACGTCGAAACAGCAGCGGGCTCGAGCCAGCTTCGCAAACGATCGAGCTCCAGCAGCGAAGCGTCTTCGGCGCTGCCTTCGCGATCAAAAATACAGCCAGCCTCGCGCGCGCCGCTGAGTTTTACAAACGCCGCACACATTGCCGCTCCGGTGCCTTCGTAGGTCGCGCCGGCAACCCGTCGCACCAGTTGTTCCGGTTCGAGCGCCTTCAGCAAACCGCGCCCCAGATCCGCGAGAAAGCTCAACTCACGATTGCTGCCAATGAGCTCCCACTCGCGTTGTGCCGCGCGCAGATGCGCATTCACGCGCGAAACAATCTCCGCCGCTGACGACGAGCGGAAAAGCGATTCGTCTGCGCCCGCCGCCAGCGCCTCGATGCGCTGGCCCTCATTATCATCCGCTGCCAGCGCGATGATAGGCATTCTGCTGGTGGCCGGCTGCGAGCGCAGGATTTTGCATAAAGCCGCACCGCCGTTGTTCTCAAGATCAAAATTGAGCACTGCTAGATCGCACAAATCGTCCCGCAGTAACCGCAGCGCTGATGCCGAAGCATTCGCGCTCAGCGAACGATAGCCCGCTTCGGCGAAGGCGCTCCGCAAGCGCTCCCGCGATTCGGGATCGTCATCAACTACAAGGACAGTTGGATTTTTTTCGGGGTTAATAGCAGCCGGCATGCTTCAATCCAAGCGGAGAATGGCTAATAGCCATTAGCCGGGTGAATCGTTCAGTCTCGTGGAACACCCGAGCCAAGCTCCTTCAGCGATTGAAAGCGAAGCAGGACAGTAATGTCAAGATTGTTGAAATGGCGTGCATGAATAGGACAGGCATTCCTGCCTGTCCAGGGTTGTGTCCGCCCTGGGCGCTAAGTCATTTGCGCGCCGCGAAAGATAAAATACCCAATGAAAAAGGGCGGGAGCAAACCCGCCCTCAAACTCAACCGTGTCGTAAAGGATCAATTTACAGAAACTGATGCGAGGTTATCATTCTCAAGTTCGACAATGCTTTCCGGGAGTGCCGTCTCGCGCGAAACTTTTTCGAGCTTATGACTTGACTTGGCACGGTACATGGCCTGGTCAGCCGCAACCAGCAACTGGTCCAACGTTTCTCCTTCAAGGCCAAACGTCGCGGTGCCAATGCTGATCCCGACCCGGGCCTCGCCGCCCCCGCGAATTTTGAGCGAGAACTCCGAGACTGCGGCTTCAATACGATTGCGCAGGTCCTCTACCTGATTACCGACTAACTCCTGGACGATGGCTACGAACTCGTCGCCGGCGTAACGCGCCATAAAATCGTACTCGCGCAACTGGCCCTGAATGATTCGTCCCATCTCGCGTAGCATCTTGTCGCCCACCTTGTGGCCAAAGGTGTCGTTAACAATCTTAAAGTCGTCGAGATCAAGCATGACCACCTGGAATGGCCGGTCTGTTCGACGTGCGCGTGAAGCTTCTTCGTCGAAACGCAGCGAAATGTAACGCGCGTTTGGCAGGCCAGTGAGTGGATCAGTCAACGCGTTTGATTCAGCTTCAGCGTGATGCATCGCGTTCGACAGTGCGTCGGAAGCGAGGCGCGTTACAGTCTCCAGCAGTCTCATGTGATCGTCAGTGTATGCATCGAGCTCCGCTGAGTAGACAGAGACTGCGCCGAGCAGGATCTCGTCTTTGAAGAGCGGCAAAGAGGCCATCGAGTGGTATTCGCGCTCAATTTCCAAGCCGGCGAAATCAAGACTGGGATGAAGTTGATTAATGGGACTGCGATTGGCCAGGGCAAAACCAGTTACGCCTTCGCCGGGGGCGACGCATCTGGCTGCGAGGCACTTGGCATTTCTACCCGCAACGTGCGCGGTGGTCGCATAACCTTTAATTTCGTCGTAGAGATAAACGACGCAGGTATCGAAAGGCACGACGTGGCCAACCTTGTCGACCAGTATCTCCACCGTATTCTTCACATCGAGCGAGGATCCAAAGGTACGGGCAATTTCGTAGAGTGCATAAACTTCCTGGTGCGCACTCTTAATCTGATCGTAGGCCATATAGGAGCCGCGTTCGCGGGTTTGCACCATGTCCACTTCGTTTAGGGCAAATGGCTCATGGCTTTCATTTGGCGGCAATTGCTGCGGCAATCCCAAGGCGGCAATCTGCGCTTCAAAACGCGGCAAGTGCTTAATAAATAACTCAACGACGTTGGGATCGAAATGGGTGCCTGAACCGCGAAGCAGGAACGCGAGCGCCTCGTCACGCGTCATGCCGCGTCTAAACGGACGATCTTCTCTAACTGAATCGAAACAATCGACGACGGAAATAATGCGCGCCGTGATCGGAATCTGTTCGCCCTTCAAGCCGTCGGGATAACCATGACCGTCCCATTGTTCGTGATGGTGCCGCACGATTGGAGTTACGGGATAAGGAAAATCAATGCGACTGAGAATCTGCGCTCCCACGGTGGTGTGGATCTTCATCTTTTCAAACTCTGCCGGTGTCAGGCGGCCAGGTTTGTTGATGATGTGAGCGGGAACGGCGAGCTTGCCGACGTCATGAAGCAAGGCTCCGGCTTTTAGTGCGCCGATCTCCGCGACGCCGAGACCTAGAACCTCGCCGAGGCCGGCCGCGTAAACCTGTACCCGGCGCACGTGGCAATGCGTTGTTTGATCCTTTGCGTCTATTGCCGTGGCCAGCGCTTCGGCAGTCGCAAAGTGCATGCGGCTAAGCTCTTCGGTCTCACGCGTTTTCGCGCTAAGGCGAAACCAAGCGAGGTAAATCACCTGCGCGCCGGCAAACAGTGCGACGCTCAAGAGAGCAAGCGACATCATCTGGTGGATGGCCCAAGCTGCGACGAAAGCGCCACCGGCAATGATAAAAAGCCGGTAACGCTTCGCAGGGAAGTTCTGACCAGTCTGTTCGAGCTGATTCATCCACGCTCCTAATTGGTTCACTTAGATTCTTTTCAAATGCAAAAACATCAAGCCTCGAATTCATTACCGGGCAAGCTTCTCACTTTCAGTTCTGTGGCCAAAGCAAGCTGGGAGCAACTCAACTTGCTTTGGCCTAACTGGGGCAAGCGGGCGAGCGTTCGGGCCCGCCTTGCTGGGTGAGAGCTTGTCAAAGTAGCGCTGCGGATTACTCCCGCGCGCGCTGTCTGAAAATTGTGGCGGCTCGGACTCCGTGCGGAGAGCCCGTGAAGCCCAAGGCTTCTCAGCCGCGCCATTCCCTTTCTCAATTGTTGTGCCGCAAGGATTCGAGCGCGACCTCGCGACGAGTGGTTGACTTATCGAGGGTTTTTCAAAACGAATTGCAGGCGAAAATCTTAGCCTTCCTGCCTGGAATCAATTTGACAGGTCAGAGTGATGTCGTCGGTCAGAGTGCGTAATCGATTGGTTGACAACCTGCAAATGACAGGGCAACCTTCGTCAGTTAAACCAATCTGAGCGAATGGCTTGAACTGAAATCGGTTCTCCGTGACCCGTTCAGGTCGTCGCTTTTTTGTTCTTGAGCGGGAAACACGTGGACAAATCCGCCAGCAAACGAATAGCGACAACTACGTCTGCCGGTTATATCGAGCTGCTTCGTTGTAATCGAAACTTTCGCCAGCTCTGGCTCGGTCAGGTTGTCAGCCAAATGGGCGACTGGTTTGACACGATCGCGCTTTACACAATCATCCTCAATTTAACTGGATCCGGCCGCCACATTGGACTGCTGATGGTGGCGCGGTTTGTGCCCAGCTTCGTTTTTGGATCGCTGTCGGGGGTGGTCGCAGATCGATTTAACCGCCGCACGATAATGATTGTGTCCGATCTGCTGCGTGCAGTTGTTGTGCTCGGATTTCTTCTGGTGCGGCGCGCGGATCAGGTGTGGATCATTTATTTTCTGACGGTGTTGCAACTCGCTTTCTCGACGTTCTTCGAGCCTGCGAAGACAGCCGCGATTCCCTCCATTGTTGCCGATCGAGAGTTAGTGTCCGCAAACGCGATTTCTTCCGTCACCTGGTCGGCAATGCTGACGTTGGGTGCAGCCATCGGCGGCGTGGTCACTGGATTGTTCGGTACTGATGTCGCATTCATCCTCGACGCTCTTTCGTTTCTCCTTTCCGCGGCTTTGATTACGAGTGTCAGCATTCCGAAACGACCGCCGCGGGAGAAGCGCAAGCTGACATTGAGTCGCGCACTCGGCATAACTGAAACTATCGAAGGCGCGCGCTATGTCAAAAAACGACCGCGCGTATTGGCTCTGTTGCTGGTCAAACCGGCCTGGGGTATGGGTGGCGGCATCCTTACGTTGCTGGCTGTTTTTGGCGAAAAGGTTTTTCCAGTGGGCCATAGCGCTGCGACCGGCATCGGTGTGTTGTTTGCAGCGCGCGGCATCGGGACTGCCGTTGGCCCAATTGTCGCACGCCGCATTTCGGGCGAAGGCAAGAAGGGTATGCAGAATTCCATCGGCATCGCCTTCTTAATCGGCGGCGTGTTCTACATGGCATTTGGCGCAGCTAAAAGTTTTGTGATTGCGTTGGTAGTTTTGGGAATCGCCCATACGGGCGGAAGTATTTTGTGGGTCTTCTCTACTGTGCTGCTGCAACGGGGTGTTGAAGACAATTTTCGCGGGCGAGTGTTCGCAGCCGAGCTGGCTTTGTTAACGCTGACGATGGCTGTTTCAAACTATGCTACCGGCGTATTGCTCGATCCGATCGGGCTGTCGCCCCGGGTGGTATCGATTGGTATTGGCGCATTGTTCCTGCTTCCCGGCCTGGTTTGGTTTGCCACACAGAGGTGGTGGGATCAGGACAAACGCGAACCGGTCGAAAAAATCGGGGCTGTGAAAGCGCAAGAGCACGGTTTAGAGGCCGGCGTTGGCCCACTGGGAACGGCAACGAAAAGCTGGGACGAGTCGAAACCCTAGAGGTAGGTGGCTTCGCTTACAAATAACCTTGATGAAGATCAAAGTCGGAGTAATGGGGTCAGCCGGCGATGCATCGCCTGATACCAAAGGTGCGCTGGTAAAAAAGGCGCAAGCACTGGCGCGGGCAATTGCGTCGCGTCCTTTGCTGCTCTTGACAGGCGCAACCACCGGCATCGTGTATGTTGTTGGCAAAGCAGCGCATGACGCGGGCGTTTTTCATCTGGGCATCTCACCCGCACAGAACATTCAAGAGCATGTTGAAGAGTACAAACTGCCGCTCGATGCCTGCGACCTGATTGTCTACACCGGATTTGGCTTGAAGGGTCGAAACGTTGTGCTGGTACGATCCTGCGACCTCGTTTTGTTTGTCGCCGGAGCCATGGGCTCACTCAACGAATTCACCATTGCGCACGACGAAGGAAAAATTATCGGATGTTTGACCGGCACCGGAGGCGTTGCGGATGATGCCGATTATCTTTTGCGCAAGTTCTCGAAGGATACCGGCGCACGCGTTTTTCAGGATGAAGATCCGGAGAAACTCCTGGACGCTTGTTTGGAAGGATTCAAGATTTAGCCCGACAGAAAAGAGGAATCATGGACTTAGGAATAAAAGATCGTGTGGCGTTGGTTGCAGCGGCCAGCAAAGGAATCGGTTTCGCGGCAGCGCGTGAGCTGGCAAAGGAGGGCGCACGTGTGTTCCTTTGTTCGCGCGACGAAAAGCGCGCGAGTGAGGCAGCGCAAAAACTTCATGATGAAACGGGCGCCACGGTTGCGGGCATTGGCGCCGACGTCACCGATAACGAATCGGTGGAGCATTTTGTAAATCTCGTGCGCGAACGCGCGGGCCGCATCGATATTCTGGTAAACAACGCCGGCGGTCCACCATCCACTACCTTCGCTGACACGGATCTCGAGATGTTTCGCAAGGCATTTGAGTTGAATGCGCTGTCGGCGATTCGTCTGGCAAAACTGGTTCTGCCCGGCATGCAGTCTCAGAAGTGGGGTCGCATCGTAAATATCACTTCAGTTTCTGTGAAGCAACCTATCGATGGCTTGTTATTGTCGAATACGGTGCGCGCTGGTCTGACCGGTTGGGCCAAAACGGTTTCGACCGAAGTTGCTGCGGATAACATCACAGTCAATAACGTCGCTCCCGGCTACACGCTAACTGAACGCCAGGAGGAATTGGCAACAGCTCGAGCTAAAGCGACTGGCAAACCTAAGGAAGAAATGATTGGTTTGTGGGCGGCTCAGGTGCCAATGCGCCGCCTGGCCAGTCCTGAAGAGATCGCAGCGGCTGTAGCCTTCCTCGCCTCCGAGCGCGCCTCTTACATTACGGGCGTTACGCTGCAAGTGGATGGTGGTTGGGTGCGGGGTTTGTTGTAATGCGGACGGATACAACTATCGCTGCGCAATTTACGGGAACTGACGTTCCGGTTGGAGATTTCGATCATCCCGCCTGGGAAACCGCGCAACCCGCTTACATTCATCGTTATTGGTCGGGAGCAGAAGCGCCGCCGTCACGCCACGCCGAAGCGCTCACTATCTGGTCGGAACAATCACTGACCGCACGTTTTGTTTGCCGGCAAAATGAGCCTCTGGTAGTTAGTCCAAACCCTCAATTAGGGGAAAAAACAATTGGGCTGTGGAAAAGAGACGTCTGTGAATTCTTTGTGGCGCCCGATGCGGCACGGCAGCATCGTTATCTGGAGTTTGAAGTTGCGCCGACCGGAGAATGGCTTGACCTGGCGATTGAATTGATTGATGGCGTACGCAATACCGATTGGGAATTTCATTCGGGGTTGACGGCGGCGGCACGGGTTTCTAACAACGAAGTGACGATTGCGATGCAGATTCCCTGGAGCCGATCACTTCCGAAGCCGAACGCGCACGATGTCTGGCGCGCAAATCTTTTTCGTTGTATCGGCCTCGGCAGCGAACGCTACCTCGCCTGGCAACCTACGCAGACAGCTGAACCCAACTTCCATGTTCCAGAAGCTTTTGGCCGGCTCGAGTTTGTTTAGCGGTTTGTTACGGTGTGACGAAGACACCGGCACGAGTTAAGTTAGCAAGCCTGTCACGTAATTTGTAAAGCGTTCGCGATGAGCGTCGGTCATCTCAACAATCTTCGCGCCGATTACGTAGCCTGTTTCTGTCTTGTGTTCTTCGAGGCTCTCGTAACGAAGCGGCACGACCTGCATCACCACTGGTCCTTGCGGTAGTTCCAGCACAACCTTCAGTTTGCGATTCTCGCCAATGAGATGGTGTTCGCCGAGCAAGATGGTGGGCACGATTAGCGCGAGCCCGTTCATGCTTACATCCAGTGTGTGACCTTTCAAGCCGGCATTTGTTCGCGGTCCATTAAGCTTGATTGCGGGTCCAACAAGCGAGAGCGTAAACGCAAGCCGTGCCGTTTGGCGCTTAGCTTGGCGCCGATCGCCGACGAACCGTCGCAAATGCGAGACCAATGATCGTGCCAGCTCCGACATTTTTTCGCGCCTTCAATTCTGCTGTGGACGGATGCCCCGCAAACAATTCGCTAATTGTTTGTGAAGACACTATTGCGCGGCATCAGTTCTGCTGAATGTCAGTTGCCGCTATCAGAGGAGGGGCAGATCAGGAAGCGAGCGTCGGGAAAGTCGCAGCTCCATTCTAGGCAGCTTGGACGCGGGAAGCAATAGAAACTTTAAGTGCGGTTTGATTGTTCGTAATACTGGAGCTTTGATGGAGACCAGGGGCGAATCAAGACGATTTTGGTCGCCCGACCGCTACACCTTTTGTCTAGTTTTTTCTCTTCAAGGCGTTAATGGCTTCCCACTCTTGTCGCCGCTGCGCACGCCGGTAGCATCCATGTAAAACGAAAGCTTACCCGTGCGTCCATACTGTGCCGGCTCGGCCGCTGCATTCCAGCTCTTTCCGCCGCCAATGCTATTGATATGAAAACGATAACCGGTTGATTCGGTGCCTTCGAGATCTTTCGGCAACAGGCCGGCAGCAATCAATGTCGCGAGATCAGCAAACAATCCGTTGTGCTGTTGACTGTAAACCAGTTGGGCCAGTGAAATGCGAGTCAGCATCGCCTGCACCTCGTCGTGATGTGTATCGATGCGGGCGTTAAAGAAAAACTGCTTTCCGGCCTTTTTGACAATCTCCTGGTTTTCCTTATCACCGATGATCCAGGCGCCGTCTACTCGCATTAGTGTTATGGGTTCAGACTGCTCCGGATTGTCACTCTCTTTCACTTTTACGAATACAGTTGCCGTTTCGCCGCTGATTTGCTCACCCGAGATGTTTACCGCTTCGGGAATCACTGCCGCCATTTTTTCAAAGTCCGGACGCAAGTCTTCAAATTCCTGCGGTTTGAGCGGGTCAATCGCGGGCTTGTAGATCGACAAGTCAAAAGCCTCGCGAAATCTTTTCTCTCGCATGGCCTTGTAAAACTCACGCACGGTATCAGACGGTGACCGCTTTGGTTGCTGCGCCGCCGCTACTGCGGCCAAGGAACAGATCAGCAAGCCGATGACGATGACGCGTTGAAGAGATCGTGCAGCTTTAACTAAAGCGCGCATTAGTAAAATTTCCTTTTGACCAAAATCAAGGCGCGCCCCGTGCTAAGCAGCGCGCCTGAAAAGTATAAACTATAAAACGCAAACGAACAGAATCAGCGTCGCTTCACCGCGTCAGGACGAGTTGTCAAGATAACTTCGCGCCCCACCAGATAGAGCAGCAGCATCAGGATAATAAACGGAATCATCGACAACATGTCTGACTTTGGGCCGCCAAAAAGCGGGTTGTGCAGCGTGGCCCAGTCTTCCACCGCCTTGTTAAAGTTTGCCAGCGCCGGACGCGGCACGCCCTGAAGTATCGCAATCACGATTGCTGCCAGCGCGCCGCCAGCAATGTATCCTGAGGCCATCAGCACACCGGGACTCTTATCGGTCTCGGCGACCAACTCATCTTCAGTCAGCTTGTGAGCCTGAAGTTTCTTGCGCAGGTACTTGTCTACCAGCAAGCGAATCATGCCGCCAATAAAAATCGGGCTCGACGACGATAGCGGCAGGTAAACACCAACGGCAAACGCCAGCGAAGGAATGCCGCTCATCTCAAGCACTATGGCAATCATCACGCCCAGCAGCACCAGTCCCCACGGCAACTGCCGGTTCAGGATTCCCTTGATGATGTAGGACATCAACGTGGCTTTAGGCGCGTCGTACTTTGTTACTGCCGAGCCGTCCGGTCTTACTTTGTGAATGCCGTTGATGCCGGGGTCGGCAAGGTAAACCGGTACGCCCTGATCGTTCACCATATAACGGCCAGCAGATCCACCGGTGGTATCTGTTTTGTGGAACGGCCGGTAGGTGTTCTTGTCCGAGTTGGCTTGCGGGCCTTTCAGCTTTTCCGGCGCGCCGGCTTGTGACGGATCAATTTTTAGCGTGGCCGGAAAATTCTCTTCAACTTTGTAAACAACTTTGCCTGAACCATCGACCAGGTATTGGCCGGGATCGAGACCGGCTACTGCTCCAGCGCCCGCTTCATTTTTCAACACGCGGTAATTACCGGGTGCGGAAGGTTTGATCTCATCGGTGTAAGCGGGCAGTGAACTCGCTTTAGTTGAATCGACAGTGACGCTGCTGGTGGCCGGTTCAAAACTGACGCGCGGTACGTAAACCGTGGCTGAATCGTTGAGCAGCAAGAGAATCGGACCAAGAATCAAGGCAGACGCAAATGCGCCCACGAGGATTGCGATCTGTTGCAGTCGCGGTGTTGAGCCTATCAGAAACCCAGTCTTCAAATCCTGCGACGTTGTACCGCCGTTGGAAGAAGCGATGCAAACAATGCCGCCAATAGACAGCGCGGTAATGTAGTAGCTTGGACCAGTCCAGCCAACCAGCAGAAAAATCAAACAGGTCAACAGCAGGGTAGCGACAGTCATTCCTGAAATCGGATTTGAAGAGGAACCGATCTCGCCGGTCAGACGGGACGAAACCGTCACAAACAGGAAACCGAAAGCAATGATGAGGACAGCGCCCATGAAGGCGACAAACGGATTGATCCGGAGTCCCAACTGCGGAAAGGCCATGATCATGCCTATCAAAGCGATGATGCCGCCGATCACGAACTTCATCGAAATGTCTTGATCCGTTCGCGGCGCATTTGCAGTCGCCGCCTGACCGCCGCGCAGATCGGCGAGTCCACCTTTCAACCCGTGCCAGATCGTCGGCAGCGATCGAAACAGGCTGATGATACCGCCGGCCGCGACCGCGCCCGCGCCAATGTAAAGCACATAGGCGCCGCGAATCTGACCGGGTCACTAATGGGAACAGTTCCGGGCGGCAGGACAGTGGTCATGCCCTCACCAAAAAATTTGATTGCCGGAATCAAAACCAGATAGGCCAACACGCCGCCCGCGCACATGATGGAAGCGATACGTGGCCCGATGATGTAGCCGACGCCCAACAGCGCTGGCGAAATTTCAGCCGACAGCGAAGCGGCCTTGAATGGTGCGCCAAAAACTTTCTCTGGCACGTCCTTCCATCCCTTAAGTCCGGTCATCAGCACCTGGTAAAGGAAGCCAATTCCCAGGCCACCGAAAATTGTTTTGGCTCCCGTTTGCGCCGATACTTCAGCTCTGGCGTTTGGGTCGGCCCCGGCCGCCGCGGCGGCGCGTGATTCATCGGACGCGCCTGCTTTCAAGACTTCCGCACAAGCTGTGCCTTCCGGATACTTCAAATAACCATGCTGGGCCACAATCAAAGCGCGCCGCAGCGGAATCATCATCAGAATGCCCAGCAGTCCGCCAAGCATCGCCACCAGCATCACACGCGTAAACTCCAAATCGAAACCGAGAATCATGATCGCCGGCATCGTCACGCCCACGCCAAAAGCGATCGACTCGCCTGCGGAACCGGCGGTCTGCACGATGTTGTTCTCGAGAATTGTTGCGTCCCGCAGGCCAATTTTTGAAAGCATGCGAAAGATGGTAATAGAGATGACCGCAACCGGAATCGAAGCGCTAACGGTTAGTCCTACCTTCAAAACGAGGTACAGTGACGACGCCCCAAAAACCATTCCCAATAGCGTCCCGATGATCAGCGGCAGAACTGTCAACTCGCGCATACGCACGCCGGCTGGAATGTACGGTCGGAAATTTTCCAGATAAGGATTATCCGGTTTGAAACCTATTCGGTCCGGGAACTCGTTCGCAGGAATGCTTTCAGAAGACATCTGAAGTTGACCTCCGATTCAGTTTGTAAAACGGGGAGTGCGTAGGGGGTTGAAAACGTCGCTACTTTACACGGCTGGCAGGTCGTTGGGCAAGTTTAGTATTACTCAATCGCGCATGATTCCTATAAGGTCACAATGTTTTTCGATTACACTCGGCACCTTAACCAATGATGTTCGCTACACCCAAAAACCTTATGCGTGTAAAGTCGTTTGCACTCGTCCTGTTACTGTCAGCGGTTACTTCCCTTGCCTCGCTCAACACCGCCAGCACACAACCAGCGCGCGACGGTGCCCTCACGCAGTCTCAAGGCATACCCTCGCCAGAGAATGTTCTCGGCTTCACACCCGGTGACGATCGAAAGCTCGCGAGCTGGAACCAGGTGATTCGATACTTTGAAACGTTAGCTAAATCCAGTGACCGAGTCAGGTTTGAGGAGTTAGGCAAGTCGACGATGGGCCAACCATTCGTGATGGCGACGATTAGCGCCCCTGAAAATCTTGCGCGCTTGGAAGAATACCAAAAGAGTCAGGAATTGCTGGCCGATCCTCGCAAACTCGGTCCAGCGGCCGGGCGCGAACGCAAAGCGTCAGAACTGATCTCCCGGGGCAAGACGATCGTGCTGATCACCTGCGGCATTCACTCGACTGAAGTAGGTTCGTATCTTTCGAGCATGCTCATTGCTTATCGTTTAGCTTCATCGAACGAACCAGAGATTCGCAATATTCTGAAGAACACGATCATATTGCTGGTGCCATCTCTGAATCCCGACGGCGTGGACATCGTCAAAAACTGGTACGACAAAACCCTGGGCACACCCTATGAAGGCACGAACCCACCGGAGTTGTATAACAAGTACACGGGCCACGATGACAATCGCGATTGGTACGCCTTCACGCAGGTCGAAACTCAAATCGCTGTTGAAAAGATTCACAACGTCTGGCACCCGCAGATCGTTCACGACATACATCAGCAAGGCGAATACGGTGCGCGCATGTTTCTGCCGCCTTACATGCCGCCGGTTGAACCAAACGTTCCTCGGCAAATCGTGGCGGGATATACACAATTGGGAGACTACATGGCGCGCGAGATGCGCACCTCCGGGTTCAAAGGCATAACCACAAATTCAACTTACGACGCGTGGTCACCGTCACGTGCTTACTCGCATTACCACGGCGGCGTGCGCATCTTGTCGGAAACGGCATCCTGCAAACTCGCCACACCCCTAACCGTAAAATTTGAACAACTAAAAAAAGGCGAACGCTACGATCCGAAAAAAGAATCGGCGACCTTTGCTCCACTCTGGCGCGGCGGCGAATGGCATCTGCGCGACATCACAAACTACATAACAATTGCAGCGTTCCTGCTTTTGGACCATGCCGCGACTCATCGCGAAGAATGGCTGCAGAAGTTTTACGAGATTGGCAAAGCAGCAGTGAGACCCAGGAAAAAAGGCGAGCTGTTTGCTTTCCTCATTCCGGCAGCCCGGCATCAAGCTGATCTCACAACGGCGTTGGATCGCGCGGGCGTTGATGTTGATTTCCCTTTGCCCTTCAACGCGGCGGGAATCAAGTACCCGCAAGGCACAGCAGTCATTCGCATGGACCAACCCTATGGCTCGTTTGCGCAGGCGCTATTGGAGAACCAGCATTATCCGGATTTGCGCGACAGTTCGGGTCACCCCATCTCACCTTATGACGTAACGGCACACACGCTGTCACTTCTAATGGGAGTGCAAGTGAAATTCATTCAGCAACCCTTTCGCTACCGCCTGCCGGAAGAAGGCGGAATGAATAATTGCACCGGGTTTGGCGAAATCGAGGAAAGGCTCGGCCTCTACAAACCCCATGTCGCAGCCAGCGATGAAGGTTGGAGCCGCTGGGTGTTGGACCAGGAACATTACAAGTACGCCTCGGTCGAAGACGCCGAGATTCGATCTGGCGACTTAAACGCAAATTACAATTCAATCGTGATTCCGGACCAGGCGCCGGAAACAATTCTCAATGGTCACAAAGCAGGCACGATGCCGCCGGAATATACCGGCGGTCTTGGACCAGCAGGCGTGAAAGCGCTGCGCGAGTTCGTCGAACTGGGGGGCACGCTGGTTTGTTTGAATCGCGCGTCAGATTTTGCGATCGAGCAATTCAACTTGCCTGTGAGAGATGTGACGGAGGACTTATCCGAAAAAGAATTCTTTGTACCGGGTTCGATTCTGCGAATAGAGTTGGACACTTCGCATCCGATTGCAGCGGGCATGCCGAAAGAATCAATTGCCTGGGTCGAAGACTCGCCGGTGTTTGAAGTTATTCCCGGGAGCGCGGGTGTCCCGCCCGTCATGAGCGCGCAGCGCGAACCTGGAGATAGGATATCTGCGCTTTCAGCCTCCAGCGTCCGCGTTATCGCGCGCTATCCGTCAAACAGAAACCCTTTGCTTTCCGGTTGGTTGCTTGGAGGAAATCGCATCAAAGGAAAGGCCGCACTTGTTGAAGTCACGATGGGCAAGGGCCGTATTATTCTCTTTGGCTTTCGGCCACAATACCGCGGCCAGTCGCTGGCCACTTACCCGCTCTTCTTCAACGCCATCAGCGCGAAATAGATTCAACGCAAATACTGGGACCGCGGGCGTCCCGCCCGCAATGAGCGCGAAGCGCGAAAACTACGCCACTAAAGAAGTTTCTGTTTCTTAAACCAAGCACTACCGTATGGCCAATCTTCGGGCCGTCGACACAGCCCAGCTTTCACTGGATTGTTTTCAATATACTTAACAGTCCTTTCAAAATGCTCTTCACTGCGAATATAGCGGTCGAAATAATCTTCGATCCAAAACTGCCCGTCACGATGCAATATTTTGTTTGCCTCATGCGAAGTATAAGACTTAAGCGAATGCAGAATATCGCTCAACTCGTATTGGTCGAATCGTGTCAGTAAGGAATGAACGTGGTTTGGCATCACTACCCACGAGAAAAGACGATATCTTATGCCGTCAAACTTAAGCAGCGAATTCTGAACCATCCTGGCCACTTGGGGAACTTTGAGAAAAGCGGCGCCGTACCCTTGATCCAAATACTTCTCAATGCGCTTCTGCAGCACGATTCTTTCCTGCTCGTATGTGAGGGACCTTAATTCTTGCCGCCAGCCTTGGATAACTTTTCGGGGGATGGAGTCAGCGAGATGAAATGTAATGAACTGCGGCAAAGCTCGTCCATCGAAGTGGGGTAGATAGCCTCGACTATGCCAACCGGCCACTCGTAGTTCGTTTTGGTGACGATCCTCAAACAGCGTCATGCGCGCGATACTAAGGCAGGCGTTACGTGGTTACCGAGGACCGCGCAGTTACTGCGAGATTCAATTCAATGCAAGGATTCTTGTTCGCGCTTCGCGCTCATTGCGGGCGGGGCGCCCGCGGTCCCAGTAGTTTGCTTGAGTGTTACTGAAGGTACATCTGCGCGGCCATCTTGGTGAGTTTCCAGACGCGCGACCATTGCACGCCGCCGTTGCCGTTTTCACGGCCGGTAATCGTATCGAAGATCAACTTGCCGAACTTGCGACCTTCACGCCGCAGCATAAACTCTCTCGCATAAGGTTTCGCCGTCTCGAAAAAGCTGAACGCGGGATCGGTAACAATGCCGATGCCTTCGAGCGTCATCAGCGCCCGCATGATGTAAGTAAAGTTAGCCGGCAGCCGGAATGGATATTCGTAAACCACCTCCGCCAAATCGTAGGTGAGCTCCTTGAAGTTTACTTCGCCAAGCTTCAAGTTGAGATAAACCTTGAAAAGCCTTTCGACCACCGGACGCACTGTTTCGGCATCAACTCCCGGCTTCAGGAAGTTTAGATCAATGATGTCCTGGCCCAACCCCTGCACGTTGCGTTCGATCACATGAAAGAAGGCATCGATCATCTGCGACTGGAGCTTCGCATCGATGCGGCCGACCATGCCGAAATCGAAAAATGCCAAATGCCCGGAATCCATCACGAGGAGATTTCCCGGGTGTGGATCAGCGTGAAAGAATCCGTCCTCAAGCAGTTGCTTCAGATAGGTGCGCACCAGCAGCCGATTAACTTTAACCGGCGAGACGCGGCGCGCGCGCAAGGCATCGATATCGACAACTTTGGTTCCGCGTATGAATTCAAGCGTTAACACTTTTGTGCTGGTGTGTGACCAGTAAATCTTCGGAACGCGCACGGCTCGCCACGTTTTGAAGTTATAGCGAAAGCGATCTGCGTTCCGCCCTTCCTTGACGTAGTCCATCTCTTCA
>WNFS01006752.1_pt1 | contig 17174 bp, 8 predicted proteins | sample 5400141 | NCBI WGS metagenome assembly WNFS01 (sample SAMN13153358, study PRJNA577476) | soil metagenome | isolation source: 60 cm saprolite under Madrone tree | place: USA:California | collected 2016-06-14
GGCTACCGAGAATCCTCAGGGTGGCGGGCAAATCTTCGTCAATGGCCAGCATTTCAGCGGCACCAATTTTGAGTTGGATGGGACCGATAACCAGGACCCAATCCTTGGCATTATTGTGGTAAATCCGAATCTCGATGCCGTTGGCGAAGCCAAGATCGCGCTGCAGGACTATGACGCGGAATCCGGCAAGGCCACCGCAGGCATCGTCAAGGTGCAAACGAAATCCGGTTCAAACGACTTCCACGGCAGCGGCTTCTACTACTACCGTAATAGCGAGCAGGAAGCGCGCGATCCGTTCACGAACAAGCCTGGAGTTCCTCTCGCCGCGGCGACCTGGAAGCAGTATGGTGGATCGGTCGGCGGCCCCATCTTCAAGAACAAGCTGTTCTTCTTTGGCGATTATCAAGGCACCAAACAGCAGCAGGGCATCACGAACCAGTACACGATTCCGACCGCCTTGGTAGAGAACACCTGTGGTTTTGGCAAACCGGGCAACTGCGACCTCAGCGAGTATTTGGCTCCCGCCCCTGCCGGTTTCGGTCCTATAAACGGTCAAATTTGGGATCCGATGTCGGGCAATTCAGCGACGGGGACCGGTCGGACGAAGTTCGTGGGCAACCTGATTCCGAACACAAGGATTTCGCCACAGGCGACGGCCATGCTTGCCCTGTTCCCAAAGCCAACTTCCAGCGGCATAAACAATAACCTGGTCACGACAGGTGCAGGTCCTTTCAAACAGAATTCTTTCGATACGCGTATTGATTACAGCGCCCCGCGCAACTTTCAGATCTTCGGTCGCTTCAGCTTGGATTATTTCTCACTTTCCGGAACTGGCGGTTTGGGAGCGCTGGGCGGCCTTGGTTTTGGACCTGGGGGATTGAACGGATCTTCCACCGTGCACAACTACAGCTTGGCAAGCGGCTTTACCAAGCCCATCGGTACGAAATGGCTCACCGACTTTCGCTTTGGGTATTTCAAATACAACCCGCAGACAGCCTACTCCGATGCCGGCGCTTCACCCATGGACAAATTTGGGGTTCCCGGGCTGAACAGCGGGCCGGGTGTTGTCGGGCCCCCGACAACGGGAGGCTTAGCGGGCATCGATTTTAACGGCACCGGCGGGTTTACCCCCATCGGTGACGGCTTGAACATCGGCCGCTGCAATTGTCCGTTGACAGAAAGCGAACAGCAGTTCCAGTTTGTGAACAACTGGACGCGAACCCAGGGCAACCACACCATCAAGTTTGGCGCGGATATTCGCTATGCCGAAAACCTCCGTGTTCCTAGCGACGCCAGCCGCACAGGACTGCTGCACATTAATGCAGGAGACACCGCCGATAGCGGCGTAGGCGGCCTCAGCTTCGCGACGTTCCTGCTGGGCGACGTGACTTCTTTTGAGCGGTTCGTCAGCAGCAGTTTGACTGCTGCCGAGCGCCAGAAGCGCTGGTTCTTCTACGGCCAGGATTCGTGGCGCGTCTCGCCGAAATTCACCATGACCTATGGCCTACGGTGGGAGATTTACTTTCCGGAGAGTGTCAATGGGAAAAACAACGGAGGTTTTGCGAATATTGAGCAAGGCGTGATTCGCGTTGCCGGCAACGGCCCGATCGGCTTAAACGGCAACGTCGACAACACCTTGAAGGCCTTCGCGCCGCGCCTTAGTTTTGCCTACCAGTTCGATCCAAAAACGGTGCTCCGCATCGGCTACGGCCGGGGCTTCGATATCGGCGTGTTCGGTTCCAACTTCGGCCACGTGGTCACACAAAACTTGCCGGTTCTCGCGAACCAGACTCTGACGGACACAAACTGCGCGACCGTGAACGGTGGAGCAGTTTGTAACTCGACTGCGACGAACGACCGAAGTGCCGTATTTACGCTCGGCAAGGGCCCGCAGCCCTTCAGTTTTTCCACGCTTCTCAGTCAGATTGGCCCAGACGGCACATTGCCACTCAGAGGGCCCGGGGGGAACGTGAGCCCGAGAATCCGGCCGACGGTTCAGCGCCTTCCTACTATCGATCAGTGGAACGCCACGGTCCAACGTCAACTTACCCCGACGCTGAACGTTTCGGTGGGCTACGTGGGCAACAAGGGCACGCACGTGTTTGCCGGCAACGGACCGTCCTACAATACGAATGAGGCGGCGATCGGCGGGGGTACTTTCGCTTATAAGTGCTCGCCAAACGTAGATCCAGTCACTGGACTGCCTACCGGGACGTTTGATTGCATACAGAGCTTCAAGCCATTTACCCCGCAGGCATTTCGTCGGCGGCTCTTCCTGAACGGTGTGCCGGCGTTCACGTACCCGGCCTTCCCTGGTGTGACGTGTTGCTCGGATAGCCCGGGCGATTACTTCGGCAACGATGCAGACAACAAATATAATGCCTTGCAAGTCAAGGCTGAGAAGCGCGTCAGCAACGGTCTGCAGTTCATTGCGCACTATACCTACTCGAAGGCTTATAACTATAACGATGGCTATTTCTCCGTTGATAAGAAATTTGCGTGGGGTCCAGACGACTTCAACCGCAATCATGTTTTCGTGATCAACACCGTCTATGAACTGCCTCTCGGCAGGGGCAAGAAGTTCATGAGCGATGCCGGCCGAGTGAAGGATCTCGTTATTGGCGGCTGGCAGCTTACGAACACGCTGAACTACAGCGGCGGTTTGCCCTTCACACCAAGCCTTGGGGAGTGCGGTCAGATTTCCGATGCCGGGCCGTGCCGTCCTAATGCAACGGGCACGCCTCTTAAGACGGGAACGAGCCGAGATGCCAACGGCTTCCTGCTCTGGTTCACGCCGTTGCCGAGTGCTCTGAGCCAGTCGCTTCCAGAAATCAAGAATTCCGCGGCGGACATCACCGGTCAAAATGACCAATGCTTGTTCGCTCGGCCGACATCCGGAGGGTTTTCGCTGCCGGCTTGCGGCCAGATCGGCAATGTCCGACGGAACTCGTACCGCGGTCCGCATGGCTTCTATTCCGACATGGCACTTTCGAAGACCTTCAACATCACTGAACGCTACAAAGCGCAGTTTCGCTTTGACGCTTACAACGTATTCAATCACCCGGTGCTTGCCTTCAGCAGCACCCAGGGCAACACATGCATAGATTGCGGCAGCGACTCTGGCCGGATCACCAGCACCGAAAACAACAATTCGCCGGGGTCACCGTCGGGCATGCGTCAGCTGCAGTTCGGTGTGAGATTCACGTTCTAACAGCAGCAACACCCCAAAACGAAAAGGGGAGCCCTCACGGGCTCCCCTTTTTTATGTTCTAATCGGTCTTACATTTCTGGAAGTTCTCGCATGACTAAGATTCCAATAATTCTCCTGTTTTTCGTCGCGATCCTTAGCGTTTCCGCCGCCGCGCCGGCGCCCCAGTCCTCCTCCGAGCAATCTTCCAGGCCGACTCTGCCCACAGAGAACAATTCCAGCCCATCGAATGGCGCGTTCGACCAGCCCCGTCACCTTTTGCAGCAAGGCAAATACGACGACGCGCTTGCCGCGCTTCAGGACATCGAGGCCCGACACCCTGCTACCAAGGGACTCCCGCATGAACTGGGTGTCGCATATTACAAAAAGGGCGATTATCTGAAGGCGATCAATTACCTACAGAAAGCGCGTGATGAGAATCCTGACGACGGCGAAGCTGTCCAACTGCTCGGCCTTTCTTTTTATCTAGCGGGCCGGCCCGGCGACGCCATCGCACCCCTCGAAAAGGTGCAAACCTGGTTTCCCAGCGCTAACGTCGACGCCGCCTACATCCTGGGCATTTGCTACATCCAGACCAAAGACTATCCTCACGCTCGCGGCGCCTTTGCGAAAATGTTCGACGTCTCTGCCGATTCCGCCGCCAGCTACCTCTTCACCGCGCGCATGTTGCTGCGCCAGGAGTTCGGCCCCGTCGCCGAGGAATACGCGCAAAAAGCTGTCGCACTCGATCCCAAGCTTCCACTCGCGCATTTTCTGCTCGGCGAGCTGCACCTGTATCACTCCCAAATCCCTGAAGCGGTCGACGAATTTCAGAAAGAGTTGCAGCTCAATCCTGGCTACGCACCCGCCTACTACAAACTTGCTGACGCATATTCTCGCCTCCAGAAATTCGATGAAGCAGAAAAACTACTGCAACGCTCCATCTGGCTCGATTCCACCTCCACCGGGCCGTATATTTTGATGGGAAAAGTCCTGCAGAAAAAAGGCGAGCCGGAGCTGGCCGCCCGCACTCTGCAACGCGCGCTGGCAATGGACCCAAACAACCCTATTCCGCATCATTTGTTGGGCCAAGCCTATCGCGACCTGGGAAGAAACGAGGACGCCGAGCGCGAGCTGAAGGTTGCCGCGGAGCTCGAAGAACGCCAGAGCGCACTACAAAGGCGAATACCATCTTTTCTACCAGCACAATCCGCAGGGCGCTGAATGGGGACACATGAGCTGGGGCCATGCGATCAGCAAGGATATGCTGCATTGGCGACATTTGCCGCTGGCTATTCCTGAAGAGCCCGGGCGCTACATGATCTATTCCGGCAGTGCCGTGGTCGACTGGGACAACTCCAGCGGCTTGTGCTCCAGCACCGACCCTCGCGATCCTTCATGCCTCATCGCCATCTACACCGCTGCCGGCACCGCCTCGCAGAAGCAAAATCTCGCCTTCAGCAACGATCGCGGCCGCACCTGGTCAAATTACTCCGCCAACCCCGTCGCAGACTTGCATCAGCCTGACTTTCGCGATCCAAAAGTGTTTTGGTACGAACCCCAGAAACAATGGGTGATGGTCGCGGTTTTCGCCGATGAAAAACAAGCCAAGGTCCTCGATTCGACCGACCTGAAAAAATGGATGCTGCGCAGCACCTTCGGCCCGCTCGGCGTAGGCAAAGGCCAGTGGGAATGCCCCGATCTCTTCGAATTGCCGCTCGACAATAACTCCCGCGCCAAGAAATGGGTCATGGTCGTAAACCGCAATCCCGGCGCGCCCGCTGGAGGTACCGGAGTCCAGTACTTCGTCGGGAGTTTCGACGGCGCCAAATTCACCAACGAAACTCCCACCGGCCAGGAGCTGTGGGCCGACTACGGCAAGGATTTCTACGCTACGAATAGTTTTTCCGACATTCCCGCGACAGACGGCCGAAGAATCTGGCTCGGCTGGATCAGCAACTGGCAGTACGCAAACACCGAACCCACAAAACTATGGCGTGGCGCACAGTCCCTGCCACGCGTATTGCGCCTCAAAGAATATCCAGATGGCGTTCGCTTGATTCAGACTCCCCTTAAGGAGGCCGAACAGCTCCGCACCAGGCAGTTACTTCGTGGCAGCGGGTTCTCAATCCAGCAAGCGAACGATGCAATTCGCGCAACCGGCATCCAGGGTGACACGCTCGAAATCGAAGCAGAGATCGTTCCTCATGCGACTGGCGAGATCGGTTTCCGCCTGCGCAAGGGCCGGAACGAAGAGACGCTGGTCGGCGTGTCCGCGAAAACGCACGAAGTCTTTATCGATCGCACGCGCTCCGGCGTGGTTTCCTTCTCTCCAGATTTTCCGGGACGTCATCGAGCCACTCTGCACTGGACTTCTTCCGTGAAACTTCATATCTTCCTGGACCGTTCCAGTGTCGAAGTCTTTGCAAATGACGGCGAAACCGTGCTGACCGATCGCATCTATCCGTCGCCGGGCGGCGATGGATTGGAAGTATTTTCCGACTCGGGCGATTCCCGAATTCCGTCGCTAACTATCTGGAAGTTGGGCTCGATCTGGAAATAGAGAGAGGTCGGCACGTGACCCCCGCAAAACCTCTCACCGTCGTTGGCCTGGGCGAACTCCTCTGGGACATGTTTCCGGAAGGCAAGCAACTCGGCGGAGCTCCCGCCAATTTCGCCTATATGACAAATCTGCTGGGCGATACCGGCGTCGTCGCCAGCTGCGTCGGCGATGATGAGCTTGGCCGTGCCGCAACGCAGCGCCTTGAGCGCTTGGGTCTGCGCACATCTTCTGTGCAATTCGACCCGCTGCATCCCACGGGCGTAGTCAAAGTGGACGTCGACCCCACCGGCCAGCCCACTTTTCACATTGCCCAAAACGTGGCCTGGGATTTTTTCGAATGGACACCGGCCTGGCGTTCCCTCGCCGAAAGCGCCGACGCCGTCTGCTTCGGATCGCTCGCGCAGCGTTCCACGCAATCGCGCCAGACCATTCGCTCATTTCTGAACGCGCTTCGCCCAGGCACTACGCGCGTCTTCGACGTCAACCTCCGCCAATCGTTTTACTCCGCACAAGTGCTCGAGGAATCCTCGCAGCTTGCCGACGTCATCAAGGTGAATCACGACGAGCTTCCCGTCGTCGCCAAGCTTTTAGGGCTTCCCTTCATCTACGACGAAATGCGCGCCGCGCAGTGGCTCCGCGCCAAATATGATTCGAAGCTGGTCTGCATCACACGTGGAGCCCGAGGCAGCCTCGTCGTTAGCGAAACCGAAACTAGCGAGCACCCCGGTTATCGTGTGCACGTGGCCGACACCGTCGGCGCGGGCGACGCCTTCACCGCCGCGCTCGTCTATCACTATCTTCGTCACGCTTCCGTTTCTACCCTCAACGAAGCTGCCAACCGCATGGGCGCATGGGTAGCCAGCCAGACGGGCGCCACTCCGGCACCTGACGAATTTCGTCTTGAAAAGGTTCGCTCCGCGGTCGGTGTAGAAGAGTTTTAGCGCCCTGAACCGGGCTTGGCAGTTTGCTCGTCGGCGAGACGCATTACGGAAGTCTCCGGCAGTTGGTGCAGCAGTACCAGAAACGCTCCATTCGTCCATCCAAATCCCACGATGTTCATGTGATAGCCGGCGGTGACCTGGGTTTCCGACGAGCGCGTCACCGCGTTGTATTTTTCACGAATCGTGCCGTCGCGCCGGAAATTCTCCGCTACCGTGGAAAGAAATTCATAAGAAACGCGATCCGCTTCCTCGTTGAAGCCATAGCGCCGGAATCCCTCATCGGCAACCAGCTGGTCCGGCGCCCAAGCGTATGGGAAGTCCCACTGCGCGCCGGTCTCATGTGTGCTCATCACCAAGCCGCCTGGCTTTTCAAACGTGGAGAGATGTTGCATCGCCGCGCGCGCCTGCTCTTGCGTAGGAATTCCCGCCCATAGCGGGAAAAACGCCGTCACATATTCGTAGTCCGAGCGCTTCCCGTTTTCAAAGTCGTAGTCGAAGTACAACCCTCGCTCGCTGTCCCACAGATATTTCTGAATTCTCTCCTTGCGATCCTCAGCCCGCTTTCGCCATTCTTCCGCTTCAGTCTTACGCCCCAGCATCCCGCTTATCTGCTCCAAATCCTTTTCTGTCTTGTAGAGCAGGCTGTTCAAGCACACCGGGGCGTAGTAGTGCGTTCTCGCCCCATGCGGCCCCGATTCCCGCATCGCCCGGTCGCCCTTGTAATAGTCCGCACTCAGCGAAACCACGCCCGCGGAATCGCATGCCGCCGGTGCCATCGTTTTGGAGGGGTCACATACCTGCAAGTCAAACAGTGGTCCTACATGCATCTCATCCGGCTTTTGCGGAACGACATAGTCTCGCCACACGTCTTGCTGCTGCCCGAGAAAAACCGCCGCCACCTGGCGGTAATGTCCCGTCTCGTCCTTCACGCTCTCTGGTGCCGGTCCATTTCCAAAATCGTAGTAGCGTGAGAGTCCGGTCGCCCCAGCCAAGTGCGGCTCCCGCATCCAGAGTCCGTAATCTTTCGTCGCATAACCATACGCTCGTTCCAGCCACGCGTGGTCTTCCTTCCCAGCCGCCTTTTGCGCGTCGTATAGCGCTAAAATCATTGATGTGAGAAAAGGGGGCTGCGAGCGCGTCAGATAGTACGTGCGATTGGCGTTCAGCACCGCGCCGTAATGCTCGATCTCAAAGAAAAAATTCTCCACCATCCCGCGCGCCAGCTCGATCCTTTTGTCTTCCACCAGTCCGCGAACAATGAAGTAGCTGTCCCATCCATACATCTCGTTGAATCTTCCCCCGGGAACCACGTACTTGTTGTTCAGGTACAGCAAACCCGGCGGTTCGAGATTGCTCGTGTCCACCTCGCCGAGTTTGTGAATCACCTGCGGCAGGTGCTTCACCTGTACGCCGCACCGTTTCTGCATCTCCTGCACTTCCGCTGGCGCATCGAAATCCGCGGGGAGGTACAGCACCGAAGCCGCCGCCAATTTCGGATCTACAATCACCTTACAATCGTTCAGCGAGCGCGTCAGCGTGTCCCACCCCGCAGCTATATAGCTGCGAATTTGCCGCAGGCCCGCGTCTTTCGATCCCGCCGCCTGCGCGAAACCTGTGGGAGCAAAAATGGCACAGAAAACGAGCGCGGAGAGTACGGTTTGCTGGTGCCCAAAGAAAGCGCGATTAGTCCTCGACGATGCCCTCGAAAGTGGGTTTTTCATGGTGCCAAGAGCATATTCTGTTGCCTCGCGAAGGGCAATATCTCTTTTATCAAGAACACGATACGGGCGTACGCGGGTCGGGCTGTCAGAGTGATTTGCGGCGTTCGCCGGAGCTACCGCTCACGGGTTTGCGCCATCAATCGGGATGGCCGCTCCGGTGATACGCGCGGCGCGCTCATCGACGAGCCAAAGCACCAGATCAGCGACCTCGGCGGGCTTCAACCACTTCGAAAAATCCGCCCCGGGCATGGCTTTGCGGTTTGCGTGCGTGTCCATCGTGCCGGGAAGAATCACATTAGCGGTGAGTCCCGCATCCTTGTTCTCCAGCGCCACAGTGCGAACAAGACTCACCAGCGCGGACTTGAACGTGACGTAAGCCGCAAGCCCGGCGTGCGGCTCGACAGCGGCCAGGCTGCCGATGGCCACGATGCGCCCAGCGCCGGATTTTCGCAGGTGCGGAATCGCTGCCCGCAAAACATAAAACGCGGAAGTAAGATTCTGGTCGCGCATCTGTTCCCACGTGGCGTCGTCCGTTTCCGCCACGGGTGTGCCGCCCGCAAAACCACCTAACACGTGTACCAGCACATCGAGCCCGCCGTAGCGCTTGACTATGGATTCGATCGCGTCATGGACCGCGGCTGCCTTCGTGAAGTCCACCGGCAGAGCTACGAAATTGGGAAGAGGAAAATCTTCCGCCGCGATGCTGCGCGACGACCCGACAACCGTCGCACCCGTCGACAGGAAACGCTGCGTGACAAACGAGCCAAGGCCCCCTTTTGCTCCGGTGATCAGCACTACTCTTTCGCTCATACTTTCCCCATCCAGCGATCTCTAAGCGCTTCAGAAGTCCGCCCCAGTATTGCACTAACTCTTTCGATTCGTTAACTTTGTACTGCCGCGCCCGGGTGGCGGAATGGCAGACGCTGAGGACTTAAAATCCTCCGGGGATTTTTCCTCATGTGGGTTCGACTCCCACCCCGGGCACCAGTTTGTTCCCGTCAGTGTTTAACTCATAAGGCACCCAGCAATTTATTCCGCATCCTCGCTCCACTACATGCTCCAGAATTGCCATGGGCACTTTTGCAAGAGCAAGCCTCGGATCCCTCTCGATTCGCCTCTCGGGATACTTGTTCTGACGTTGTGATCTTCTCGGAGTAGTTCCCCTTCGCCGAAAAATCGTAAAGGACTGCATGTGGCTGTTCTTATGACGGGAGGGGACCTTGCATTTGTCGGTTGCCCTCCTGCCGGAAACCCCACTCGGGTTCGCAGGAGGTCGAGAAAATGATCGTTCGGCTGCCATCGATCCATAACGCGGATCCTTCCGCGCCAGCAGCATCCAAGTCTGGCATCGCAAGGTCCTAACCCGCAGCTGTCTCGGTTTAGCGGCCGCCCTGCTGACGGCGCTTCCAGCTCACTCCCAAGAGAAACCAAGAGACCTCGCGGCAAAGAGCATCGAGGACCTGATGAACATGGAGGTGACTTCCGTTTCGAAGAAGGAACAGAAGCTCTCCAACGTGGCCGCCGCGATCTTCGTCATCACCCAGGAAGACGTCCGCCGTTCCGGTGCCACAAACATACCCGACCTGTTGCGCATGGTTCCGGGAGTAGATGTAGCCCAAATCAACGGCAGCACGTGGGCCATCGGTTCGCGCGGACTCAATCAACAGTTCGCCAACAAGCTCTTGGTGATGGTGGACGGACGGAGCGTCTACTCGCCGACCTTCTCGGGCGTTTTTTGGGACACACTGGATCTTCCTCTTTTCGACATCGAAAGGATCGAAGTGATTCGTGGTCCGGGGGGAACCATCTGGGGCGCAAACGCGGTGACCGGCGTCATCAGCATTTTCACGAAGAAAGCTACTGAGACGAGCGGGACGGTGCTGGAAGCCGGAGGAGGAAATCTCCTGCAGGGATTTGGTATGGCGCAATACGGCGGAACCACCGGGAAGCAAACAGCCTTCCGTGTCTATTCGAAGTACTTCAACCAAGACCACCTGCTGGATCTCAATGGTCAGAGCGGAGCAGACGGTTGGCACCGGTTGCGAAGCGGACTTCGTGTCGATACCAGCGTGTCTCCGAAAGATTCCTTGACCTTCGAAGGAGACCTTTCTGTCGGGCGCGAAGGTGAATTCGGTTTCGAGCTGCCCTCCGTGACTTCTCCCGGGTTCGTGGCGGTCAGTGAGGAAATCAACCTGGCCAACGGTTCCTTTGAATCCATCTGGAACCACGCCTATTCCGGAGGCTCCGATTCCACTCTACAATTCTCTTATGACCAGCACAGACGCGGCGATCCGCTGAACCCCGAGCTCCGGAACACCTACGACCTGGCCTTCCGACACGATTTTGCCTTAGGCAGCCGACAGGACATCGTCTGGGGATTGGGTTACCGATTTACCGCAGACCGTATTGGTGGGAGCTTGACGGTTGCGATGAATCCCCCAAACCGCGGTCTCCAGCTGTTTGACGCATTTCTTCAGGACGAAGTCGCGCTGATCCCAAAGCGGCTCTTCTTGACCGCAGGGATAAAGCTCGAGCACAACGATTACACCGGCTTTGAAGTAATGCCCAGCGTTCGTGCCGCATGGACTCCTAGTGACCGCCGCACCGTCTGGGTCGCCGTCTCCAAAGCCCTGCGAGCTCCATCTCGCAATGACACGAACCTGGTCCTGAACATCGCCTCGTTTCCCGGGCCGGGCGGCACCCCCACCTTGCTGAGACTTCTGGGCAATCCAAATTTCCAGGACGAACGCCTGATCGCCTACGAAACCGGTTATCGAACAAAGCTTTCCAAGCGATTCTCCATTGACCTTGCAGCCTATTTTAACGATTGGGACAAGCTGCAATCCACCGAGCCATCTGGGTCTTTCTTCGAGACCAACCCGCCGCCACCTCATGAGGTCCAAACGCTGACGTACAGGAACTTGATTCATGGAGAATCGCACGGACTCGAAATCACGGCGGACTGGAAAGTGGCGGACTGGTGGTCCATCAGTCTGGGATTTGCACGCGCATGGGAACATTTTCACACTTATCCCCAGAGCGCCGATACCCAAACCGTCCTTTTCCTGGAGGGGAACTCTCCGGATTATCCGATCCAACTGCGCTCCCGAGTCAACCTGCGGCGGAATCTGGCCTGGGATGTGTCCGCATACTTTAACGATGCTCTCGACAATCAAGGGCCTCTGAGCAATCTGACCATCCCCTCCTACACGAGGCTGGACACCGGGCTCATCTGGAAACTGCGAGAAGGATTTTCGCTCAGCGTCGTGGGACAAAATCTCTTGAAGGACCACCACATGGAATTCGAGGACGTGAATGGCAGCATGCAATCCGGCCAGATCAAGCGCAGCGCGTACGCCAAACTCACTTGGCAGGCTAATTGGTAGTCGAATCGCCTTCGATATGCCCGCAGGACACTACCACTCCGCTTGTTTAACTCATAGGACACCCACCGGATTTTCCCCGCCTGTCCTCTCCTCGACGTGCCGCAGAATTGAGTTGGGCGCTCTTGCAAAGCGTAAGCCTCGGATCCCTCTCGATTCCCCCCTTCGGTATTTTGTTCTGACGCTGTGAACTTTTCGGAGTAGTTCCCCCTTCCCCGAAAACCGTGAACGACTGCGCGTGGCTGTTCGCATGACCGCGGCGGGTTGATTTTTCGTTCGCTCAGTGAGGGGAGGTCGAGGAATGATCGTTGGTCTGAAATCCATCTGGAACGCACGCCGTTGCGCGCCAGCAGCTCCCAAGTCTGAAATCCGTTACGCTCCAAAGCATAGCCATCTTGGTTTGGCGCTTGCCCTACTGACGGCGACTCCTGCTTACTCCCAAGAGAAACCGAGAGACCTGGCGGAAAAGAGCATGGAAGACCTGATGAACGTGGACGTGACTTCGGTTTCGAAGAAGGAACAGAAACTCTCGCAGGTAGCCGCCGCGATTTTCGTAATCACCCTCGAAGACATCCGCCGCTCCGGAGCCACAAACATTCCCGACCTGCTGCGCATGGTTCCCGGATTAGATGTGGCTCAGATCAATGCAAATACATGGGCCATATCGGCACGCGGTTTCAATTTGCAGTTCGCCAACAAATTGCTCGTCTTGATCGATGGCCGGGCTGTTTATACACCACTCTTTGGCGGCGTTTATTGGGACACGCAAGACGTGCCGCTGGAGGACATTGAGCGGATCGAAGTGATTCGCGGGCCGGGCGGAACTATATGGGGCGCGAACGCGCTGAACGGTGTGATTAACATCATTACAAAGAGGGCTGCGGACACGCAGGGCGGCTTGCTGACCGGCGGCGGAGGCACGCAGGCGCAAGGATTTGGCACGTTACAGTACGGCGGGAAAATCAAGGAAGGCACCAGCTATCGAGTCTTCGCAAAGTACCTGAACAACGACCATTTCCCAGACCTCAACGGGCAGGACTCCGACGATGGCTGGCATCTGTTGCGTAGTGGTTTTCGAGCGGACACCAGCTTGTCCGGGCATGACTCCCTGACGACGCAAGGAGACATCTACACCGGGAACGAAGGTGCGACCATCGTACATTCCGTCTTGATTCCCCCCGAAAACATAAACGTACAGAGACTTGCCACATTATCGGGAGGAAACATACTTAGCCGGTGGAATCACATTTTTTCAAGCCGCCGCGATACAACACTGCAAGTTTATTTTGACAGATACACGAGAGACGGTCCGCAATTAGATGAAGTCCGCGATACTTTTGATTTCGATTTTCAGAATCACGTCCTGCTGAGTGGCCGTCACGACCTTATTTGGGGCGCAGGATATCGCCATACCGCTGATCAAACTGTTGGCACGATTGACGAGTCCTTTATTCCAGCCGGCCATGACGGCCACCTGTTCAACGCATTCGTGCAAGATCAAATCACGCTGAAGCCCAATCGCGTGGCCTTGTATCTTGGAACGAAGCTCGACAACGACTATTTTAACGGCTTCGACGTTCAGCCGAGCGCCCGCTTGGCTTGGACTCCGAGCAATCACCGGACGTTCTGGGCCTCCGTTTCGCGCGCGAATCGCACGCCCACCCGACGGGATACCGGCCTGGACGCAGCGCTCGCTGCTCTGCCCGGGCCTGCTGAAGTAAAGTTGGTCGGTAATCCGAACATCAAGTCGGAGCACGTTATCGCCTACGAGGTAGGTTATCGGGCGCAGCCTACAGAGAGATTTTCTCTCGACGTCACAATTTTCTTTAACAATTATCACGCCCTGGAAAGCGCAGACCAGCTTCCGTCATTTTTCGACCCCAACTCTATCCCTCCCCTGCTTGTTCTCCCTACGTCGTTTGGCAATGATTTGCATGGCACAACTGATGGTTTCGAGGCCTCTGTAAATTGGAGAGCGTCCTCTCGTTGGACGCTCAGCCCTGGCTACTCTTTTCTGCAAATGCATTTGCACGGCGATTCCGGCGGTGACGACACGACGAGCGTGGCGGACGCTGAGGGTTCCAATCCTCGCCACCAAGCGCAACTGCGCTCCCATTTTGAGCTGACCCACAGCTTCGCCTGGGATACAAACGCCTATTTCGTCGGACCCTTGCCGGCGCAGTTTGTGTCTTCCTATGCGCGGCTCGACACGCAATTGACCTGGAAGCTCGCGGAACGAGTGGAATTGAGTCTTACCGGTCAGAACTTGCTTAGGGATCATCACGTGGAATTCAACGATCAATTCCAGGCCGTCAATTCATCACAGGTCAAGCGCAGCGCCTATGCGAAGTTGACCTGGCAATTCTGATCGCTGGGCCAATCGCTTTGAGCTACTCGCGCCGATTCCGAGGGACAGTGCGGCACAAGAGATGGGTAAGCCGCTGGTTGCGCACTGCGCGCTTTGGCATCCCGCTTTGCATCATGGCTCTCCTGGCCCTGGCTGGCGCAACTTCGATACTCCCGCAGGACGCTTCCTCTGTCGAGTACCAGCTCAAAGCCGCGTTCCTTTTTAACTTCGCGAAATTCGTCGCTTGGCCCACGGACGCATTTCAAAGCGACAAGACTCCAATCAGTCTCTGTGTATTCCGGCACGACCCCTTTGGCGGTGCTCTCGACGAGGTCATCCGGGAAAAAGCAATCAATAATCGCGAGCTGCTGGCCCGGCGGATCAAAGACCTTCCGGAATTGAAGACCTGCCAGCTTGTTTTTGTCAGCGAAACGGAAGAGAGGCAGCTGCCGGAGATCTTGAGCAGTTTGAAAGGGGCCAGCGCGCTCGTAGTGGGGGAGAGCGCGGATTTTGCGGAGCGCGGTGGCGCCGTTCAATTCTTTCTTGAAAACAACAAGTTGCGTTTTGCCGTCAACGTCGACGCGATTCAAAGGGCTCGCCTGCAAGCCAGTTCCAAGCTGCTCGCACTGGCCAGAATCGTGCACGACAACGGTCACCCAAAGGGGAGCTAAAAATGCGGTTGCTCCAAGACCTATCCATCCGCCATAAGCTGCAAGCGATTGTCACACTCGCCTGTGGCGCGGCTTTGTTCGCCGCCTCCACGGCTTTCACCATCTACGATCGGACCACTTTCCTCCGTTCGAAGACAGACGATCTGATGGCCTCCGCCAAAATGATCGGGTCGAACAGCACCGCTGCTCTTACTTTCCACGACTCGAGTTCGGCGCAGGAAATCCTCAGTGCTGTGCGGGCCAAACCGCACGTCCTCCACGCCTGCATTTACGACTCCGGTGGCAATGTCTTTGCGACGTACAGCCGGGACCAGGCCCTAGTCGTTTTTTCCCCTCCTCCAGTCCAAGAGGAGGGAAACGAGGTCGTCGCAAAGAAGAAGATGGTTTTGTTCCAGAACATTGTCCTGAATGGTGATCCCATCGGCAGGATTTACATTGAAGCAGATCTACGGGACCTTGATGACCGGTTGTTGCGATTCGTGATGATCGATTTCGCCGTTCTGCTGGGTTCGTTGGCCATTGCATTCCTGCTGTCTTACCGCCTGCAGCGCGTGATTTCGGGGCCAATCCAGGAGTTGGCGGAGACCGCGTCCTCCGTCTCCGCGCACGAAAATTATTCCATTCGCGCCACGAAGAGAAGCCAGGACGAAATCGGCGTTCTGTTTGACCAGTTCAACAGCATGCTCGACCGCATCCAGCAACGCGACGTCGCCATACAGAACGCGCATGATGATCTCGAAAGAAGAGTTGAAGAGCGCACCTCATATCTCAATGCCCTCATCGAAAACAGCCCGCTGGCCATTATGGTGTCGGACTCGGCGGAAAAGATTCAACTATGCAATCCAGCGTTTGAACGGATGTTTCTTTATTCCAGGGCAGAGATAATCAGCAAACCGGCCGACGGCCTGCTTGCGGAAGGAAACCTCCTCGCAGAAGCGCGGAACATCTCCCGGAAGACTCTCAGCGGCGCCCCGGTCACCTTGGTGACGCAACGCACGAGAAAAGACCGGAGTTTGGTCGACATCGAACTTCACGCCGTTCCCCTGGTCGTGAACGCCCAGGTGGTCGGCTCGCTGCGTATCTATCAAGATATTTCCGTCCGCAAACGCGCGGAAGAAGCAATGCAGAAGGCCAAGGAGGCAGCAGAAGCCTCTAGCCGGGCCAAAAGCGAGTTCCTGGCCAACATGAGCCATGAAATCCGTACGCCCATGAACGGAATCATGGGTACCAAGATTGAAGCGGGAAAGCTGGAAATAGACGCCATTGATTTCAGTCTCGGGGACCTCGTTGGCGACACCATGAAAGCTCTGAGCATCCGCGCGGATCAGAAGGGCCTGGAACTCGTTTACGACCTTCAGCCCGACGTCCCGGATGCACTCGTTGGCGATCCCGGGCGCTTGCGGCAGGTCATCGTGAATTTGGTCGGCAACGCCATCAAGTTCACAGGGACGGGCGAGGTGATTCTTTACATCCAGTCTGATTCGCGGACTGACGATGACATCCAACTCCACTTCACCGTTTCCGACACCGGAATCGGTATTCCTCTCGAGAAACAAACCGCCATCTTCGAAGCCTTTACACAAGCTGACGGTTCCATGAGCCGCACATATGGTGGCACCGGATTGGGTCTGACCATTTCCGCTCGCCTGGTCGCATTGATGTGCGGGCGTATTTGGGTGGAAAGTGCGCCGGGCAAAGGCAGCCGCTTCCACTTCACCGCCCGCTTTGGCTTACAGAAGTTGCCCGCGAGAACTGTAGTGACTGGGAACTCGGCGATCCTGCGCGACATGCGGGTGCTGGTTGTGGACGACAATGCGACAAACCGGCAAATCTTGGTTCACACCCTTGCCAACTGGTGCACGCAGCCTACGGCAGTCGAAAGTGGCGCAAAGGCCATCATTTGTTTGCGGGAAGCCCACACCTCAGGAAGAAATTTCCCCCTGATACTTCTTGACGCGCAAATGCCCGAAATGGACGGATTCGCTTTAGCCGAATGCATTAAGCGGAATCCAGAATGGAGATCGGCCACCATTATGATGTTAAGCTCCGCGGGGCAGCGTGGGGACGCCAAACGTTGCCGCGAAATCGGCGTGGCCGCCTATTTGACCAAGCCCGTGCGCCAGAGCGAATTGTTGGGTGCTATTTTGACCGCCTTGGGGACCACGCAAATAAAAGTAGCTTCTCCCGCCGCCCTGGTCACGCGCCACTCTCTTCGCGAGACGAACAATCGCCTGCGCATCCTGCTTGCCGAGGACAACGCTGTAAACCGATTACTCGCCGTCCGACTGCTCGAGAAACGTGGACATGCGGTGACCGTGGCTGGAAACGGCAAGGAAGCTCTCGCCGCTTTGGAAAAGCAGC
>WNFS01006912.1_pt1 | contig 17173 bp, 11 predicted proteins | sample 5400141 | NCBI WGS metagenome assembly WNFS01 (sample SAMN13153358, study PRJNA577476) | soil metagenome | isolation source: 60 cm saprolite under Madrone tree | place: USA:California | collected 2016-06-14
GCGGCGATGTAGACCACCAAGCGCACGCGGCGGACGTCCACACCGAGGTGCATGGCTTCTTGTTCGCCGGCGAGGAGTAAATTGAGGTCGGAGGCCGTGGTGTAGATGACTCCTGCGGCAAAGAAAAAACCGAAGCGGAGGACCAGGCTCACAATTCGCTGAGGAGGCGTGGAGAGTTCACCCATCATCCAGAAAGCCATGCCGCGATAGTTGCCGCCGGTGAGGGTAGACATGAAAAACATGATGATGGCGGAGAGAAAAGAAGCGGAAATGATGCCGGCAAGCAGCAAGGTGCCGCTGTCGATCTGGCCTTCGCGAAGGCCGAGGAAATAGACCGCGGTGATGGTGAGCGCGGCACCGAGAAAAGCACCGACGGGCGTCAAAAGCGCGGCAACAGCGGGCGCGAGGGCCAAGTGGGGCTCAACAATCAGCGCGACGATGGCACCGACCGCCGCGCCGCTGGAGACGCCTAGAACATAAGGATCCGCCAGAGGATTGCGCAGCAACGCCTGAAAACTGGCGCCCGCAACGGAAAGCGATGCGCCGACAAAAATGCCGAGAAGAATGCGCGGCATACGAATATCGAAAATGATGAGTTGGTATTCGCTGGAGAGCTGGCTGGTTTGGCGAAAGAGGACGCGCAGCAGATCACGTCCCAAACCGTAGAGCGACACCGGCACGGCGCCAAGCTTGAGCGCGACGACCACGACAACGAACAATACGGCAGAGAGAATCGCGCAATGCACGAGCAAACGGCTGAGCGTCAAAGGGCGCAAGCGCAGGCCTCCAAGAGGGCGGGATCACCACTGGATGAGTCCAATACCCGAAGCGACGGTTGCGGCCGAGCAGGGGGCGGAATTTTCTTTTCTTTTTTGTCGTCGGGATGGGCGGAGAAAGCTTCGGGATGCAGCTGGCGCGCGAGATCCTCGATGGCGGAAACGATTCGGGGCGCGGGCCTGTTCACCGCATCGCTGATGACGGCAAAGCGGCGGTTGCGCACCGCGTCAAGACCGCGCCATCCGGGGCGCTCGGCGAGCACGTCGAAATCATTCTGCCCCCCATCGGAATGAGACGCGGCGAAAACGAGATAATCCGGTTGGAGGCGAACAACTTCTTCGAGACTCATGTGCGGCCAGTCTTGCGCAGAGTCGACGATCGAGGTGGCGCCCGCCAGCCGCATGGCGTCAGCGATAAAAGTGCCCTTGCCCACAGAGATCAGAGGATCCGACCAAACGATGAAGAGAACCCGTCGTGGCGGCACGCCGTTCAGACGCTGCCGCAGATCGGCGAGGTGGCGTTCGAGACCGGCGGCGAGAGTGGCGCCGGCTTCGGGCACGCCGAGCACCTCGGCAAGCCGCTCGGTCGACGAAACGATCTCCTGTACGGTGTTGGTATCGGTACCGTAGGAAGAGATGCCTAAATTATCGAGAGCGTGCACCGTCTCGAGGAGGTTCAAATTCTTGGTGACGAGAACGAGATCAGGCCGCAGAGCAACGATCTGCTCGAGACTCGGATTGATTGCGCCTCCCACTTTGGGCTTTTTCTGAGCATCGGGGGGATAATCGCAATAGTCCGTGTCTCCCACGAGGCGATCCTGCAAGCCAAGGGCGTAAATCGTTTCCGTCAGACTTGGCGCAAGAGAGACGATGCGTTGTACCGGCTGCGGGACGTGAACGGTGCGGCCTGCTTCATCCACGAAATCCTTGTAAACCGGCGCCGCCGGACTGGCGGGCGGCGTTTGCGCGCGCAGGGCGGGACACCAGGACGAAGCGCAGAGCAGCAGCGCGGCGACGGCGCACACCGCGGAAAAACTTCTTCGAACGTCTTTCCGTTTCGACACAATTCCCCACTGACAAACAAATCTTTTGCGCATCAAAAAAGCCCCGCGAGACACCGCGGGGCCTCCTGGCGGCGCTTCTTCTCGCGAAAAGCGCTGGCCTCTGCGGCGCGGGAGGGTAGTCTGGCTCACGGCTCAATCAGCCGATTACAGTGGCGGGACCGCGGCCGATTCTCACGGCCTTCCCCACTTCCCTTGCCTGCAAATTGAAAGCTCAGTGTATGACGAGGGTCTGGGAGTGTCAATGCACGAAACAAGTGTCTCGCTGGAATCCGATCAGCGATTCTTCCAATTTGGTTTGCGCTTTTCGACGAGCGCGCGAAGCCCCTCTTGAGAATCCTCGAGACGATAGAGTTCGTTGAGGAAAATATTCATGGAGTTTTTCATGCCATCGCGCAGAGAAAGGCCCATGCCTCCGAGAATTGCTTTTTTTGCCATCGTCAAAACCGGACCAGAGTGCGCGGTGATGCGATCAATCAAATCATTGACGGTCTGTTCTAGCTTAGCTTCGGGAACGAGACGGTTTACGAGTCCTAACTCCAGAGCGCGCTCCGCGGTGATGGCTTCTCCGGTCAGGACAATTTCAAGCGCACGCTTCGGTCCAACGAGATAGGGGAGAATGGTCGACGCGAGCGGCGGGAAGACGCCAATGGAAATCTCGGGCTGTGCGAAACGCGCTCTCGGCGTGGCAATCACCATATCTCCAAAAGCGGCAAGTTCCGCGCCGCCGCCGATGGCGGGGCCGTTCACCACGCAAATCACGGGCTTGCCTACTTCCAGCATGCCGGAGAAAGCGGCATGAAAGGCGTCGAGCATTTGAAAGACGCGCTCGGATGTGTACTCGCCGATGTCGATGCCGCCGCAAAATACCTTGCATGCGGAATCGAGAACGACGAGCTTCACTTCGGAGCTCTGGCCCGCGAAGGTGATTCCGTCCGAAAGTTCGCGCAGAAACGATTCATTCAGGAGATTGTGTTCTGGGCGGCTGAGCGTCATGCGCGCGACGCTGCCGGTGATGCGCATCTTGATGTATTCGAATTGCTCTGGCGTGCGCTTTTCGGGTCGCGACGAATATTCTTGCTCTTCAACCGGCTCAATCATGTCCCGACCTCCTTGGAAATTGTTGATCGAATGTCTTTAATGGCGGCGGTATAAGGACCAAATTCGATGCTACCACGGTGGAGCTTTGCGTTTTCGAACAGAGAATGAACGCGTGCGCAAACGGTTTGCCCCTCAAGCCTGCCGTTTTGCCGGTTGCAGCTTTACTTCTTGCCCTTCTCCGCACATCGGGCAGTTTCCTACGTATTCCATTTCTATTTGCAGGTATGCTGGGCTGCGATTTTCTTCTGTAGCGAGGAGTGCACTGCGTGGCGACTGGAAAATCTTCGTCGGCCCGAGAAACCGAGTCGGCTACCGCGGCGCAATTTGCCGGCCGGACTGATGCGGAAGGATTTCCAGCGAATGAAGCGTGGGAAAACGTTCCGCCGACACAGTTCGATTCCGACTGGCAGGGCAAGCATGCCGATCCGCAGCGAGAAACTGAAGTTCGGCTGCTGTGGACGCCCGAGGCACTTTATTTGAGATTTCTGGCGCACTACCGGAGCCTCACGGTTTTCACTGATGCCGAACCAAACGGGCGGAGGGATCAACTCTGGGACCGCGACGTGGTGGAAGTATTTCTGCAACCCACCTGGTCGGATGGACGGCATTACAAAGAGTTTGAAGTGAGTCCCAACGGTTTCTGGATTGACCTGGATATCGCGCCGGAGGGAAAACGCGATTTGAAGAGCGCCTTGAAGTGCCGCACAAGAATCGATGAAATGAGCAAAACCTGGGGAGCAGAGCTGATCCTGCCGATGAAGAGTTTGACCGCGCGATTCGATCCCTCTGTGGCTTGGCGCGCCAACTTCTATCGTGTCGAAGGGCCTAACGAGCCGCGTTTTTACTCTGCATGGCGTCCAACCAAAACACCCGTGCCGAACTTCCATGTGCCTGCGGCGTTTGGAAAGCTCTTGTTCGAACTCTAATTAGATATCCCTGACGGCATAGACAAGACTGGCGCGACGCAATCTTTTTTTCTATGCTTCCGGAGTGAACACCTCCGTATTTTTGTTCCGCATCTCGATTTTCAGGCGCGCAATTCGAAGGCTCTCCGCACTGGTCGTGGTTCTTGCCTTTTGTTCTACAACTCTTGCCGGCCAGAGCGAGCCCCCGCAGAAGCCAAACACCGATGCACCGGTCGTGACAAAAGTCGAGCCTCCCTCATGGTGGATCAACCTGACGCCGAGAGTGATGTTGCTGCTATCCGGTCACTATCTAGAAGCAACGCATGTTGTGTGCAACTTGCCGAGCGTTTTGGTGGAACGCACGCAGGCGACCGCACGGGGCGACTATTTGTTCGTTTGGCTGAAGATCGCGTCCAACACAAAGTCGGGCACCGCGGTGTGCCGCCTCACAACGACCACCGGTACAACTTCTTTTGAGCTGCCTTTGGCCGCGCGCGCGATGAAGCTCGGAAAATTTCAGGGGCTGGCGCCCGCAGATGTGATTTATCTCATCATGCCGGACCGTTTCGCGAATGGCGATCCAACGAATGATGAACCTGCCGAAGCCCCCGGTACGCATGATCGTGTGAATCCGCGCGCTTATCATGGCGGAGATCTGCGAGGGATTCGTGAGCACCTTCCGTATTTGAAAGACCTCGGCGTGACCACACTTTGGCTCACGCCGATCCTGAAAAACGGCGCGGCTCAGGATTATCACGGTTATGGCTCAGTCGATCTATACGCCGTAGATCCGCATCTTGGAACGATTCGCGATTATCAGGAACTCGTCGCGGAGGCGCACAAGCAAAGCATGAAGATTGTTTTTGACTTTGTGCCGAACCACGTCGGGCCGAAACACCCCTGGGTTGCCGAGCCACCGCTGCCGGACTGGTTTCACGGGACTCAACAACATCACATGGATACCCGTGCGGGACTCAATGGAGGCTTCTACGGCAAAACGGACAAACAGAGCATGGCCAACGATCCATTCGAGACACTGGTCGATCCGCACGCGCCGCCGCGGCTGTCGCGAAATCTGACAGACGGTTGGTTCTTCAACACCTTGCCCGACTTGAACACGGAAAGCCCCGTGGTTGCCCAATATCTCTTGCAAGACAGCATTTGGTGGGCGGAGACTTCAGGCTTGGACGGCTACCGGCTGGATACTTTTCCGTATGTTCCGCGCAAGTTTTGGTCGACTTGGCACGCGGAGCTTCACCATATCTACCCATATCTGACGACCATCGGGGAAGTCTTTCATCCGGATCCGAGCGTCACCTCCTTTTTCGCTGGAGGCGAGAAGCGTTTCGATGGCATCGACTCCGGACTGAACACTCTGTTCGATTTCCCAACGTTTTTTGCGCAGCGAGATGTTCTGTTGCTTAACGCGCCGGTGCGGCGGATTGCCGACGTTTTACGCCACGATTCGTTGTATGTTCGTCCGGACGCGCTGGTGACATTCTTCGCCAATCACGACGTGCCGCGCTTTGCGAGCGCGGATGGCAGTTCGCCGGCAAAACTCAAACTGGCGTTTGGACTGACGCTGACGCTGCGCGGTATCCCCGAGCTGTACTACGGCGACGAAATCGGCTTGCCTGGCGGGGGAGACCCGGACAACCGTCGCGATTTCCCGGGCGGCTGGCCGGGCGATTCGAAGAATGCCTTCACCGCGGAAGGACGCACGGCGGAGCAGCAAGAGCTCTTCACTTATGTGCAGACGCTGTTGCGCTTGCGGCGCGAACATCCCGCTTTGCAAAGCGGAAGGTTATGGCACCTCTTTTCTGACGAAACGGCCTACGTGTTTTTGCGAGAGACGGAAGAAGAACGCGTGCTCGCAGCCTTCAATAATTCGACTGAGCCTCGCGAGCTGAAAATTCCTCTGAGCGACACGCCAGGACAGGGCGCGGCGGGCTTCAGGCGCGTTTTGGGCCAGGCAAAAGCCGATGTATTGAACGGGGAAGTCCACCTCGCCATGCCCGCGCAATCCATCTCGATATTTCTCGTGGACTGAGGAATCAGAAGGTCAGGCGAACATTCCAGTTTTTCACAGAATCAGGAACGGTGAGCGTGATGCAGTGCGCTTGCGCGTCATATCGCCACTCGTGAATCAATTGGTCTCCGATGCGGACTTCCTTTGGCTCGGCCCCCGCCCCAAAAATTTCCAGTTGCGTGCTGTTCCACCAAGGCTGGTAGGCACTTTTCTCTATGCTGCTCGTAATGGTCATCTCGCGCGGAGATATCTTGCAAGTGAAATTCACGCGAAGGAAGTCTCCCTTCTGATAGGCAAAGGTGTGCCCGTCGTCCTGATAAAGCGACCCGCGGCAGTCCTCTCCCATATAAACGCGCAGTTCGAGCGGACCGTCCGGCTTCTCGTTGGTGCTTTGCACGACGGGCTGCATTGCAATAATCGCTCCGGCGCGGACATAAAGCGGCGTTTCCGCGAGCGCCGGATGCAACGAAATTTGGTCCTTGCTCGAATGTATTTCCGTTTTCCAAAAGTCGTACCAATCACCTGGCGGAAGATGAACGTCCTCTGCGTCGACCCTTTCGGTGACGACAGGCGCGACGAAGAGATCACGGCCGAAGAGGAACTCGTGGTCCTCGCCATAGAGACCTTGCGCATCGGGATATTCGAGAAAGATTGGCTCCATGAGCGGCACGCCGGTGCGTGAGGCTTCTTCCATGGCGGTGTAAATGTAAGGAAGCAGTCTGTAACGCAGCTCGACGTAGCGCTTGCGGATCGCCTCTTGCTCGGGCCCGCTGGCCCAGGGTTCGTGGTCTGCCGTGCCCTTCGCGGCGTGATCGCGATACATCGGATAGAACACGCCCAACTCGAACCAGCGCGTCAGAAGATCGGCTGCCGGAGAGCCTGCGAAGCCGCCAACGTCCGCGCCAACCATCGAGTAACCAGAAAGCCCGAGATTCATGATCTGCGGCACGCTCATTCCGATGTGGTTCCAGGTGGCGCTGTTGTCGCCGGTCCACGTGGCTGCATAGCGTTCGGCGCCGGCATAGGCCGCGCGCGTAAGCACGAAGGGCCGTTCGTCAGGCCGCAGCTTGAGAAGGCCATCGTGGGTGGCGCGAACGTTTTGCATCCCGTAGACATTGTGAATGGCGCGATGGTCGAGAGTGGTGCCGTCATCGAGACGATGGACAACATCGAGCGGCATGGTTTTGGAAAGAGTCTCGAAGGTGGCGGGCTCGTTCATGTCATTCCAAAAGCCCGCTACCCCCATGTTGACGAAATCCTTGTAGAGGCCGCCCCACCAGCCGCGGGCGCGCGTTAACGTAAAATCGGGAAACACACTGTCGCCAGGCCAGACTTTGCCGGCATACACTGAGCCATCCGGGTTTTTGACGAAGACATCGTTTTTGATGCCGGAATCGTACGGAACATAGCCGTGGCCAGGATCCTTTTTGATGTGCAGGTCGGTGATAAGAACGGTGCGCATGCCCAGGGCGCGAAAATCGGAAATCATTTGTTCGAAATGGGGAAAGTACTCGCGGTTGACGGTAAACGGCGCGTTGCCCTGTTGATAGTCGATGTCAAAATAAATGACATCGCAGGGAATCTTCTTTTCCCGCAACGTTTGGACGACCTCGCGAGCGCGCGCTTCGGGGTAATAACTGTAGCGGCTCTGCTGATAACCGAGCGACCAGAGCGGCGGAAGAGGCGTGCGACCTACGAGCGCCGTGAATTGCTGGACGATTTTCTTGGGTTCCGGGCCAGCGATAAAATAATAGTTCAGCTCGCCGCCCTCGGCTCCAAAAGAGAAATAATCGGGCGACTCTTTTCCGAAATCGAAGCTGCTGCGGTAGGTGTTGTCGAAGAAAACGCCGTACGCCGTGCCTTTGTGAAGGCCGATAAAAAACGGAATCGTTTTATACAGCGGATCGTCGGATTCCTGCCACCCGTAAAAGTCCGTATTCCACATCGTATAGGCGTGATTGCGGCGGTTCATCGGGCCGGGTTTGTCGCCCAGACCATAGTAACTTTCCTCGGAGGGCATGCGCTTCCAGGCGTGGATATACGTGCCATTCCAAGCCATGGGCAAGGACGGCTCATCAGCAAGGAGAACATTCCCCGCCAAATCCGTGAACGTGATCAGTAGAGGTGACTTCTTGACGATGACAATGACGCGCCCTGTAGTCATACGCAGATCAGTCTTCCCGTCCTCGACGTTGATCGCAGGAGGGTCAGGTGATTCGATCACCGCCCAGGAAAAATCTTTAGCAAACGATCCTTGCGGCGCGAGGCGAACGCGGATCACGCCGTCGCGAAAAACCGTGATGCGCACTTTGGCCGAGCCGGAGGTCAGTTCAGCGCCGTCTCGAAGTTTTTCCACGCGCTGTACGTTTCCGACGTGTTGCCAGCCCGCCGCCATTGCACTGCTGGCAGTGAACAAGTAGATCAGGATGCCGATTCCGGTCCATCTTGAAAGCCGTGACATGCGATTCCTCTCTTCGCGGGTCTGGTGGAAGAATCCTTGACTAGAATACCCTTGCGCGCCTGGCGGCACGCACTGCGAGTTTCGCTACGCCGCGAGCCACTCCTCAAAAAAAGAGCAAGCCTTTCCGCCTTCGATGCGCCGGCGCACCGCATCCATGACGCGACATTTTGCCGTCCCATTGCTTCCGTAAAAAGCCAGCCAATAGGGCAAATGAATCTCAATGGGCATGCGTTCTATTTCCACTCTAAGCGCCCGCAACTTGAAAAATCCTTGCTGGAAAAGCACTCGCAGAACTTTCGTCCGGAGAAGATCTTCCGCGGCATCCGCATGCAAACGTGGGACGAGCTGATTCCGCGTTTCGATCGTGACAAGATCCTCGTCCGCTGGAACCCGCGGAAACTGCGGTCCCCTCCGAATCTTCCAATAAACCGCACTGAAGAGGCCCGAACGGAAGAAGCGCACGGCTTCTTCCTGAGTGACGTTAGGCTTCAAGGCTCGGATGGCGGAAGTTTTCATGGATTGCCCGTCTGCAGCGGCTCCTAGCGGAAGTAAATCCACAAGCCGATCACGGTCGCGAGCAAAAGAAGACTGGCGAAAACGTTGATGCGACGCTCGGTTGGTGTTTCATGCGCAGGTTTGCGCTGAGGCTGGCCAACCACGATGGTTTCGATCTTGTCGTCCACGGTTGCAAACGTCAGTCCGGCAAGTTGCTTGCGGTCAGGCGCTTTGGTCATCAGGCTGACTGAGATGAGAACGAGCGAGCAAACCACAAACATGAAAATTGCGTAATGCAGGAAGTTCATGTCGATGATCCAGCGAGCGATAGGAAATTCGAAACGGCCGCCAGCCGCGCGGTCAGCAAGTTCGAGGACGAATCGCGTGGCGCCCAAGACGAAGCCCGTTAAGAGCGAAGTGATCGCCCCTGATCCATTCAGACGCGGCCACAAGATTCCCAAAACAAAGCAAGCGGAGATGGGTGGGCTGATATACGCCTGAACGCTTTGCAAATAAATGTAAAGCTGGCTGCTGATGTAATGAATGAAAGGGACCCACAGCAAGCCAAGCAATACCATAAAGCCCGTGGCAATGCGGCCGAAATTTACGAGTTGGTTCTCGGACGCTTGAGGACGAATCTTCTTGTAGAAATCCAGCGTCACGAGGGTGGATGCGGAGTTGAACACGGAGCTCATCGCTCCCATCACGGCCGCAAGCAGAGCCGCCATGACCAGACCGACAAGGCCGGTGGGTAGCAAGTTGAGGATGAGCGTGGGATATGCGAAATCGGGCTTCTTCACCTGCTCCGGGAAAAGGGCAAAGGCGATGATGCCCGGCAAGACCAACATGAACACCGGGAGTATTTTTAGAAAGCCGGCGAAGATGGTGCCTAATTTCGCGTGCCCCTCATCGCGCGCCGAGAGCACGCGCTGCACGATCACTTGGTCCGTACACCAATACCAAATCCCAAGAATCGGCGCACCAAAAAATATGCCTGTCCACGGAAAGTCCTTATCGGTAGACGGTCTCATCATGTGAAAGTAACTGGCGGGCACCATCGTCCGCAGGTGTTCGAGACCGCCTACCTTGTGAAGACCGATGACTGTCAGTGCGACAGCACCACAAATTAAAATCAAGGTTTGCACTGTATCCGTATAGATGACCGCAGCCAACCCGCCGGCGACCGTGTAAATGCCGGTGGCGATCACCAGAACAACGGCCGTCTTCCACAACGACCAGCCGGCTACGCGCTCCAAAACAACGCTCGCTGCGTAGAGTTGCACGGAAATCTTTGTGAAAATGTAGGCGACGATCGAGATAGCAGCTAGATAAACGGCGCAATTGCGATTAAACCGGCGCTCGAGGAATTCCGGCATGGTGAATACGTTTGAGCGCAGGTAGAAAGGCACGAACACCCAGCCAAGAACCAGCAGAATCAGGCAGGCGAGCCACTCAAAGTGCCCAACCGCCAGCCCCGACGAAGCTCCGGTGCCCGACAAACCGATAAAGTGCTCCGTGGAGATGTTCGAAACGAACAAGGAAGCACCGATGAAGAACCATCCAATGTCACGGCCGGCAAGAAAGTAGTCTTCGGAGGTTCGTTCCCTCCTCGCAAAATACATCCCGATGCCAAACACAATGGCGAAGTAGATCGCGATGATAACGAGGTCCAAGGTGGCTACGCTCTGGTGTGCAACCGTGACTTGCGATGCAAACAGCATCCGTTCCTCCTCGGCACTCGTCGGCGGGCGCCGGTTGAAACCTATTGCTCAGTTGATCTTGCCTTCGCGAGAATGCTTTGCGCACTAGCCTCAGTTTGAATAAGTGCACGCAGCAAAGTGGAATCCCTGCCGCCCCTTGGCGGGAATTCTGCGTGCGCAGTCTATAACAGGGCAGGATAAGGCTCAATGGCTGTTTGCCGTCCTGCCAGGCTCGATACCCTGTCGACGGTGCGGTCGGTCACTGGTAAATTGTCCTGCAATAGCCCCATCATTTAGTTATGGCCATCGTCGCGCTCCAAAATGTCAGTAAGGACTATCTCACCGATGGCTTGCGCGTCCACGCGCTGTACGATGTTTCGCTGGAGATAAACGGCGGAGAATTTGTTGCCCTGGTCGGGCGCAGCGGCTGCGGGAAATCGACCCTGCTCAATCTCGCCGGCGCAATGGATTTTCCAACATCCGGCCGCGTGTTGCTCGACGGCGTCGATACGTCTACGCTGAAAGACGCTGGTCTCACCTTACTGCGTCGCGAAAAAGTCGGATTTATTTTTCAATCGTTCCAACTCCTCCACACTCTGACGGTTCTTGAAAACGTCGAGCTCCCGCTGCTGCTCGCCGGAAAGCCCAATGCCCGCGCGACCGCCAAAGAAAAGCTCGCGTGGGTTGAGCTCGACGGACTTGGCGACCGCTATCCGCACCAGCTCTCCGGCGGGCAAATGCAGCGTGCAGGCATCGCGCGCTCTCTTGTTCAAGCGCCTGCCATTCTTCTGGCCGACGAGCCTACGGGCAATCTCGATACGGTGACAGGCAACGTCATCCTCGATCTTTTGAAGCGCCTGACACGTGAACTAAAGACCGCCACCCTCATGGCCACGCATAGCGCGGAAGCCGCTGCGCTCGCGGACGCCATCGTGCACTTGCGTGACGGAAAAATAGAAGAGATCACCCGGCGCTAATATGGGACGCCTATTCCTCTTTTACCGCTTGATGCTCCGCCCTCTGCAGCAGGAGCCAGTACGCGCACTCTTGACAGTTCTCGCCGTGACTCTCGGCGTTGCCGTGGCTCTGGCCATCGATCTTGCCGGAGCGGCAGCCACCGGCTCTTTCCGCGCGTCGATGGAGACTCTAGCTGGCGACAACGATTTGGAAGTCATCGCGTCGGGGGGCGTGCCGGAAGCAGTCGTGGGAACGATCACGACACTCCCTTACTCCATTCGTGTTTCACCGCGAATCGAAGACTCCGCCGTTATTGCAGACACGCAGCAAACCATTCCGCTCATCGGTCTCGACCTGGTTGCAGAAGCCAACTCCGAAAGGAGCGGTGTGATCTCCGGTTCCAGCCCAAGCAATGGTGCTGTGTCGTCTGAGGATGCGATGCGGTATCTGCAAAATGCCGACAGTATTTGGGTAGGCGCAAGCCTGGGAAGAAAGCCAGGCGACCGCCTTCGCTTGCTGATCAATGATCAAGTCCGCGAATTCACGATACACGGTGTCTACCCAGATTCGCACGGCAGCGAATCTGCCGTCGTCATGGATCTTGCCGCGGCGCAGCGCGCTCTGAATCGGTTCGGCCGCGTCGACCGCATCCTCTTAAAAGTTCCAGAAGCCCCTAGCCTCGAGGACTGGCTGCCGCGCGTGCGGGCCGCCTTGCCCGCCGGAGTGGAAGTGCGAGCTGCGGGCACCGGAACAAATGAGAATCGTCGAATGCTGGCTGCCTTCCGATGGAATCTGCGCCTGCTTAGTTACATCGCTCTGGTTGTCGGCGCTTTTCTCATCTACAACACAATTTCGGTCTCTGTCGTGCGCCGCCGTCCAGAGGCCGGAATCGTGCGCGCCTTGGGCGCCAGCCGCGGCGCAGTCCTGGCGGCCTTTATCGGCGAGGCGGCCTTTTTCGGATTGGCCGGAGCTGCGCTTGGGCTCCCTGTAGGCCGCGTGATGGCCGCTGGGGCGGTGAAGCTCATGTCCGCCACCGTCGAATCGCTTTATGTAAGCAGCCGCCCGGGAGCTATTGAACTGAGCGCGTGGTCCGTAGTTCTCGCGTTCGTCATCGGCGTTGGCGTCGCGATCCTTTCCGCGTACTCGCCAGCCCGCGAAGCCTCTCTAGTCTCTCCCGTGGAAGCCATGGCGCGCGGCAGACGCGAGTACTTGACTCGTGTCCACAAATCGCGCGACCTCTGGCTCGCCTTGTTCGTGGCAATCGCAGCAGCGGCCGCGTCACGCGTTCCTGCGATCGAAGGCAAACCGGTATTCGGATATCTCGCCGCCGTCTTGCTCGTCGTCGCCTCGGCTCTGGCCATTCCGGCTTTCACGGATGCCGTCATCTCTCGCTCCTCCCGCAGGCTCGGAAAAATCCTGGGAGTCGAAGCCCTGCTGGCATCGCAGAGTCTCTCGGCTTCACTTCGCCGCTCATCCGTCCTGGTAGGCGCGCTCAGCACCGCCATCGCGATGATGACCTCCGTCGGCATCATGGTCGGCAGCTTCCGAGAAACCGTCCGAATCTGGATGAACGACCGCCTACCCGCCGATCTTTATCTCCGGCCTGCCGGCAATCCCGCTCCGGATCGCCATCCGCTAGTGTCTCTGGAATTGGCGGACAAAATCAGCAAACTGACCGGAGTCGCGGGAGTAGACCGGCTGCGCGCTTATGAAATCAGCTATGACGGAATGCCCGCAACGCTAGCGTCGGTGGATTTGAGTGCTCTCCGCTCGGACCACCGGTCGAATTTCTTCTCGGGCCGACCAACCGAGCAAGTCCTCGCGCAAATACGCGGGGCTGATGCTGTGCTTGTCAGCGAGCCATTCACCTACAAACATCATGTGCGCGCGGGCGATACCATCACGCTCGCGCTGGGAGGTGCGCGTCCGTCGTTTCGTATCGTTGATGTCTACTATGATTACGGAAGCGAGCGCGGCAGCATTCTGATGGATCGCCAGACCATGCTGCGTTATCTCCCGGATCCCGCTCCATCGAATTTGGCCATCTACCTCGCTCCCAAAGCGACCGCCGAGATCGTGCGCGAGGAGATCATCCAAGCCTCCGCTGGTTATCGCGTGTTGCTCTTTTCAAATCGCGATTTGCGTACCGAGGCGATCCGTATTTTCGACCGCACCTTTGCCATTACGTATGCTCTCGAGGCCGTCGCTGTAATTGTTGCGGTGATGGGCATTGCCGGAGCGCTTCTCGCTTTGGTCATCGACCGCCGCCGCGAACTCGGCCTGCTTCGTTTTCTCGGCGCAGCAGCCGGCCAGGTGCGCAAGCAAATTCTCGTCGAAGCAGGGCTGCTGGGCCTGCTCGCGAATCTCGCCGGGCTCGCGCTCGGATTCGCCCTCTCGCTAGTTCTCATCTATGTCATAAACAAGCAATCTTTCGGCTGGACGATTCGATTCCATTGGCCAGTCGCGGTTTTGCTGGGAGCGATCAGCGTTGTTTACGTGGCCACGGTGCTCGCCGGTTTGTATCCCGCCCAAGTTGCCGTGCGGCTAAATCCGCTCGAGGCTGTCCATGAGGAGTAGGTTAGCGGCCCTCGCAGCTGCGCTTTTGATTCTCAACCCGCTTGCCGCGCAATACCGTACAGCCGTGCCAGGCTATCGGTTCGAATTCCCCCGAGATTTTTTCGATCATCCCGATTTTCAGACGGAGTGGTGGTACTACACCGGAAATCTGAAATCGGCTAATGGCCGTCATTATGGATTCGAACTGACTTTTTTCCGCCAAGCGGTAAGCCGTGATCCAGCTCAAGCTGCAACTTGGGATGTAAAGGACATTTACTTAACGCATCTTGCCCTAAGCGATTTGGATGGCCAGAAGTTTTATCACTCGGAAAGAACCAATCGCGCCGGCCCGGGAATCGCTGGCGTGAGCGAATCAAGCGCCCGCATCTGGAATGGCAACTGGGAAATTAAGTGGGATGGATCCGATCAAAAGCTACAAGCCATCGAGAAGCAGTTCCAATTGTATCTCATCCTTCATCCGGAAAAGGCGCCGGTCATTCATGGTGAAAACGGCATAAGCCAAAAATCGCAAGGAGCAGGCCACGCGTCCCACTACATTTCGCTAACTAGGCTGACTGCGAACGGCCAGCTCGAACTAAACGGTGAACAATCCGAAGTATCCGGCCTCGCCTGGATGGACCACGAATTCTTCACCCACCAACTGGAATCCCGCCAAGTGGGCTGGGACTGGCTGAGCATGCAACTGGAAGACAACACCGAATTGATGCTCTTTCATATCCGCCGGAAGGATGGTTCGCTCGATCCATTTTCTTCTGGCACGTATGTGGATACGCAGGGCAAATCCACGCACCTGCGAGCGGGCGACTTTACGCTCCAACCGCTCGCTCAAAACTGGACCAGCCCCGTTACGCACGCAACCTATCCTATCGCGTGGAAAATTGTGATACCAAAACTGCAGATCGAGCTTGAAGCACACACATCTCTGGCCGCACAAGAATTAGCTGGAGAAACGAAAATCGCGCCGTCTTATTGGGAGGGCTCCGTCACTCTGGGAGGCCGCCGCGGAAAGTTGCCGCTTGGCGGAGTCGGTTATCTGGAAATGACCGGCTACGATCGCGCCGTCAAACTCGCGCCTTAAATCGCGACGAAATTTAGGCGCAATTCGACCGCTAAGCGTTCGGTGGACGAGCCGTGCTGGCTCGCACGATCAATTCCGGCTCGACTACGATTTCCTTGGGATAGGGAGCCTTCGCCGGTGCGGTAATGCGCTGCAAAAGAGTTTCTGCAGCGATCATCCCCATCTCACGCAAGGGCTGACGAACGGTCGTAAGCGCGGGATTCTGGAAGGCAGCGCTTTGAATATCGTCGAACCCCACGACAGAAACACCTTCTGGCACGCGCCGCCCCGCCTCGCGTAGCGCTTGAACCGCCCCGATGGCGGAAATATCGTTAAAACTAAACAGCGCGGTAAACGGTTCCCCGCTGGCCAGAAGCTTTTGCGTCACCTGATAGCCCAGCAGCGGAGAAGACGATTCGCCCTCGAGCTGCCCGATCAAATGCTCCTTAACTTCTACGCCGAATTTCTGCGCTGCCTCACGCACCGCGTCCCAGCGCACCTCGGTATCGGAACTGAACTCCTGTCCCTTAATGAAAGCCATTCTCCGGTGCCCGAGGTTTGTGAGGTGTTGCAAGGCCAGGCATGCCGCTCTCGGGTGGTTGAGGACGATGTTCGTCACTCCCGGTACATCGCGGTGTCCGGAAACCGCGACGCTGGGGACATCCAGCCCTTCAGAAAGAGCCGTGTCCACAGCGATCAAGCCTTCCACTGCCCGCTGCTGCAAGAGCAAAGGATATTCTTCGATGAGTTCATTCCGGTGGCGATGGCTGACTACGAAATAAAAATAACCCTCTTGGAGCAGGTGGTCCTCGATGCCGGACATGACCAATGCAGCGTATCCCTCGCTTATTTCCGGAACGACGACGCCGATGGTGAAGCTCCGCTGTTGCCTCAGCGATCTCGCGAGATGATTGGGCCTGTAATTTAACTCCCGGGCCGCCGCGCGGATCAGCTCCTGGGTGTGGTGCGGAATCGATTTTGCGGCTGGAGATCGGTTGATTACGAAAGACACCGCAGCCTGAGACAAACCGAGGTGCTCGGCGAGAAATTTCAAGCTCACGCCCCCTCCGGAGGGCTTCCGCGCGACGGGGGTGCCTTTCGTTTTTGGACGGAGCATAGGGGTCTGGGCTGGTAGTCTCCCATAAGGCACCAACCGAGGACAAGGACCAAGACACAGCCCTGGTCGATCGAAGGCCCTTGGCTTGTATATCCTACTAAATCGGTTTACTATGCTGGCGCAGTGCAGGGGGGCAGATCCTGAATTGTCGGTCTGCCGGCACGATTGTACGAATCCCTATAGAATAAGGATTTTGTTGCAGGCACAGCTGCGGCTCAGAACTCAAAATCGTTCGCCTTTCGTAATCCCTTACTGGCCTGGAATCGAGAAAATTGTTGCCACTCTCTGCGCTGGAAAAACACGGCTGGTTTCATGTTCAACGGCGCCATCGGAGTTGTTAAAAACGTGCTCACCCCCCTCTCTCGCCTCGCAATTATCGTCGGCTTCGTAATTTGTTGCCATTCGGCTACTGCTCAAGAGCCGGCGCCTCCACCGGCATCCACCAACACCGCGGCTCACTCCAGTCTCAGCAATGCCGCCACTGAAAAAAAAATAGACGCCCTTCTGCGCAAGATGACTTTGGAAGAAAAGGTCGGTCAGCTGGTGCAGTACTCAGCCGGACAGCCCACTGGGCCGGGAACCGGGCGCACCGATTACGAAGACATGATTCAAAAGGGCCAGATCGGAGCCCTCTTTAATATCACCACGGCGCGGGGAGCGAATACCTTTCAGCGCGTGGCTATGGAAAAGTCCCGTTTGCAGATTCCTCTCGTATTCGGTTTGGACGTCATCCATGGGTATCGCACCGAGTTTCCGATTCCGCTGGGATTGGCGGCCACTTGGGAACCGGAAATTGTTCAGCGGGCGGCTCGCGTAGCCGCCCGCGAAGCGTCCGCAAGCGGAATCCGCTGGGCGTTTTCTCCCATGCTGGACATTGCAAGGGACGCGCGCTGGGGAAGAATGGCCGAAGGCTTCGGAGAAGATACCTACCTGGATT
>WNFS01001571.1_pt1 | contig 17159 bp, 9 predicted proteins | sample 5400141 | NCBI WGS metagenome assembly WNFS01 (sample SAMN13153358, study PRJNA577476) | soil metagenome | isolation source: 60 cm saprolite under Madrone tree | place: USA:California | collected 2016-06-14
GACTGGGCTCAACTGCGGGACCGCCTTCGGCCGGAGACGCTCCAGCAGTTGTAGTATCGAACGCCAGCGCAGGCGCGGTTGAACCCTCCGGCCTTTGCATCCAACCAACGTCGTAAAAAGCGTCAGCGAAAACGCTGTTGAGCGCTGGCGAATAAATCTTGTTAGCAGAATTGGTCCAATCAGCGGCTTTCTCGGCACTGTTGTGCTTGTACTCCCACGCTGCCTGAGCGTAATAAAGCGCCGGCGTATCTCCCGTAAATTGGAACTCCTCCATCATCGCGTGCGCGCGGCTCTCTTTGCCCTCGAGCAAAAGCGTCATGTAAATCTTGAATTTGATAAGCTCTGCCGCCTGATTCTTATCGCCGCCCGGAGTTCGCTTGTATAATGCCTCGAAGCGCTCCCGCGCCTTCGCGTAGTCCTTCTTCTTAAAGGGAATTTGCGCAAGATTGTATTGCGCTTCGCGGAACTTGGGATCCAGCTTGGCTGCCTTCTTAAATGCAGCTTCGGCTTGGTCAAATTGCTGCTCCTGCATCAGAATCTCGCCACGCAAATTGAGGGTTGCTGGCTGGTTCGAGTCTGCCTTGTCCGCTTCATCGATCAATCTAAGCGCTGTTGCGAAATCGCGCTGGCGGAGTGCCTGCTGCGATTGTTCGAATTTTGAACGCGCGACGGCTTTCGTTTTTTCCGAACGCTCGGCCGCGGTCATTAGCGGCAACGAAGGTCGCCCCTCGCCGGCTGGCTTTTCCAGCCACCCGACTTCATAAAGTGATTCTGCAAAAAGTTTGTTCAGCTGCGGTGAGAAATTCTTCTGTGCTGCGGTGATCCAGTCATTCGCTTCCTTTTGATTCTTCTGTTGAAGCGCGACGACTGCCTTCACATAGTCAACGGCGGGGGTATCCGGCGAAAGCTCCAGCTTGGCCAAAATGGAATCCACCATGTTCCCCTTACCTTCCATCAGGTAAGTCAGAAGAATTTTGTATTGGATGAGCTGCGAAGCCTCTTTTGCCAGATCGGATTCACCGCTGGAAAGCAGTTGCTCGAAACGTTTCCTCGCCTCCGCCCAATCTTTTTTAAGGAAAGGAATCTCCGCCAGGTTGAAGCGCGCATTCCAAAACTTTGGATCGATCCGGGCGGCTTCCTGCAATGCGGTTTCCGCTTGATCGTAATTGCCTTGTCGCATCAGGATGACGCCGCGCAGATTTTTTGACGCGGCAAGGTCAGGTTGCCGGGCATCGATCGCGTCGAGCTGCTTTAATGCCTCCGAAAATTTCTTCGAATCGAACGCCTTATAAGCGGCGTTGTACATGTCCTCGAGCTCGGCTTTTGTCGGCGCGACATTGTCCGCTGCAAATGACTTTGCTGCGAACAAGCCAAGCACCAGCGCGGCCACCGCCGTCATCCCCCGTACTCTCATGAGGTAGCGAGTGAAGCTCTGTTCAGGGCGTCTGACAAGTGGAAAGTTGCTCGCGCGAATGGATTTTTCAGCCCCCTTCGGAAAAAACTGCGAGCCTGTTGTGATCGCCTTCTGTTAGGTCAGTCAATTGAGATTGGCCACGATCCGCAAACCTTCCAAAGTGAGGTGGGGACGAATCACACCGATTTCCGGCAAGCGTCCGGCGATGAGGCGCGCGTAACTGCCCGTCGCTATGACGTAAACCTTCTTGTGCGGAAACTGCTCTGCTTTGATTTGTGCAAGGATTTCCCGCACTAATCCACGATATCCGAACACTGCGCCAGATAGCATTGCCTCAACTGTCGATTTACCGACCGCGTGGGGCGGCTCTTTCAACGAAATCCTGGGTAAGAGCGCGGTTCGTTGGTAAAGAAAGTTAGTCATCGCTTCGAGTCCTGGCGCAATCACGCCGCCGACGTACGTGCGACGCTCCGAAACGATGTCGAAAGTCACCGCTGTCCCAAAATCCACCACGACCGCGGGAAATCCATAAATTTCCGCAACTGCCGCAGCGTTTGCCAGCCGGTCCGCGCCGATCGACCGCGGCTTGGGATAATCAATTCCAACGCCCAGATTCAGCTTCCAGTCCAGCCAGAGCACCTCGGCCCTTTTTTCTGTCGCCTTTGATATCGCAGAATTTTTTGCCGGCACTACCGACGAGACAACCACTTTCCGCACGTTGCGTTGTGCAAGAAATCGACAAACCATCCCGGTTGAGAGCTTGTTGGTAGCGATGCGGGCAGGAGTCGAGACCCTCGTTTTCGAAGCAAACGCAAACTTTGCGTACGAATTGCTGATATCGATTAATAAGTAATCGGCTCCGTGCGCCACGACAAAAATGCAGACACCGAACGCCACACTCCGTCAAGCATTTGTCCCATTCGTTCGATTGGTCTCACGCCATTCTTTGGCAAACTTGCTCTGCTTGCTTGCGACCCAGTTTGGCAAGCGTACCGTCCCGCTTCATGAGAAGATTGGTGCATCGCCCGCGCCGCCTGCGCCGTTCCCCCGCTCTCCGAAATCTCGTCCGCGAAACGCAATTGAGTGTCCACGACTTTGTTCTGCCGCTGTTCGTAAGCGAAAAACTGGATGAACGTCGGCCCATTGCCAGTATGCCGGGAGTTTTTCAGCTGCCCGTAAAACAGATTGCCGATGAAGCGCGCCGCGCTGAAGATCTCGGCCTCCAAGCGGTCCTGCTGTTCGGAATTCCAGAACATAAAGACGAAGAGGCCAGCGGCGCTTATTCGGAAAATGGAATCATTCAAAAAGCGCTGCGCGCTATTAAGTCGAAATGCCCTGAGTTGGTCACAATCACCGACGTTTGCTTGTGCGAATACATGAGCCATGGCCATTGCGGCGTCACACGTATTGACGGCGACCATTTCCATGTCCTCAACGACGAGAGCGTCGAGCTTTTAGTCAAGACGGCGCTTTCTCACGCAGCAGCGGGTGCAGACATGGTCGCGCCAAGCGACATGATGGACGGCCGCATTGGCGCAATTCGCGAAGCGCTTGATGCCGGAGGCTTCGATCAAACTGGGATTATCAGTTATGCGGCCAAATTTGCGTCAGCGTTTTACGGGCCGTTCCGCGAGGCAGCCGAAAGCCCGCCGCAGTTTGGCGATCGCCGTTCTTACCAGATGGATTTCGCCAACGCAAATGAAGCCCTGCGCGAGGTCGCCCTGGATGTCGATGAAGGAGCGGACATCGTGATGATAAAACCTGCCTTGCCATATCTTGATATTTTATGGCGAGTCCGTGAGCGCTTTGGAAAAGCGACGGCCGTTTACCATGTCAGCGGCGAGTACGCGATGGTCAAAAGCGCGGTCGAGAAAGGGCTCTTAGATGAGCGTACCGCTGTCCTCGAAATCATGACAGCACTCAAGCGCGCCGGCGCGGACATTATCATTACATATTGGGCACGCGAACTCGCGGAATGGCTGCGGGAGTAACAAGCATTAAAGGTGAAACCCAGGCACATGCCCGGTTGAAACGGCTCGCGTTCCTGTGGGCGCAGGTGCAAGGGTTTTCGGCGTGCGGGATGGAAGTGAGTATGCCGAGGTGCAGGTATCGTGCTGATGTGGCCGGCTGTCGATGGCAGCGAAAACAGATTCAATCGACAGCGATTTTTGAGTGCAAACAAGTGCTTTGCGATCTGCGACGAGATAATTGCCACAGCGAGCGCGCGCGCCGGCGTCTCCAGACGATTTGCGAACGTCGCCAATTTCTCGAAACGCGCCTGCGCACACACTATCCGAACTTGCGGAATGGTGATTCGCTCTTCCCCGAGTTCGATTCGCAGAATTTCACCGCGATCGGTCACCGCGGTTACGCGCGGCTTTCACGCGAGCTACACGCGCTGCAAAATCGTCTCTACGATTGCACCAAGTTCGACAAATTAATTCGTTATCGGTGCGCGAACGTGTTTTTTCTTGTCTTACCCGAGCAGTTGTTTCGCGAATCGGAGATCCCGGTCGGCTGGGGCGTGCTCGTGGAATCAAACGGCGAGCTCATACATACCCGAAAACCAGTCTGGCACGAAACTACAGAAGATGATCGTATTCGCCTTTTGCACCGAATCGCCCTGGCTGGAACACGAGCCCTAAATCGAAAACTGCATAATCGCGGCGTGTTGCTGCAAGCTGCTCTAGACGGGTACAAGTAAATTGTGCCCCATCATCTCTTTTGGCTGCGGCAATCCGAGCAAAAACAAAAGAGTCGGCGCCACATCGGCCAGAATTCCGTCTTCGCAGCGAAACTTTGCTGCATCTTTGGCGACGTAAATGAAATGCACAAGATTGCTGGTATGCGCGGTGTTGGGTGAGCCATCGGAGTTGCGCATTTGCTCGCAATTTCCGTGATCTGCGGTGACGAGGGCCTTACCCCCAAGCTCGAGCAGTTTCGAAATGATTCGCGCGGTGCATTCGTCCACCGTCTCCACTGCTTTGATTCCAGCTTCAACAACGCCGGTATGGCCGACCATGTCGGGATTGGCGAAGTTGAGGATGATGAGATCGTAATTCGCCATTCGTGCCAGTAATTCGTCAGTGACCTCAAAGGCGCTCATCTCCGGTTTCAAGTCGTACGTAGCGACTTTTGGCGAGGGAATCAGTTTGCGGTCTTCGCCAGGAAAAGGTTTCTCGATTCCGCCATTAAAAAAGTAAGTTACGTGCGCGTATTTCTCCGTCTCGGCGATGCGCAGTTGCGATTTGCCGGCGGCGCTCACGACCTCAGCAAGGATCTTGCGAAGCTGTTGCTGCGGAAAAATGAACGGCGAAGGAAAGCGGACATCGTATTGCGTGAGGCTCACGAAATGGACTTGCGGCCACACTTCGCGATCGAAGCCATCGAAATCCTTCAGCAAAAAAGCTTGCGATAATTGCCTCGCCCGGTCAGCGCGGAAGTTGAAAAACAAAACTGAGTCGCCGTCGCGCACCCGCTGCTCGTTTGGGTGGGAGAAAATCAGCGGTGGCATGAACTCATCGGTCTTGCCAAGTGAATATTGTCGCTCAACTGCTGCAGAAGGCGATAATTTGCAGAACTCACCGCGACCAAGAACGATTGCGTCCCAGGCTTTTTTGGTGCGGTCCCATCGGCGGTCACGATCCATCGCGAAATACCGGCCAATTACCGTAACTATCCTGGCGCCGCTCTTCTCCAGTTCGCTTTCGCATGTTCTCAAAAAGCCTGCCCCGCCAGTGGGTGACGTGTCTCGCCCGTCGGTGAAAGCATGAACGAAGATTTCTACTACACCTGCTTCACGCGCAGCGTTAGCGAGCGCGATCATGTGGGAATAATGGCTGTGCACGCCGCCGTCGGAAACCAGCCCGAGCAAATGAAGCCGGTGACCACGCGCGCCTGCAAAGGTTTTCTGCAACAGTTTATTGCGCGTTAGCTCGCCCTCTTCGATCGCTTTGTTAATTCGCGTCAGATCTTGATAAACGATTCTACCCGCTCCCAGATTAAGATGGCCAACTTCCGAGTTGCCCATTTGTCCCTCGGGCAGCCCGACGTCAACGCCACTCGCGCTTAGTCTGGAGCATGGATAATCGCGGTAAAGCTTGTCGTGAAAAGGAGTCGAGCCGAGCAGCGTTGCGTCTCCATTCTGGTTGCGCTTGTCCCAGCCGCCTGGATTGATGCCCCAGCCGTCGCGAATGATCAGCATCACCGGACCACCCATACGTCGCGCACTTTGCCGACGAATGCGAAGGCCGACAAGCGGTTCTTTCGTTGACAACCGAACAGACGCGCGCCTACATCGCCCTCGTGAAATGGCGCAATCAATTGCTGGCGCTTTTTTGCCTGCTGGCGTTTGCTGGAGTGGGTGTCCTTTATTTCCAACACTGGGTTATCCGGAAACCTTTCGGAATTATTTTATTTGTCGGAGAAGGGCTTTCACCTGCCCGGCTCGCGCCTACGCGTGCCTATGCTGCCGGTGCGGGCACGCGCTTGAATTTGGATTCGATGGCTCATGCAGCTTTGGTGATGAATTACTCGAAGGATTTCGCCGCTCCCGATCAAGCAGCTGCCGCAACCGCAATCGCAACAGGTGAAAGGGTGACCAATCGCGCCCTTGCCATCAATGGCGATGGGAAACCTATCAAGAGCATCGTTGAGCTCGCGCGAGAACAGGGACGAGCCACAGGGTTGGTGACAGATATAAAGCTTACTGATCCGACCAGCGCGGCTTTTTACGCGCACCCGAGCGAGTCGACCGATGCCGAGAAGATCGCGGCTGAGTTTGTGGATCGAGGGAACATCGACATCGCAATGGGTGGCGGCGCGGCGCAATTTCTTCCGGCCACAAAAGGCGGCGACAGACAAGACAGTCGCGATCTCTTGCTCGAACTTCGCGGCAACGGATTCGATATTGTTCGAACACGAACCGAGCTGGAAACAATTCCCGCGTGGCGCAGGCCGAAACTCGTTGGTGTTTTTGATGATGGAGATCTGGCGTTCACGAACCAGGTAGAAGAGAGAACTCACCAGCCCAGTCTTTCGGATATGGTACGGCGAGCTATCCAATTACTTCAATATAACCCCGGCGGCTATTTACTGGTTATCGATGCAGGGCTGATGCGCAAAGCAGCACAGGAAAACAACGGAGAAAGAACCTTGAGCCAAACAGTCGAACTGGACCGAGCAGTTGGCATTGCACGAAGCTATGGAGGACCAAGATCGACAATCGTAGTTTGCGGCGATGTGGCAATCGGTGGACTAAGCTTGAATGGCTTTCCTTTTCGCAAAGATAGCGGCATCGCATTGCTGGGCTTTAATTCAGCCGGCCAGCCTTGGATCACTTGGGCAACCGGTCCCCACGGCAGCAAGTCATATGGCCCGGCGAAAATACCGGGCAAAGACACAGGCGACACGCAGCAATCGGAGCAGCCGGAGCCGGCGGCGTTCTACACGAGATCGGCGCTGGTCACGGTCGAAGACGTCGTCGCCTTCGGCAGCGGCCCTGGAACAGACGCACTGCAAGGCGTAGTAGACAGCACAGTTATTTTCACAACTCTGCGCGACGAGCTTTGATAAACAACGTAGCCGCGATCGTCGAGCGCAGCGGCGTTGCGCGGGGGGAAGCTATTATGGCCGACGTCAGCGGCCATGACCATGATATATTGATTCGATCCTCCTTACTTTCGCGTCTCGCGGTAAGGCATCGCCAATTGGTAAAGAGCTATCTCTTGCTCGAGTTCCACGGCTAATGAGTGACCACCATCCATCCGCGCTAAATGCATCGCCGCCCGGGCAGTTTCAATCGCTTTTCCAAATTCTCCATTCTCCGCGTACGCCGCGGCCAAGGTACGCAGCACAAGCGTGTTCTTACCTCCCGACAGTTGATCAGATTGCTTGGCAAGCTCAACCGCCTTCGTACCGTTTCGGTATGATCCATCGGAACACGTGGCCAGCACCCAAGCCAGATTAGTCAAGGCAGGAACCGATTGTGGAGAAATCTGCAGCGCCTTTTCATAATTTTGGATTGCTTCGGCTGTTTCGCCTTTTTCATCGAGCGCAATGGCCAGGCTCGTCTGAGCATCTGCATTCTCGGGCTGGATCGATATGGCGGCTCGACCGTGGGTGATCGCGGCGTCAATCTCGCCTTTTTCGAGAAAGACATTGCTCAGGCTGTAATGAGGGATGAAGTAATCAGGCCGTACTGCAAGCGCGTTTTGATAATGAATGATAGCCTCGTCGATATGTCCCTTTTGGACCAATGCGTTGCCAAGGGCAACTTGCGCATCGGGATCGTTTGGTTCCGCTGCGACGGCTTTGTTGCAGTGGGCGAGCGCTTCGTCCACCTCACCCTTCCCTAAAAGCGCGGTGCCGAGATTGTAGTCGGCGTCCCAAAAATTGGGCTGCATTTGCAACGTTGTCCGATAATGGGCAATTGCCTCGTCGAGCTGGCCCTTCTGGAAAAGCACGATGCCCAAATTATTGTGCGCCATCCAGCTAGTGGGATTTCTCACCAGAGTGGTTCGCCACAGCGCTTCGATGTCGCCATACATCGCACTTTGCCGCCACGCTAGGACGGCTAACGTGGCAAGCACGCCCACCGCGGCGCTCAGAATCAAACCGCGACTTTGCTTGAATGCATCGGCGAAAGTGACCACGGCTGCTGAGGCCAGCGCGATCGGTCCGATGCAACCCAGATATTGGTAATGATCCGCCACAAACGTGTAGCGAAACGTGTAAAGCATGATGAAGCCGAGGACTGGACTGAGCGTGGCGACGAAGAATGCGGCGGCGACCTCGAGACTGCGTCCAACATACCGCCTCAGGAAGTAAACCATCACGCACAGCAAGATTCCCGCCAGCAACCATGTGTAGTCCAGCAGGTGCGCCGCTGAGATGTTCCATCTTGGATAAATGAAAGTCAGATTGGACGGCCAGATGAGTTTGCTCAGATAAAACCAAAAGGCCCGACTCGCGACCAGGACCCGCTCAATCGGGTTCAGGAACGCAAAGACCGCTCGGCTTGTACCCTGATGGTATCGCTCCCACCACATCGCTAACAAGCCCATCGCCAAGCCCAGAATCAAAAAAGGCACGATCTGAAGAATTCGCTCGCGATTGATCGGCTTTTTTTGAATCCATAGAATCAAGAACAATGCCGCCGGGAGTGTACAGGCCGTTGTTTTCGCCGACAGTGCGAGCGCATACAGGACCAAAGCAAGCCAGTAAAAGCGCCAGCGCCGTCTCGTGCCTTCATCAACAAACGCGATCCATGCAAGGAGCGTGAGAAGAAAGAAAAAGCCCATCAGCACATTTTTGCGTTCGGTGATCCAGGCCACCGATTCCACCTGCACGGGGTGCAGAGCAAAAATCGCTCCCGCGAGCCAGGCGCCCGGCACGTTCAAGCGCGCCAGCACCCGCCACACCAACAACGCGTTCGCAACATGAAGCAGAAGATTGACCCAATGGTAGCCGGATGGGTTCAGTCCCCAAAGTGCGCGCTCGATTCGAAACGTGGTATAAACCAGCGGGAAATACTGAGAAGGCGAATCCAGCGAAAACCAAATCCGCCGTAAACCATCGGATGCAGTCAGCAGATCGTTATTTGTCACATAGGCATCGTCATCCCATAGGAACCCGCCATTCCACGCAGGTCGATACACAAGGATCGTCAAGGCCGCCAGAAGCAGGCCAAAAATGCAGGCACGAGTGCGTGGAGAAAAGATGAGTTCAGAAATCTTGCGCAGGATTGCTATATTAGGCGCCATTTCGAAAACACGCAGTGCAATGGAAATCGCTCAGTTGCAAGCCGACCCTTTTCATTGGAAAAACACCTTTCGTGACGCATAAGATCGATATCAACGGCAAAGCGTTGCGTTTTGGCTGGTGCGTCCTGGCAGTAATCGTTTTCGGCCTCGTCCTGGCAATCCGGATTCGCCTTCTGGGAATTCCGCTTGAGCGCGACGAAGGCGAATACGCTTATGCCGGCCAACTAATGCTGCAAGGCATCCCCCCATATAAGCTCGCTTATAACATGAAGTTTCCGGGAACGTATACCGTCTACGCCGTGATTATGTTAATCTTCGGACAAACAATCCTTGGAATTCACTTGGGTTTGCTCCTAGTCAATGCTGCCACAATCGCGCTGATTTTCTTACTGGGGCGACGCCTGGTGAACTCGATGGCGGGAATCGCCGCAGCAACCACTTATGCCGTTCTCTCCGTGAGTCCATCCGTCCTGGGGTTAGCTGCTCACGCCACGAATTTTGTGATGTTGGCCGTTCTCGGTGGAACGCTGCTGATCTTAAAGCTTTCGCAGTCAGAGCCGCATGCATTTGGGCGAATATTCGCGAGTGGACTGCTGTTTGGCATTGGCGCGTTGATGAAGCAGCCCGCGCTGTTGTTTATCCCGTTTGGAGCCATCCACCTTCTGTGGAATGACGTCCAGCAACGATTTACTCCGAAGAAAATCCTTCTACGAAATCTGATCTTCGGGATCGCTGCAATTGTTCCTCTTGGAATTACGTGTCTCATTCTCTGGCACGCAGACGTACTCGACAAATTCTGGTTCTGGACATTCAGGTACGCTGCCCAATATGGCACCTTTCTGATCGGGGAGATATACAGCGGCAAATGGCCTTTAATCCGTGCCATGCAGGTTTCTCTTAAGAGCGTAACAGAAGCGATTGGAATCGGCTGGGGATTGTGGGCGTTGGCCGGATTCGGCTTGGTAGTCGGATTTTGGGATAGGACCACCCGCGCCAGCACAACTTTTCTGTTCGGCCTGCTCGTGTTCTCCGCTTTAGCGGTATGCCAGGGATTTTATTTTCGATCTCATTATTTTATCATGATCCTGCCAGCAGTCTCGCTCCTCGTCAGCGTTGCAATTAACAAACTGTCCGACCTTCTGACCGGCCGCATGATTGTGGTTAGATTCGTCCCGCTTCTTCTGCTCGGCACGAGCCTAAGCCTGCCAATTCTGTGGGACAAAAAATTCTTCTTTGGGGTTTCTCCAGTTGAAGCCTGCCGAATGATCTACTCCGACAATCCATTCGTCGAGTCCGTTAAGATCGCAGACTATCTGCGAGAACATACAAGCCGGGATGATACAATCGCAGTGTTGGGATCCGAACCGGAGATTTATTTTTATGCACAGCGCCATTCCGCGACCGGATATATTTACACTTACGGCTTGATGGAACCGCAAAAATACGCACGCGAAATGCAGGAGGAGATGATTCATGAGATCGAACGCGCGCGCCCAAAGTACGTGGTCTCCGTTGTGATGTTTTATTCCTGGTTGTGGCGTCCCGGATCTGAACAGTTGGTCTTTAGCTGGGCAAATGAATACACCGCACAAAATTATGCCGCAGCCGGTCTCGTGAACATTACGCCTACAGAGACCGATTACTTCTTTGGGGATGTTCCACCGTCGGTCGAGAGTCTGAAAAACTATATCTTGATTTACAAGCGGAACCCTTAACCCGCCTTTTCTTACGACACTTTAGCGCCGCACGTGCACCGTATTCATTCTCAATCAATCGCTCTCCCTAAGACAAGCCGTCGCTGGGTTATTGTCTGCGTTTGCATCTTTCTTGCAGTGCTTACATGGATTGTCTTTGGCCAAACGCTCCGGCACGACTTCATTAACTACGATGATCCGCGTTACGTCTACGAAAACACGAAGATAACCGGTAGGCTCAGCATCAGCGGTATTGCCTGGGCATTCACTCACATTCATTCTGAGAACTGGCATCCGCTGACGACGATCACACACATGCTGGATTGCCAGTTATACGGCCTGAAGGCAGGATGGCACCATTTCACTAACGTCCTCCTGCACAGTGTTGCGGTGGTGCTTCTTTTCCTCGTGTTGCTGCAAATGACTGGCGGTCCGAGCCGTACTGGCAGCATTTGGCGCAGCGCCTTTGTTGCCGCGGTGTTCGCAATCCATCCGTTACGCGTGGAATCGGTTGCCTGGATAGCAGAGCGAAAGGATGTGCTTAGCGGCGTTTTCTTCATGCTCACAGTGCTTGCCTACGTGTATTACGCGCGCTTACCGCGGATTAGCCGTTATCTCGTCGTGCTATTGGTCTTTGCCTGTGGCCTCATGTCTAAGCCGATGCTGGTAACATTGCCATTTGTCCTCTTGCTCATCGACTACTGGCCTCTCGATAGAATCAAAGGGCAGGTGTGGGCTCGCGTGTTGGAAAAACTTCCGTTGATCGCGCTTTCGGCTGTTTCGAGTATCGCCACTCTCGTTGCGCAGAAAGGCGCGGTCGGTTACACCGAGGAGTTGCCGATCTTGGAACGACTCAACAACGCGGTAATCAGCTATGTCCTCTACATCTGGCAAATGCTCTGGCCAGTGAACCTCGCGGTGTTTTATCCGCATCCGGAGAATCGCCTACCGCTTTGGGAAATTATCTCCTCACTCTTCCTCCTAATTTGCGTTACAGCGGTAGCTATTACTCTGCGAAAACAGCTACCCTATCTCATCACAGGTTGGCTCTGGTATCTGGGGATGCTTGTGCCAGTGATTGGACTAGTGCAAGTCGGCTGGCAGGGACGTGCTGATCGATACACCTATTTGCCCCAGATCGGCTTGTACATAGCTGCCACATGGACAGTGGCCGATCTGACAAGATTATGGCGGCATCAGCGTATAATTTTGAGTGCTGCTGCTTTACTTACCATTGTGGTTTTGAGCTGGCGAGCCTGGGTCCAGACCCGGTATTGGCGCGATAGCGAAACACTGTTCAAGCACGCCCTTGCAGTAACCACAAACAATGATGTTGCTGAGAACAACCTCGGCATCGTGTATTTGCGGAAAGGTAACCTGGACGAGGCTATCTCGCTGCTACAAGCCGCCGTCGATCTTCGACCCGACAATAGCCCTGCCCACGAGAACCTTGCCAAGGCTCTTCTTCAAAAAGGACACGTTACCGACGCGCTCATTCACTACCGGAAGTTACTCGAGCTACAGCCCGATAACATCGAAGTCCATAACATTGTCGGAACGGTTCTCATTCAGCAGGGGCGGATCAGAGAGGGTGTCGAAGAATGGCAGAAGGTCTTGGAGATTCAACCCGACAACGGAAACGCGCTGAGTAACGTCGCCTGGGTACTTGCAACGTCACCGGATGACTCTCTTCGCGACGGTGCAAAGGCCGTTCAACTGGCAGAGCAGGCAATGCGCATCTCCGGCCGCCGAATCCCAGTACTCTTCCGTACATTAGCAGCAGCGTATGCAGAAGGCGGTCAGTTCTCTGAGGCAATTCAGACTGCACAACAGGGGATTGAATTGGCCAATACGCAGGGCAACTCGGAGCTGGCTACTGAACTCAGTGGCAATATTGCCCTTTACCAAGAGCGGCGACCCCTGCGGGACCCTAGTTTAACAAATGGCATTACGCCCCACAGCGAATAACAAGACGCGACAGGTTGACCACCGCAGAGGCACAGCCCGAAGAGCCGTTCGCAGTGCCGGCATAACTGTCATTATATACCTGTGTCTCGCCGGCACCAGCCTCGCTGTATTCGGTCGGACAATCCGTCACGATTTCGTTAACTTCGACGATGATTTGTACGTCTATAATACTCCTGCCATTCAGACTGGACTAACGATAAAAGGCGTTGCGCGCGCTTTTGTCAGTCCACATGCAGGTAATTGGCATCCGTTAACGACTATCTCGCACATGCTGGACTGCCAGCTCTACGGCCTCAAGGCTGGAGGTCATCATGCTACCAATGTCGTTTTGCATACCGTCGCAGTGTTGCTGCTCTTTCGGGTGCTGCGGCAAATGACCGGCGCGGTATGGAAGAGCGCGATTGTCGCAGCATTATTTGCAGTTCACCCACTGCATGTCGAATCAGTGGCATGGGTGAGCGAGCGAAAAGACCTTCTGAGCGCCGTTTTCTTTTTACTCATGCTGGACGCATATGTTCGTTATGCGCGCGCACCGTCTATAAGACGCTATCTTGCCGTAGCTATCGTGTTCGCGGCCGGGCTCATGTCCAAGCCGATGCTGGTAAGCGCTCCTATAATTCTTCTTCTTCTGGATTATTGGCCCTTACGTCGGTTTGAGCAATTCTTCTCAACAGAAGGCAAAGCCAAAATCTCAAAATCCGTCACTCGAAGCCGCGTAATACGGAGGCTTTTCCTAGAAAAGATTCCCTTGCTCTTTCTTTCCGCGGCCTCTTGTGTCATCACATTTGTCCTGCAAAAACGCGCTACTGGCGCGATTCCGCCATTGCCGTTTCTCTGGCGAGTGCAAAACGCCTTCGCGAGTTACGTGATTTACATCTGGAAAACGTTCTGGCCAACAAACCTCGCCGTTTTCTATCCTCATCCAAATAACACGCTGCCAATTTGGGAAGTTATTCTCGCGATTGTATTCGTGCTCGCCATCACTATGGCAGCGATCGTTTTCCGAAAGGAACGACCTTACCTGTTCACTGGCTGGTTGTGGTATCTCGTTATGCTGGTCCCAGTGATTGGCCTTGTTCAGGTTGGAGAACAAAGCCACGCCGACCGCTACACCTACCTCCCCCATATCGGGCTGTTTCTGCTTATAGTCTGGTTTGTTGGTGATGTGACGGCAGTCTCGCCGTTTAGATCACGGGTTGCTATGGCCGCCGCGGCAGTAATCATCGGTGCATTCACGTGGGCAGCATTCGTTCAGACTTCCTACTGGCGCAACAGCGAGACTCTTTGGACTCATGCTCTTACCGTGACTTCTGACAACGACGTCGCCCACAATAATCTTGGGTACCTGTGCGTTGACCGCGACGAACTGGACAAAGCGATCTCGCACTTTGAAACCGCGTTAAGGATCAGGTCTGGTAAGCGAGATCCCCACTACGATGTCGGCACTGCCTTTATGCAAATGAACCTCGCCAATGCGCTCGCCCGAAAAGGACGATCCGATGAAGCGGTGATTCACTATAACGAAGCAATAAGATTGCAACCGTATTATGCTGATGCTTATTACAACCGTGGTAGCGTTCTTTTTGCAAAGGGTCGCACGGACGAAGCAGTTGCGGATTGGGAGAAAACTCTCCAAATAGAACCCAGTTACGCAGATGCGCATACCGGGCTTGGTAACGCACTTTTGCGAAAAGGATTCTTAAGAGAGGCGATCAGCCATTACGAACAGGCATTGGCGTTAGCTCCCGAAGATCCCCATTGTCGAAACAATATTGCCTGGGTGCTGGCGACATCTTCCGATGCCTCAATCCGCGACGGCGCCAAAGCAGTCGACTTGGCCGAAGTGACGGTGGCACTTTCAGGTGGTAGAGAACCACGCTTTCTCCGGACTCTCGCCGCTGCTTATGCGGAGATCGGCCGGTTCTCTGAAGCCGTTGCCGCAGCCCAGCATGCCGCAACAATAGCCAGGATGCAGGGAAAGGCCGGACTGGCAACTGCTCTCGAAAAAGATCTCATGCTCTATCGCGGCCACCTGCCACTTCGGAAAGACTCTTTTGGCGATTGACTCGCCGCGAAATTATTCAAATACCACTGCTGCGTGAGGGTACCGTAACAAATAGTAATTCGCCCCCATAATGAAACCGCCCAATGCCAAAGCAGAATCACAAGTTATCTGAATTGGGCCTTGAGGGTTAGACGTTAAAGCTCTTTCGTCAGGGATTCAGAAAAACGTGAGCAAGAAAAAGAACAGATCCAAGAAGAACACAGCCGAGGTTTTTAATAGCCGGCTAGAAAAGCGCCCCTCATTGAGATTCGCATCTTTGTATGTCTGCCTGGTTTTGGTTTCAATCACGTGGCTCGTTTTTGGTCAAACTCTGCGGCACGATTTCGTCGATTTCGACGATAACTCGTATGTGTATCAAAACCCGGCCATCACCAGAGGACTTTCGGTCGACGGCGTACTCGGCGCGTTTACGCATCCTCATGCGGGGAACTGGCATCCGCTCACGACGATTTCGCACATGCTCGACTGCCAGTTGTTCGCACTCAAGGCCGGCGGCCATCACTTCACCAACGTGCTGCTGCACACGATAGCGGTGCTGTTGCTTTTCTTCGTGCTCAAACAAATGACGGGTGCGTTTTGGCCAAGCGCATTCGTGGCGGCTGTGTTCGCGATTCATCCGTTGCACGTCGAATCCGTCGCATGGGTCTCGGAGCGAAAGGATGTGCTCAGCGCCGTCTTTTTCATGCTCACACTTGGGGCGTACGTCCGTTATGCGTGCAAGCGATCTGTTGGGCGTTATCTGACCGTAGCATTGTGCCTCGCACTCGGCCTCATGTCGAAACCGATGCTGGTGACAGTGCCTTTCGTGCTTTTGCTTCTGGATTACTGGCCGCTGAATCGGATTAGAGGCCAGAAGTCAGCGGTCACAGGTCAGAAGACACCAGTCCGTGGTCAGTGGTCCGTGGTCAGTGGTCTTGTGATGGAGAAGATTCCGCTGCTTGCGCTGTGTGTTCCTTCTTGTATAGCGACCTTGCTGGTACACCACTATGCCAAAACATCCATGGACCAGTTACCGTTTACATGGCGACTGAGCAACGCCGTTGTCAGTTATGTTGCCTACATTTGGCAGATGTTCTGTCCAGTGCAGCTGGCGCCTTTTTATCCTCACCTGAACGATCAACTGCCACTCTGGCACGTTCTTTTGGCCAGTGCCTTTTTAATCGTGGTCAGCGGGTTGGCAATTCATTGGAGAAAAGAACGACCTTACATTTTAACTGGCTGGTTCTGGTATGTCGGCATGCTCGTGCCCGTGATCGGCTTCGTACAGGTCGGCGAGCAAGCACGGGCGGATCGATACACTTACCTGCCACAGATCGGTTTGTATGTGCTGATTGTTTGGGGCGTCACCAATCTGATAGTGCCCACTACGATGCGTAACTCCGTCTCGCGACTTGGCGCGACCGGCCTGCGGCCGGTCACTCGTGGATCGCGCGGAGTCCTGGCAGACGACCCACATGGCCGTTGCTACAAGCCATTCTGCGCCGCTATCACGGCAGCGATCCTCATTGCGTTAAGCTGGCGCGCATTTGCGCAGACGTCGTATTGGAAGAACAGCGAGACGCTCTGGAACCACACGCTGGCTGTTAGCCCTGCCAACGACATGGCACACACCAATCTGGGCTATCTTTTCCTAAGACGCAGCGACTTCGATCAGGCGATTTCACACTTTGAGAAGGCGTTGGAGATTCGATCCAGCCATGCGTTCGGCCATTACAAGCTTGGCGGGGCGCTCATCGAGAATAATCTTGCCGCCGCCCTCACCCAGAAAGGCCTGCTAGACGAAGCAATCGATCATTACGAGAAAGCGGCAAAAATGCGACCCGATTACGGCGATGTGTACTTGAATCTGGGTAGCGTTCTATTTCAGCAGGGCCGGACCGATGAAGCCATCGCGCTATGGCGGAAGGCGGCTGCAACCCAGCCGGAGGACGGAGGTTTTCACACTATTCTCGGCGACGCGTTTCTTAAGAAAGGACTACTGAACGATGCAATTGCTGAGTACGAGCTTGCAGTGCGGAGCTCTCCGCAAGATCCATTGCCGCGGAACAATCTGGCGTGGCTTCTGGCGACTTGCGCTGACGCCTCCATTCGAAGCGGGCCAAAAGCCTTAGATCTCGCATCCCAAGCAGTCCAGCTTTCCCGTGGTGCCGGTCCGTCGTATCTCCGGACGCTCGCCGCTGCGAATGCAGAAGCCGGCCGGTTCGCGGAAGCGATCAAGGTGGCTCAGCGAGCTAGGGAGATAGCAACTAGCCAGG
>WNFS01001573.1_pt1 | contig 17151 bp, 11 predicted proteins | sample 5400141 | NCBI WGS metagenome assembly WNFS01 (sample SAMN13153358, study PRJNA577476) | soil metagenome | isolation source: 60 cm saprolite under Madrone tree | place: USA:California | collected 2016-06-14
GTCGACGGCTTCATCGGGAATGTCCCACGCGCCGCCGTGAATAATTAGAGAAGGCTTCATGGAAGGGAGAATCGCAAACAAGATAGCGGATTGTCCAGCGGGCGTCTGCTCGCGACGGTTGCGATGAATTATTACGTTGAGGTGCTTCGGTGCGGAAAGTCGCCGCGCCTCAGGACAATTGTTGGAAGGCAGAGGGCTACTCGTCTTCGTGAATCGTCACGAGCTTTACGATTTCGAAAGCTTTATGGCCGGCAGGCGTGGCGACCTGGACTTCATCGCCGACCTGACGATTGAGAAGGGCTTTGCCGATTGGCGAGGTCGTGGAGATGTAGCCCTTTTCCGGGTCGACTTCCTCGCTGCTGACGAGTTTGTATTCGATCTTCACGTCTTTATCGGTGTCGAGAACAAGAATGCGGGAGCCGTAGCCGGAACGGTCTTTCGGAATGTTGGTGAGATTTAACATTCCGAGGTCGCCCATGCGTTTCTTTAGCTGGCCGATGCGGGCGTTGACGAAACCCTGGCGCTCCTTCGCGTACTTGTATTCGGCGTTTTCGGAGAGGTCGCCGTGGGCGCGAGCGACAGCGATTTCCTTGGGAAGCTCGACGTTTAGTTCGTGATCGAGGCGATCGATTTCTTCCTGGAGCTTCTGCTTAATTTTCGCGATCGGGTCAGGCATTGCCATCCACCAAAAAAGACTTGCGCGGGAAGGATGGTCCCTGTGGACGAACCGCCCCCGCGCAGAAGGACATTATAGATGCGTCGGAATTGTAGCTTCAAGGTGGGAATTACAGTACCGGGGCTATTGGACTTTGACGGTGAAGGTCTGGGACGCGGAGTGGCCCGCGGCGTCGCTAGCAGTCAGCGTGTAAGCGGTTGTTTTGGAGGGACTTACATCGAGACAGCGAGAATAAGAAGGCCAAACTGGGCCGGCGGGAGGATCGAGCGTGACCTTTTTTGCGTTGGCGACGCCATAACAAAGTTGAGCGGATTGGCCCCGACGAATTTGGGAATTACCGTAAAAAGATTGAATGGAGAGTTCCGAGCCGCCCATTTGCTCGACAGCTCTACGATCTTGTTCCTGCTGCTTTTGCGCGGCGGCGTCGCGAGCCCGCCGGTCGATCTGGCGATTTTCACTCCAGCGGGAAAAAACGATCCAGCCGACGTAGATGGCAAAGAGGAAGAGAATAGCGCCGGTGTAGACGAACGGATTTTTCCAGATGGATTTTTCGACCGGCGGGGGCGCAGCATTCATGAGTTCTACTTCGTTTTGGCGGGAGGATTCATGGTACGGCCAATATCCCGCCAGGTAATTAGATGAATTTGGTTGTCGCGGAGTAACTTCTGAAATTCAGCGCTGGAGAAAAAATCAAAATCGCGCTGGCGCCACTCCGCGCCCCAGGTATCGCGTTCACGAGTGGCGGCTTTCATTTCGGCATCGGCGAAAGCGAGATGGATGACAAATTCGGTGACGCCGGGTTCGAGATGGTTGAGAGCGTCTTTGTAGAAATCGTTCCATTTAGAAGGAGGGACGGTGGGGTCGATGGTGATGACGCGATCGATGACGACATCGTTCGGGCCGAGATTTGTTTGGAGATAAGGAAAATCGGCAAACCAACTACGCGGGATAAGGATGGGGAGATTATTTTCGTGAGCGACGCGGAGGATCACGGCGAAGAGATCCTTGTTGGTTTGGAAAAGGCGATTCTGGTGAGAATCGAGATGAGTAGGCTTGACGCCCATGGAGCGTGCGCGGGCGATTTGCGCGCGAAGTTCGGTTTCGACGTCGTTTGGATCGATGCGCGTGTCGGGCAACCAATCGTGGTGGAGATAGCCGTTGGCGTCGACGAGCGACGGAACTTTGTCGCGGGGAGCGGCTGGACCCCAGCGATAGTAGACGCGCTCGCTGGTAAGCGTTAGATGAAGGCCAAAATCCGCGGCGGGATGAGATTTCGCATAGTCGGCGATTTCCGGAAACCAGGGGCACGGAACCATGATGCTGGCGGAATTGATACCACCCGATTCGAGCGCTTGCGTGGAGGCAGCGTTGACGGAGTGGGTTACGCCGAGGTCGTCGGCGTGGACGATGAGGAGTTTTGCGTCGCGCGGATAGCCGAGCTTTTCCTGGAGAGTTTTGGCTGGTACTTGCGCGGAGGAAGCGTTCAGAAAAACGCCGCAGACGAGAGTGAGAAAGAGCGCGACGTGTTTCATCGGGGGAAAACCTTTCGGAAGAGTTGAATCATGTCGGCGAAGGCCAGGTCGGTACATTCGGGGTCGAAACGCGGCCCCTCGTCACGCATGAAAGCGTGCTCGGCGGCGTAGAGCTGGATGCGATGTTTGACGCCGGCAGCGCGTAGACCATGTTCGACGGTGTCGCGGCCTTCGCTGGGGACGTGAGGATCATTCGAGCCGAAAATCATAAGAAGTTCGCCGCGTATTTTCGAGGCTTGCGCGAGGGAGCCGGCATCGGCATCTTTTCCGAGTTTTCCGTTGTGAATGCCCGTGCCGTAGAAGCAGACGGTAGCACGGACATCGGGCTGAAGAGCGGCGCGAAAGGCGAGGTGCCCACCAATGCAGAAACCCATGGCGCCGAGGTTTCCAGGCACGACCTTCGGATGAGCGCCGAGCCAATCAAATGCCGCGCGGCAACTGGCATCGAAATCAGAGACGGGCGTTTTGGATGCGTTTTCGAGGCCGCGTGTGCGGCCCGCGTCGTCAAACGGAATAGCCGTGCCGGGCGGCTCGATGCGGTGATAGATCTCGGGCGCAGCGGCGATGAATCCGTAACCGGCCAGACGGACGCAGGCGCGGAGCATGGGTCCGGTGAGTTGGAAGATGTCGGAATAACAGAGGATGACGGGAAATTTGCCGGTGGCGTGGGGCGCAGCGACAAAGGTTCGCATGGGAGAGTGGGGGACGGGAATATCAATGTAGGAGGTTTCGACGACCATTGTTTTGTGTTTTTCTCGCGCTGTTGAGACTAGAACAAGACGGGAGAATTTAACAGGGGACGATCTGGAACGGATTGTGCATTGCCGCAAAAGCTACAAGGGTCGCTGCTGCACTTGCGACGCGAGGCGTTCGCCGCAATGATGGAATACGCGATAAATCCCTCACCAGTAGCTAGCAAGTTCGAGTGTCGAGACAGGCATGGTCGCCAAGATAATGGAAAAAAGTGCCGAGAGGCGAAAGATAGTTTTGTTGGCGCTGGCGCTCGCCGTTGCGACGATGGTGCTTTATTTGCCGGCGTTGCGAAACGGATTTGTGAGTTTGGATGACCCGGATTATGTGACACAGAATGGCCACGTGCAGCAAGGACTGACGGCGGCGAGCGTGAAATGGGCATTCTCGCCGGGAAATTCAGTGGCGAACTGGCATCCGTTGACGTGGCTGTCACACATGCTGGATGTGGATTTGTATGGCGGGCGGGCGTCCGGGCATCACCTGACGAATGTTTTGCTGCAGGCTGCGGACGTGGCGCTGCTGTTTCTGTTGTTCGTCGCGGCGACTGGCGAAGCGATGAAAAGCGCCGCGGTGGCATTGCTGTTCGCAGTGCACCCGTTGAACGTGGAGGCAGTGGCTTGGGTGGCGGAGCGGAAAACAGTACTTTGCATGTTTTTTTTCCTGGGCGCGAGCTGTGCATATGTCTGGCACGCGAAAAAACCGGGCATTGGGCGATACGCGGTGGTCATGGTGTTGTTTGCGCTGGGACTGCTGTCCAAAGTGATGGTGGTATCGCTGCCGCTTGCGCTCCTGGTGATGGATTACTGGCCGCTTCAGAGGATGAACCACGAGCGGGAAGGCGGGTTCAGTTGGAAAGCAGCGTTGAAACTCGGCGCTGAGAAATTGCCGTTGCTGGCGATGTCAGCGGGCGCGTCGCTTATGACGCTCTACATTCATCACCGGGAGCATGAGCTGGCGAGTGGTTTTCCGCTTAGCTGGAAGGTCAAGAATGGAACGTATTGCTATTTAGCGTATTTGGGTAAGTTTCTCTGGCCGGTGCGATTGGGGGCTTTTTATCCGCACCCGGAGAATTCACTGAGCTGGCTGGTCGTGGGACTTGTGGCGATCGCGCTGATTGGAATTTCCGTGGTTATCTGGAAATTCCGGGAACGCCGATATCTTTTGGCGGGATGGATTTGGTATTTAGCGACGCTGTTTCCAATGGTTGGCTACGTCCAATCAGGCCGGCAAGGAATGGCTGACCGGTATATCTATATTCCGATGATCGGCGTGATATTTGCGCTGGTATGGCTTGTCGCGGACTGGGCGAAAGAGAAGAAATGGAATCCGCAGGTTTTGTCGCTGGTGCTATTGCTCGTGGTTGCGCCTTGCGTGTATTTGACGGAGACACAGATCGGATATTGGCGCGACAGCTACACGCTTTTCGCGCACACGCTTGCGGTGACCAGCCGGAATGGCATGGCGGAAAACAGTTTTGGAAGCGCGTTGTACGAGCGCGGCGACGTGGCCAGTGCGGCGGAACATTTTCAAGCGGCGGTGGAGTACGCGCCGGACCTGCCGGTGGCACACTACAATCTGGGAATGATCCGGCAGCGCGAAAGCCGGGCCGCGGATGCGGAACGCGAGTACAAGATCGCGTTACAACTGACAACGGATCCCATGGAAGCGGCGCCGGCGCACAACAATTTGGGAGTGCTGTACCTGGGGGCGCAGAACTATCCGGCAGCGACAGCGGAGTTCGACGTCGCGATCAAGCTGAATCCGGCCGAGTACAACAGCTATGTGGGCCGTGGGCGAATCGAATTGCAGCAATCCAAGTACGATGCGGCGATAGGAGATTTTGCGCGGGCGGCGCAGATCGCGGCGACGCCTGAGGCATTGTTTCTGCTTGGCAATACATTCGAAAAGAAGGGCGAGCCGCAACGAGCGATTGACGCGTACAAGGCGGCGCTACAAGTCGCGCCTGGATTCGGTGAAGCGAAGGCGCGACTCGATGTGCTGGGTGCAAGCCGGGGGACCTTGCAATGATCGCGACGGAGCACGAGATGGCCGGGCAGGCAGCGTGGGGACCGGACGCATTGCGCGAGGTGCGCGCGGCCAGGCGGAAACAACAGGCAGGAATTGCCGCGGGAAGAGGAGAGTACGTTCGCAAGAACCGGTATTTCTATGACAAGTTGAAGGGGACGCTTCGTTACATCATCGAGCCGGGAAAACGGGTCCTGGAACTGCGATGCGAAACGGGGCATTTGCTGGCGGCCGTCGAACCCGCGTATGGCGTCGGCGTAGAGATCAGCGACGAGATGGTGAGGGTCGCACAGGAGAAGAATCCGTCGCTGCATTTTGTGCGGAGCGAACTGGAAGAGTTCGAGCTCAATGAGACGTTCGACTACATCATCTTCAGCCACATTTTCGACACAGTGGATATTCTGCGGACGTTCGAGCGGATTCGAGCGCATAGCACGCCGGAGACGCAAGTAATTGTTGTGAACTACAACCAGTTTTGGGAGCCGGTGCTGGAGCTGGCGGGCAAATTGCGACTGCGCACGCGGTTTGTAGAGCCGAATTGGGTCAGCGAGAACGACGTTCGCGGATTTCTGAAGTTGGCGGGGCTTAGACCGGTGCGTAAGTACCGGCTGATTCTTTTTCCCAAATGGATTCCGCTGATTTCAAATTTTGTGAATGGATTTCTGGCCCGACTGCCTGGTGTGCGGCGGCTGTGCATGATGCAAATCATGGTGGCGCGGCCGATGCGGGCGCCGCTTCGAGAGGAAGAAGTGACGATGTCCGTGATCGTGCCTTGCCGGAACGAAGTTGGGAATGTGGAGCATGCGGTAAATCGCGTGCCGAAGATGGGCCGGCACACGGAAATATTGTTCTGCGACGACAAGTCCACGGATGGAACGCCGGATGAAGTGCGACGGATGCAAGAGTTGCACCGGGACAAAGACATCCGGTTGATTGAAGGACCGGGGATTTGCAAGGCAGAGAATGTGTGGACGGGGTTCCGCGCGGCGCGGGGCGATGTGCTGATGATTCTCGACGCGGACCTCACGGTCATGCCGGAAGAGTTGTCGATGTTCGCCGGGGCGTTGACGAGCGGGCGCGGCGACTTTGTGAATGGGAGCCGGCTTGTCTATCCGATGCAGGAAGACGCGATGAAGTTTTCGAACATGATTGGAAACAAGTTTTTTGGGCTGGTGTTTTCGTTTTTGCTGGACCAGCGAATCAAGGACACGTTGTGCGGCACGAAAGTTCTTTGGAAAAGAGACTGGCAGCGCATGGAGCGGAATCTGGGGACCTGGGGCATCAAGGATTTGTGGGGAGACTACGAGTTGTTGTTCGGCGCCAGCAAACTGCACCTGGAAATTGTGGAAGTGCCGGTGCATTACCAGGAGCGGATTCGCGGCGTGACAAAAATGACGAAGGTGTTTGCCAACGGCTGGCGCATGTTGAAGATCTGCTTCCGAGCCTGGTACCGGCTGGGGGGATAGGAAAACCTGGCGGCGGAGCTCCTTCGGCGATTGCTGGCGCACCCACTGACGGCATCGTTGGCGGATGACGACCCGAAAACAACACAGCCGCGAAAACAGATCATTCAGTCCAAGCCGTTTCTTAAGGCGATTTACGAGGAGTGGTAGAACGGCTCGCGGCGGAAGTTCCACGTGGAACGGGCGGAGTTCTGGAGCGGAGCCTGAATTTTCAAAGGAACCGACTGGGAATGCTTGCGTATGTTGCGGTGCGGAAAAAGTGAGAATTGCGTGCAATAGCGGATGGCGCGGGCGGGGAAACAAACGGCTTGACAGGTCTGGCGAAATGAGCGAGTTTTTTTGCGCGTCGAAATGCGGAGGAAGTTCATGAAAACAGGAATGATGTGCGTCGCTTTGGCGGCAAGTCTGGCGATGGCGGTGCTGGCCGAAAAATCTGCGGAAATGGCGAAATCGATGGAAAAGAAAGTGTTTGGCACGACGGCAGATGGAAAAACCGCGGACCTTTATACGCTGAAAAATAAGACCGGAATGCAGGTGAGCATCACGAATTTCGGCGCGACCGTGGTCTCGATCATGGTGCCGGACAAGGCCGGGAAGATGGCCGACGTGGCGCTCGGTTACGACGACCTGGCCGGATACGAATTGAACAAGAACTACCTGGGAGTTTTGGTTGGCCGGTACGGAAACCGAATTGCGCACGGGAAATTCAGCATTGATGGGACAGAGTACACGCTGGCGAAGAACAACGGAGACAACAGCCTGCATGGCGGTATCAAAGGTTTCAACAAGGCGATGTGGGAGGCGAAGGACGTCTCGAAGGGCGGCGAGGCAGCGGTCGAGATGAAATATGTGAGTAAGGACGGCGAAGAGGGATATCCAGGGAACTTGTCGGTGACGGTGGTTTATACGCTGACGAATAAGAACGAACTGAAGATCGATTATTCGGCGACGGCGGACAAAAAAACAGTCGTGAACCTGACGAATCATACGTATTTCAACCTGGCGGGCCAGGGGAACGGCGACATTTTGAAGCAAGATCTGATGATCAACGCGGACACGTTTACGCCGGTGGATTCAGGACTGATCCCGACGGGCGAGTTGAAGAAAGTGGAGGGTACGCCGTTTGATTTTCGGAAGGCGACAGCGATTGGCGCGAGAATTGAGGCGAACGACGAGCAAATCAAATTGGGCGGCGGGTATGATCACAATTTTGTGTTGAACCGCAAAGCTGCGACGGGCCTGAGCCTTGCAGCGCGAGCGAGCGACCCGGCGAGCGGGAGAACGATGGAAGTCTGGACGGCCGAGCCCGGCGTACAGTTTTATACCGGAAATTTCCTGGACGGAAGCTTCAAGGGTAAAGGCGGAATTGCGTATCAGAAGCGGACTGCGTTCTGCCTGGAAACGCAGCACTTTCCTGATTCGCCGAATCATCCGAGCTTTCCGACGACTTTGTTGAAGCCGGGCGCGAAATACCACACGACGACGGTTTACAAGTTCGAGGCGAAATAAGAGAGCAGTATCGGTGCATCAGCAACCACGAAAGAGTGTCGGCGCAATGTAAGCGTTTACTTGCGGCGTGTAGAGACAGCGCGTGACGGTCTGAACAGGAAGAAGGAATATGAGCGGGCAGGCGAAACGGAAGATGACGTTGGGGATGATTGTGGGGAACCGGGGATTTTTTCCGGACCACTTGGCGCGGACCGGTCATCAGGAGATGAAAGCGGCGCTAGAAGTGGAGGGCGTCGACGTGATTGCGCTGACGGAAGCGGACTCGAAGTACGGCGCGGTGGAGACGCGGCAAGAGGCGGCGAAATGCGCAGCGCTGTTTGCGAAGTATCGCGGAGAGATGGATGGAGTGATCGTAACGCTGCCGAATTTTGGCGATGAGCGTGCGATCGCCGATACGCTGCGGTTGGCGGGGTTAGGTGTGCCGGTGCTGGTGCAAGCGACGCCCGATACACCGTCGAAGATGACGATTCGGGATCGAAGAGATAGTTTTTGCGGGAAGATGTCGGCTTGCAACAACTTGACGCAGTACGGGATTCCCTATTCGCTGACGACGCTGCATACGGAAACGCCACAATCGGCGGAGTTTAAGAAAGATCTGGATTGGTTCTTGGCGGTGTGCCGTGTCGTGAAGGGTTTGCGGCGGTTGCGAATTGGAGCTATCGGGGCGCGGCCTGCGGCGTTCAATACGGTGCGCTACAGCGAAAAGATTCTGGAGCGCAGCGGGATTTCCGTCGAGACGGTGGACCTTTCCGAAATTCTTGGCCGAGTAGACCGAATCAAGGACGGAGACGCGGCGGCGCAAGGAAAGTTGGCGGCGATTAAGAAGTATGTGGAAGTGCAGAACATTCCAGATGCGGCGCTGTTGAAGATGGCGAAGCTGGGAGCGGTGATTGACGGGTGGATGCGTGAAACGGAAGTTGCGATCAGCGCGATCCAATGCTGGACGGCGTTGGAAGAATATTTTGGCGTAGTGCCATGCACGGTGATGAGCATGATGAGCAACGATGGCTTATCGAGCGCGTGCGAGGTGGAAATCGCCGGGGTGGTAGGAATGCATGCCCTGCAACTGGCGTCGGAAACGCCGAGCGCGCTGCTCGATTGGAACAATAATTATGCGGACGATCCGGACAAGGCGGTGTGCTTCCACTGCAGCAATCTGCCAAAGCATTTCTTCCAAACCGTGAAGATGGATTTTCAGGAAATTATTGCGGGAACGGTGGGCAAGGAAAATACATTCGGCACTTGCGTCGGTAGAGTGAAAGCCGGGCCGATGAGTTTTGCACGATTTTCCACGGATGATTTGAACGGGAAGATTCGTGGGTATGTGGGTGAAGGCGAGTTTACGAGCGATTCGCTCGAGACGTTTGGTGGAGCTGGAGTTGTGAAAATCCCGCAACTGCAAAAGTTGCTGCGGTACATCTGTGAGAACGGATTCGAACATCACGTGGCGGCGAATTTTTCCACGGTGGCGGGCGCGGTGCACGAAGCGGCGACGCGGTATTTCGGTTGGGAAGTTAACTGGCACAAAGCATGAGCACAGTCGTTGCAGGAGTCGATTTTGGGACGCTGAGCATGCGGGTGTCGCTGGTGGACAGCGAGCGCGGGCCGATCGGCGCGGGAACGGCCGAGTATCCACTTCATAGAAAAAAAGAAGATCCGGACTTTGCAACCCAGCGGCATGCGGATCATATGGATGCGCTGGTGCTGGCGATGCGCAAGGCGCTGACGACTGCGCGTGTGAAGGGTGAGCAAGTTGCGGCGATCGCGTTGGACACGACCGGGTCAAGTGTGGTTCCGGTGGGAAAAGGGCTGGAGCCGCTGGAAGATTACTATTTGTGGTGCGATCATCGGGCCTGGAAAGAAGCGGCCCAGATTACGGAAGTGGCGCGCGCGCGCGGCGTGAAAGCGATTGATTGGTGCGGCGGCGTGTATTCGTCAGAGTGGGGATTCGCCAAGCTGCTGCATTGGCTGCGGAATAATCTGGAGAAGCGGCGCGAGTTTTCGACGGCGCTGGAACATTGTGACATGGTGGCCGCAACGCTCACGGGAATTAAGGCAGTTGAGAAAATTCCGCGCAGCGTGTGCGCGATGGGTCACAAGTGGATGTGGAACCGGTTGTGGGGAGGATTTCCAGACAACGAATTCCTGCGTGCCGTGGATCCGTTGCTCGATGGAATTGCGCAGAAGATGCCCGGGCGTTACGAAACTTCAGACCACCTTGCAGGAGAATTGAGTCCGGAATGGGCTGGAAAACTCGGCCTGCGCGCGGGATTGCCAATTCCGGTGGGAGCGTTTGACGCGCACTGGGATACGCTTGGGGCTGGAGCCCGATTGCATGATCTGGTGAACGTAATTGGAACTTCGACGTGCATTGTGGGAATTTCAGATTCTACGGAACTAGTGCCGGGAGTTTGCGGCGTTGTTCCTGGGTCGGTACATCCGAAGTATACGGGGATTGAGGCGGGGCTCTCAGCGACGGGAGATATTTTTGAAGCGGTTGCGCGAAGAGCGGGAAGTTCTCTCGGAGAGCTCTCGAAGAGAATCGAGAAATACCGGGCGGGGCAGACGGGATTATTGCGGATGACGTGGGACAATGGCGACCGGACGGTGTTGGTGAATCCGGAACTGGGCGGGGTGACGCTTGGCTGGAAGCTGACACACGGCCCGGAAGACGAATTGTTTTCGGCAATCGAAGGGACAGGATTTCACACACGGGTGATCTTGGAGCGAATGGAACAGCACGGAGTGACCATCCGGCGCGTGATTAATGGCGGCGGGATCCCGCAGAAGAACCGCAAACTGAATCAGATCTATGCAGATATTTTCAACAAGCCGGTGCTGGTGCCTGAAGGCGACGTGACGAGCCTGGGGTCGGCGATTTTTGCGTTTATGGCGGCGGGGACTTTTCCATCTGTCGAAAAAGCGCAAGATGCGCTGTGCCGGAAGTTCACGGTATTCGAACCGAATGCGGCGAGCGCGGCGGTCTATGCCGAATTGTTTGCGCTGTATCGCAAACTTTATTTCTCGATGGGACAGAGGAATGCGCCAGCCACGGCAATCGGAGACGTACTGCCAGAGTTGCGGCGAATTGCGGCGAATGTCTGGGGTCCACAGTGATGCTGGCAACGTTACGCGAAGAGGTGCTCGAGGCGAACCTGGAATTGGTTCGCCGGGGATTGGCCGCGGATACCTTTGGGAACGCGAGCGGAGTGTCACGAGAAAAAGAGCTCATCGTGATTAAGCCGAGCGGCGTAGCGTACGCGAAGCTGCGAGCGAAGGATCTGGTTGTGACCGATATGGATGGAAACGTCGTGGAAGGTTCCTTACGGCCATCATCGGATTTGGCAACGCATGCGATTCTGTACAAGAAATTTACCAAGATTGGAGGGATTGCGCACACCCATTCGAGGTCCGCAACGATCTGGGCGCAGGCCGGGCGCGAAATTCCCTGCTTAGGCACGACCCACGCGGACTACTTTCGCGGGGCGGTTCCTGTGACTGATAACTTGACGGTCGAAGAGATTCAGAACGACTACGAGCTCAACACAGGGATGGTGATTGTCCGCAGGATGCGAGATATCGATCCGATGATGATGCCCGCGGTGCTGGTAGCAGGCCATGCGCCATTTTGCTGGGGGGCATCGGCGGCGGAAGCCGCGCACAATGCGTGGATGCTGGAAGAAGTGGCGCAGATGGCGCTGGCGACCATGGCATTAAACCCCAGCGTGAAACCTCTTGATCCCGTGCTGATCGACAAACATTTCCTTCGCAAACACGGCACGAACGCCTACTACGGCCAAAGAGAAGCTACGGCTAAACCGCGCAGGAAGCGCTAGAGCCTTGACCCACCGCAGCAGCTTAATCAACAAAATCGATAACAGCTCCTTCGCGACGGTCCAGAAAGCCGGCGAATTGCCCAAAGTTTGGCGAGTTCACGTTGTTGAACACCGCGTTGTAGTTGCCGTAATTCGTTAGATTCAATGAGTAGAAGCCGAGCCGCGCATGATGACCTTTGCCTTTTCCATGGTCGGAACCAAAAAAAGGAACGCGGAATTGGCGATAGACTTTGATATCCAAAGTGAAAAACGTTGCGAAGCGCTGACCGTTTGGCGTCCCCACGTAATTTTGCACCGTATCGATGTTGGAATAAGCCTGGCCGGTATGTAAATCAGCGATGGGGCTGAATTTAATCTTTTTCGGGAACGAAAAAATTCCCCATGTCACGAAGCGATAGGGGATGTCATAAGGCAGAATTCCGTAAACATTGGAGCGAATCACCGGCTGCTCGAAGGGAATGAACACGCTGGAGAGATTGTTTAAGTCGCCGCGCGTCTTGCTCCAAAGATACGACGCGTTCACCTCGTGGGCCTTGTGAACTGTGAAATGCACCGTGGTCTCCACCTCGCGATAATGTGACGACCCAGTGTTGGTCAAACCCAAAAAGGATTGGCCCGCCGCCGCAGCCGTAAATGGATCCACGGTAAAGAGGTACGAAGTGTGGCTATCGAGGTAACCGATGCGCAAGAAAATGTTTTTGCGCAACTCGCGGTCGAATTGGACGTTCCAAGTCAAATTGCGCGGCGTCGTGCTGAGGCCGCTCGGTGCACCGCCATTCGTCAGCGGATTCGAGCCGCCGACATAAACGTTCGTGTAGGCTACGGAAGGCCCGCTCGGAATGCCGCCAGGACCGAACGGCGTAACGACCTGGCTCGGGTTGGCAGGGTAGTCGGCGGCCAGCAGGGGCAGCAGGCTATAGAACAATCCCACGCCGGCTCGAATGGCCATCTTGCCATCGTCGCCGGGAGAATAGGCCAATCCAACGCGCGGAGCCACTGCCGCGGACCAACCGTTGGTTTCGCTCGAAAGTCGCGCCCCCAAATCGGCCGCCCAGTGTGAATCCAGAACCCAATGATCCTGGATAAATTCAGCCACTGCGGAATCCGACGCGTTCTGTAGAGTTCCAGGGAGAAAAGAGATCTGCTCGGCCAACGACCCGTCTTGATTCAGAATCTGAATGGGATTGGAATTGCTGGTTCCGGCGTAGGAGCGGTGGTCAAAATCAACGCCCACATGGAGTTCGTGGCGGCCGTGCCAGTCTTTCCCCGCAAACTGGTACGCGGAGACCAGTTGAAACTCCTTGCCCCTCCGCGACCAGCGGTTGAAATAATTTCCGCCATAACCTTCCGGTGAAATCAGCATGTCGTCGAAGCCCTGACCGTGGGCATTGCTGTCGAAACGAGTGAATTGCGCGATGGTGCTAAAGATGGCGCCGGAGCTGAACTGGTAGCGATCCGTCAGACCGGCCGTAATTCCTTTTTGGTCGAGATCGTTCGATGCCGGCTGAGGAACCAGGGCATTGATATCGGCGTGTTGTACGCGTAGTGGGTATGCGTTCACCGTGAGCGTCATTACATGGTTATTGGAGAGGATTGCTTCGAGCGTCGAAAACGTGCTGAATCCCTGTTTCTTGCTGATGTCATGCGGCCACGGCAATCCACGGACCGTCCGCTTCTTCATGTCGTACTGAAAAATCTCCGAGAATAGCAGTTTGTGTTTGATGAGCGGAGCGCTGAAATCCACTCCGGGTGTCGCTTCCTGCAGTCCGATCATACTTCCGGTCTTACCGAGCACCGACGGGATAAAACTTTTCAGCCGGTAGCTAAATCCGTCGTCAGGCGGTTTAGTTTCCACCTCCACCAATCCGCCGGTAAAACTTCCGGCACCGGCGTTGTACGGCGTCTTATAAATGTTGAACGACTGCACGGCGTCGGTGGGTAGCGGCACGGCGAAGCTTCCGGTCACCGGATCGGTAGTTCGCGCGGAATTAACCACCAACAAACTTTGATTCTCGTCGGACCCCTTGAAGTCCAGTTTGCCGTCCATTGTTTTCACCACGCCCGGAGTCACCGGGAGGACTTCGCGAATCTTTTCCTGTGCGGTTGGCAGTGAGATCAGCTGATGCTGGGTGAGGGCGACGCTTGGGGTCGTGGCATCCTCAGTGGCCACGGACAAAGCCGCTTCGCTGACTTCCACCTGCTCCGCGACGGTCTGAAGCTCCAGCCGAATATCAACGACCGCTGCCTCGGCCGGCTTTACCAGCAGCGATTTTGTAACGGGCGCAAAACCCGATTGATTAACCGAGATCGTGTAGGACCCGGGCGGAACGTCTTTGAATTCATAGCGCCCATTGTCGTCCGTCACGGCCGTCGAAGGATTTCCATCGGGCGGCTTTGCCGCCAATTGAACGGAAATGCCCGCTAATCCGCCCGAACCGTCCGCCTGGCTGGTCGTCAAGGTCCCGTGAACGGAGCCAGCCCTTAACTGACCGCCTCCGACCTGAGCCGTTTGCCCAAAAGTCGAAATCGTCAGCAATAGAAATACGGCCGCAGTGGCGGCTCCCCGAAGCCCATAGGCTGCCGGGCGGCGAAGGGGTGCGGTCAGCGACTCAAGGAATGTGAAGAAACTGAGTAAATTGGTTGCAGGTCGGAATCGGCTCACGGTCTCACTCGATAGATATAGGTACTTCCCTATTGTCTCGTGACTAGTTCCGACTGGCTCACTGCTATCGCGAGCCCCCTTGTCCAGCCAGTGAACACGTCGGTCCCTGTCGATCTGGAATTCTGACGCCTTCGGCATTCGGCCGAAAGGCTCAGTGACGTTGGCAGGCGAACGGGCTAGTTCGGCAGACTGGTTTCCTTTACCAGATTGAATTCGGCGCTTGAGCCGCCCGGTTTCGGTGCGCCAATTGTCGCCATAGGCTGGCCGCCTCCGATCCACACCTGCACTTTCCCTGGGACGATTCGGTGGGCGCCGGATTGATCGACGATGCTTAGATCGCGGTCGTGGAGTACGAAGCTGGCCGTCTTTTTTTCTCCCGGTGCGAAGTGAAGCCGTTGAAAGCCTTTTAGCGCGCGCAGGGGCGCGCCAGGGAGACCGACGTGGGTCAGGTACAGTTCGACGACTTCGTCGCCTGCCGCGGATCCGGTGTTCTTTACCTCTACCGACACGGTTACGGAGTTCTTGCGCGATAGCTGCGAGCTGTCGACGCGAGGCTTGTCATAGGAAAACGATGTGTAACTGAGGCCGAAGCCGAACGGATAGAGCGGTTCGCCGTCGAAATAGCGATAGGTGCGTTTGGCCATGGAATAGTCTTCAAACGGCGGAAGCTGATCGACAGATTTGTAGAACGTGATAGGCAAGCGGCCGGCAGGGCTGAAATCGCCGGCGATCGCTTCCGCAACGGCGGCGCCACCTTGTCCGCCCGGATACCAAGCTTCCAGAATTGCAGGCAGATTCGCATTCGCCCAATTGATTCCGAGTGCGCTGCCATTCATCAATACGAGGATGGTCGGTTTGCCAGTGGCGTAGATCCGTTCAAGCAGTTGTTCCTGCGGCACGGGCAAGTCAATGCTGGTGCGGTCTCCGCCGGAGAAGCCTTCGGCGTTCACCTTCATTTCTTCGCCTTCGATCCGTGCGGATAGCCCAAGAACCATCACGACCAAATCCGCAGCGCGCGCCGCTTCGACGGCGCGGCGGCCTTCCTCATCGGGAAGACTCCAGACCAGGCGGGCTTCGGAACTGCGCATGTCCTGGAAGTATTCGATTTTGATGGGATACGGATGATCTTTTTCGAGGTGGATTTTTTTCGTGAGGGTTGTGGCCGGATGATGAATGTTCCAGTCTTCCGCAACGAGATTTCCATCGAGCCAGAGGCGCCAGCCGTCCTGACCGGTGAAGCCAATCAGATAGTCCCCAGTTTCCGGCGGCATGAGAACGCCGGTCCAACCCACCGAATAGTGATTTAGGAGCTGCGGGGAGATGCCGGTGTCGCCCCAGGCAAAATCGACCGAGGCATCCGTGTGCGAAGTGACCGGCGCGCCCTCGAGCTTCATATTTGCGAAGTAGTCGCCTTTCAGGCCGTGTTCGGAACACGAAGCATCGGTGCAGAGCGAGAAAGACGGAACCGGTTTTGTGACCGGTCCGACGAGGCCAGTTCCCTGTGCGTAAATCACTTTCGATTTCGAGAATCGCTGGCGTATTCCGGCAAGAACAGTGACAGGTTTAGACGGAGTGCCATTGTAATTGCCTTCGAGCGCGTCCAGGTCGTCCGCGTTGGGGCCGATGACGGCGATGTTTGCCGGTGGATTCTTAAGCGGAAGAATTCCGCCTTTATTTTTGAGAAGGACTAACGATTCACGAGCCATACGGAGGGCGACTTGGTTGTGCGCATCCGTGTCGTTTTCTGCCGGTGTGATTTTGGAATAAGGAACACAGGTCGGCGGATCGAACATGCCGAGGCGGAAGCGCGCCGTGAAGAGCCGGCGAAGGGCGGTGTCTACGACGGATTCAGGGAGCAATCCCTGGTGGACGGCATTGACGATAGAAGCGCGCTCAGTGCTCATATTATTGCGATAGTCGCCGCAAATGAGGTCCATACCGGCTTTGAAAACGGCGGCGACGCCTTCTTCGGGCGTGGCGGCGAATTTGTGCCCGCGGAAAACGTCGCTCACAGCGCCACAATCGGATACGACGTAGCCTTTGAAGCCCCAATCTTTGCGCAACCGCTGGTCCAGGAGAAACGTGTTGGCGCACGCTGGCTGGCCGTCCAAGGAGTTGTACGCGCACATGACCGACTCGGCTTTACCTTCGGTGATCGTCGAGCGGAAGGCGGGGAGATAGGTGTCTTCGACATCGTGGCGCGAAGGTTCGATGTTGGCGGTGTGGCGCGTGGATTCCGGGCCGCTGTGAACAGCGAAGTGTTTCGAGGTGGCGACTGTTTTGAAATACTTTGGATCGCTGCCCTGCAAACCGGTGACGAAGGCGACGCCCATACGAGAAGTCAGGTATGGATCTTCGCCGTAAGTTTCCTGGCCACGGCCCCAACGAGGATCGCGAAAAATGTTGATGTTGGGAGACCAGACGGTAAGGCCGCGATACCAGTCGGCAGAGCCGTCTGAATGCAGGGTGGCATAATACTTTGCGCGGAATTCCGTGCTGATAATATCCGCGGCTTGGTGCATAAGCGGCTCATCGAAAGTTGCGGCCATGCCAATCGCTTGCGGGAATACGGTGGCCACACCGGCGCGGGCTACGCCATGAAGGCCTTCGTTCCACCAGTTGTATTCCGGAACATGCAGCCGCGGAATCGATGCAGCGGTGTGGCCGAGCTGCGAGGCCTTTTCTTCAAGCGTCA
>WNFS01001575.1_pt1 | contig 17142 bp, 16 predicted proteins | sample 5400141 | NCBI WGS metagenome assembly WNFS01 (sample SAMN13153358, study PRJNA577476) | soil metagenome | isolation source: 60 cm saprolite under Madrone tree | place: USA:California | collected 2016-06-14
CATGACGCGGCGCCAGTTCTCCTGGCTCTCGTCCACCACGGAGCCGCGGCTGCCGATGCCGACGTTGTTGTCGAGAAAATCAAGACGGCCGAAGCGATCGGTCGCCGCCTTCACTACCATCGCGCAGTCCTCGTCCCGCGTGATGTCGGCGGCGAGCGCCACGGCCTCGCCTCCCTGCTCCTTGATCATCACGACTGTCTGCTCGGCCAGGTCGAGGGCGCGGTCCACCACGATGACCTTCGTACCCGCCCTCGCCAGGAGAATGGCGGCCGCGCGCCCATTGCCGATGCCGGTGCCGACCGCGCCGCCTCCCATCACGACGGCGACCTTCGAGCGTAACCCCCAGTCGTCCGGGACTTCCGGTGAGGCGGCCATGAGACTCAGGCGGGCCAGGCCGGCTGGTGCGTGCCGAGCGGCACAGTGGGGCGGGACCAGAAGGCCGGCGTCTCATTGAAGCGCGCGGCGGGCACGACGTGGCGGAGGCGGCCGTAAGGGGAGTCCGCGTCGGCGACCAGATCCTGCACGGATTCCAGAGCGAGATCGGCGGTCGCCCGGCCGTTCACACGGCCCAGGGCATCGACCCACCTTCCGGTTTGAGCCAGCGAAACGCACACGAGATAGCTGCCGCCTTCACGCGCGCGGCGCGCGAGCGCGACCTGCGCGCCGAACGCGGCGAGGTAGCCGGTGCCATGATCGACCACCTGGGCGGGCAGGTGCTGCGGCTGCCGGCCGCCCGCCCCGAAGCCCTGCTCGTGCGCCATGCCGCTGACGGACTGGATGATGGTCTCGAATCCGCGACGCTCGCGCCACGGACCGGCATGGCCGAAAGCGGAGAGCGTCACGAACACGATGCCGGGGCGAAGCCGCGCGAGGTCCTCGGGCGCCAGGCCGAGACGCGCGAGCGCGCCCGGCCTGTAAGACTGGCAGAAGACGTCGGCGCTGCGCGCGAGCGCGCAAAGCTCCTCGGCGTCGCCCGGCTGGCGCAGGTCGAGCATTGCCGAGAGCTTGCCGAAGCCCGTGTCGACGACGAGGCCCGGCAGGTTGGGCAGATGCTTTGCCGAGACGAGCAGCACGTCGGCGCCGTACGAGGCGAGCGTGCGGCCGCAGACCGGCCCCGCGATGACGCGCGTGAGGTCGAGCACGCGCAGGCCCGAGAGCGCGCGGGGGCCCGCGCCGGCGGGCTCGGGCTTGGACTCGCCGATCTTGACGATCTCGAGGATGGGCAGCTCCGCCACCGCGAGCCCCTGCGGGTGCGCGTGCCACTCGGCGCGCGAGCGCACCATGCCGGTGGGCAGGCCCGCCGCCGCGAACGTGTCCTCGAGGTCGCCGGCTTTCCACTTGGCGACGGCCGCGGCGGTACTCTCGCGCGTGCCCTCGCACCCGAGTAGCTTCAGGGCGCCGTCGCGGTGGTGCGGCATGTTCGAGTGGATCTGGATCCAGCGGCCGTCACCGGCCTGGTAGAAACCGAAGAGCGGGTCGCGGCGGTGGAGGTCCGGCAGGCTGTCCGCCCGCAGGTAGCGCTCGCTGCGGAATGCCGCGACGGCGGCGCGCATGTCCACGGCAACGGACTGGCTCCGCCCCGTCCGCAGCCGCCAGATTTCCGAGGCCGCGAGCGCGCCGGCGGCGATCGACGCCGACGCCGCGGTGCCGATCTTGAAATCGGTCGGCAGGAGGGGGTCGGCACCAGTGAGCGTGGCGCGCTCGAGCGCGGCGGGCTCACAGCCCGCGAGAGTCCACAGCGTCTCGAGCGCGACTGCCGCGTCGGTCGCCACTAGACGACTATGTCCGCGGACTGGATCCGCTTGACCCCCGCCCCCAGCATCTCCTGCCAGGCCCTGCCCATCGAGCCGCCCGCGTCGATTCCGCGAGTGGCGTCCTCGATCACGAGGGCGTTGAAGCCCGCCTTGCGCGCGTCCATCGCCGACCAGAACACACAGAAGTCGGTGGCGAGTCCGACGAGGAACACCGTCGTGAGGCCGCGCTCCTTTAAATAGCCAACGAGCCCGGTCGGCGTCTTGCCGTCGGCCTCGTAGAAGGCGGAATAGGAATCCATGTGCTGGCGATAGCCCTTGCGAATGACCAGCTCGCCGTGCGGGATGCGCAGGTCCTTGTGCAGCTCCGCGCTCGGCGTGCCCTGAACGCAGTGGTCCGGCCACAGCACCTGCGTCCCGTAGGGCAGGCTCACCGTCTCAAAGGGCTTCTTGCCCGCATGGCTCGAGGCGAACGAGATGTGCCCCGGCGTGTGCCAGTCCTGCGTCAGAATCACGTGCTCGAACGCTGGCGCGATCCGGTTGATGATCGGGACGATCTTGTCCCCGTCGTTGACGGCGAGCGAACCGCCCGGCATGAAGCAGTTCTGCACGTCGACCACGAGCAGCAAATCCTGGGAGCCCGGCTTGATCTTCGCCTGGGCGAACGTGCGGGAGCCCGCGGCCAGGACGAGACCACCCGCGGCAATCTGGAAAAAGACTCGACGAGTGTAGTCCATGGGGTCACCTCCCGGGCGATAGTGTACCGGAAAACGGCGCGGCGGTCAGGGGGTCGGCCGGATCGGCACGTGCTCGAGCAGGGCGCTCAAGGCGGGGTCCGAGTACACGCCGAACGCATCGACCACCGTGCCCCGCAAGCCGTTCCTGGCTTCGAGACCGTAGACGATGGCCATGTCGTCCGGGTCCGAGATGCCCTCGAAGCGATGGAATTCGCTGATGACCAGTTCCTCAGGCCCAAAGGTCTCTCTTGTCCCGGTGGCTCGAAGCTTGCCGTCGACCACGCGGAAGTCCTCGGTGAAGCCTCGGCGGGTCAGGCCGTCGACGGCGCACGCCACCGTCAGGTATTCCGCCTTGCGATCCGCCGTCGTCCTACCGCTGGCCGTCATCTAAATTAGATGGGGCAGACGAGCTGACCCAACCGGGCCGTCAGCTTGGCATTCTCACGATAGTCGACAGGCACGTCGACGATCGACGGGCCGGGTTGTGCCAGGGCCTCTGCCAGCATGGGGGCGAGCTGCCGCGCCGACTCCACGCGGTAGCCCCTTGCGCCGAAGGCCCGGGCCAGCTCGACGAAGTCCGGGTTCCCGAAGCGCACGCCTGATTCTCGCCCGAGGTGCGTCTGCTGCTTCCACTGGATCAAGTTGTAGCCACCGTCTCGGAAGATCACGTTGACGATGGCGAGCCCCAATCGCCGCGCCGTCTCGAGCTCCTGACAGTTCATCAGAAAGCCGCCGTCCCCGCTGACCGCCACCACTTTGCGCTCCGGATGGACGAGCTTGGCCGACACGGCCGCCGGCAGAGCGAAGCCCATGGCCGCAAACCCATTCGAGATCAGCACCGTGTTCGGCTCGTACGCCGGATACGTCCGGGCTATCCAGAGCTTGTGCGTGCCCACGTCGGACACGAGGATGTCGTCGCGGCCCATCTGCCCGCGGATGTCGCGCAGGATGCGCTGGGGCTTGAGGGGGAAGGTGTCGTCGGCCGCTCCTTCCTCGAGCTGCTCCAGAATGAAGCGGCGGAGCGTGCGATAGGGCGCCGGGTCCTTCTGGCCCTTCACGAGTCCGTTGAGGAGCTCGAGCGCTTCCCGCACGTCCGCCACGACCTCCACCGCCGGCTGGTAGAAGCTGTCCACCTCGGCCGGCGTGAAGTCGATGTGGATGATCGGCTTCTTGCGGTCGGGGTTCCAGAACTTGGGCGCGTATTCGACCGGGTCATACCCGACCGCGATGATCACGTCGGCCTTGTCGAAGCCACACGAGATGTAGTCGCGCGCCTGGAGCCCGGCCGACAGCAGGGAGAGCTCGTCGTCGTACGGCATGCAGCCCTTGGCCATGAACGTGTGGGCCACCGGGATGCCGTGACTCCGTGCCAGCTCGCGCAGCTCCTTCGATGCTCCCCCGCGGATCACGCCATTGCCGGCGAAGATCAGCGGAAACGAGGCGCCTTCGATGAGGCGCGCCGCCGTCTGGAGCGCCTGCCGATCCGGAGAGGGGCGGCGCGGCCGCTCCGTCGACAGCGGGGTGCCCTCCACCATCTCGGCCGCTACATCTTCCGGCACCTCGATGTGACAGGCGCCCGGCTTCTCCGCCTCGGCGAGCTTGAAGGCCTTGCGTATCACCTCGGGGATGACGGCAGAGGTCTCCACGTGCGTGTTCCACTTGGTGAGCGGTCGCAAATGCTCGACGATGTCGATGCGCTGGTGCGATTCCTTGTGCACCCGATCGCGTCCCGCCTGGCCGGTTATCGCGACGAGCGGAGCGCGGTCGAGGTTGGCGTCGGCGACGCCGGTGGCGAGATTCGTCGCGCCCGGCCCCAGCGTCGACAGACAGACCCCCGCGCGTCCCGTGAGGCGGCCGTAGGCGTCGGCCATGAAGGCGGCGCCCTGCTCGTGGCGCGTGGGAATGAAGGTGATCGGCGAGCCCAGGAGCGAGTCCAGGATGTCGAGGATCTCCTCCCCCGGGAGGCCGAAGACGTAGCGGACGCCCTCGTTCTCGAGGCACTGGACGATCAGGTCCGAAGCCTTCATGGCAGATCCGAAGCCTTCATGGCAGGTCCGAAGCCTCCATGGCGGATACGGGCCTAGGCGATCCAGACCGATTTGATGTTGACGAACTCGCGGATCCCGTACTCCGAGAGCTCGCGCCCGTAGCCGGAGCGCTTGATGCCGCCGAAAGGCAGGCGCGGGTCGGACTTGACGATGCCGTTGACGAACACGGCGCCCGCCTCGATCTGCGCGGCCAGATGCTCGGCGCGCGCCCGGTCCTGGGTCCACAGGGAGGCGCCGAGGCCAAAGGGCGAGTCGTTGGCGAGGCGGACGGCATCGCACTCGTCCTTGGCGCGGACCACGGCCGCCACCGGCCCGAAGGTCTCCTGGTCGAAGGCCGGCATACCCTTGTCCACTCCCGCGAGCAGGGTCGGCGGATAGAAGGCTCCCTTGCCGCGCGGGATCTCGCCGCCCAGGAGGCGCTTGGCTCCGCGCTTGACGGACTCTTCCACCTGCTTGTGGAGCTCGTCGCGGAGATCGATCCGCGCCTGCGGGCCGACCTGGGTCTCGCGGGCCAACGGGTCTCCCATCCGCCGCGACCGGAGCTCGTCCAGGAACAGATCCAGGAACCGGTCGGCGACCGCCTCGACGGCGATGAAGCGCTTGGCGGCAATGCAGCTCTGGCCGCTGTTGACGAGCCGCGCATCCGCCGCCGCCTTCGCCGCCGCGGCGAGATCGGCGTCCGCCAGGACCACGAAGGGATCGCTGCCGCCGAGCTCGAGGACGGTCTTCTTGAGCTCGCGGCCGGCCTGGCCCGCCACGGCAATGCCGGCGCGCTCGCTGCCGGTGAGCGTCACCGCGACGATGCGCGGATCCGCGATGAGCCCGGCGACAGGCGCCGACTCGATCAATGCGGTGGCGAAGAGCCCCTCCGGGAAGCCCGCCACCCGAAAGGTCTTCTCGATGGCCAGCGCGCAGCGCGGCACGTTCGACGCGTGCTTGAGAATCCCCGCGTTGCCGGCCATGAGGGCAGGCGCGGCGAAGCGGAATACCTGCCAGTAGGGAAAGTTCCAGGGCATCACCGCCAGGACCGGCCCGAGCGGATCGAAGCGGACATAGCTCTTCGACGCGTCGGTCGTGCGCGGCTGCTCGGCAAGGAAGAATTCGGCACGGTCCGCGTAGTAGTCACAGCACGAGGCGCACTTTTCCACCTCCGCCTCGGCCTGGACGATCGGCTTGCCCATCTCGAGGGTCATGGTGAGAGCGTGGTGCTCCTTGTGCTTCCTGAGCAGGCGCGCGGCGTCTCGCATGCGATTGGCCCGCGCGGCGAGCGGCACCGACCGCCATTCCACGAAGGCGGCGTGAGCCCGCGCCACGATGCGCTCAAGCTCCTCAGGAGAGCTCGCCTTGAATGTCTCGAGGACCTCTCCGGTAGTGGGATTGACGGATTGAATGCTCATTGGTCTCTCCCTCCCACTTCTCAGTGTACGGCGCCGGCACCCCGAGTCAAACGCCGGCTCACCGCCCCTGACTCGTTCGGTGTGGTACCGGGATGTACTCGACCGACGGACGCGTGCGGGTCGGCTGGGGGAAGAGACTCATGAACTGGTACACCTCCTCCGGCATCTCCGTGCTGACCGGCAGCCCGAGCGTCTTGGCCTCTTCCGCGGTGATCGGATAGTCGTGAGTCCAGGTACCCGTGGCCAGCTTCTCGGCCAGCGCGCCTGCCTGCTCCAGCGACATCCGTTCCGCCAGCAAGTCCTGGACCGTCCGCCGTAGCTGGGCAATCGCCTTGCGCGAGACGTCAGCCAGGATCATCGTCTGGTCGTCGATGTCCTCGGGCTTCTTCTTGTCCAGCACCGTCAGCACGGAGGCCGCCGGGGACTGGCCGATCTGAGGATCCACCGGCCCCAGCACCGCGTTTGAATCCATCACGATCTCGTCCGCGGCCAGCGCGATCAATGTCCCGCCCGACATGGCGTAGTGCGGCACGAACACGGTCACCTTCGCCCGGTGGCGCCGCAGCGCATGCGCGATCTGCCCGGCGGCCAGCACCAGTCCGCCGGGCGTGTGGACGATCATCTCGATGGGGCTGTCCGAGTCGGTCAGCTTGATGGCCCGCAGCACGTCCTCCGAGTCGTTCACGTCGATATAGCGCATGAGGGGAAAGCCGAGGAGGCTCATCGTCTCCTGGCGATGCACCAGCGCGATCACGCGGCTTTTGCGCGTTCGCTCGAGCCGGCTGAGCAGGCGCAGCCGGGCGGCCTCGAGCATCTTCTGCCGCACCACCGGCTGCAGCGCGGAGAGCATGAAGAACAACCACAGGATCTCGCCGAAATTCATGGGTGCCTCCCTATGCGGCGCCGGCCGCTCTTACCACGGCGCATATTGATCCCGCCAGACCTTCGGGTAGCTCTCCCGGCGACGCAGTATGGGCGCGAGCACGACGCCGACCACGAACCCCCCCACATGCGCCCACCATGCGACGCCGCCGGCGTCGGCCGCCAGCGTCAGAGAGGCCGTGCCGCTCACCAGCTGCATCAGAAACCAGATGCCGAGGTAGAGCACGGCGGGGAACTCCAGCACGGGGAAGAAGAGGAGGAGCGGCACGAGGGTGTAGACCCTCGCAGTTGGAAACAGCACGAGGTATGCGCCGAGGATACCGCTGATGGCGCCACTGGCCCCCACCGTCGGAATCGCCGAGTCGGGATGGAGATGCGCCTGGACGAGGGCGGCGGCCACGCCGGACAGCAGATAGAAAGCGAGGTAGCGAAAGTGGCCGAGCCGGTCCTCGACGTTGTCGCCGAATATCCAGAGATAGACCATGTTACCGATCAGGTGGGCCCAGCCGCCGTGGAGAAACATGGACGAGAAGATCGGCACGTACCGCGCGGCCCACTCCCCCGGCGCGGTGTCGGCGAGGAGGAAGTACTGGGCGGGGATGAACGCCCACGTCTGGATGAACGCCTCGAGGTCGGGTCCGAGTGTCACCTCGTAGAGAAAGACCCAGACGTTGAGGCCGATGAGCCCCCAGGTGACCACGGGCCAGGAAGAATTGGGAACCGAGTCGCCGATGGGAATCATGGCTTGCGGTCCAGGGCCACCCGGTCGACCCGCGCGAGGAGCTGCGCGATCTCTCGCCGATGGGCTTCCTCCTCCTCGGCGATTCGAAGGAGCAGACGGGCGATATCCGGGTGGTCGCGCTCCAGCGCATAGGCGTCGCGCAGGAGCTTCTCGTGCGCCTCCTTCTCCACGTTGAGATCGATCATGAGCCGCTCCCAGTTCGTGTCCGCATCCTGAGGCACGGGCGGAACAACGGGCGCCTGACCGCTCAGCCGCTCGATGGCTTCTCGCAGCCAGCGGGCATGCTCCTGCTCGCGCGCCGCGATCGCGAGCAGGCGCTGGCGGTGCTCGTCATGCCAGCGGAGACGCCTGGCATGCCGGGGGAGCTGATCGGCCATGTCGATCTCCGCCGCGTAGTCCTCGAGGAGGATGTCGCGGATGTCCTGCCGCTGGGCCTCGGTGAGGCCGGCAAAGAACGCGCGCCAGCTCCGTTTTCGCCCGTCGCTCATCGTCGATTCCGGTCCCATCGCGTGCGCCTGTCCTCTCTCACGCGGCATACGGTGCCGCCAGGGGCACCTCGGCACGTGCCGCTGCGTCCGCCTGGAGGTTTTCGTGCATGTCCAATCTCCTCCTACCAGCGCTCGAGCCGCCGGGCCATCCAGCGCCACGTCTCCTCGGCGCGCTCGCGGGCCACCTCGTCGAGCACGGCGTGGGCCGCGCTCGTCGCCTCGGGGTACCAGCGGGCGCTCTCGCCGCCGTGGCCGCGAACCGACTCGAGCGCCGCCCGGCACACGAGCTCGACCAGCTCGTCCGGGGCGCCCATCTCACGCACGAGCCGGCAGGCCGCTCGCACCATGTCCTCCACGGCGTCGCCCACCTCGCGGGCGCCGAGCGGGCCCCGCTCGATGCGCGCAACGAACAGCTCGCGCACCGTGAGGTGGAGGCCGTGGAGGGGCACCCCCAGGCGGAGGAGTCCCGCCAGCTCTGAGGCCACCACGTCCTCGAACAGCCTCATCACACCGCCTCGACGCGGAGGCCGTCGCCGGCGACATCGACGCGCACCGTCCCGCCGTCGTGGAGCTTACCCGCGACGATCAGTCGCGCGACGGGCGTCTCCACCTCCCGCTGGATTGCGCGCTTGAGCGGGCGCGCGCCGAAGACGGGATCATAGCCGACCCGCGCCAGATAGGCGTAGGCCTTCTCGCCGACCTCGAGGGTGACGCGGCGCTCGGCGAGACGTCGCCGAAGTCCCTCGAGCTGGATCTGCACGATCTTTTCGAGCTCCGCCTCGGTGAGGGCCCGGAAGACCACGACTTCGTCGACGCGGTTCAGGAACTCCGGCCTGAACTGGCGCCGCAGGGCCTCGAGGACCTGCTCGCGCATGCGCTCGTAGGTCCGGTCGTCGGACCCGCGCATCTCGAGGATGAGCTGGCTGCCGATATTGGAGGTCATGATGATGACCGTGTTCTTGAAGTTCACCGTGCGTCCCTGGCCGTCGGTGAGCCGGCCGTCGTCCAGCACCTGGAGGAGCACGTTGAAGACATCCGGGTGCGCCTTCTCGATCTCGTCGAGTAGCACCACCGAATAGGGCTTGCGCCGGACGGCCTCGGTGAGCTGGCCGCCCTCCTCGTAGCCCACGTAGCCGGGCGGGGCGCCGATGAGCCGCGCCACCGTGTGCTTCTCCATGTACTCGGACATGTCGAGGCGGATCATGTTGTCCTCGTCGTCGAAGAGCGTCGCGGCGAGAGCGCGCCCCAGCTCGGTCTTGCCGACGCCGGTGGGCCCGAGGAAGAGAAAGGAGCCGATGGGGCGCTTGGGATCCTTGATGCCGGCCCGGGCGCGCACCACCGCGTCCGCCACCGCGCGCACAGCCTCGTCCTGCCCCACGACGCGCTGGTGCAGCTCCTCTTCGAGGCGGAGGAGCTTCTGCATCTCCCCTTCCATCAGCTTCGAGACCGGGATGCCCGTCCACCGCGAGACGACCTCGGCGATGTCCTCCTCGTCGACCTCTTCCTTGATGAGCCGCCGCCCCGGCGTGGCCTGCGCCTGGGCTTCCACCTCCTTGAGCTCGCGCTCGAGCGACGCGAGGGTTCCGTACTGCAGCTCGGCCACGCGGTTCAGATCATAGGCCCGGGTCGCCTGCTCGATCTCGACCTTGACCTCCTCGATGCGCTTCCGGATCTGCCGAGGCCGCTCGAGGGCCGCCTTCTCGGCCTCCCATTGCTCGCGGAGCGTCTTGGCCTCCGCCTGGAGCTTGGTGAGCTCCTCCTCGAGCTTCACCAGGCGATCGCGGGAGGCCGCGTCCTTCTCCTTCTTGAGGGCCTCGCGCTCGATCTCGAGCTGCATGACGCGACGGGTGATCTCGTCCAGCTCGGCCGGCATCGAGTCGATTTCCGTCCGGAGCCGCGCCGCGGCCTCGTCGACGAGGTCGATGGCCTTGTCGGGCAGGAACCGGTCGCTGATGTAGCGATGCGAGAGCACCGCGGCCGACACGAGCGCGGAGTCCTTGATGCGGACGCCGTGATGAATCTCGTAGCGCTCCTTGAGCCCGCGCAGGATCGAGATCGTGTCCTCCACGCTGGGCTGGTCGACCGTGACCGGCTGGAACCGGCGCTCGAGGGCCGCGTCCTTCTCGATGTGCTTCTTGTATTCGTCGAGGGTGGTCGCTCCGATGCAGTGCAGCTCGCCGCGGGCCAGCATGGGCTTGAGCAGATTGCTCGCGTCCATGGCCCCCTCGGCGGCGCCGGCGCCCACCACCGTGTGGAGCTCGTCGATGAAGAGGATGATCTCGCCCTGCGAGTCCTGGACCGCCTTGAGCACGGCCTTGAGCCGCTCTTCGAATTCTCCGCGGTACTTCGCCCCGGCCACGAGCGCGCCCATGTCGAGGGTAACGATGCGCTTGCCCTTGAGCCCCTCCGGCACGTCGCCCCGCACGATACGCTGGGCGAGGCCTTCCACGATGGCCGTCTTGCCCACGCCCGGCGGGCCGATCAACACCGGGTTGTTCTTGGTCCGCCGCGAGAGGATCTGGATGACGCGGCGGATCTCCTCGTCGCGGCCGATCACCGGATCGAGCTTGCCCTGCTTGGCGAGCTCGGTGAGGTCCCGCCCATACTTCTCGAGCGCCTCGTAGGTGCCCTCGGGCGTGGGGCTCGTCACGCGCTGGCCGCCCCTGACCGCCGCCACGGCCTCGAGGAGCTTCTCCTTCGTGACGCCGGCGGAACGAAAGGCCTCGGCCACCGGACCGTCCTTGAGGGAGGCGAGCGCAAGGAGCAGGTGCTCGACGCTCACGTACTCGTCCTTCATGGCCTGCGCTTCGGCCTCGGCGTTGGTGAAGACCTCGTTCACCCGGGACGAGATGTAGACTTGGCCCGACTGCACGCCCGAGCCCGACACGCGCGGCAGGCGTGAGAGCGCCTGCCGGAGCTGCTGGAGCAGCGTCGCGGGGCTCACGCCCGCCTTTTCGAGCACGCGCGACGCGACGCCGCCCTCCTGCTCGAGCAGTCCCACCGCCAGATGCTCGGCCTCGATCTGGCTATGACCCTGGCGCTGCGCCGTGCTCTGCGCCTGGCGGACGACGTCCTGGGCCTTCTCGGTCAGTCGGTTTGGATCCATCGCCGTGTCTCCTTGTCGATCGGGTTCCGTCGACTCAAGGTCTGCCCCGGAGCCGCCGCAACTCCGTCTCCATCCGATCCAGCCGCTCCACCAGGTCGGTGATGATCGCGGCCCCGACGAGGTCCACGCCGAGGTCGTCGTGCAGCCGGAGCATTCGCCTGAGCCGTGCCGCCATCACCGCCGCGAACTCGCTCGGGCCCGGCTCGGACGGCTCGACCAGGCCGAGGCGGATGAGGCGGTCGAGCTTCGCGGGGCTGATGCCGACGGCCGCCGCGAGCTGCTCTCTGGACAGCCACATCTCGCCCGGGGGCGGCGCGCTCATGATCGAGGCGTGCATCCGGATGCGTGAGCGCGTGGGCATGGCGGTCATCCTCCCGCGGGCCGGTCGGCGGGCACGGAGGCGCTGCGCCGGAGCGCTTCGTACGCATCCCGCTCCGCCGGGCTCGGCCGCTCCGGCACCACGATGCGCACCACCGCGTAGAGATCGCCGCGGCTGCCATCTCCACGCGGAAGCCCGCGGCCGCGCAGGCGGAGCCGCCGCCCGTTCTGCGTGCCGGGCGGCACCGTCAGCGTCACCGCGCCTTCGGGGGTGTCGACCCTCACCTCGGCCCCGAGCACCGTCTGCCAGGGCCAGAGCGGCAGATCCATTTCCAGGTCGTCGCCCACCACGCGGTAGCGCGGGTGCGGGACGAGGCGCAGGTGGAGGTAGAGATCCCCCGCGGGCCCGCCGTTGACACCAGGCCCTCCCTGACCCGCCAGGCGCAGCACGACCCCGTCGCGCACCCCGACCGGAATTTCCACGTCGATGGCCCGGCCGTCTGCCAGGTTGATGCGGCGCTTGCCGCCACGGAGCAGATCGTCCAGCGTCACCGGCAGCTCCGCTTCGATGTCGGCGCCGGGCATCGTCACCCGGACGTTGCCGCGCCCGGCGCGTCCCGATGGCCGTCCGAAGATGGACGAGAAGAAATCACTGAAGTCGCCGAGATCCTCCGCGGAGAAATCCTGGGCGCTCCGCCCCGCGGCGCCGGGCGGCGGCGTGAAGTCCATTCCGCCCTTCCAGTTCGCGCCGAGCGCGTCGTATTTGGCGCGCTTGTCCGGATCGCTCAGGACCTCGTAGGCCTCGTTGATCTCCTTGAAGCGCTCCGCGGCCTGGGCGCGCTCGGCCGCAGGCTGGAGATCCGGGTGGTGCTTCCGCGCGAGCTGGCGGTACGACTTTTTGATCTCCTGGGCCGATGCCGAGCGCGGAACGCCCAGCACCTCGTAGTAGTCGCGGAACTTCACCGCCACGGACGGGCGGGCTCCTCCCCCGTCGCCACTACGACCTGCGCCGGACGCAGCAGCCCGTCCGGAAGCCGCCAGCCGCGCCGCACCTCGCGCACCACCGTCCCGGGCTCCGCTTCGTCGGACGGCTCGGCGCCGACGGCCTCGTGAAGGTTTGGATCGAAAGGCTTCCCGACGGCCTCGAGCGGCTGGGCACCCGCTTCGCGCAACGCGCTCTCGAACAGGCGGCGCGTGGCCGCCACGCCTTCGTAGAAGTCCGTGTCCCTGGATCCGGCGGCGAGGGCTCGCTCGAGCGTATCGAGGACGGCCAGCAGCGGGAGAAGCGCTTCTCGCCGGGCGTCGCCGCGCGCCGCCTCCTTCTCGCGCCCCACGCGACGGCGGAAGTTGTCGAAATCGGCGAGCAGCCGGAGATTGCGCTGCCGCTCGTCCTCGAGGCCCTGCCGCAGGCCCTCGACCTCGTCGGCCTCAACAGCCCGATCGCCGTCGTCCGCCCTCGGGGCGTCCATGCTCTCAGGGCTTTCGGTCGTCCGCGTCCTTGAATTCGGCGTCGACGACGTCGCCCGCCTGCGGCCCGCCCTGAGGCCGCGAGCCTCCGTTACCGCCGCCCGCCGTGCCCGACGTCTCGCGAGACATGGCGTCCGCCAGCATGCGAGAGACGCGCGTCAGGTTCTCTTGGGCCCGCCGGATGCACTCGACGTCGTCCCCCTTGAGCGCCTCGCGCGTGTCGTTGAGCGCCTGCTCGACCGCCTGACGGTCGGCCTCGGAGAGCTTCCCGCCGTGCTCCGCCAGCGTGCGCTCGGTCGTGTACACGAGCGAGTCCGTCTGGTTGCGCAGCTCGATCTCCTGCCGCCGCTTCGCGTCCTCCGACGCGTTGGCTTCCGCCTCCTTGACCATCCGGTCGACTTCCGACTTGCTCAGTCCGGACGAAGCGGTGATGGTGATCTGCTGCTGCTTGCCCGTCGCCACGTCCTTGGCGGACACGTTCAGGATGCCGTTGGCGTCGATGTCGAAGGCCACCTCGATCTGCGGCAGCCCGCGCGGCGCCGGGGCGATGCCATCCAGGCGGAACTGGCCCAGCGTCCGGTTGTCGCGGGCGAGCGGCCGCTCGCCCTGGAGGACATGGATATCCACCGAGGGCTGGTTGTCGGCCGCCGTGCTGAAGATCTCGCTCTTCCTGGTGGGGATGGTCGTGTTGCGCGGGATCAGGACCGTCATGACTCCGCCCATGGTCTCGACGCCCAGCGACAGCGGCGTGACATCGAGGAGCACCACGTCCTTGACCTCGCCCGCCAGGATCCCGCCCTGGATGGCGGCGCCGACGGCGACCACCTCGTCGGGGTTCACGCCCTTGTGGGGCTCCTTGCCGAAGAGCTGCTTGGCCAGCTCCTGGACCTTCGGCATCCGCGTCTGCCCTCCGACGAGAATCGCCTCGTCGATGTCGGCCGTGGTGACGCCCGCGTCCTTCATCGCCTGCTTGCAGGGCTCCACGGTCCGCTCGATGAGGTCCGCCACGAGCGCCTCGAGCTTCGCCCGCGTCAGTGTCATCACCAGGTGCTTGGGACCGGTCGCATCCGCGGTGACGAAGGGCAGGTTGATCTCGGTCTGGACCGTCGAGCTGAGCTCGATCTTCGCCTTCTCCCCCGCTTCCTTGAGACGCTGGAGAGCCATGCGGTCCTTCCGCAAGTCGATGCCGTGCTCTTTCTTGAACTCCTCGGCGATCCAGTCGATCACGCGCTGGTCGAAGTCGTCGCCGCCCAGGTGGGTATCGCCGTTGGTCGACTTCACCTCGAAGACGCCCTGGCCGAGCTCCAGGATCGAGATGTCGAATGTCCCGCCCCCCAGGTCGTACACCGCGACCTCTTCGTCCTGCTTCTTGTCGAGCCCGTAGGCCAGGGCGGCGGCGGTGGGCTCGTTGATGATGCGGAGCACGTCGAGGCCCGCGATCTTGCCGGCGTCCTTGGTCGCCTGGCGCTGGCTGTCGTTGAAATAGGCGGGCACCGTGATCACGGCCTGCGTCACCTTCTCGCCCAGGTGGGCTTCGGCGGCCTCCTTGAGCTTGCGGAGGATCATTGCCGAGATCTCGGGCGGCGAGTACTGCTTGCCCCGGATGTCGATGCGGACGTCCCCGTTGGGAGCTTTCACGACTTTGTAGGGGACGAGCTTGAGCTCCTGCTGCACCTCGTCGTAGCGGCGGCCCATGAAGCGCTTGATCGAGAAGACGGTGTTCTCGGGATTCGTGATGGACTGGCGCTTGGCAACCTGACCCACCAGGACTTCCCCGTCCTTGGTGAACGCGACCACCGACGGTGTCAGGCGGCTGCCTTCCTGATTTGGGATGACGAGAGGGCTGCCCCCCTCCATGACTCCGACGACCGAGTTGGTGGTCCCAAGGTCGATGCCGATTACCTTACCCATGCTGTCCTCCTTAGCGGGGCGATCGACAAGCGCTACCCACTAAATAGCAAGACTGACGCCAGCCTCTCCATGCTGGGATTCGCGCTGAAAACCTCGCTTCTGCACAGGGCGGCGATTGGCGCGCGGGTAGAAAAGCACCCGTTCCCTGACTGGATGACGCTCCGCCGGGCAGGAATGCTCATGGCCGCCGCGAGATTTCTGCCGGGTGGAATCTCACCCAGCCTGCTGGGTGGCTTGGGTGCGGAACCGCGCCTCATCGTTGCTCCTGTCGGGTCGAGCCCAGGTACTCGTGGATGTACTGGACGGCAGCCGCCCCCTCGCCCACCCCGGCCGCCACCCGCTTGACCGATCCGCTCCTCACGTCGCCCGCCGCGAATATCCCCGGCACGCTCGACTCGAGCCGGAAGGGCTCGCGCTCGAGCGTCCAGCCGCGCGGCCGTGCTGTCTTCGAGGCCTGCGTTCCGTCGTCGAGCTTCGCCAGGTCGGGTCCGGTCACGATGAAGCCCTTGCGGTCCCTCGCGAGAACGCCGTCGAGCCATTCCGTGTGCGGCTCCGCGCCGATGAAGATGAAGAGCGCGCTGGTGGGCAACGTCTCTTCCTTCTCGGCCGCCGTGTCGCGGACCGTGATGGCCTCGAGCCGCTGATCGCCCTGCGCCCCGACCACAATGGTCTGAAGACGCACGCGAATGTTCCTGGTCGCCTCGATCTGCTCGATCAGATACTTCGACATCGACTTCGCCAGGGAATCTCCCCGCACGAGCATGGTCACCGTGTTCGCGTAGCGGGAGAAGAACAGAGCGGCCTGGCCCGCCGAGTTGGCGCCGCCGACGATGTAGACGTCCTCGCCGCGGCAGAAGAGCGCCTCGGCCAGCGTCCCGCCGTAGTAGACGCCGGCGCCGGTGAGCCGCTCGATACCGGGCGCCTCGAGCCGGCACCACTCGGCCCCGGGCGTCAGCAACACCACGTGAGCGGAGATCTCCGAGCCGTCGCTCAGCGTGACCACCCGAGACGAGCCGTCGGCGCGGAGACGGGTCACCGTCTGCGGGGTGACGATCTCGACGCCGAACTTCCGGGCCTGCGCGACGGCACGCCGGGCGAGATCGCTTCCGCTGAGACCCGCCGGAAAGCCCAGGTAGTTCTCGATCATCGCGCTCAGGCCGGCCTGACCACCCGGGGCCTGGCGCTCGACCGTGACCGTGCGGAGCCCCTCGCTGGCGCCGTAGACGGAGGCGGCGAGTCCGGCGGGCCCGCTGCCGACGATCACGAGGTCGTAGAACCGCCCCTCCGGACGCACTTTGAGCCCGATCTTCTCTGCGATTTCCGCGTTCGTCGGCTGCACGAGCTGCGTGCCGTCGGGAAAGATGACGATCGGCAGGGCGGAGCACGAGACCCCGGAGGCGTCGAACGGCCGCTGGGCCCCGGGGTCGCGCTCGACGTCGAGCCACTCGTAGGGAACACAGTTGCGGGCGAAGAAATCCCGGGTCTCGTGCGACCGCGGCGAGAACCGGTACCCGACGATGCGCACGGTTCCGGGCGCGGAGTTCGGGCCGGCCTCCCAGCCGGCCAGAAGATCGCTGAGCGCCGGATACAGATTCTGCTCCGGCGGCCGCCAGGGCTTCACGATGTAGTGATCGATCTGCGCCTTCCTGATCGCGCCGATCATCACCTGGGCGTCGGCGAAGGTGGTCAGCAGCACGCGCTTGGCCTCGGGGAAGATCCCATGCGCCTCGGCCAGGAGGTCGAGCCCGGAGCCCTGCGGGAGCCGCTGGTCGGCGAGCACGAGCGCCACTGCCTCGCCGCCCTGCCTCCGCCCGCGGAGCGTCTCGAGCGCTTCGGCTGCGGAGGCGGCGACGAGCACGCCATAGCGGTCTCCGTAGGCGCACTCGAGGTCGCGCGCGAGGAGCCGGAGCTCTTGCTCGTCACCGGACACGGCCAGGAGTACCGCCTGGGCCATCGCCGCTACCGGAAGCGCAGCAGCGCGCCGAGTCCGCCGCAGTGTTCCTGCAGCCGTCGGCGCGCCGGCCCCTCGAGCCGCTCGCGCGCTTCCTTCACCATGTCCTTGAACACGATGCGATACGAGCGCCGGACCTGGCTGTCGGGATCGACATCCAGGTACACGCTGAGCACCCGCTCACCCTTCCCGTCGAACGCCTCGATCCGCTCGATCTGCTCTTTGGTCAGCATCGCAGGAGCACCGCGGCCCTAGATCGTCGGAAGGTCACGCGGACGGGCACCGAGCGGAAAGGCCTCGTCGATGCGTGCGAGCTCGGCTCGGGTCAGCCGGAGATCTCCGGC
>WNFS01001578.1_pt1 | contig 17122 bp, 13 predicted proteins | sample 5400141 | NCBI WGS metagenome assembly WNFS01 (sample SAMN13153358, study PRJNA577476) | soil metagenome | isolation source: 60 cm saprolite under Madrone tree | place: USA:California | collected 2016-06-14
CCTGTGCCACAATCAGCGGCGATACCTCGGCGCATTGTTCCGTTTCCTGTGGCTCGCCGTAATGGCGGTAACGTCCTTGTGTGAAGCTCCGCCGAGTGGTGCGGAAGCTAGATCGTAAGGGAGTGGCCAGGCGGCGCGCCTGGAGCGTACCGCCTCAGCGTCATCTGCGCATGCCCGCAACGCTATTGTTCCGGGCCCGCAGCGCGCCTCCGGCGACTGGCTGGAGAGGGAGGGAATTCGAATGACGGAAGGGAGGGGCGCCCGGGCAAACCAGACTGACAGGCAGGGAGCACAACTCTCCCAAGAGTGCCCCCACCCGTCAACAACCAGTCAAAGGGAACAAACAGCCGCACGGCACAATGTCAATTGGATGCGGCCCCTTGTTCCGATTGGGCTTGGTCTCGACAGGTAGTGTCGACACCCGCCAAATCGTTGCACCGGTTTTTGTCTAGTTTTTAGTCGCTTCGCCTCAGCGCGCTGCTCCAGAGCGCGCCCCGTTTGGCTTTGGATTCGATTTCCGCTCGGCAGAACCGCAGAACTTCGTTTGTATTCTGAACGGACTTTCCCTCGACGTTATTCCCATCTGCGGGGAGGAGATCGAGCACATGCCCGAACTCATGAAGGAGGACCAGAACTTGAGCTCTTCTGGTATCGCCAGGGTAAGGCCCCACATTTGTCGCGCGCGGACCACGACGGCTCACCACCACGCCATCCTTCCAGACTTCAACCACCACCGACATGGGATAAAAAAACGCTCCGTAGGTGTTGATGGTGATGGTAGCGTACCGTCCGTCGCCCTGGAAAACTTTGGCGACATACGGATTCCGGAAAATGGTCGCGTTATCGACTGGGTCCGTCGATTCCTGGACAAATTCCTCCCCGTTGCGGTCTACCTCAAAACTGAGCGTTCGAAACGTGTCAGCTGGATGGGCATCCTTTTCTCGGAACCACGCCGAACAGGCGTTTTCGGTTTGTAGGATTTCGAGAACCCTATCGCGCGCCCGCAGAATCTTTTGCCCGCTTTTCCCCATGGTCGTCAATCCCTCCTGCACCTGGTCTCTGGACGTTGGACACCCGATTTCGGTCAAGCTCGCGGGATGGCACGGATTCCCCGATGGCCCACCGACCGGCGGGGTATCGCAGGGTGAGCTGACATCGCCCGTAGCCGCGTAGGAAGCGGAAACGGCACTCCCGGAGTCTCCGGTGCAAGGCGCCCGGCCAAGAGGCCGGTTAGCGAGCGGCAGAGGATCAGCAGCGTGCCGGATGAATTTGACGGCCTGCGGGAACGCTACCGTTGCGGACAGACACGACATCAAAAAAAGAGCGACGGCCGGAATGCTCCTAGAGGCGGAGTACATCTTTCTCTCCCGCCCGAACCTGTAACTCACCACAGACCGTCCTCGGCGGCTCGCTTCCTGATGGCCGTCAACCGGAAGCTGGCGAAGGAACGGTGGAACCTCGATCCGGGACTACTGTGAAAGACGAATCTTTCGGAGCAAACCCACCTCAAACGTTTCTGAAATGCTTCTGGAGCGCGATGTGCAGTTCTGAATTCTGGTGTGGCGAGCAGTCACGCGCGTGAAAGTCGGGATGTAACATCGCTAAATTTAGACTGCCGGGAGGTCCCCGCGGATGCTGGCGGGATTCCTGTTGGCCTACTGCTGAGGTAGGCAAGGTAGCGCGATGGCCCGTGAATGGCCGTCCTACCGCTCTATTCTTGTTGTGAGCCGGGATCGCTCTTGCCCAGCAACCATTTCGCGGGAAAGAAGGCGGGAGTCTCCGGAACAACCAGAACGATCAAATGCTTAGCTTCATTTCGCGGCCTGTCCGGAGATGTAGTATGGCGCGCTGACGGTGAAAATGCGCTGGTTGCCGCGGACCAGGAGCGTCCATTCCAGGAGGCGTGCACGCTGATTGTGCAGGAAATACTCGTACCAGCGATCTTCGACCAGTTCGGGAATGACGACCACAATTTGACGATCGGGGTGCTTTTCCGAGAGCTCGAGAATGTATTGCACCAAGGGAACGATGATGAAGCGGTAGGGAGACGGCAGCGTGGTGAGCGTAGGCGGCACGATCCCGGCGGCTTGAAAAGGCTGCTTGACGTAGCGCTCCCATTCCTCGTGCAAAAGCCGGGAATGCTCGCCGGGCTCAACGTGAATGGCGATGATTTCTGGCGACAGCCGTGAGGCAAATTCTATGGCTTGCTTGCAGATGGAATTCCAGTGGTCCACGGGCACAACAGCGATGGGCGGCGCGTTGTGGCTGGCGGGGACCACCGGAACAATCGAAGTCGTAGCCACGCTGATCAGGTGATAGTGGCGCCGCACCAGGCGAAAGAAAATGATCAAAACAGGGATGAAGATGACGGTAATCCAGGCTCCTTCGGCAAATTTCGCGACCAGAACGACGATGACCGTGACGCCGGTAACCATTCCTCCGAGGCCATTCACGAGCGCGCTTTTCCGCCAGTGCGGGCCGCGTTTTTTTCGCCAGTGCACGACCATGCCGAATTGCGAGAGCGTAAAGGCCAAGAAGGCGCCGACGGCGTAGAGCGGGATCAACTTGTCCGTGACGCCACCGAAAAGAACCAGCAGGAGGCAGGTCAGGGCCGCGAGAACGACGATGCCGTAGGTGTACACCAGACGGCGGCCGCGATAGACAAAAGCATGCGGCAAACAATCGTTCTGCGCGATGGCGCGGCAGAGACGCGGGAAATCGGCGAACGCGGTGTTCGCGGAAAGAGAAAGAACGAAGAGGATGGAGACGATAGTGAGGTAATAAAAAACGCCTTTGCCGAAAACCGCGGCGATCAGCATGGAGAGAAGGCTCTGGTAGCCGGGCCTGCCCGGGGCGTTCGCCGCGATGCCGTAGACGGTGACGAGATAGGAAATCCCCGCCAGCAAAACGCCCAGGAGAAAAATGATCACCGTCAGGGTGCGCTGGGCATTCTTCACGGCAGGCTCGCGAAAGGCCTTCACGCCATTGCTGACGGCCTCGACGCCGGTCAGCGCGGTGCAGCCGCTGGCGAAAACTTTCAGCAAGAGCCACCAGCTGACCGCTTCGGTCATGGGCGGTGGGGCGGGCGGCGGGGTCACCGCGAGTGGATGACCACCGCTGAGAGCCACGCGCACCATCCCGCCGGCGATGGTGATCAGCAGCGTGCCGACGAAGAGATAGGTCGGCACCATGAAGGCTACACCTGCGTCGCGGACGCCGCGCAGATTCAGAATGGTGATCACGGTAAGAATCCCGACGCACAGAGCCACGGTGTGCGGCTCGAGTGAGGGAACGGCGGAGACCAGCGCGCCGACGCCAGCGGAAATGCCCACTGCTGCCGTGAGAATGTAGTCCGTCAGTAAAGCCCCGGCTGCGAGTAGGCCGGGAAAGGCCCCCAGATTGAAACGCGCCACGGTATAGGAGCCGCCACCGCCTGGATAGGCAGCGATCGTCTGGCGATAAGAAAAGTACACGATCACGAGCAGCGTGATGATGGCCGCGCTGATGGGAACGATGTACTCGACGCCGAGGAGGCCGAGAGGAATCAACAAGCTGAGGGCGGCTTCCGGACCATAGGCGGCGGAACTGAGTGCGTCCAGGCCAAAGATGGGGATGCCTTCCTGGATGCCGATCTGTTCGGCGCGCTCGTCGCTGGTCTTGAGGGGCTTGCCGACGATGAGGTCGAGGATGTTCATTCTTGATTCGCTGCCGAGAAGTGCCCTCTTCGGAAACGTCCATTTGCAACGATAAGGGTGCGAAAGTCAACCACGGGAAGGAAGAGTGCCCCGCATCTTCTCTTCATTAGCATGCCTAACCTGTTTGCCAGAACCTAATCTAGCGACGAGGCACGCTCCGGAAGGGCCGACACGGAAGGGCCGTCGCGCCTTGACAGCGGGGCGGACTCATCCTAGGCTCCAGCACTCGTACCGAACCGTTCGGAGTAGATCACGAAGGAGGCATGTTCATGCAAGAGAATCGGCAAGAAAGCTTGAAGCTGTTTTTTGCCGCTTTCGCGCTGACTTTGGGGCTGCTGGGGCCATCCGTGAGGGCCGCGGAAAACTACCAAGTGACGGTGGAGCGCAACGTGACCGCGAAGATGCGCGATGGTGTGACGCTGCGCGCCGATATTTACCGACCGAAGGCGGATGGAAAATACCCCGTCCTACTGGTGCGCACGCCGTACGACAAGCAGGGGGTCAGCGGCTTTGGCCATCGGGGGGCGGCGCGGGGATATGTGGTGGTCGCACAGGACGTGCGCGGGCGGTTTGAGTCGGAAGGCGAATGGTACACCTTCCGGCATGAGTCCGAGGACGGATATGACACCGTGGAATGGGCGGCGGGACTTCCCTACTCCAATGGGAAGGTGGGCATGTTTGGCGGATCATACGTGGGGGCCACGCAGTTCCTGGCGGCGATCGCGAAACCGCCGCACCTGGCAGGAATTTGTCCGAACGTGACGGCCTCGAATTATCATGACGGCTGGACGTATCAGGGCGGGGCGTTCGAGCAGTGGTTCAACGAATCGTGGACGACGGGACTGGCGGAAAACACCATGCGGCGGCGCGCAGAAAAAAGCGCCGATGCCCTGAGCGGGAGCAAAGTGCTGCCGCTGGTCTCCTACCCAGTGCTTGAATCGCCGTCCGCGGAAGGACTGGCGCCGTATTTCAAGGATTGGCTGGCACATCCGAATTTTGATGAGTACTGGAAGCAGATTTCCATCGAGGAGCACTACCCGCAGATCCAGGTGCCGGTTTACGGCATGGGCGCGTGGTACGACATTTTTCTGGGTGGCACGCTGAAAAATTATATGCGGCTGAAGGCGGAGGCGGGTACGGAGGCGGCGCGGCACGGGCAGCGGCTGCTGGTGTACATCGGGGGGCACGCGGGAGGATCGGAAGACAGGAAAATCGGGGCCCTAGATTTCGGAGAGCGGGCGCCCTTCGACCTCGATGAGTTGACGTTGCGGTGGTACGACTGGTTGCTGAAAGGAGAGGCCAACGGGGTCGACAAAGAAAAGCCGGTGAAGATTTTTGTGATGGGGAAAAACGAGTGGCGCGAAGAAGACGATTGGCCGCTGACGCGCGCGAAAAATACGAAGTATTACCTGCACTCGGCGGGTGCGGCGAACGGAATCGCCCCTAGCGGTCCGGGGCGGGCGGGCGGCGGTTCGCTGAGCACCGTGGCTCCCGCGGAGGAGAAGGCCGACCAGTACGTTTACGATCCGAACGACGCGGCGCCGACGATTGGCGGGCCGCTGTGCTGCGGGGCGTTGCCGACGGGGATTGGACCGCAAGACCAGCGGCCCGCGGAGACGCGCGACGACGTGCTGGTGTACACCACCCCGGCGTTTGCGAAGGACACGGAAGTGAGCGGACCGGTGTCGCTGGATTTGTACGTGAGCAGCTCGGCGGTGGATACGGACTTCACCGGGATGCTCGTGGACGTTTGGCCGAACGGGTTTGCCCAGAACTTGACGAGCGGAATCCTGCGGCTGCGTTACCGGAATTCGCAGGAGAAACCGGAACTGGCGAATCCGGGAGAGACGTATCACCTTCTGGTGGATCTGTGGGCCACGAGCAATGTGTTTCTCGCGGGGCACAAGCTCCGGCTGGAAGTTTCCAGCAGCAATTTTCCGCGCTTCGACCGCAACTTGAACACCGGCGAAGCGCAGGCGCGTGCGACGCGGATGGTCAAAGCGACGAATGTGATTTATCACGATCAGGCGCATCCTTCGGCACTGCTCTTGCCCATCGTACCGTAGCCAGGACGCGACGCTCCTGACCGGCTCTACACCCCGGTCTTGAGATTGACAGCAGAGGGGCGGCGGCCCTATGGTTTCGCATAGTGATAACGTTGAAATCGATCAATCCGGATCAGAAGTAAGCGAAAACGAAGAAGCCGTGGAAGTGGGGGTGACCTCGCCCTTTCGTCGAGATTTTCCCAACCAGGTAGGTGCCCGAATTTTCCGAAGGCGCGAGCCAACGCCCCGTAGGCAAGACTGAGTGCGAAAGGAGCATTCCCATGAGGAGACAAGGGGCCAAACTGGTAGCTGTTACTATTTTCGCCGGGGCCGCGCTGATTGCGTCGTGCGCCAAGCCCTACCACGAGGAAACCGAACGTTACGTGTTCCTGGCCACGAATATTAACCTGCCGTACTGGCGGGAGGCGCAGGCCGGGTTTTTGGACGCGGCCAAAACGCTGGGGGTAAAAGGCGAACTGACCGGTCCGACCACGTACGACCCGAACGGAGAGGTAGGAATGTTCCGCCAGATCGTGGAACAGCACCCCGCGGGAATCTGCGTGTCCGCGGCGCGACCCGAGATTTTCCAGGCAGACATTGACAAGGCGGTGGCCGAGGGCATCCCGGTGATCTGTGTGGATGCGGATGTGCCGAATTCGAAGCGCTTGCTGTACATCGGAACGGATAACTTTAAGGCTGGCAGAGAGAGCCTGAAGCGAATGGCGGCGCTCGTTCCTGGACAAGGCAGCATCGTGGTGATCACCATTCCAGGACAGCACAACCTCGACGATCGAGTGGCGGGCGTGGCCGACGCGCTGAAGAATTTTCCTGGCCTGAAGCTGACCAAGATCCTGGATAACAAAGGCGACGCGGGAACCGCCTTTGACCAAATCTCCGACCTGATTCAGAAGAAAGAAAAAGTGGACGGAATCATTGGCCTGGAGGCGTCCGGGGGTTCCGGCGCCGCCGAAGCTCTGCACCGCTTCAGCATGGAGGGCAAGCTGCCGATCGTGGCCTTCGACAACGATCCCGGGACACTGGATTGGATCGAGCGCGGCGCAATTACGGCCACTATCACGCAAAAGCCGTACGTCATGAGCTACTACGGGCTGAAGTTCCTCGACGACTTGCACCACAACGCCGTACACCAATTCAAAGACTGGCGCAGCGCGCTGGCGACGCCCATGCCTACGAACGTGGATACCGGCACCGTGGTTGTGGACAAGAACAATCTCCAGGTCTATCGCGAGGCGCTGGCCGCCCACCCCGAGCCGTTGTAATCGAATTTGCCAAGGGCGGTGTCTTCGTTTGCAGAAGTTTGTCCGCTAGCGCACATCCGCTAGCCTCCCATGGAATCTTAAAAAACGGAGCAAGGCAGGAAAAGGCGCAAAAAGGCGAAAAAGGCGCGCTTTGCCTTGACACGGCTGTTGACGCCGCCTACACTATGTAGTTTTGAGATGGCTCCGGAAAGCACACTGAGGGTCGGGGCGTTCAGAAACAAGGGTCAGGCAGGCATGGACAAGAAAAGGCTGGAGTATTACAAGAAAAAATTGCTGACGCGAAGGGAAGAGTTGACCAAGACGATCGCGCGGACGCAGGAAGAGGGCCGCACGGCGGACGAAGATCCGACGGTGGACCTGGCGGACAAGGCCGCGAACTCCTATACCAAGGAGTTTCTGTTTGGGATGACCAATACGGACCGTACCATCCTGAACATGATCGATGCGGCGCTGAAACGCATGCGGACCGACGATTTCGGGGTCTGCGCGAATTGCCAGGAGGAGATGCAGCAGAAGCGGCTCGAAGCCGTGCCGTGGGCCAAGCATTGCCTGGCATGCCAGGAAAAGATGGAGCAGGGATTGCTGCATTGATGGCTAAGGGAGAGCTGAGAGCACGGGTCTCCTTCGGCTGCGCTCAGGAGAGCTTCAGACTCTCCGCTGCAGATCGATTCCTGAGAGCTTGAATCCTCGGCGGTTTATTTCCCGTTGAAGTCAAATAAAAACAAGCGTTGGATTCTGGGTGCGTAGCGGGCGGAAGCTCCTGCGACCTGGCACGGGTAAGGCGTGTGTTCGATTGCCTTTCGTCCTTTGAAGAGGTGCCCAGGGCATCAGGGCAGGGGTAAGCGATTGTCGCCGCGCGCGGTGAGCGTCAGGGCCCTTACCGGGCTCACCCGTGAAGGACCGTCACAAACCCCCCCCGCCCGGCACCAGAGAGTGGTAAGATAACCTGAGGAAGTCGCCATGGGCGCAAACCGGCACATGTCGGTCGACTCCCGGGGGCGCTCTACCCCCGAAGCGGCAGGCGAGGTTATGCCCGGTTCCGAAGGGCCCGCAGGCAGTAGACCCCACAACTTGCTTTCGACGCGCCGCGCATCCCTGATGCAGGAGCCGGTGCTGGTGCTAAACGCGACATACGAGCCGATCAATGTGACGGCCGTGCGGCGAGCCATGGTGTTGATGCTGAAGGGTGTGGCGCAAGCCGAAGAGATGCACAACACGGAAGTGCATTCAGCGGCGCAGGTCCATAGAGTGCCGTCGGTGATCCGCCTGCTGGCGTACCGGCATATACCACAGCAAAGCCGGGCGCTTTCGCGGAAAAATATATTGTTACGGGACCGCAACACTTGCCAGTTCTGCGGGCGGGTATTTCCAAGCTCGGAGTTGACCCTGGACCACGTGGTACCGCGCTCGCGCGGCGGGCGGTCCAGCTGGGAAAATCTGGTGGCCTGCTGCTACCGGTGCAATAACACCAAGGGCGACCGGACGCCGGAGGAGGCTGGGCTGAAACTGGCGCGAAGACCTCGGCCGTTTACGCTGCACACCTCCAGACAGCTGATGCGGCTGATCGGGCACCGCGACGAACGCTGGCGTAAGTATTTGTTTTACTGAGATTTACGCTGCTAAATCGATTATTTGAAAATTCTTACGCCAACGGGAAACCTTTTTTGTTGGCGACCATCTAACCTATCAATACCACTTCGAGGACACACCCCGGGAGGCGGTTAGGGCAATGCCCTAACCGCTTCTCTCCTTTCAGTACCATTTTTGAGATCACCGTTTTAGCCGTCGGCGCGAACCGCCATGGCCGGAGCGCAGGCGCCTTGAGGATAGACCGCTCCGATCACCGATGCGGCAGCGTCTCTAGCGGCCTACACTGAGCCGCTGGATGAGCTGTTCCGGAAGGTGGGCGGCGCGCATGCGCCCCTGGACGCCAGAAACATCGTAAGGCACGCGCCAAAACTCGATGATCTGGTGCTCCAGGTCGGCGATGGCAAATGCCGCGCGCGGATCACCGTCACGCGGTTGTCCGATCGAACCGGGATTCAGGAGATAGCGACGAGGGAGCTCCACTCGCAGCGCTGCAAAAGGCTCGCTGGGGCGAGGTCGAATTTGCAGGACCTCGAGGTGCGAGTCCAGATAGGAAAAACCGCCCTGGTGATGGGTGTGCCCGAAGAAAGTCACTGGGGCGGTGGACTCCAGGAGGCCGTCCAGGGCTTGCTCGGGGGTGAAGACGTATTCGTCTTCATCCTGAAAGGCGCCGTGAACAAGTACGATGCCGTCTGTCGCCAGAGGCCCGGGAGGCAGAGTCGATAGCCACTCGAGGTGATCCGGCTTGAGCTGTCCGCGCGTCCAACCCACTGCGGATTTCGCGATGGGGTTGAAATCATCCGTGGGCATCAATCCGGCGACCGCTTTGTCATGATTTCCGCGAATGGTCTGTGTGCCGAGCTCGCGCAAGCGCGCCGTGACTTCGTTGGGATCGGGGCCATAGCCGACGACATCACCCAGGCAGACGGAAAGATCCCAGCGACCCTGAGCGGAATCGAGAACGGCGTCGAGTGCAGTTGCGTTCGAGTGCAGGTCGCTGAGAATGAGGATCCGCATTCTTAATATCCGAAAAGTGACCCCGAGTATAAATGAACCAGCGCGCCGATGCACGACGGGATGCACGCCGGCGCGACGCAAGAGAAGGCCAAAGGTTGGCAGCCAGAAGATATTTCCTTATTAACATTATAAACATTTGAGAACGGAGGGATGAGGCGTTCCAGAATCGAGCGGAACGAAATTACCGCTAGTTCAGGGTGTGCCGACAGGGGGCAAGATTTTACGACCAGATGACGAAACATTCGCCCCCAGTGATTCGTCTATACGCATGCAGCTCGTTACGCGGCTGTTCTTGACGAGATCCAGAAAAAACCCCGCGGTGGCAGCCGCGGGGTCATGACACGCAATCTTTCCGGCCGTTAGTCCAGGAAGAAGAGGTGTCTTCACGGGCGAGAGTACTCGCCCGCCGCTTGCGTGTCAACTCCCTCGAGCCAAGGGCAGCTGGCTGTGTAGCTGACTCGATCCTGTTCGAAAGGAAATTGACACGCATGAAAACGAATTCATTTGTCCGCAGTATGGCTTTGCTGGCCGCCATGGCACTGGCAGTATCGGCATTTGCAAAACCGTTCGCAAAGACCATCAACATTTCGCAGACCGCCAAACTCGGCAAGTCCGAATTGAAGGCCGGGGAATACCGTTTGCAGATCGATGGAAACAAGGCCGTCGTCCAGAAGGGCAGGCAGGTTGTTGCCGAATCCGAAGGCCGATGGGAAGAGCGCAACGCCAAGTCCGTCTATGACTCTCTGCTGCTCGGAGAGAACGGACAGGTAAGGGAAGTCCGGTTTGCGGGCCAGACTCGTGTTTTCGTCTTCAGCGAGTAAACAGGGAAAGTCGCTGACCCTTTTTCCGCAGGACGGGAGGCTGCACTCCGGTGTGGCCTCTCAGCCTGATTTTCGGAACGGCGCGAGTTCTGAAGCGGCAGATCCGGCAAGCGGGTGGCTACAATTCCTTGCGGGAGGGTAAGCGCACGGTCATCTGGAATCACCAAGCCTCCCTTCCCAAGAACGGACCAGCGAGCAGTCTCCATAACTGTAGAAACGGTAGCCCGCGTTGACGGCGTGTTGGTAGGCCGCCAGCACCTGCTCTCGGCCAGCAAATGCGCAGACCAGCGCCAGCAATGTGGAACGCGGCAGATGAAAGTTTGTGAGCAGCCCTTCGACCACGCGAAACCGGAATCCGGGAACGATAAACAAGCGCGCTACGGCCTTGCCGGGAAGCACGAGATGGGCAGCGCCTGATTCGGCAGCGCGCAGGGCGGCGTCTTCGAGCGCGCGAACTACCGTTGTGCCGATGGCCAGGATGGGTCGTCCGGCGTTCTGTGCCGCCTGGATGCACTCCGCGGTTTCGACCGGGATTTCGTAACTTTCGGAATGCATCACGTGGCTCTCGAGCGTCTCACCATGAATGGGTTGGAAGGTGCCCAGACCCACGTGCAACGTAAGTTCGCAGATTTGCACTCCTCGCGCGCGAATTCTCTTGAGAATTTCAGTTGAGAAATGAAGACCGGCGGTGGGAGCGGCAATCGCTCCGGGCCGCTTGGCGAAAACGGTTTGATAGCGCTCACGGTCAGAAGCTTCATCGGCGCGCTCGATGTATGGTGGAAGAGGAACATGGCCGAGGCGCTCGAAATGCTGGCTGATGTTGTTCTGGTCACGAGCAGTAAAATGCAAAGTGCGCAAGCCAAGCTGACCGCGCGAGAGCACCTCGGCTTCCAGCTCCCCCTCGCCAAACAGAATCCGCTCTCCGACTTGTATTTTGCGGCCCGGACGCACCAGGACCTCCCAAGTCCCGGAATCGAGCTCGCGGGTAAGAAAGATCTCGACGCTTCCCGTCAGATGTTCCGATCTCCGGGTACGCGATGGAGGCTGCGAATGCACGCCGACACGTCTCCCAAAGAGGCGCGCAGGGATGACCCGCGCATTGTTTAAGACCAGGAGTTCATTGCCTCGGAGGAGGCTGGGAAGTTCCGCAAACAGCCGGTCTTCGAAATCCCCTGAGGAGCGATCCTGGAGCAGGAGACGTGAGGCTTCGCGACGGTCGAGGGGCCGCTGCGCGATTTGCTCGCGGGGGAGAAGATAGTCGAGTTCATCCAAACGCATGGGAAGCGGCAGTCTACCAGCAAAGCGCCTCAGACAAGCAAGACAACCCAAAAGGGGCCTAAGAGAGTATTTCTCGCTCGCACTGGGGTAGATGGGTGGACGCTTCTGATTAGACTCGTATTTCTGTAAGCTACTAATACATAACCATTTATCCGCATTCAAGAGAAGCGTAATTTTTGACTTGACAGATAGACACTCATATTTTATTATCCTCCTACAGTCACTTAAGGAGGTGGCCAAAAGCATGAGAACACTTACTCGTTGGGAACCTTTCCGCGGGGCTACTGCCCTTCAGGATCAAGTCAATCGGTTGTTTAATGATGTCTTCGAGCGGACGGGCGAGGAATCCAGCCTCACCGCCTGGGCGCCATCCGTTGACATTTATGAGACCGAGCATCGACTGGTGGTGAAGGCCGATCTGCCGGAAGTCGATCCCAAAGATCTAGACATCCGCGTGGAGAACAACATCCTGACGATTCGCGGCGAGCGCAAGTTCGAAAAGGATGTGCAGCAGGAGAATTACCTGCGTGTGGAGCGCGCCTACGGCTCCTTCGCCCGCAGCTTCACGCTGGCGAACACCGTGAATTCGGAAGCCATCAAAGCCGACTATCAGAACGGCGTGCTGACGCTGAGCATCCCCAAGAAAGAGGAAGCCAAGCCGAAGCAGATCAAGGTCAACATCGGGACTGCACCGATGGCCGCGTCTGCCGCGGGAAGGTAATTCTGGCCGAGCGGAGTAAATTAGGGGGCTGGCCAGGGCGCCGGCCCCCTTTCTATCGTACTCGCTGGAAACGAGGTCCGTATGTTGCGATTTGAAAAAATGACCTTGAAAGCGCAGCAAGCCGTGCAAAGCGCGCAGGAAATCGCCGCGCGCCACGAGAATCAGCAGATCGAGCCCGTGCACCTGCTGGCGTCTCTGGCTGCCCAGCCCGACGGCGTGGTGCCGCCGCTGCTGGCGCGTCTGGGGATCCGGAGCGAAGTGTTAGCGCAAGAGATCGAGCGGGAGATCGGCCGGCTGCCGAAGGTGCAGGGGTTTGCCCAGCAGCACATGGGACGGCCGCTGAATGACGTCCTGGAGCGCGCGTTCAACGAAGCGGACAGCTTCAAAGACGAATATGTTTCGACCGAGCATTTGTTTCTGGCCATTGCCGGGCTGGACCGCGACCCCGCGGGTCAATTGTTGCAACGCCAGGGCGTTTCTCACCAAGCAATTCTGCAGGCGTTGACCGGAGTGCGCGGAACACAGCGCGTCACTTCGCAGAATCCCGAGGCCACCTACGCCTCGCTGGAAAAATATGCGCGCGACCTCACGGAATTGGCGCGCCGGCAAAAACTCGATCCGGTGATCGGGCGCGACGAAGAGATCCGCCGCGTGATGCAGATTCTCGCGCGGCGCACAAAAAACAACCCCGTGCTGATCGGCGAGCCCGGCGTCGGGAAGACCGCCATTGTGGAAGGGTTAGCGCAGCGAATCGTTTCCGGCGACGTACCGGACGTGCTGAAGACCAAGCGCATCGTGGCCCTGGACCTGGCGGCCCTGGTGGCGGGAGCGAAATACCGCGGAGAATTTGAAGATCGTCTGAAAGCTGTCCTGAAGGAGATCACCGAGGCCCAAGGCCAGATCATTCTCTTCATCGACGAGCTGCACACTCTGGTGGGCGCCGGCGCCGCCGAAGGCGCGATGGACGCCTCCAACATGCTCAAGCCAGCGCTGGCACGGGGCGAGCTGCGCGCCATCGGAGCAACGACGCTCAACGAGTACAAGAAACGCATCGAAAAAGACCCCGCATTGGAGCGCCGCTTCCAGCCCGTGCTGGTCAGCGAGCCCACGGTAGAAGATACCATCGCCATTCTGCGCGGGTTGAAGGAACGCTATGAAGTGCATCACGGCGTGCGCATCAAGGATGCCGCCATTCTCGCGGCGGCCACACTTTCCAACCGTTACATCTCGGACCGCTTCCTGCCCGACAAGGCCATCGACCTGATTGACGAATCCGCGGCCAGCCTGCGCATGCAGATCGATTCCTTGCCCGTGGAAATTGACGAGATCGAGCGACGCATCATGCAACTTGAAATTGAACGCCAAGCGCTGCTGAAAGAAAACGATGCGCACTCCAAGGAACGCCGCAAGCAGATCGAGAAGGAACTGGCGGCGCTGAAGGAGGATTCCAGCGGGCGCAAGGCGCGGTGGCAAGCGGAAAAGGAAGCGATCGGAAAGATCCGCAAGCTGAAAGAACAGATCGAACAACTAAGGGCGGAAGAACAAAAGTATGAACGCACCGGCGAGTTCGCGAAAGTGGCGGAAATCCGCTACGGAAAGATAGCCGCGGCGGAGCGTGACCTGCAGCAGGCGCAGGAAAGGTTCTCTGCGGTGCAGAAGGACGCGCCGATGCTAAAGGAAGAAGTCGATGAGGAAGACATCGCGAAACTGGTGAGCAAGTGGACGGGCATTCCGACGGGCCGATTGCTGGAAGCCGAAGCGCAGAAGCTCGTGCACATGGAAGAGCGGCTGCGGCTGCGGGTAGTCGGCCAGGACGACGCACTCGAGCGCGTGTCGAACGCCGTGCGGCGCAGCCGCGCCGGACTCTCCGACGCCAAGCGGCCCATCGGTTCGTTCATTTTCCTCGGCCCCACCGGCGTGGGGAAAACCGAACTGGCGCGAGCGCTCGCGGAGTTTCTCTTCGACGATGAGAAGTTGATGATCCGGATCGACATGAGCGAATACATGGAGAAACACAGCGTGTCGCGGCTCATCGGCGCACCCCCTGGCTACGTTGGATACGAGGAAGGCGGACAGCTCACCGAGCAGGTCCGGCGTCATCCTTACTCGGTTATTTTGTTTGACGAAATTGAGAAGGCCCACCCGGAGGTCTTCAATGTATTGTTGCAGATTCTCGAGGACGGGCGCCTCACCGACGGCAAAGGGCGCACCGTGGACTTCCGGAACACCGTGCTGGTGATGACCAGCAACGTTGGGTCGGCCGCGATCTTCGAATTGTCGAACAAAGATCCGCAGCTGGCGCAGAGAGAAGCGACGGAAGCATTGCGTGCTTCTTTCCGGCCGGAGTTCATCAACCGCATCGACGAGATCGTGACCTTTAACCCGCTCGGGAAAGAGCATTTGGAGCGCATCGTGGGCTTGCTGCTGAAGAATGTAGACAAGCTGCTTGCCGAACGGCAGATTACCTTGGAGCTGACGCCCGCGGCGAAAGAGTTGTTGCTGCAGCAAGGCTACGAACCCGCCTATGGGGCACGGCCGCTGCGCCGAACCATTCAGCGCTTGATCCAGGATCCTCTGGCCTTGCAGATCCTTGAAGGAGCAGTGTTGCCCGGAGATCATGTGCGCGTGGACCGCAATGGGCAAAAGGACGCGATGCGCTTTGAGCGCGCGCCATCGAAACAACCCGCAGCTGCCGCGAGAATCTAAGGGAGGGTACGCTCTTCAAACCGCACGCTCGACGGCTGTTCGAGATTCTTGAACGCATATTTCGGCGCCGGGGACGGAGGTGAGGGACACATGAAGATTCTGAGAACCGGCGTACTGCTCATTCTACTGAGCGTGTTGCTGGTTGTCGTGGGAGGAGCGGTTGGCGGGCCTAGCGGGCTGAAAATCGCTCTGGCCATGGCCGTTTTGTTGAACGGCATTTCCTACTTTTTCTCGGACAAGATCGCGCTAGCCTCCAGCGGTGCCCAGCGAGTCTCCCCGGACGAGGTGCCCAGACTTTACCAAGTGATGGAACGTCTGGCCGGGAAGGCTCGCCTGCCCATGCCCAAGCTCTATGTAATTCCCGAAGCGGCGCCGAACGCTTTCGCTACCGGGCGCAATCCGCAGCATGCTTCGGTGGCGGTAACCCGAGGATTGCTGGAGTTGATGAACGATGAGGAACTCGAAGGGGTGATTGCCCACGAGCTTTCTCATGTCCGAAATTACGACATCCTGACAAGCTCGATTGCCGCAACGATTGCGGGAGCAATTACCTTTCTGGCGGAAATGGCCCGGTGGGGCATGCTGTTTGGCGGCTTCGGAAGAGACCGGGACGATGACCGCGAGGGTGGCGGGTTCGCGGCGCTGTTGATGATTTTTCTGGCGCCGGTGGCCGCCTTACTGCTGCAGCTCTTTGTTTCGCGCGCTCGGGAGTACTCCGCCGATGAGACCGGTGCACGGATGGTGGGCCAGCCTTATGGCTTGATCAGCGCGCTCGAAAAGTTGGGAGCCTACAACCAACGCCTTCCGAGCACCTCGCTTTCCCCATCGACCTCGGCGTTGTGTATCGTAAAACCGCTCTTCGGCGGGGGCGCTTGGTCCTCGCTGTTCAGCACCCATCCTCCGCTGGAGAAGCGCATCCAAGCTCTCAGGGAGATGACCGTCGCCCCACAGCGAGACTAATGAGACCAGATTCTGCACACTTGTGCCATTCGACGTGTAATCTTTTCAAGAAATCGTCCCTGGCGACCGCATCCAGAATCTGTAATCGCCCCTAAGTAATTGAATTATAAGCAGATAATATTCCAAGTGGCCACCGGCTGTTTGGCGCTGGAAATGCAACCTAAGGGCCAGGTTGCAGCGTCGTAATGGGGCACCTGAGGGACGGGGGATATGAGCTGTAAAGACACCATCCATTTGATTTGCTGGTACTTAGAGGGGCGACTCTCCGCGTCCGTCGAAGGCGAGATCAAGAGCCATCTAGCGACTTGCTCGGATTGCCACTTGGTTCTGGACGCAGCCATTAACACGCTGGAGCGCTACTTCAACTCCGAGCGCGCTGCCGGTACCGAAGCGGGCTCTCGCGCCGCCTGATTCATTCCTACGCCACCGAATTCACCGTCTTAGCCGTAAATCCCCGGCGTTCAGGCCGACGATATAAGGCTGCTTCGGTTTGTTCTATCATCCTCGCGTCAAAAAGATCTATGGGCCGATAGCCCAAAAGTTAAGCCTCTTCGTCGTCCTGGGCTTAAGCAAAGGCGCTGTGGGAGAAACCCACCGACCAACATCCGGCTCCGAAAAGAAGCCCCTCCCTTTAGGAGGGAGGACCTCAAACATTAGAGTTTAAAGGCCGCAGGTGATCGACGGCTGGGGTGCTAGTGACGTTCCTAACAGTACTGACAGCAAATTATACGATTCTCGAGAGAACAGCGTAATCTTTACCTGTTTTAGTACTTATAAACGTAACGGATCTGCCCCCCCCCTAATGGCTCCCAATCGATTGATTTTACACAACTTACTTCGTAAAGGAGCGTGAGAAAAACCTTTGGCGAGAGGGATGCACACTCCCATGGTACAGGGCGAAAAGCCAAAGGAGAACCGAAGTATGAGCGAATTTCAAGAAACAGCCAACACCACGGCGACACCACGTTGGGTTGGATTGGCAGTAGCGGTGTTGGGCGGTATTTCGCTGCTC
>WNFS01001579.1_pt1 | contig 17122 bp, 20 predicted proteins | sample 5400141 | NCBI WGS metagenome assembly WNFS01 (sample SAMN13153358, study PRJNA577476) | soil metagenome | isolation source: 60 cm saprolite under Madrone tree | place: USA:California | collected 2016-06-14
CGGACGCGGGGGTGTTCAGTGGTGGTTGGTTGTTTCAACGCGTGCGGCCTGGGTGATAGGAGCGACAATGGCTACCACGACGTGGTGACGGCGGAAATCTGGGGAGCACACGCGGCTCGCGTGTTGGTTTCGGCGCCTCGCCGAAACGAACTTTGAATTTCCGTTTGATTTCGCTCGCATCATAACCCGCTTATGATGCATGATTTGCGGCCGTTGAAATGAAGGAAGCGCAAAAGAACGTGCGAGAGTATCTCGCTGCCATCGGCAACCCCCGCTGGATTGTCACTAGTCAGCCGGAAGAAACAGATCAGCCTGCATATCCATGGTCGCGCTCGTAGGCCCGAATTGCTCTCCGAGTCGCAGGTCCCATGATTCCGTCGACAGCGCCATGGTAATAGCCCGCGCTAGCGAGCCGGCTCTGTAGTTCAGCCACTCTAGACCCACTGCCATCGCTGTATCCATAACCGGAACCGTAGCCGCCGTAGTTGTAACCGCCGTAATAGCCGTACGGATAGCCCGAGCCCCAACCCGACCAAGGACCCCAGCCCCAACCCCACCACCATGGAAAGCCGAAGTCGCCGATAAAGACGACGTTGTTGAAGTTGTTGAAGTTGTTGAAGTGGTTGAAGCGATGAAATCGATGATCCCGATCGAAGTGATTGAATCGGTTGAAGCGCCCGAACCGATCATTTCGATTGAAGTCTCGGTTGCCAAAGCGTCGGAAGCCCGATGGTGAATTCATCATGCGACCGCGGTGCATTGGCATGCGTCCCATCGAATGTGACATCGGAGGGCCGCGCATTCCCATTCGGGGCATCGAACCACCGTGCCCTCTCATCTGCGCCGTCGCAGTCGATGCTGCGAAAACGCATGCTGCTACGTAACCAAGGAGAATGATTTTTTTCGAGTTCATAACTTTGTTCCCTTTCTAAAAAATTGAACCCGTCAGGATTTGAAAGTATCGCCTTTGCCGCATTTGGATGGTAACGCCGTCGTTACCATTCCGATGCGGTGCTCGAGCTCGGCTCGGTACCGCTGCCCGTTGTCACCGCGCGGATCGACCGTTTCATCGCCGAAGGCGGTAAAGGCCCTTACCCGGATATGGAGTGAGTGGGTCTCCGATCGTCCGATGCTTGGTTAGTCTTCAATGTCACGGCAGCGTTCATCGAGCTGGCGACTGATTAAATCGATTTGCTCTGGCGTTAATGGCTGGGGTTTCCAGTCGCGAACAATACCCGGCAATAATTTGTCATTAGTTCGTCTCAGTCCTTGCGCTTCGTTCCAGATGGGACGCAATCAACTCGATGTCTCTGCGTGTAAGCTGAGGCTGTTGGTTGCGAATGTAATTTAGCAATCCGTCTGGTGTGAACACTCGCGTATCCGTGTCACGCCAGTCGTTTCTTACCTTCCAATCGCCGACAAACACGACAATAGGCGTGACGTATTCGCGTCTTCCGCAATTCTCCTCGATCAAACGTCTCACAGCTGCGGCACTTCCACGAGCTTGCTTGAGACAATCTTTCTCTTCCAGTGAGCCGCCGACGAACAATCCTTCGCCGCTCCGAAACGTTATTTCGCCGTTTCCGGATCGGAACTTGGTTTCAATCGCAAAGACCCCGCCAGGTCCAACGACTACATGATCGACATTGAATCCATCGCCAACAATATCGTGGATCGGTTTGTAGCTTTCGGTTCTCAAGTCCTCCAACATATCAGCGACATGTAATTCGCCGCGCTCTCCGCGATTCAACCGCCGCACGAATGGAAGTAGTCCCCAGAACCAGACAGCTGCGGCAATTGTCGTTATGATCGCCAACCAAAGCCACAACCGCGGCTCTCGAACCGATTGGTTCGACTGCTGAATCTTTGTGACGAGATAAACGAACCAAAAGAGGAACGGCACAAAAACGATCGGCGGCAGATAGCTGTCGAGGAAATTCTCCCGTCTTTGACGGAGTGATTCGCCAGCCCTTCGTCGGACTGGAGGCAATCGGACATGTCGCTTCTTCGTAAACATTCGTGGAGCTAGCGGCCATTTTTATGCCATTGAGCCGCAATTATCCGCAAAAAAATATCCTCTCATGCGTGCCCTCCTGGTAACGTGCCGGCAAATGGAAGTCGACGACATCATTAGTTATCGCGACGTGGTGACGGCGGAGAAGGCGTCGGTGCAAAAGGGAATGAACTATGGCGTCGGGAAAGGGTATTCAGTTTTCTTGATGTCGTTGCGCCCGTTCACCCTCCTATGATCGCGGCCGCGGCTTGCCTTTTCGAAGCGGTCCCGCTCTAAAAGGCCAACGGGACTCAACCACGACGGTGATCGCATCGTGAATCTTTATTGCACAGAGGAGCTTCGCATTCGTTCTCCTGATCAACATGTACTCGAAGAATCCCGCGACATGTATTTTCCACCTTGGCATATTGCGGGGGCGAATTCCGCACAGCGCCATCACCTGACGTTCCAATTCTCGGCACGAGGGCGTGACCTCTGCCCAACCGGGCTCAACCCGGCGGTGAAGCTCCACGAAAGCATCGGGTTGCACGTTGTGCGTGTGTTCGAGACCGATGATCTTCAATTCCTCGCGCGCTATCACCTGACCAAATTCATAAAACAGGAGCCCAACGGCTGTTTTTATCAGCACCCGTGAAAAGACATCGGCAGCAGTGTTGTCTACGCCAAACATGCCGTCTCGTTGAAGTCGATTGTCAATAAAATCACGCAAGCGACGATCTCGCTGCATTGCCGCGTGTAACCACCCGCCCTCGGCGACAGCCGCTCGGTCGTAGTCAGTGAAGGAAACCGCGCAAATAATGGCCGCGGCGCGGAGTTCGTCCATCTGAAACGACCGGTTACATGGAGAGCACGCGGGAATGGTCATTAGTTGAATATTTGTGGGCAGCTTTCGCGGTAAAAAGCAGCGCGGCGGAGTGTGGTCAGATGTGTCTGCCGCACCACCGCAATAGACGCATTTGGAACTGCCAAACAGCGGCAGCGAGGGAAGCCACTTTCGGGTGTCCATTGCTCTGGTAACCTACCGCTGCCCGTGCCGCCCTCAATGGACACGAATTGGCCGATCATTTGAGAACTCGATAGCGCAAGCGGTCTGCTAATATGTCAAAAGAAAGGCTGTACCTTCTGCGGGAATGGACTAAACTGAAATCGATGCAAGGGGCGCGTGTGTTGATATTGACTGGAGCATTCAAAGGCGAAGAAGGAATTTGCTTGGGCGAACAGAGAAACGGCCGCTGGGCGATCTCGCCAGATGGCAGCGAGAAAATCCTCTCGCTCGTTCGAGACAGAGAGTTCGGCCTGCTGACTGACTTGTCGGCTGATCCGCGGCGGAACTAGGGCTGTGGATGTCACATCGTAGCGAAGACAAGCAACACCTACGACACTCGAGCGTACGCAAAACCGCCTTCCCGAATCATTGTGTTGAAAAATGTGCCGATGGATTCGGCCGCCATGAGTTGCTCGTGAGTTTCCGCAGATATCCCCACATACTGGTAGACACCACCTTTTCGAAACTCCACCTCTAAGGTCAAAGTAGCTGGATCATAGCCGATCGATGTCAGCTGACTCGAACTGACCGGGACACGCTGCATCCGAATCGCACCAATATGCAACACTTCCAAATTCCAGGTCGAGTCAAATCGACGGGAGATCGGGAGCGCTAACAATCGGATCACCAGGCGCAGCTATCTTCCACAATCGTGCATTGATCTCAACCACACCAGCTCCTCGCTTTTTCGCTGGAGTAACTCGAACGGACACAGAATCACCGGGCCCGGGAACCGGAACGGCGAATGCCCGTGCGATCGCCACGTGCGACTGAAACTGCCCGAGGATGATGATGCCTTCTGGTTGCAAGAGCGTTCGCGCGCCGCCGTTCGCCCGAACTCTTTTCATGTAGTCATCCTGCTGCGCGACTGTGGCAACAGCGGCGCGGCCTATCACCGTTCCTAACGCCGAACGGAAGAGCTCATTTATACGCTTTTGTCCCGATGTTTCGGCGAAGATTCTATCAACGGTAGCAGGATCCAGTTGCAAAAGAACGTTCGGAGGGAGTGGCGCGTTCTGGTGAATCCACACGATTGCGTTTCGGCCTGCTGTGTTCAGCGTTGATTTGGCGTCTCGGTTCGCGCCGAGATTAAGATGCGCTGCGCTGGCCCTAACCAGTCCCAAGCTCCATGTGGGCGTCGGAGTGTCGGCGGCGGATAAGATCAAACATATGTGATCCCGAGCTTCGGGAGGAATCATCCAGCCGCCGATCGTTTGCGAATACTTGCAATCAACATCAATGCCACCAATCAAGTAATCCAAAGATTCTCCGTCGGAAAATTTGAACTCACGCTGAAGATTGATTTCGACGAGCGTTCCACAGTGCGTTTTCTCCGTCTTGTAAAGCTGATCCCAACGATAACGCCCGGTTCGCCGACCGTCGTAAAGCTGATCGAACGTGTCGCGAAGTACGCGCGCTGTCCGAGAACCGTCTGGATCGAACGCGCGTAGTTCGGTGACAACTGCTGTAAGTTCTTTGTCGATGGGGCGTGGCGAATTCACGGTGCTTTCTTTCCCCTTGCAGCTCCGCGACGATTCTGTGCCTGCTCGATCAATCGCGGCAGGGGGATCTTGAGGGCCTTGGCAATCCGCGCGGCGACGTCAAGCGTCGGGTTTCGAATCCCGCGCTCGACCATGCTGACATAAGTTGGGTGAAGCCCGGCTGCTTCAGCGAGTTTCTCCTGCGACAGCCCGGCAGCAATCCGCCTGTCGCGAACTACAGTCCCGAAGTTTCTCGAAACATCACTCAGCACGCGCTGGAGTTTGTGCTAGTCGTGCGTGTGAGCGCCATAGACTATAGTCGTGAGCACGTACTTGCGCGCAGGTGACGCGATCCGTCTTCTGGGACTTCAGACGGGCGAAGGTGGTATCGAGCTTAACGGTAGCGGACGCGTCGCCGGTTTGGGACGGGCATCGAAACATGCGTCTCAAACAACCGAAGCGAGCGCGCAGCCGCTGATTCCGACCGATGCCCGCCTAGTGCCGAGAAGATTGACCTGCCAACCGCCCTAGCGACTAGTGGCGGAAACGCATTGCCGACTTGCCGATACGCTGCTGTCTTACGCCCGCTGAACTGCCAATCGTCGGGAAAGCTTTGTAGCCGCGCCACCATTCGCACTGTTAGACGCGGCAGACCGTCGACTGGAAAATCACGATTTGGAGGAGCGTCAGCGATCACAAGGCCGTCAACGCCGAGCTTCTTCCATTGTTCGCGCGAACGCGTCGGACCCAAATCAGGCCCGCCATGTTTCTTCGAGCCACCGACAATTGTCGGTGCGATGCTGTTTGCACGGCTCACCCATTTGAGCGCTCCCGGCCAACCATTCTCCGCCATTAAGTCTTGCAATATGGTTCCAACGGTTGCGCCGGGCATCGTCGGCAACGGCCATTCAAAATTGCTAAAGTACTTCGGCTTGAAGCCGACGAGAACAAATCGGGGTCGCAGCTGCGGCACGCCGAAGTCTGATGCATTCAGCATTTGCCATTCGGTCTTGTATCCGAGCCGATCTAGTTTTCGGAAAAGATTAGCCCGGTAATCCGAGAACTTTGATGACGCAAATCCCGCAACATTTTCCAGCATAACCGCGGCGGGTTCTGCTTCTTCGATGATGCGTATTGCCTCGGGAAACAAATCACGTTCATCACTCGCACCGAGTTGTTTGCCTGCGATAGAGAATGGCGGACACGGAACGCCCGCTGCGACTAAATCGACACCTCGGAATTCGGAGCCAGAAATCTTTTCAATGTCAGAATGACGTACCTGCCAGTTCGGCCGGTTTTTCTTCAGCGTCTCGCATGCTTGGAAGTCATTGTCGATTGCGCCGACGCATTCGAACCCTGCGATTTCGAGGCCAAGTGCTTGACCGCCGCCTCCTGTGCACAGCTCGAGAACTGTTAACGGAAACGGCAATGTTTCTTGTGACATCTGATATGCGAACCTGTACTAACAAACGTTTAGGCTGTCGATTTTCGAATCGAGCTTGCGAGTTAACCGGTGGCGCAATCGCTCGACATTTTGCGTGTGACATTCCCAGATGACGACAGGGGTCCAGCCAAGCCGACGTAAACGGCGACGATATTTCCGATCGCGTTGAACATTCGCTAAAAGTTTCGGTCGCCAATATTTCTTGTGCGTTTTCGGATCAGAACAATCAATGCAGCCCGTGTGCTGATGCCAAAAACAGCCGTGCACAAAGATTACGATTCGGTACTTCGGCAAGACAATATCGGGCTTACCGGGCAGATCGGTTCGATGTAATCGGAATCTGTATCCCAGGTCGTGTAATGTTCTGCGTACTGCGTGCTCAGGGGTCGTGTTGCGCGACCTAATGCGTGACATGTTCCAGCTGCGCCGTACCGCCGACAGTTTATCGGCCATATAACGAGGAGTGACCTATTCCTGTGTGAGGCCCCTATCCCAAGCCTCGTAGACGTCGAACGTTTCTAAATCAATGGCGATCGGGGTGATCTTACTACACCCTTCCTCCCGCACGACCCGATACGCTATGAAGTCGTCGGGATTCAGTCGGCCTTCACGCATCTCGCGAAGAAATTGCCCGAATAGTTCTCGTGAATGAGTCTCGACAAGCACATGCATTCGTTTCTTTCGCACTGCATCAATAAAGACTGCGGCCAAAGGACGAACCGCTAAAGTATGCAAATGCAACTCTGGCTGCTCAAACAGCAAGGTCGACTCGTCAGGGGCAAAACTTAATTGCGTCAGCACGGGGAGGATCTGCGAAAATCCATACCCTAGATCGGCGAGGGGAAACTCATGACCGTCGTTTAACGTGATATTGACATCGAAAAGATCGGATCTTCCAACGCGTGCGACGCCTAATGTCCTCGCTAGTCCAAGCGTATCGAACCACGCTGAAACCTGTTTCGTGTGCTTTCGCATTTTGGATTGCATCATTTCGTTTGCGAGAAGCGTCACCGTACCTTCTCCACGCGGTCCGACTTCTCGAGGCGCAGATCCTCTCGTCGGGTACCTGCGTTGTGGTGGTTCGCGAAAAGGCCCGAGGTAAAGTGTCTTCCTCAGCTCTTGCTCAAGCGTCCGTTGCGCTTCAAAGAGCGGTTGTAGCTCCATGTACGCACTCCGACCGCGTACAGACGCCCGGTCGACAGAAAAGCCTCCCGACAGTTTAACGCGGTGTGTTCGCTGCGATCCAGATGGCGTAATAATTAATGCACCATTTTTTAACCGCCGCAGCGCAAAAGATCGGTCAGCGAGCTTAATGTCTGCAGATTTAAGGAAAATATCCTGTGTTCTACGTGTGCTACCAAACGTATATATTGCAGATGGGCGGCCTTCAATCGTACTCATTGTCGTGCGTGAGTACACGTGAACACGTGCTTGGCCGCCGGTAACACCGAGAGTCATAGTGTCTGTATATTTTTTCGAATGGATGATCTCGATAAAGCGGCCCAAATGAACATAGGCAAACTGGTCATCGAGGACCAACGGTCGCGTGTTGTTGGGCAAATTGACTGTCTGCGCAAGTGCAGCCAACGCGTGAATCGTGCTGCTCTTGCCCGAAGAATTCGGACCGATAAAAATCGTGATGGGCTTCAGCGCAATATCTTTGGAAGCAAAGATTCCTTTGAAATTTCCTACGCAAACCGAATCAAGCGCCATACCGCGAGCATATCAGTCTGAACGAAGCAGTCCAGACGGTCGTTGAGTTGTAGCACCAAACGACTCCGCTCTTTACTTCATCCGATCGAACGTTTTCGGCAGGAATTCCAGACCGGTTGCCTGATCAGTCTTCTCTCGAGTGCTTTCAATCCACTTCATAAGAAAGGTAAGAATCAAAAATGATGAAGGAGGAAGGACTACATTGCCATCACTTTTTCAACGTTTCTTGTATCCAAAGAAACTATGCGGTACACCGCCAACTTTGCCTCGCGCTTGATCCGCCGTTCGTATAAGGCTAAAGCGCACATTTGAAACTCGTTTGCTGCCCACGCTTACTCGCTGGCTGGTTTACGTTGATCACTCGCACGGCCCCGTGCTTGCGCCAGCTACCTAGCTGCGTTGCCGTCTACCCGCGCGATTCCCGATCGCGACGTGTTCTATGTCGCTGATCCCTCAGCTCCATTCCCGACGCCACCAGTATTCACCCGCACTCCCTCTGGCCGTCGCCGCCTGAATCGTTACAAGCGGACAGAAGCCAGTTATGAGGCATGCGCCAGGGCCGGCGTGGGCGGTTTGATGCCTTCCTCGGCTGCGACTTCCAACGCGCCTTCGAGCGCCAGCTGGATTTGGCGCGCTGCTTCCTCACGGGTCGCTCCGTGAGCCATGATGCCGGGCCATTCAACGACTTGGGCGATGAAGCATTCGTCGCCTTTCTCCGCCGAATACCAAATGCGGATTTCGTAATCGCGGGGATCGGGTTGCATCGGTGTTTTCATCATGGTTTGAGATTCAATTTTTGCAACGGCGTCAGCAAATTTCTGATTCGCCAGGCGGTTCAGGTTTGTTAAACTGGATCACGTGAGCTTGGAGCAACTGGAACGCGCGATTCTCGGCCTGACATCGGAAGAACGGCAGCGGCTGGTGGTTTGGTTTGAACAAAACCGGCGAGAATTACTTGGCGATGATTCTGATGAGCTGACCGAAGAGCAGCAGGCCGAACTCATGCGCCGGCGTGATCTCGCTCTGGCACATCCCCAACTGCTAGAGCCGTGGGATGGAACCATCGAGCGCGTGTGCGAGCGACTTCATGAGTTTCGGTCCGAGCCGGACTGGCACTAAAGCTTCCGCTCGCTGAACAGGACACACTCGACGCCGCGATCTGGTATGAGGAACATCAGGCGGGCTTGGGCGAGGAGTTTCTGAATGAAGTTGATCGCGCCGTTTGGACGCTGGCCGAGTCAGCGCTGCTTCATCGCATCCGGTTTGCGGACGTGCGCCGGGCGCCGATACACCTGTTCAGGTTCTACGGTGTTTATTACATTGTTCGTGACGAGGAGGTTTGGATCATGGCGATCTTTTTGGAGGAAGGCACCCGCGAGCATTGCAAGAACGGCGCAGACAGATGACGTAAAGTCCGTTTTGGCTAGCCGCCAAAACCCACACGCGAGCAGCGTGTGCTCCCCAGAACTGCGACAACCGTTATCAGTTTTTTGCATGTGGCGGCGAATCGCCCGGCGCAAAGGTCGCGAATACGGCGATGGCGATCTTTTTGGAGGGGAGGTACGCCTCCGTACCGCTGTAGCCGCCGAGGAGCGGGTTCTGCAACAGCAACGATCCCGAGCGCTCGATCGATTAGTGTTCGGAGGGTTCCGAAGTCTCTTTGTACACGAATGGAACGTGGTCGGGCGTGAGGATTCGCGCGATGTCGCGGACCATGACGGTTGCAACGCCTTCAACGGGCTCCTTAGCCTGGTAGTTTATCCACGCAACGATCGTCGTGCCCGTCTCCGGCGAGTAGTAATCCGCAGTGTTGTAGCCGGGAAGGCCGCCGGTGTAGCCGTACCAACCCGCGCTACACGCAATTCCCAGACCAAAGGACCCGTTGCCCAGAAATGGGATGCAGTTTATGAGATCCTGGTAGGTCCCGGCTCCAATCGTCTTGCCGGTGGCGTACAGCTCGATCCAACGCCTGATGTCATTCATATCTGAAATCATCGCGCCAGCCGACCCCATGAACGAGACGGGAACCGTGTTGCTGATGTCTTCCCAATTACCTTGCTTGTCGAGGTGGTAGCCGTGCACCCACGGGCTCGGCATGGCTTCTGTTTGCGGATAGGAGGTCTGCGTCAATCCGAATGGCTCTAGCAGCCGCTTGCGGATCTGGTTTCCAACGCTGTCTTTCGTGATCTCTTCGATGATCATCCCGAGAAGCAAGTAATTGGTATTGGTGTATCGATAGCTTTTTCCGGGCGCAAAATAGGGTTTCTGCTTCATCGCCCATGCGACGAGCGTGCGCGGGTCGAAGTCACTCGGGACCTTCATATTCAACTGCGCGAACTCCGGGGTATCGTAGGCCTCGAAGAGGCCGCTGCGCATATCGCAGAGCTCGCGCACGGTGACGCCCTCGGCATTCGGTATGGTAACGCCCAGCGAGAAGCGGCTGAGCGGGTCGTCGAGACTGAGTTTTTTTTCGCCTACCAACTGGAGAAGGACGCTAATGACGAACGTCTTCGTATTGCTGCCGATGCGGAAGTGGTCAGCCGGAGTGAGAGGCACGTTGTTTTTAAGATCGGCGTAGCCGAAGGCACGGATGAAGCTGCCTCCTTTGGCATCCCAGACGCCGATCAAAGTGGCCGGAATGGGTGTGCGGCCGCCGTAGCGTTTGCGATCGTTTTCGACGGCTGCCACGATCGCGGATTGAATGGACGGACTCCCCACGGATGGCGCCTCATGAGCCGACTCCGGGATCGGTACAGGCGGAGGCGCATCGTCGGGTGCGAGGTATGTACCGATCGATCGGAACAACGTGTCACTGGAATTCGCGTAGTTCCCCTGCGAGTCGAACGCTTCTGGTATGAAGGTCACGGCCACGGCGATGGCGATTTTCTTCGAGGGGAGGTACGCCTCGATCGCCCCCAAGCCGCCGAGGAGCGGGTTTTGCAGCAGCCATGATCCCGAGCGCACGACGCCGAGCCCGTAGTTGTACACGTTCGTTTGCGTGCCGCATGAGGGTGCGCAGTTGTCCTGTTTTTTTCCAAAACCGAGCAGGTTTGGAGCAGTCATGGCTTCGTAGCTGGACTTCGACAGGAGCTTGCCGGTGCCAACCTTGACCGCTGTGGTGGCCATGTCGTCGATGGTCGTTGTCTGATTCGCTCCCATCGGCGTTCCCCATTGCGGGTTCCAGAACGTGGATTCTTCGGTGAACGCGACGTTCGGAGGAATCTTGAGCGCGGTCCGGCGCTCGGAGTCGAACGCGTGCAGGATCGGGCTCGGGATCTCGGAAGTCTCCGAGGCGGTGGTGCTCTTCAGGCCCATCGGGCCGAGCACTTTTTCGCGCAACAGCGCGTCGAGCGGTTTCCCGCCAATTTTGGACAAAATCTCGCCGAGAATCATGAAGTTGGTGTGCGCGTAGCTCCAGTTCGTCCCGGGAGCGAACATCATAGGGCGTGAGAACGCGTACTTGAGCCGCTCGTCGTACGTCGAGATGTGAAACGGATCCGCGGTCCACGCCGCAAGCCACTTCGGGTCGGTCTCGTAGTCCGGATATCCCGAGGTCTGGTTCGCCAACATCTTTAACGTGACTTTGTTTGCTTCCGGCAACTTCGGCATCCAGCGATCGATCGTGTCGTCGAGCTTGACCTTGTGCTCGTCGACGAACTCCATGAGCAACGTGCCCAGGTAGGAGAACGCGACGGCTCCGTTGCGGAAGTGCATCGCCGTGGTCGCCGGCACGCCGGTAATCGATTCGCCGAACGCCTGGCTAATCACGACTTTGTCGCCCTGCGTGACCTTCACGATCACCGCACGGAGATGCTCGGTCTTCATCGCCTTCTGAACGATATTTGCGATGACCGACGCCTGCTCCGACTGCGATTTTTCCGCCGCAGCCGCACGCGCTTTGAGCGAGACGGCCGAAAAAGTCAGAAGTAAGAATGGAGCGAGTTGGATGAGCGACATAGAAGGTAAAGCTCGCCGCGGCGACCGAGCGATTGCGGGCAGCGAGCGAGTTTCAATTATGAAGTGGAACTCGACAAGGTCTTTTCTGATTGAGGAGCGTGTTCTCCCCAATCATTTTGCGCCAACGCAAGCCAACGATAAGCTCGCATCATGAATGCTCCTTTGAATCCAAACAAAGCGCTCTGGGAAAAAGGCGATTTCACGCGCATCGCGGCGACCATGCGCGAAAGCGGAGAAGCACTCGTGCAGACACTCGGAATTACGAAAGGACTCTGGGTGCTGGATCTCGGCTGCGGCGATGGCACCACGGCGTTGCCAGCGGCGAAACTCGGCGCAGACGTGCTGGGCATCGATGTCGCGCGGAACCTCGTCGAGGCTGGGAATAGGCGCGCGACGGAGCACAGCCTGACCAACGTGAAGTTTCAGGAAGGGGATGCGTCGAATCTGGAGCAGTTGCCGGACAAGGCATTTGATCTCGTCGTCAGTATCTTTGGCGCAATGTTTGCGCCCAAGCCGTTCGAAGTCGCCAAAGAGATGGTGCGCGTGACCCGACCGGGAGGTCGCATCGTCATGGGAAACTGGATTGCTAACGATCCGACACTCGTCGCGCAGATTTTGAAGATCAGCTCAAACTACACCCCGCCACCACCGGAAGGTTTCGTTAGCCCAATGACGTGGGGCGTCGAGAGCAATGTGATCGAGCGTTTTACCGCGGCAGGAGTTCCGAAAGACAACATCTCCTTCGCCCGCGACACATTCACCTTCAATTTCCCCGGCACACCTTCAGCGTTCGTCGATGAATTTCGGAAATATTACGGGCCGACCATGAATGCGTTCGAAGCTGCGGAAAAACAAGGCCGCGCCGCTGAGCTTCAAAAAGAATTGGAACACCTGTTCAACAGCCAGAACAAAAGTGAGGATGCCACGTCCATTCCTGCAACGTTCCTGCGTGTGACGGTCGCGGTTTAGTAAGGCGTCTCTAACGCTCGCCTTACCGTTCGGGTTTGCCTTGCTTTTTCTTGCCTTGCTGCTGCTGGCCGGTCGGATGGGGGCGATTCCCTCCTGCTCCCATTTGCGGATGTTTTCCTCCCATTTGAGCGTTACGCGCGCCCATTTGGGGATTGCGCGACATTTGATTCGTTGCATGGGGTCCGTGAGCGGTGCCCCCAGCCCCGGTTCCTTTGCCGGTATGCATTTTGGCCTGGTTTCCCCCAGTGGTTCGCATGTTGTTACCCTGATTTCCGGTCTTGAGCTTGTTCCCGTTTGCTCCGGCCTTATTACCCGCTCCTGCTCCCTGAAGATTACGTTCGGTTACGTTCCCGGATTTGTTTCCACCTTTTCCAGCACCCGCTCCAGTTCCGAGTCCTTTTCCGCCTTGACCTTCCCCGGCGCCTGCGCCCTGGCGATTAAGTTCGGATGCATTCCCGATTTTGTTTTCACCTTTGCCCGCACCCGCTCCAGCTGCGGCGCCGAGGCCCTGTTCGCCGCCCTTGCCCTGCTCCGCGCCTTCGCCCTTGTCGAATGACTTGATCGCATCGGCGTTTGGATTGCCTTTGTTCACCGACGCCCGGAGATTTTGGTCCTTGCTTGCCGCCTGCTGACGCGCAAGCTGCTCGGACGTTGGCCCCATTTTCTGAGCATTCGCCGCAGCCGCTTTCTGTTCCCCGGTCGGTTCTGCCTTTATCCCATTGGGACCGTTAAAGCTGGCACGGTTGGCGTTCACCTGTTTGTTCACCGAGTTATTGATGTAGGTGTTGTGGACAACATTCGTATTCACACGCGTCACAGCGGTGTTGTAGCGAAACGCGTTCCCTTCCCATCGACCGCCCCAGTATCCATTTCCGGTGTAGCCATAGCCGTAATTAATGCCGCCGTAAAAACCGACCGTCGGGCCCCAGTAGCCCTGGTGAAAAGCGTAAACGCCGTTGTTCCATCCCCACCAGGCCGGGGTCCACAACAGGCCGACTCTCGGCGGGGGCACCCAGACGCCAGGGACCCAATAATAATCCCCGTCGCCCCACCCCCAGTAACCGGGAGTCCAGATATACCCCGGAGTCGGGCAGAGCGGTTGCTCGTATACCGGCAGAACCGGCGGAGCGACGTTGATTGATATGCCTACCTGCGCGAACGAGGACGCCAAAGGCAGTATTGCAAATAGTAATCCAGCCAAAACTAAGGAACGAAGTTTCATAATTGTCGGTTAATACCGAATCGGAGTGAGATAATCAATCACGTTCTCGACGGAGATTGCGGCTGACACAGCCGCCACTACAGCAACGGAGGACAGCCGTACGCTGTTTGGATGGACTCGAGCTCTTGAATGTAGGTAACTGGTAGCTGCCAATGCCTGGCACCCTCGACGATCAGCTTTTTGTAATCGCAATCGGGCAAAGGCGGATTGGGCTGGGGATGGCCGCGATAGAGCGAAACGAGGAGCGGCCGTTTCGCATCGCCCTCCCGCCACACGTGATGATTTTCGCGAGTGTACGCGTTCGGATTGTAAGGTCGTCCGGGGCGAATGCTTTCGTCTCTGTCGAGGTGTTTGAATTCGTTCTCTGGTAAGTCGTAAACGACGCCCCAGACATCTTTCGCTTCATCACGCAAGATGTCGGCGACGCCACATCCCCGATGGACAGACTTATGCGTAAACGCCAGCCGGTGTAAGGGGAGTTTTGCCCGGCACACAAACTTTGCCGATGGGCATCGTTCCTCCATCTGCGCTGAGTCCATGTTTGAACCGTATGCGAAATACAACATCAGTGTTGTTAGTTGAACGCGGCTTACCTTTTTTTGTATCCGAAGAAACCGCGACGGCGGATGATCTCGGCAACCTGCGGTGAAACCATCTGGTCCCAGCTTTCGTCTCCGGCGGCGATACGCTTGAGCAGGTCACGTGAAAAAATTGGCAGAAATTTTGGATTATAATTATCGAGCTGCACGAAACTGCCACGGCCGACGAGATAATCGAAGAGCGGCTGCAGGTCAGGTTTCAATTCCACCTTCAGGTTGTGAATGGTTTGCAGCTCATCGGTGGGGCTACGCTGCAGCGGGTAAACGTAAACCTTCAGCTCATTCTTAAAGAGGCGTCCGAAGCTCTCAAGAATGCCGCCGGGCAATTGCGTGTAATATTTTTCGTCGAACAACTCAAGAACACTCGGCACACCCATGACGATGCCGATGCGTTCGCGCGTCCGCCAGGCGAGGTAGGCGGCGAGCCGGTAATATTCGAAGTAATCGGAGATGAGCACGGTCATGCCGCAGGCGGCGAGCACTTCCGCGCGCGCGAGGAAATCGCGACGGTCAATCTCCGTGCCGCCCGCCAGCAGGTTGCGCATGGTGAGTTCCATGAGAGAGAGGATGGGCTTGTCCGCTACTGCGGGATCTTCTTTAAATTTCGCCAGGGCGCACTCCAACATGTCGGTGTTGACGTAAGTGACCGGACGAAAACTGCCGCGCTCGACCAGCACAGCCTTGTTATGCAACATGTCGGAAGGCTGCAACACCTCGCGGTTCGGGGCAAACATGGCGGCGCCGCTCAGTCCAAGTTGCACGAGCTTGAGCGCCATGATGCGGTTGTCCACGTTGCGAAATTCGATTCCGCTGAGCTCGAGCATGTCGATCTCGATGCGACGTGTACTGAGGTTATCGAGCAGCGACTCGACGAGTTCCTCCGGCACATGACTTAGGAAAAACGCGCCGTAGCAAAGATTCACGCCCACGATACCGAGCGCCTCTTGCTGCGCCGATGCCTCCTCGTCCAGCATGCGCACGTGCATCACGACCTGGCTCGGTGCGTCGTTGACGCGGCTCTGAAACTTGATCCCCATCCAGCCGTGGCACTCATTAGTGCCGCGATAGCTCCGCGCCACCACAGTATCGGCGAAAGCGAAGAACGAAGTGTTGTCGCCCCGCTCTTGACTCAGGCGTTCGACGTCCAGATCGAATTCACGGTCCAGCATCGCCTGCAGCCGACCGCGCGAAACGTATCGGTCAGCGTGTCCGTAGATGGCGTCGCTGACCTTCATGTCATAGGCCGACATGCTCTTCGCGACCGTTCCCGCGGCGCCGCCGACCCGAAAAAACCAGCGCACCACTTCCTGCCCCGCGCCAATCTCGGCAAAGGTGCCGTACCAGCGCGGATCGAGATTGATCTTGAGCGCCTTGGAATGGGTATCGATCGTTGCCTCTTTCATAAGCGTGAGGACAGAAGATGTACTAAACCCCTTGGCGAATGAAACGCGAGAGTTTCTATTTCAGGCGATCAACAGGTTGATGCAAGCGGCGCTACAGCAACCGACATGACAAACCGCCTCTAGGCTTCGAGAATCGTCAGTGCGCCCTCAAGGGCCTTAGGGAGTTTTTCGAGCAACCGGCCGCGAGTGGTCGAATGTGTTCGAGCCGGTTTGTGCGTGCTCGAATGAGCACCACCGAAATTCGGAATTTCGTCAGATCCTGCACTCGTCGAGGAGGATGTTCACATAGCGCGTGCAAGCACGCTCTCTTTTGCTTCTTCGAGAAACGAGATGACCTGCTCGCGCTGAACGCTCGGGAAATCTTCGAGAAATTCGTCGATCGAGTCGCCCCCCTCCAGATAATCAATTAGGTTCTGAATCGGAACACGCGTGCCAGCGAAGCACGGCGCGCCGCTCATGATTTCGGGATCGATCTTTACTACGGAGCTCATTCGCAGTGGCGAGGTGATTCCTTAAATCGTTGAATCGACACAAACAGAAAACATTCGATTATTTCATTCGGTCGAACGTTTTTTGCAGAAGCTCAAGGTCGGTCGCGTTGCCAGTTTTTTCGCGAGTGGTCTCAATCCACTTCTTCTCGAGCGCGTTCTTGGTTGGGCGATCGGTTTCGTAGAAGACGCCGAAGACGCCGGGAAATGGAAGCTGGGCGAGTTTGTAGGCTCCGAGCTCGTCAGTGACGTCGTGCCGCAGCTCGTCCTCGGGTGTATTGTCCCATTTCTTTTCCTGGATCACTTCGAAACTGCCGCCTTTCTTCGGATCTGCCGGATCGAACACGTCCGGGAAAAATTCTACGCATTCAGACAAACATTCGATGGCGCTGAAGCCCTGGTGATCGAACGCGCGCTCGATCATTTGGATCATGTGGGGCACCTGTGTGGCGTGCGTACGCGCAATGAATGTCGCCCCGCCGCTGATGAGTTTCTTCATCGGATTGACCGGCTGATCGATCGCACCAGTCGGATCGGTCTTGCTCTTGAATCCGATGGGTGACGTCGGCGAGGTCTGTTTCTTCGTCAGGCCATAGACGAAGTTGTCCATGATGAAATACGTCATGTTGATGTTCTTGCGCGCGCCGTGATCGAGGTGGTTGCCGCCGATGGAGAAACCGTCGCCGTCGCCGCCGAAGAGGAATACGTGGAGATCCGGCCGGGCAAGGCTGATGCCGGAGGCGAGCGGAACGGCGCGGCCGTGAATGTAATGCGCGCCGTGGCCGTT
>WNFS01004206.1_pt1 | contig 17120 bp, 16 predicted proteins | sample 5400141 | NCBI WGS metagenome assembly WNFS01 (sample SAMN13153358, study PRJNA577476) | soil metagenome | isolation source: 60 cm saprolite under Madrone tree | place: USA:California | collected 2016-06-14
CGCGACCCGTTCCCTCCAGGCGTCGACGTGTGCATCCGCGCATGCTGGAGCCCCGCCGGGGCGGGCAAAGCGGACGCGTGCCGCGTGGTCGCGCGACCCCTCCCCGCCCCGCTCCCGGCCTCGGTCCGCCGCCCTCGCTAGCCGCGGATCGTGCGCATGACGTCCTGGTTGGCGAACACCTCGCGCGGGTTACCCTGGAAGATGATCTCGCCGCGATCGATCGCGTAGAGTCGGTCGGCCACGCGCGTCGCGTTGACCAGGTTCGACTCGGCGATGAGGACCGAGATGCCCATCGCCTTGATCGCCCTGACCGCCTCGATGAATCGTGTGACGACGACCGGCGCCAGCCCTTCGAACGGCTCGTCGAGCAGCAGGACGGATGGGGCGAGCGACATGGCCCGCGTGATCGCGACCATCTTTTTCTGCCCGCCGGAGAGGTGGAGCCCCCGGCGCGTCATGAACCCCTTGACCTCCGGGAACACCGCGAAGACGCGCTCGTCGAGTCCGCGCCCCGCCGACGCCCGCGGGGTCGCGAGCCAGGCCGTGATCTGGAAGTTCTCCTCCACGGAGAGATCCGGAAAGATGCCGCAGTCCTCGGGCGCGTAGCCGATGCCCAGCAGCGCGCGCTGGTGCGCCGGCAAGCGCGTGATGTCCCGTTCGCGGAACACGACGCGGCCCGAGCGCACCGGGAGGAGCCCCATGATGCTGTCGATCGTCGTGGTCTTTCCGGCGCCGTTCCGGCCGACCAGACAGATGGCCTCCCCGTCTCCGACCCGCAGCGAGACCTCGCGCAGGATCTGGGCCGGCCCCCGGAAGGTGTTGATCCGATCGAGCTCGAGCATCGCGACGGCCATCAGCGCGTCTCCGTCGTGCCGATCAGCGTCGTCGTGACCGCCTCGTTGCGCCGGATCTCGTCCGGCGTTCCGTCGGCGAGGATCGTCCCCTGGTGCATCGCGACGATCCGATCCGAGTAGTTGAAGACGACGTCCATGTCGTGCTCGATGATCGCCGCCGAGATGCCCGTCGAGCGAACGACCGAGGTGATCGTGTCCATGATCGGCGCCTTCTCGCGCGTGCTGACGCCGCTCGTCGGCTCGTCGAGGAAGAGGAGCTTCGGCCGGAGCGCGTAGGCGACCGCCACGTCGAGCAGCTTCCGCTCACCCTGCGAGACGCCGCCCGCGAGCATCCGCGCCTTCGCCTCGAGACCGAAGAGTCGTAGGATGTCGGCCGCCTCGTCCCACACAGCCGAGTCACCGGAGGCGAGCGTGGCGAGATTCCGCGTCTTGCCGTCGCGCGAGAAGATCGTCAGCGCGACGTTGTCGAGCGCGGAGAGCTGATCGAACAGGTTGACGAGCTGGAAGCTCCGCGCGATGCCGGCCTTGATGCGCCCGTGCACGGACTGGTGGGTGACGTCCGCGTCCCGGAACAGGATCTGCCCGCCGTCGGGCCGGAAGAGCCCGGAGATCAGATTCACGAGCGTGGTCTTGCCGGCGCCGTTCGAGCCGATCAGCGCCAGCACCTCGCTGTCCCGGACGGTGAAGTTCACGTGGTCGACGGCGTGCGTGTCGCCGAACCACTTCACGAGGTCCTTCGTGACCAGGAGGCTCACCCTGAGCTCCTCGCCCGGAACTTCGCCGCGAGCTTCCCGGCGGTCCCGACGATCCCGGTAGGCAGCGAGAGCACGAGCACCACCAGCACGGTGCCGAGCAGGAGCTGCCAGTAGACCGTGTAGCCTATCGCGTACGTCTTGAGGTAGTTGAACACGATCGCGCCGATGATGGGCCCGGCGAACGAGCGGAAGCCGCCGAGCACCGTCATGAAGACGATCTCGCCCGAGAACGTCCAGTGCATGATGTCGGGCGTCGTCAGCCCGTTCAGCGGCACCCACAGGGCGCCCGCGAGCCCCGTGAAGACGCCCGAGACGAGGAACGCCACCCAGCGGTAGCGCCAGATCCGGACGCCCACGAACTCCGCCCGTGTCTCGTTGTCGCGGATCGCCTGGAGGGCCATGCCGAAGGGCGAATTCACGATCACCCACATGAGCGCGGCGCAGGCGCAGAACATGATGAGCACGTAGTAGTAGTAAGCGTGGGACATGAACGCGGTCTTGTCCCCGGCGCCTGTCACCAGCCCGCCGAAGAGCGAGGGAGTCGGCACCCGCAGGCCGTCGGTCCCGCCCGTCACCCAGAAGAACTTGAAGGCGAGCGACCAGAGCACCTGCGAGAGCGCGAGCGTGAGGATGCCGAAGAAGATCCGCGTGTAGCGGACGCAGACGACGCCAAAGAGCGCGGTGATCAGCACCGAGGCGGCGATCGCGCCCACCAGGAAGAGCTCCATCGAGCCGACCTTGAGGTATTTCACCATCAGCGCGACCGCGTACGCGCCGACGCCGAAGTACGCCGAGTGTCCGAACGAGAGGAGCCCGGTGTAGCCGAGCAGCAGGTTGAAGCCGAGTGCGCCGATCGCCATGACGAGCCCGTAGGCCAGGAGGATCGCGCCGTACGGCGGAAGGACCAGCGGGACGAGCGCCAGGAGCGCCGCGATCGGCACCGCGACGCGCAGGGTCTGGGCGGTCGAGCCGATCTGTTGCAGCGCGGGAGCGAGCGTGCTCATGGGCGTCCGAAGAGCCCGGCCGGCCGCACGAGCAGCACGAGCGCCGCGATCAGATAGAGGACCGCCAGCTCGATCTCCGCGAACCACGTGATACCGGCCTCGCGGACGAAGCCCACGATGAGCGCGCCGACGAGGGCGCCCTCGAGGCTTCCGAGCCCGCCGATGACCACGACGATGAACGCGAGCACGAGGGCGTCCACGCCCATGCCGAGCACGGCCGATTGGCCCGGCACGATGATGGCACCACCCAGCCCCGCCATGAAGCAGCCCAGGGTGAAGGCCTGCACGTAGACGCGATTGACGTTCACCCCGAGGGCGGAGGCCATCCGCATGTTCTGCGACGTGGCGCGCAGCACGACGCCGAACTTCGTCCGGTAGACAAAGGCCCAGAGGAAGATGGCCGCGGCGGCGCCCACGCCGATGACGAGGAAGTTGTAGGTCGGGTAGATCGACTCGCCGACCGGCAGGCTCCCAAAGCTCTCGAACAGCGTGCTCGCCGAGAGCGGGTACGGCCCCCAGATGAAGCGCATGAGATCCTCGAGGATCATGAGGAGGCCGAAGGTGCAGAGCAGCTGGTACTCCTCGGCGCGCTTGTAGAAGGGCCGGAGCAGCGTCGGCTCGAGAACCGCGCCGAGGATCGCCGCCGCGAGCGCGCCGGCCGGCAGGAGCACGAGGAGCACGGGCACCGACGCCCCGGCCGCCACGGTGCCGATCGCCCAGGCCGTCACGTACGCGCCGAAGGCGTAGAGGTTGCCGTGCGCGAGGTTCACGATCCGCATGACACCGTAAATGAGGCTGAGGCCGCCGGCGATCAGGAAGAGGACCGACGCGTAGAGGAGTGAATTGAGGAGGTGGATCAGGAGGACGTCCATCACTCGGCCACGCGGTACGGGATCACCTTCACCTCCGCATTCATCGAGTTTCCGTTCAGCGCCAGCGCCAGCAGCACGCGGTACGCGCCCGGCGGCAGCTTGCCCTTGAGATCCACGATCAGCCGGCCGCCCTGCACCTCCTGCGTCCGGCCCGTCACGACCACCTCGTCCGCCGCGCTCACCACCGTCCAGTGCGCCGCGAGGGTGTCCCGCACCTTCTCGCCCGTGGGCTCGAGGCGCAGCGGCTCCCGCACGATCTTATACGATCGCTCGAATTTCGTGAGCGTTTGCGCCTCGACCTGCAGCTCGAGGCGGTCCCCTCGCCGCTCGACCCCGGCCACCCACGCGCGCAGGGGCAGCGCGTAGCGGTCGAACGAGCCGACGACATTCGGGTACGAGAGGTCGCGGAACACCGCGAGGACCGCGGAGTCGCCCGACCACTTCTGAAGGCGGTAGGGCCCGCTCGTCACGAGCCAGTGACCGTGCTGGCGCCGGAAGCGCCGGAGCGCCGCCCACCGCTGCCGCGCCTGCTCGACGCTCACGAGCCCGCGGAGCGGCTCGGGCACGTACGCTCGGCGCTCGAAACCCTCGGCGATCCCGCTGAGGGCGTCGCCGAGCTTCCGGTCCCGCGCCAGGTCGAGCCACGCCACGCCGCGGCGGCGAGCCTCGTCCTCCGAGAACGCCGCGAGGCCGCGCGTCACCGCTTCCTCCATCAGGACGAGGAGCTGCCACGGGACCGGGCTCCACGGCGGCGCGATCGCCGGCGCCTCGGCGGGCTCGGCCGCGTGGCGCAGGTACACCTCCATCACGGGCGTTTCGAGGAACACTTGCAGATCGCCGAAGTCCCTGACCTCGGTCTCGATCTTCACCACGCGTACGGCGGCCAGCCACTCGCGCAGGAGCGCTCTCGCGCGATCCACCTGCGGGTCCTTCGCGCTCCAGCGCAGCGCGAAGACGTACGGGTAGACGACGTCGGCGACGGTCATCTTCGTCTCGTCGTGGAACTTCGAGAGTGCGATGCGGTACGTAACTCGTTGCTGAGCGACCAGGCCCGGCGGCACGGCGCGCAGCGCGCCCGTCGACGGCTCGGGCGCGAGGGCGTCGCGCGGCACTTCGACGGGCCCGGAGACCTCGACGGCGCGCACGCGGTTCGACAACCAGCCGCCCCCATAGGGCTCGGGAAGCACCGCTGCATCACCGAGCGCCGACCAGACGAGCCCGCCCGTCTCGTCGCTGAAGCCCGCGATCGGGTTCCACGCCGCCGCGGGGCGCGCCGCCGCCGCGACGCGCAGCCAACCGTTCCACGGGAAGTCCTTCAGCTTCACGGTCCGGAAGAAGACCGCCGAGCCGAGACCCGTGTGGGCGTCGTAGCCGACATTCTCCACGCCCGCCGAGTAGTCGTCATTGACCGCCTCGCGCCGGAGCGCGTACCCGATCGGGACGCGCTCGCAGCCGCGCGTCAGCAGCGAGACCAGACGGCGCTCGAGATTGAGGCGCTCGGCGGCGCTCGCGTAGCCGCCTCGCGTCCGGCGGGCGAACGTCTCTTCGATCGCGCTCCGCGCACCCGCGTCGGTGACGCCGCGCGCGTACGAGGCGTGGGCGTGGTACCAGCCCTCCTTCAGCCAGGGCGGACCCGTCCAGCCGTTGAGCCTCGTCGCCTCGTCGCGGAGGAGCGCGGGCAACGGGAGCTCCTCGAGGGTCGCGTCCCATTCGCCATCGGCGGCCCGCCACGCCGGGCCCGCCGGAGGGGCAGCGAGACCGCGTCCCACGCGGAGCTTGAGCACCGGCCCCGCGGCAACCGCTGCGGTCACGCGCGCCTTCGCCGCCTCGACGAGGTCGCCGTGATGCACGTAGTCGTCGTGCCAGGGCGTGACCGGATACGGGTGGACGGCGTACTCGGTTCTCGTCGTGGCGAGCGCCGGCGCCAGCCGTGCGGCGGCGGCGCAGCGATCGCGCGTGTCGGCGAAGGCCCGGCTCGCCGGGTTGAACGTGAGAACGACGAACGCGCGGAGCGACTCGACCCAGGCGAGCTGCGCCACGCCCTTCGGCGCGGCCAGCGGGCCCACGTAGGCGTGGATCGCGTTCTTCGCGAAGAGCCGCGGGACCGCCGCCGGCTCGGCGAACCCCAGCGTGATCTCCTGAGGATAGAACGACGGGTAGTACGGGATCTCGTGCCCCGCCTCGACCGCCGTCGCAAAAACCGCGACGACCACCAGCGCGGCGAGGCCATGCAGGACGCTCAATGCCAAGCAGAGGCCGATTGACGGGCTCCGCCTGGTGGGGCGGCCGACCGGGATCCGTGTAGTCAGCGTTGCACTCGCGTGGCGCCCGTGATCCTCAAAACCCGGATCGCAGCAGCCGGATCCCGGTCGGCCGCCCCACCAGGCGGAGCCCCTCCCTCGGCCGAACGTTAAGCTTTGACGACCGGCCAGGTCTTGTCGATCCAGGTGTACGTCGAGGTGGGCTCGCCCTTGGGCCACCCGGGAGGCGCCGTGATGTTGCGGATCGGGATCGTGATGATCCGGCTCGGGTCGAGGACCGGGAATGGGTATTCCGGCACGTTCTTGCTGAAGCCGGTCACGGCGTCCTTGTAGCCCTGGTGGTTGTCCGGGCGGATGTAGACGTAGCCACCGGGACCCGCCATCATCATGCCTTCGAGCAGCGCAATGATCGCATCGTCGTCGGGCCAGCCGCCGCCGACCTTGTTGGCCTTCTCGATGGCCGACTTCAGCATGTACGTCGCCATGTAACCGCCCTCGGCCTGGAAGTTCGGGTACTCGCTGAACCGCGCGTGGTACTTCTCCACGAAGGTCTTGTTGAGCGGCCACTTGTCGCCGCCCGGGTACGTGAAGTGGTAGTTCGAGTGCACGCCGGCGATGACGCCCTCGGGGTGATCCTTGCCGATCGCGTGCGGCGCGACGCCGAAGGCGATGGTGCTTGCGAACTTCGCCTTCTGGAACATGCCGTAGCGGATGCCGAGAGCGCAGGTCACGCCGTCGGCCGACTGCATGTTGGTAATGCGGAAGATGTAGTGCGGGTTCGGCACGGCCTTGTCGAAGAGGAAGTCGGTGCAGCCGTCGACGAAGATCGTGAGGACCTTGAGCTCCTCGGCGACGGGACCGAGCGCCGGCGTGTTGCCGCTCGAGGTGATGCCGCAGAAGAAGTCGATGTTCTCGGAGAGCTTGAGGCGCCGGAGCTCCTTGACGTTGGCGTCGGTGCCGGCATTCTCGTCGGCCTTGAGGATCTCGATCTTCCGCTTGCCGAGAAGCCCGCCGGCGGCGTTGATCTCCTCAGCGGCGAGGAGTTGGCCCTTGTACATCGGCTCGCCGAGCACCGCCCCCGGCCCCGTGAAGAACGTCATGTGGCCGATCTTGTACGGCTTGTCCGGGATGTTGCCCTTCGGCTTGTCCTGCGCGTGAGCCACGCCGACGACCGGAAGGGCCGCGCCGGCCGTTGCGCCGAGTGCCGCGCCGACGCTGACGCCGAGCGTGCTCAGAAAGTCCCGCCGATTCACTTCAGCTGCCATAGTGGTCCCTCCATTGGGTGGACATCTCGCGACGTGGCCCGGGCGCCATTGAGTACGGCTGTAGCACCCCCCGCGACCGAATGTCAAGGTAACGTGGTCAGTTCCATGACCTATAATGAGTGGCCGACGGATTCTGTTCCCGGCCTGACGAAATTGGTGGCGCGATTGGTCCGAGCCGTAATAGCGACGCTGCGGGGCATCGGCGCCGCCGTGCGGGCGCGCCCCGGGACGGCGCTGGCGGTCGTCGGTGGGGTCCTCGCCCTCCACGTGTTTCTGCCGCCGCTGGTGCTGACGGTAACCCGCAAGCCCTGGACCTATTTCGCCTTCAATCCGTGGCTCGCGCGGCTGCCGGACTATCTGGTCTCCAGCGTGTCGCTCGAGCAGAAGCTCGACTTTCTTTCCCGGGTCGCGCTCTTCTGGTTCACCGCGGACGGTCCGTACGGGTTCCCGGAGTGGGGCTTCGCCGTGGACACGATGGACCTCGCCCGCTTCCTCGCGATGTCGCTCCTGGTCGGCGCGTACGCGGCACTCGTGCTCTATCGCCGCGAGCAGGGACGGCTGGCCGGCTGGCGGGCCACCTCGAGCCGTGCCGGCGGCATCGTGGGGGCCTTCGCAGGAGTGCTCGGACTCTCGACCGGCCCGTGCAGCGTGGTCGGCTGCGGCGCACCGGTGCTTCCCGTCGCCGGCCTCGTCTTCGCCGGGCTGTCGAGCGGTACCCTCGCCCTGCTCTCCGGCGCCTCGCGCGTCATTAGCGCCGCCGTCCTGGTCGCGTTGACCCTCGTCGTCGCCTGGCTCGGCTGGCAGGCCGGCTCAGGGGCGGCCGATAACCAGAGCAGGGGGCAGTGAGTTTCAGCAAAGGGGCTCGAGTGCGAGCCCCCTTGAGCCGTCTCAGGATTTCCGCGATGTCTTGGAGAAAAACGTGCCCACCAGCGGGCGCATGTCGCGGCTGCCGCACTGCGGGCATTTCGCGTCGCCCTTCGCGCGCTCGCTGATGGACAGGGTCAGAGACACTTCCTTCTGGCACTTGTCACAGAAGAACTCGTAGAGAGGCATGGTCCTTCCTCCTCTCGACATGACAGGTGGACTGATGAGTCAGCTCAGGTTGACGACGACGGACTTCACCTCCGTGTATTCTGCGATCCCCTCGTGGCCTCCCTCGCGCCCGAGGCCGGATTCCTTGAAGCCGCCGAACGGGATCTCGTGGGTGTAGCCGGTGGCGTCGTTGGCCCCGACGAGCCCGTACTCGAGCTGCTCGGCCACGCGGACGAGCCGGGCCATGTCGCGCGTGTAGAAATAGGCCGCCAGCCCGTACGTGGTCGCGTTCGCCCGCCGGATCACCTCTTCCTCCGTGTCGAAGACGAGGATCGGCGCCGCCGGCCCAAAAATTTCCTCCTGCGCGATCGCCATGTCGTCGGTCACGTCGACCAGGACCGCGGGCGCGTAGAAGAATCCCTTGGCGTACGAATCGCCGTTCAGGTACCGGCCGCCCGCCACCAGCTTGGCGCCGTGCTTGACGGCGTCCTCGACCAGCGCGTGAACCTTGGCTCGCGTGTCCTCATTGATCAGCGGACCGATCTGGGCGCCCGGCTCGAAGCCGGAGGCGACCTTCAGGCGCCCGACCGCCTCGACGAACGCCGGAATGAAGCGATCCGCGATCCCGCGCTGGACGTAGATCCGGTTCGCGCAGATGCACGACTGCCCGCCGACGCGCAGGAACTTCATGGCCACCGCGCCGTCGAGCGCCGCCTTGAAGTCGGCATCCTCGAACACGATGAACGGGGCGTTGCCGCCGAGCTCGAACGAGAGCCGCGTGACCTGTTTGGCCGCGGTTTCCATGATCCCCTTGCCCACGTCCGTGGAGCCGGTGAAGCCGATCTTGCGGATCAGCGGATGCGTGAGCAGCTCGGCGCCGACGAGCCGCGATCGATTGGTCGTGAGCACGTTGAACACCCCGGGCGGCAACCCGGCCACCTCGGTGATGCGCGCGATGGCGAGCGCGGTCAGCGGCGTGGCCGAGGCGGGCTTGAGCACGACGGTGCAGCCGGCGGCCAGGGCCGGCGCGATCTTGCGCGTCACCATCGTCGCCGGGAAGTTCCACGGCGTCACCGCGGCGACGGGCCCGATCGGCTGACGGAGCACCCAGTACCGCTTCCCGGGCTGTGGCGACGGAATCCACTCGCCGGCCACCCGGCGGGACTCCTCGGCAAACCAGCCAAAGTAGCCGAGCGAGAACTGGACTTCTTTCTTCGCCTCCTCGTACGGCTTGCCGTTCTCGAGCGTCACGAGCCGCGCCAGCTCGTCCCGCCGCTCCTGCATGAGCGCCTGGATCTTCAGGAGGATGCTGCCGCGGTCCTTGGGCGGCAGCGAGGACCACTCTCGGAACGCCTCGTGCGCGGCCGTGACCGCGCGCTGGATCTCCGGCCCGGCGCCGTTCGCGATCCTCGCGACGACGGTGCCGTCGGCGGGGTTCGTGACGTCGAAGGTGGCGCCGCCATCGGCGAGCACCCACTCGCCGTTGATGTACATGCGTTCGACGTCTGCCATCCGTGGTTCCTCCGTTTGGCTGGTGGGGCGTTCGTCCGCCCCGGCGAGGCGAGAGACTACGCCAGCGCGCCGCCGCACGCTAGACGCGCTGCGCCAAGCCGCGGAGGTGACGGGCGGTGCGAGCGGTGCGGGACCTGTCAACAAAGAAGCGCCTTGTCGCGCTCACGGGGCCCGCAGCGTCACCGACAGGCGGCTGCCGCCCCGGCGGATCGTCAGCCGGAGCGGCCCCTCGATGCTCGCGTCGGCCATGGCCTCACGCAGCGCCTCGCGCGTCTCGACCGCCTGATCGTTGACCTCGAGGATCACGTCACTCACCTCGAGCCCCGCCCGTTCCGCGGGGCTCCGCCGGATGACTCCGGAGATCGTGGGCGCGGCGGACCCGGCGGGCTCGGGCTCTCGCACGAGAAACCCGAATTCGGCCGAGATCCGTTCCCCAAGCACCGGGCGAGGCATCGCCGCGAGGCGCACCTCGAGGCGCCGCCGCCCGTCGGTCCGAAGAACCGTCAACCGCACATCCTGCCCGGCGCCGGCCCCGCCGATCAGGCGCTGGAGGAGCCGGGTGTCGGTCACGGGACGCTCTTCGAAGGCCACGACCAGGTCGCCGCTCTTGATCCCGGCCCTCTCGGCGGGCGTCCCCTCCATCACCTCGATGATGACCACGCCGAATCCCTCGCGGAGCCCGTGCCGCTTCGCGATCTCGTCCATCTCCTGCTCGGACAGATCGCGAATGCGCACCCCCATCCACGCCCACGGCATCGCGTCCACTGCCGACGCCACCACCGTCACGATCAGCAACGCCACGAGAAACGCTCGGATCACTCGCGACCTTCGCGCAGCTGGTTCACGAGTTGCTCGAGTGCCTGGCCGAGGCGGTCGAGGCGGCGCGTGACGTCGAACGTCTCCAGCAACTCCTGGCGGAGATCGGCGTCGGGCACCACTGCCGCGGCGATCCGGTCGGCGATCACGCCGGGTAGCTGGCCCGGCGCCAGGGCCGTATCCAGCAGATCGGCCGGACGATCCAGCGCGCGCAGCAGGCGGCCGCACGCGTCGCGGATTCGGGCGAGCGCGGCCGAGGCGTCAGCGGTCGGTGCGACGTCGTCGAGCTGCTGGGCCGTGACGATGCGGTAGAGGGTGTCGCTCGGCCGCTCGCGCTCGATGCGGACGCGCCACTCGCCCTTCACGAGAATGTTGTAGCGGCCCGTGGCCAGGCGCTCCCAGCTGACGATCTCGCCGGCCCCCGCCACCGCGTGCACGGCAGGCTTGCCGGCGTAGGCCGCCTCGAAACCCGGCCTGAGCTTCACGACCGCCAGCCGCCGGTCGCGCGCCAGCGCATCCATCACCATCGCCCGATAGCGGGCCTCGAAGACGTGCAACGGCAGGAGCGTGTGGGGAAAGAACGTGACGTCGGGCAGCGGGAAGATCGGCAGGGTCAGGGGCGGCACGGCGGTGCTCTTCCCTCGGCTCGGTCAACCGATCTTCGGCAGCGGCCGGAGCACGGCGAGCTCGTCGAGGCGTCGCCGCACCGCCGCGGCCAGCTCGCGGAAGGTGCCCGCCTGGGGCGAGTCGGGCCGGCGAAGGGTGATCGGTGTGCCCTCGTCGCCGGCGAGCCGGGTTTCCGGATCGAGGGGGATCTGCACCAACAGCGGCACACCATACTCCTCGGAGAGCCGCCGTCCGCCCCCTTCGCCGAAGATCGGGTAGCGCTTTCCGGTGTCGGGCGCGACGAAGTAGCTCATGTTCTCGACGATGCCGAAGATCGGCACGTTGAGCTTCTGGAACATCCCAATCGCCTTGCGCACGTCGAGCAGCGCGACCTCCTGCGGGGTCGTCACCATCACGACGCCCGAGAGCGGAATGATCTGCGAGAGCGAGAGCTGGGCGTCGCCGGTCCCGGGCGGCATGTCGAAGACGAGGTAATCCAGGGCGCCCCACATGACGTCCTTCAGCATCTGCTGGATGAAGGAGTGGATCATGGGGCCGCGCCAGACGAGCGGTTCCCGGTCGTTCACGAGCAGCCCGATCGACATCATCTTCAGACCGTGCACCTCGACCGGGATGATCCGGTTCTCGAACATGCCCGGGCGTCCGCGCGAGCCCAGCATGAGGGGAATGTCGGGGCCGTACACGTCGGAGTCGATGATGCCGACCGCCGCGCCGGACTGGCGCAGCGCCACCGCGAGGTTCACGCTGACCGTGGACTTGCCGACCCCTCCCTTACCGGACGACACCGCGATCGTGTGCTTCACCTCGGGGATGAACTCCGCCGACCTCTGCGGGCCTTGCGCGTGGGCGTGAGCCGCCGGCTGCCCCGGCCGCGCGCCCGGCATGCCCCCCATCTTGACCTGCACCTTCGACACGCCCGGCACCCGGCCCACGGCTCGCGAGGCCATACTGTGCATGGTGGCCTTCGACGCCGGTGACTGGGTCGTGAAGGCAAGCGTGAAGGCAACCTCCGACTCGGCGATGGTCAGGTCGCGGATGAGACCGAGCGCGACGATGTCCTGTTGCTGCTCCGGATCCTTGACCCCCCGCAGCGCGTCGAGCACGGCCTGTTCGGTCACCATACCGGGACTATACAGGAGCCCCGGGCGCGTTCAACGGAAAGGCGCCCCCCTGCACTGCGGTCTATCTACGCGCGAAACCTTGCACTCTCGCCTTCGACCTGCTACAAAAAGCGGGTGATTCCTCCGGACGAATTCCGCCGTGTCCTCGGCCATTTCACCACGGGCGTCACCGTCATTACCGTCTGCGACAGCGACGGCCGCCCGACGGGGCTCACCGCGAGCGCGTTCACGTCGGTGTCGCTCGAGCCACCGCTCGTCCTGGTGTGCGTGGACCACAAGGCGCAAAGCTACCCCGCGCTGGTCGCGGGCAAGATGTTCGCCGTCAACATCTTGGGTCTCGAGCAGGAGGTCGTGTCGCGCCGGTTCGCCACCACGAAGATCGACAACAAGTTCGACGGTGTGCCGTTCACGCTGAGCCCGCTCGGCCTGCCGCTCATCGACAACTCGCTCGCCCAGCTCGAGTGCGCGACGGTCAACGTCTATCTCGAAGGCGACCACACGATCTTCGTCGGACGCGTGGAGCGCTCGCACTCGGGCGATGGCGCGCCGCTCGTCTACTATCGCGGCCGGTACGACCGCCTCTCCGGACCGACGCCATGACGCCGATTCCGCTGTCCCGCCCGCCGGTCGACGATGAGATCAAGCAAGCCGTGCTGGCGGCGATCGACTCGCGCCAGTACGTCCTGGGTCCGCAGTGCCGGCTGCTCGAAGCCGAGCTGGCGGCCGCTACCGGCGTGAAGCACGTCGTGCTGACCAGCTCGGCGACCGCCGCGCTCTGGCTGACGTTGCGCGCGCTCGGCGTGAAGGCCGGCGACGAGATCCTGGTGCCGTCGCACACGGCGTTCCCCACGGTCGAGGCGATCTGCCTCGCGGAGGCGACGCCCGTGTTCGTGGACGCGGACGAGTTCTACACCCTCGATCCGGCCGACGCCGAAGCGAAGGCGACGCCGCGGACGGTCGGGATCGTGCCCGTGCACCTGTACGGCCAGCCGGTGGACCTGACGGCCGTCCAGGACCTCGCCTCGCGCCTCGGCCTCTGGCTTCTCGAGGACTGCGCCCAGGCGCAAGGCGCCGAGTGGAACGGGCAACGGGTGGGTAGCTTCGGCCGCGCTGCGGTCTTCTCCTTCTACCCGTCGAAGAATCTGCCCGGCATGGGCGACGGCGGTGCCATCCTCACCAGTGACGACGAGGTCGTGGCCCGTTGCCGCCGGCTGCGGGACCACGGCCGAGTCGACCGGAACGTGCACACGGAGATCGGCTTCAACCTGCGCTTCAACGAGCTGCAGGCCGCGGCGCTGCGGGTGCTGCTGCGGCGGCTCGACGCGATGAACGGCCGCCGGCGCGTTCTCGCGGAGCGTTACGCCCGTGGGCTCGCCGGGCTGCCGCTGGTCTTGCCCGGCGAGCGCGCCCGGGCCCGTCACGTGTACCACCTCTTCGTGGTGCGCACGCCGCGGCGCGCGGCGCTGGCCGCCTTCCTGAAGGAGCGCGGGATCCAGACCGGCATCCACTATCCGGTCCCGACCCACCGGCAGCCCGCGATCGAGCGGTTCGCGCCGTCGCCGCTGGCGCGGACGGAGCGGCTCGTCGAGGAGATCCTCACGCTGCCGATGTCGGCCGACCACGAGGACGCGGAGATCGATCGGGTGATCGCGGCGGTGCGCGAGTTCTTCGAAGCGTGATGACGGTGCGAGCGGCGCCATGAGCGTTCCGACCGCGCTCTACGGGCGTCTGTTCGTCTATCTCAAGCCCCACGTGCCGATGCTGCTTCTCGGCACGGCGCTCGCGGTCGTGGTCGCCGCGATGGAGGGCGCGATCGCGTGGCTCGTGAAGCCCGCCATGGACGACGTCTTCATCCGCCGCGACGAGGCGATGCTGAAGCTCATCCCGCTGCTGTTCCTCGGCGCGTATGTATGCAAGGGCGTGGGCCGCTACGGCTACTCCTACTTGATGGCGGCGGCCGGCGAGCGCGTGATCGCGGCGATTCGCCGGGACCTCTACATCCACATCCAGCGGATGTCGCTGTCGTTCTTCACGAGCCGCCACTCGGCGGAGCTGGCGTCGCGTATCGTGACCGACGTGAACCGGCTGGCGCGCCTCTCGTCGACGGTCATGGTGATGACGATCCGGAACGTCGTGATGGTGGTCGTGCTCGCCGCGGTCATGTTCGTCCGGGAGTGGCGGCTGGCCCTGATCGCGCTCGTGGTCTTCCCGTTCATCGGGTTGGCGGTGCGGACGATCGGACGCAAGCTCTACCGCATCAACAGGCGGGCGCAGCGGAAGGTCGCCGAGCTGAACGTGCTCCTGTACGAGGTGCTCTCGGGGACGAAGATCGTCAAGGCGTTCGGGCGCGAGGCGCACGAGGTGGAGCGATTCGACCACGTTAACCGCGGGTTGCTCACGCTTGCCTTGAAGGACCACCGCACCGATCAGCTCTCGGAGCCGCTCATGGAGGTACTGACCGCCTTCGGAATCATGGGCGCCCTCTGGTACGGCGGCCACCAGGTCATCGCCGGTGCGATCACGCCCGGCGATTTCTTCTCGTTCACGGCGGCGGTGGCCCTGCTTTACGGACCCGTCCGGCAGCTCTCGCGGACCGTCAACACCGTCCAGCAGTCGACCGCGTCCGTCGAGCGCGTCTTCGAGATCCTCGACCTGCCGCCGGCGATCGCCGACCGTGCGGACGCCGTCGGGCTCGACGCGTTCCGCCACGCGATCGTCTTCGACCAGGTCGGCTTCCGGCACGTCGACTCCGATGACCTCACGCTGCACAACGTCTCGCTGACGATCGACCGAGGCGAAGTGGTCGCGTTCGTCGGCATGAGCGGCGCCGGCAAGTCGACCCTCATGGATCTCCTGCCGCGCTTCCACGACGTCAGCGCCGGGCGGATCACGATCGACGGCCACGATCTCCGCAACATCACTCAGGCCTCGCTCCGTGCCCTGATCGGCCTCGTCACTCAGGAGACGTTCCTCTTCAGCGACTCGATTCTCTACAACATCGCGTACGGACGCCCGGGCGCGCCCTTCGAGGACGTCGTCCGCGCCGCCCGTCAGGCGCACGCCGAGGAGTTCATCGTCGCGTGCCCCGATGGCTATCAGACGCTGGTGGGCGAGCGGGGCGTGCGGCTGTCCGGCGGCCAGCGCCAGCGCATCGCCATCGCCCGGGCCTTCCTGAAGAACCCGCCGATTCTCATCCTCGACGAGGCGACCTCGGACCTGGACGCCGAGAGCGAGTTCATGATCCAGCAGGCCCTCGCCGAGCTGATGCGTGGCCGCACCGTGCTGGTCATCGCCCACCGGCTGGCGACGGTACGGAACGCCGACCGCATCGTCGTCGTGCACGAGGGCCGCATCGCGGAGGTCGGACGCCACGACGAGCTGCTCGCGCGCGACGGCCTCTATCGCCGACTCTACGCGCTCCAGATGGAAGGAGTCAGCACATGAACACCGTCGTCGGAAGCGGCCGGTACACCTACCAGGTCGATGACGACTGGGCCAAGCTCCCGGCCGGCTGGGCGATGCCCGCGGCGGCCGTGACGGTCGACTCGCGTGATCGCGTCTACTGCTTCAACCGCACGCCCGACCACCCGATCGTCGTCTTCGATCGCGAGGGAAACTATCTCTCGTCCTGGGGTGCCGGGCTTTTCGCCTTTCCCCACACGATCCGCGTCGACGAGCACGACAACCTCTGGATCGTGGATCGCGATCACGGGCAGATGCTGCTCTATACCAGCGACGGCACGCTGCTCCGGACGATCGGCACGCGAGGCCATCGCTCGGACACCGGTGTGGACCCGATGGATTTCAACTCGAGTGCCTACCGGAACGTCACGCACGGCGGCGGTCCCTTCAACCTGCCGACGGACATCGCTCTGACGCCGTCTGGCGAGATGTTCATGACCGACGGCTACGGCAACGCCCGGGTGCACAAGTTCGCCGCCGACGGCACCCATCTCTTTTCCTGGGGCGAGCCGGGCACAGGCCCGGGGCAGTTCAGCCTGCCGCACGGGGTGTGGATCGACACTCGGGGGCGCGTCCTGGTGTGCGACCGGGAGAACGACCGCGTGCAGGTGTTCGACCAGGCGGGCAAGTTCCTCCACGTCTGGCCCACCAAGCTCATCGGACCAGCGGCCTTCTACGTGGACGCCGACGACATCGTCTACATTCCCGAGCACAACGGCGGGCTGGTTAGTGTCTTGACCCTCGAGGGCGAGCGACTGGCGCAGTGGGGCGACCCGAGCTTTCGCTCGTGCCACGGCATCTGGGGCGACTCCCGAGGCGATCTGTACGTCGTGCGGCCGGGGGCGTGGGGACGTCCCCGGCGTGTTGTGAAGTACACGCGCCTGCGGTGACACACGGGGGCCACCAGCTGAGTCGGTCCCGAAGAATCCAGCTAACGACCAAGCTCACATGCCGGGGCCGCTGGTGAGACCTTGAACCCCGAACAAACCGCAAATGCGACCCTGGTTAGGGCAGCCCACAGTATTCTGCCCAGATGACCTGGGTCACCGGAGAAGTCGACGCTTCGCCTCGGCGTGATCGCCGCCCTGCCCAGCGTCGAGCTCTGCCAACCCGCGCTCGGTCTTCGCCAAGAGTACCAGGCGCTCGATCGCGTCCTCCAGCGTGGCGTCCGCTGGGAGCTTCGCGATGTTTGGCGCTGAGCACCTCGCCGCACGCCGGTGAGTCATCGCGGGAGCCGCGAAGGATCTTGTCCAAGCGGTAGTTGGCAATCGCGGAGCACCGGCTTCCAGTCGGGCTACGCAGACCGGGGACAAATACCGGACGTTGCGAGGCCTGCTGTCGACGACCGGCTCCGTGAAGTCTAGCGCTCGCGGAAGCGATTGACGATCGGCGGGCGCCAGTCGCGCCCGAAGGCGCGGGGCGTGATCTTGACGCCGATCGGGGCCTGGCGCCGCTTGTACTCGTTCGTGTCCACCATCGAGACGACGCGGCGCACCGTGTCGGCCGGGAACCCACGGGCGATGAGGTCGTTCACGCCCC
>WNFS01005672.1_pt1 | contig 17116 bp, 13 predicted proteins | sample 5400141 | NCBI WGS metagenome assembly WNFS01 (sample SAMN13153358, study PRJNA577476) | soil metagenome | isolation source: 60 cm saprolite under Madrone tree | place: USA:California | collected 2016-06-14
GGCTCGCGTGTTTGCTCCACGCTTCTTTCAGACCTCGCCTCGCGGTTCAGTCCTTGCGCTTCGCTATCACTTCGCCTCCATCAGGCTGTGAAGAGGACTTTCACCTCCAAGCTATCGACCCTGCTCGGCACACATGAAAGAGGCGCGGACCGAATGATCCGCGCCTTTCCGTTTTCAAGCAAGCCGATTTCAGCGCTTACTTCACCCCAGGCAGAAAAGCTTGCGGAGCCGCCAGAAACTCAACGGAGGGCATCTCCGTTGCAACCACCCGGACGCGCTCGAAACGTCCTTTTGCTCCTCCGCTTGCCTTGAACGTCAAGAGGTACTGGTTGTTGAGGTGCGTGGAGAGTTCATCGAAATACGGTCTGAGGGTGACGGGCGCGCCGGTGCCGAGATAGAAGGATTCGGCGCCCGTTTCATCCGAGAGCTGGCTAAGATTCGACTGCGCTCTGAAAGTGAGGAAGAATCCGCGCGCCCGATGCCCCGCGTCTGGAGCATAGATCGTCCAAATGTTGATATTCTGCTTTTGCGCGCGGCTGATGTTTGAATCGAGATCCAGGCTCCTGTTCCCAAAATCTCCGCGAAAATAGTCGATCCCGGAAGAGATCAAGAGAATGGAACGCCTGTCCGCGGAAGAAGGCAACCGCTTCATCAGATCCAGAAGCGCAAGATAGGGACTCGAGAACGCCCCCCCACCGCCGAGAGGTATGCGCAAGGCCTTGGCCGCAAGTTCATGGTCGTTGGTGAAATCCTGGGCGAGCATGGCGGTGCCATTGCGCGCGTAAGCTACAGAAATATAGGTAGAGTCAGGCTGGCCGGCGAAAAACGCCTTCAGATCGCTCCACTGGTTGGCGATTTCGCTGTCCAGCGAATCATCAATCAGTACGGCAAGATATAGCTTTTCGCCGTGCTTCCAATCAGCAACCTGGGTGCGCTCCTTGTTTAGAAAAAGTTGCACGTTGTCTTTGGTAACGATTGGCGGGCTGGTGTTTTTCTTGCCGACGGCAGTTACCGTCATGGTGACGGTTCCCGGCTCCGCGGCGAAAGCATTTGCTGCAAAAAATCCAAACGCCAAGGCGAGTGTCCCTATTATCAGGGCAAGACGGCTTGGATTTACTTTGTTCATCATCGAAATAACTCCTTTTACCTATCTCCATACGATTAGATGCACACCCGGTCCGAAAAGTAGCACACGCACGGCCGCTCTTCCTCTCAAGAGCGAGCGGAGCGTTTCCCCACGTGGGGATGGTCGGCCTTTTGCATGAAGCAGGGAGTGGCGGTGGCGTAGTATGCTGCAGCGTCAACAAAAAGGACCTCGTGGTGAAAAACTACATTGGGGCGATCGATCAGGGCACGACAAGCACGCGATTCATGGTATTTGACCAGTCCGCGCGTGTCGCCGCCGTGGCGCAAAAGGAGCACGAACAGATTTTTTCAAAGCCGGGTTGGGTGGAGCACGATCCTCTGGAAATCCTGCGCCGCACGGAAGAAGTGATTGCAGACGCCCTCGAGCAGCGCGGGTTACGCGCCTCGGATCTGGCCGCGATCGGCATCACCAATCAGCGAGAAACCACCGTCCTTTGGGAGCGCAAGACCGGCAAGCCGGTTGCGAATGCGATTGTTTGGCAGGACACGCGAGTTGCAGAAGATGTCGCGCGCTTCGCCAGTGAGGGCGGCCAAGACCGCTTCCGGCCGCAGACCGGATTACCGCTAAGCACGTACTTCAGCAGCCTGAAGCTGCGCTGGCTGCTTGAAAATACTCCGGGCGCCCGAAAGAAAGCCGCAGCGGGCGAGTTGCTATTTGGAAATATCGATACTTTTCTCCTTTGGAACCTGACCGGCGGACCGCAAGGAGGCGTTCATGTGACGGACGTCACCAACGCGAGCCGCACGCAGCTCCTGAATCTAATAACACTGGATTGGGATGAAAAGTTGCTCGACGCGTTTGAGATTCCGCGCATGGTTCTGCCAAAGGTGCGCTCGAGCAGCGAAGTCTACGGCGAATCAACTCTCGCCGCGGTCGCCGGCGTTCCCATGACTGGAATTCTTGGCGATCAACAGGCGGCGCTGGTGGGCCAGGCGTGCTTTCACCCGGGTGAAGTCAAAAACACCTATGGCACCGGCTGCTTTCTGCTGATGAACACGGGCGAACGGCCGGTGCCTTCGAACTTCGGCTTGCTCACCACGGTTGCCTACAAGTTTGGCAGCGAGGCGGCGCATTACGCCTTAGAAGGGAGCGTCGCTATTACCGGAGCGCTGGTGCAGTGGCTCCGCGACAATCTTGGGATCATAGAGAAGAGCCCGGATGTGGAGCCGCTGGCACGAACGGTCAACGACAATGGCGGCGTTTATTTCGTTCCTGCATTTTCCGGGCTGTATGCGCCATATTGGAAGGGAAATGCGCGAGGCGTCATCGCCGGCCTGACGCGCTACGCGAATAAAGGGCACATCGCGCGGGCGGTCCTGGAAGCCACGGCATTTCAGACGCGAGAAGTGGTCGAAGCGATGGAGAAGGATTCGCAGATCAGTCTCGCGAGCCTACGCGTGGATGGCGGCATGGTAGCGAACGAGTTGTTGATGCAGTTTCAGGCGGATATTTTGAACCGCGAGGTGGTGCGCCCGGTGATTCAAGAGACGACGGCGCTCGGCGCAGCCTATGCCGCCGGCCTGGCGGTAAAATTCTTTTCCGGCTTGGAAGAGTTGCGCGCCAACTGGGCGGTCGACCGCACCTGGAAGCCGAAGCTCGCCGAACCAGAGCGCGAACAACTATACAGGCAGTGGAAGAAAGCGGTCACGCGATCGTTTGACTGGATTGAATCTTGACGGAGGCTTTCAGCCATGGCATCACCGCTGGCCGGTGAATTTCTCGGCACGATGATTCTAGTCCTGCTAGGCGATGGAGTTGTCGCAGCGGTGCTGCTTAAACGTTCGAAAGCCGAGGGCAGCGGCTGGATGGTGATCACCGCCGGGTGGGCGTTCGCAGTAATGGCGGGCGTCTTTACGGCCATCGCTTGCGGGAGCAACGATGCGCATTTGAATCCCGCGGTGACGATTGGCTTCGCGGTGCGTGAGGGTAATTTTGGCAAATTTGCTCCCTACCTTGCAGCCCAGATGCTCGGGGCAATCGTGGGCGCCGCGCTCGTCTGGTTGCACTACTTTACGCACTGGAAGGAGACGCCGGACGCTGCTGCGAAGCTGGGGTGCTTTTGTACGGCGCCGGCAATTCGAAATGTCGTTGCGAATTTGCTGAGCGAAATCATTGCAACTTTCGTGCTTGTTTTCGTCATCGGCGCAATTTTTTCAAAGAGCGTCTCCGCAGCCGGCCCCGCCGCAGGACTCGGCCCGTATCTCGCCGGGAGCCTTGTCTGGGGTATCGGTCTGTCATTGGGAGGCTCAACAGGATATGCGATCAACCCGGCACGCGACCTCGGGCCGCGCATCGCGCACGCGATTCTTCCAATTGCCGGGAAAGGCGGCTCCGATTGGAGCTATGCGCCGATTCCCGTGATCGGACCGCTCATCGGTGGCTTGCTGGCCGGCGTGCTATTGCGCTTGCTTGCGATTTTCTGATACGAGCAGAAAGCAAGGATACTCTGCTGGCTTCTAGCGACGATTCAGGGCCGAGTGGAGAACCGGCAAGAACGTGGAAGCTGCAGCAAGAAAGGAACCACAAAGAGAATGAGTTTGATGCGATCCCTGTTGCTGGCTGCGTCGCAGAATCGGTGGCTTCGCGACCACGCCACACATTACTCCTTTGTGCGCGGCACTGTGTCCCGGTTTATGCCCGGCGAAACTTTGGACGACGCACTTGGCGCGGCGGAGGCGCTGCGAGGCAAGAAGATCGGAACGGTCTTCACACACCTGGGCGAAAACATCAAGGACCGCTCCGAGGCGCAGCTGGTTAAGGAACACTATCTCGAGGTTCTGGAGCGCATCAGAGAACGAGGCCTGCAAGCGGAAATTTCCGTCAAACTGACGCAACTCGGTTTGGACCTCTCGCCAGATCTTTGCTTCGAACATTTAGAGGCCATTATTGAGCGCGCACAAAAGGACTCCATCGTCTGGGTAGACATGGAGGCGAGCAACTATGTGGACGCGACACTGGATCTCTATCGCCGCGCGCTGAAAACACATCCGAATATTGGTATATGCCTGCAGGCTTATCTTCATCGAACAAAGGATGACCTGACGAAACTTCTGCCGCTTCGGCCCTCGATTCGATTGGTCAAAGGGGCATACAACGAACCGCCTGAAATCGCGTTCGCCCGCAAGCAGGATGTCGACGAAAACTATTTCGAGCTTGGGAGGCAGATGCTGCGGGCCAAAAAGGAGAATCACATCGTGCGCGCCGCTTTTGGCACGCATGACGTGGCGCTGATGCGGCGGCTGGCCGGTTTTGCATCTGCGGAAGGGTTCGGGAAAAAGGATTTTGAAGTGCAGATGCTTTACGGCATACAGCGCGCCGAGCAAGAGCGCCTCGCGAGCGAGGGCTGCACTTCCATCGTGCTCGTCGCTTACGGCAGCTATTGGTATCCGTGGTTCGTGCGTCGGCTGGCGGAACGCCCTGCAAATTTATGGTTTATGGTGCGCAACGTTTTTGCAGCCTAGAAGCAACTAGAACCTTCGGATGCCATTCGAACAGCAATCGACATTTCCCCAATCAGCCCGCCGTATTGGCCTTGGCTATCAGAATAATCGCGAGAATATAGAACAAGAACATGAGGCCGAGAAACGTCTTTGCCTGACGATTGGAGCCCTCGAATTCTTTCCAGGCGAAAACGCCCCACAAGGCCGCAACCATGGGGGCGGACTGCCCGATGGCATAGGAAATTGCCACACCGGTGAAATTCGCCGCGACAAGATTGAAGACCGTGCCAGTACCCCAGATCACGCCACCCATCAGGCCAAGCATGTGTCCTGAGGCTGGGCCGTGAAAAAATTCGCCGAAATTCACGGGTTCTCCCACGAGAGGATTCTTCATGAAATAGACATTCCAGAGAAGGCAGGAGAGCAGTGCCCCGAGCGTAAAGAAAACGCCAATGCTGTAAGGACCCAGGGTGTTTCCCTGGGTCATCGCATGAGTGACGAACGGGGCCCAGAGGCCCATCAGGATTCCGGATATGACGCAGATCATGATGCTCTTCCGGGAAACGGACCGGCTGGCTCTCGTGAGGCTTCCGTAAGCCTTGCCATCGAGGATCACCGCGACAACGGCGCAAGCGACGCCGGCTGCGAGCAATGCCGCATTCCCCTTCGGTTGCAGCACATAGCTTGAAACCACGCCGACAACCATCGCAATTCCAATCGAAACCGGAAAAGCAATCGCCAGACCGGCCATGTCGATTGCGGCAACAAGGAGGAGATTCGCAAGGTTGAAAACCGCGCCCCCGGCAATTGTATAAATGAAATTCGAACGATCGGCCGTGCGGATGTTGTTCAGAAAACTCGAAGCATCATTCGAAATATTGCCCATCGTAAACGCCAGCGCAACCGCGATCAAGAAAATGCCGAGGGCGTAGTCCCAGTAAAACAATTCGAAACGGTAGTTCTTCACGCCTTTATAGGTGTTCGCCCAGGAACCCCAGCAGATCGCGCTGGTGAATATCATTAGAAGAGCTATGCCGAAAGTGTGAGGAACATACATGAATTTGCGGCTCCTTTGGAGGTCAACCGATTCGCCTTTTTTCTTCTGGTTCAAAAACGCTGAGCAATGATGCTGCTTCCGTATTCTGTGACTGTCGCTGCTTGTACTCACCGCAAGGGAGCCTGTCAAGGCCATACCGGAGAATCTTGCGGCATTACCTTCACTCGAGACCAACGGCGAGACAATTCGCCTCGCAATCGAGAGTTTATGCGGTTCCCTGGCTTGGTTCTTATATAATCCGCGCTCGGAATTACGAGAGGCAAAATGAAGGCCAAGCAATCCTTTATTGCGGTCGTAGGCAGCGCCAATGTGGACTTGACCACGTTCAACGATGTATTCCCGCGGCCGGGGCAAACGATCTTCGGCAAGAAATTCGATCTCGGTTTCGGCGGCAAAGGCGCCAATCAGGCGATTGCCGCGCGTCTCTGCGGAGCGAACGTGGGTATGGTGGCAAAAGTGGGGAGCGATCTATTCGGCCCCGCCACGATCAAAAACTTTGAATCGCTGGGGATTGACGCGACGTACGTACGCATCGCCGAGGGCGTTTCCAGCGGGGTTGCCCCGATCTTTGTGGATCCGAGCGGTCAAAATCGCATCATTGTCGTGAAGGGTGCAAACGACACGCTTTCGCCCGAAGATGTGGATGCCGCCGCGCCCCTGCTCCGTAAGGCAGAAACCATCATCATGCAGTTTGAGATTCCGTTGCGCACCGTCTACCACACCGTGAAATTCGCTAAAGCCAATGGCATCCGCTGCATCGTGAATCCCGCTCCGGCACAGCCAATTGATTTCAAGGGAGTTGGCGCCGCGGATTATTTCATTCCCAATGAAAGCGAAGCAGAAGCGATCACGGGAATGCCGGTGCTTTCGATCGATGATGCAAAAAAGTGTGCGCAGTTTCTGCTGCGCCAGGGAATGCGGCGCGTGGTCATTACTCTCGGCGAGCGCGGCTCTTTGGCGGCGGAGCCGGAACGGATGGAGCTGATTCCCGCATTCCAGGTCCACGCCGTAGACACGACCGGCGCGGGCGATGCTTTCATCGGCAGCTTTGCGGTTTTTCTAAGCGAAGGTTTGCCGGAGGAGGAGGCTCTGCCGCGCGCAAATCTATATGCTGCACTTTCCACAACCAAGGTAGGGACTCAAAAGTCCTTCTGTAACCGGGCGGAATTCGAAAAGGAGTGGCGGAATCGCGGCGCGCGCCTGTAGACCAGCTTTGTCAAAGTGCTAAGATAGAGCTTTCCTGATTGCTCCGCCGTATGCGTTGAACAATTCCATGACTTTGCGCGACAACCTCCGGATCGACATCCCCTCCAGCCTGGATCGCCAGGCTCCGCCAGGCCGGGGCGCGATCTTCAGCCCAACCGCGGTGTCCCGCTGAATTTGGATTGGGTGAACGCCGTGCGTGTGAACACGAGCGCCGTCGAGCGCCGCGCGCAAACCATCGGCACCCGGCGAACGGTAAAGAAGGAATGGCAGGCGGCTTGGCTCCTGCGCGCCATCACCTGCATGGATCTGACGACACTCTCCGGCGATGACACCGACGAGCGAGTTCGCCGCTTGTGCGCCAAGGCGCGGCAACCGATTCAGCACGAGCTCCAGCAGAAGCTTGGCATCGAGAGCCTCAATATCAAAGTCGCTGCCGTATGTGTTTATCACACCTTCGTCGAAACCGCGCGGCGCGCGATCGAAGGCAGTGGCATTCATGTTGCCGCGGTTTCCACGGGATTCCCCGCCGGTCTTTCTCCCTTCGAGGAACGGGTAGCAGAAATCCGGCGATCGGTGGAAGCGGGCGCCGACGAAATCGACGTGGTCATCACACGTGCGCACGTCTTTGGCGGTAAATGGCAAGCGCTCTACGATGAGATCGCCGCTTTCAAAAATGCTTGCGGGCCCGCGCATTTGAAAGTGATCCTTGGCACCGGTGATTTGCTGACACTGCGCAACGTGGCGCGCGCCAGCATGGTGGCCATGATGGCCGGAGCGGACTTCATCAAGACGTCGACTGGCAAAGAAGCCGTCAACGCGACGCTTCCCGTCAGCCTGGTCATGACTCGGGCCATTCGCGAGTACGCGCAAGAAACCGGAATGGCGGTGGGCTTCAAGCCTGCGGGCGGCATTCGCACGGCGAAGCAATCGCTCGACTGGCTTGCTCTGATGAAGGAGGAACTCGGCGATTCGTGGCTAAAGGCGGAGTTATTCCGGTTTGGCGCCAGCGGCATGCTTGCGGATATCGAGCGGCAATTGGAGCACCATGCCACGGGACGCTATTCGGCGGATTATCGCCATCCGATTGCGTAGCCAGGAGAATCCTGTTTCGATAGCGAGAGAAGCGAGCAGAAACGAATGAGCATCGTCGAAAAATTCATGACCATGGAGTACGGCCCCGCGCCGGAGGATCCGCGCGAGGCTCTTACCTGGCTGGACCGTCACGGCCGGCACTTCGGACATTTCATTCATGGCGCATGGCAGGCGCCCGCGGATGGAAGTTATTTCGAGACCACAGATCCTTCCAAAGGTGAAAAGCTCGCCACGGTGGCGCAGGGCTCGGCAGCGGATGTCGATAGCGCGGTGAAAGCCGCACGGGCTGCATTGCCGGCGTGGCAGTCCCTCACTCCCCATGCGCGTGCGCGCTATCTCTATGCGCTGGCGCGGCAGGTGCAGAAACATTCGCGCTGGCTCGCGGTTCTCGAAACGCTGGATAACGGCAAGCCGATTCGCGAAAGCCGCGACATCGATATTCCGCTGGTAGCGCGGCATTTTTATCATCATGCGGGCTGGGCCCAATTGCTCGAGCAGGAATTCCGGGGATATACCGCTTGCGGCGTCGTAGGCCAAATCATCCCGTGGAATTTTCCTTTGCTCATGCTGGCATGGAAGATTGCCCCGGCGCTGGCAACCGGGAACACCGTGGTGCTGAAACCCGCGGAATTTACGCCCCTGACGGCGCTCGCATTTGCGCACATCTGCCAGGAAGTGGGGCTCCCCGCCGGAGTCGTGAACATCGTCACCGGCGATGGTTCGACCGGCGAAGCGCTGGTGAAGCATCCCGACGTCGACAAGATTGCCTTCACGGGTTCGACGGAAGTGGGCCGCGCGATTCGCAAAGCCACGGCGCAGAGCCACAAGAAGCTTTCCCTCGAACTTGGCGGCAAGTCTCCTTTCATCATTTTTGAGGACGCCGATCTGGATAGCGCCGTGGAAGGCCTGGTCGACGGCATCTGGCTCAACCAGGGGCAGGTTTGCTGCGCCGGTTCGCGCCTGTTGATGCAGGAGAGTATCGCGGACAAGTTGCTCGGCAAGATTCAGGACCGCATGAACACGCTTCGCATGGGTCCGCCGCTCGATAAAGCCATCGACATTGGCGCCATCGTCGCGCGCGTACAGCTCGAGCGCATCCAGCGGCTGGTCGATCAAGGCGTCGCCGAAGGAGCGACGTGCTGGCAGCCGTCCATTCCCATACCATCGCGCGGTCTATATTTTCCGCCGACGTTGCTGAGCAACGTCCATCCGGCTTCTGTGGTGGCGCAGCAGGAGATTTTCGGCCCAGTGCTGGCGGCAATGACGTTTCGAACGCCCCGGGAAGCTGTCGAACTCGCCAACAATACGGTTTACGGCTTGGCCGCTTGCGTGTGGAGCGAGAGCATCAATGTTTCCCTGCACGTTGCGGCGCAGATCAAGGCCGGCGTGGTGTGGGTTAACTGCACAAATCTTTTCGATGCCACGTGCGGTTTCGGGGGCTATCGCGAGAGCGGTTATGGACGCGAGGGTGGGCGCGAGGGGCTTCTCGAATATCTCGAGCCTGCATGGTTTAAGAACGCGCCACCGGTACATGCGACGCCTCTCGCGATGGATCAACCTCCCGAGGAACCAGCCGATACCACGGCTCCCCCGATCGACCGCACCGTGAAACTCTATATCGGCGGCAAACAGGCGCGGCCGGATTCTGGTTACAGCGTCGAAGTGCGCGGCGCGGACGGGCGGTTGCTTGGGGAAGCGCCGCTGGGCAACCGCAAGGACATTCGCAACGCCGTCGAAGCGGCGCGCAAAGCGGAAGGCTGGGGCAAAACGACGGCACACAATCGGGCGCAGGTGCTCTACTACGTCGCAGAGAATCTTTCACAGCGCCGCGAAGAAATCGCCAGCCGTTTGTCCGCGGTAGTCGGGAAGAAGCAGGCAGAAGCCGAAGTCAGCCTGGGCATCGAGCGCATCTTTTCCTACGCCGCTTGGGCCGATAAGTATGACGGCGCGGTGCATAACCCGCCGTTCCGCAACGTAGCTCTGGCAATGAAAGAACCGATCGGCACGGTCGGCGTCGTCTGCCCCGCGGATGCGCCGTTGTTGGGATTTATTTCTCTGGTGATGCCGGCCATTTCAACGGGCAATACGGTCATCGCCATTCCGTCCGACAAATATCCGTTGATTACCGGCGATTTCTATCAAGTTTTCGAAACCAGCGATCTGCCGGATGGCGTCGTAAACATAGTCACCGGCCGCTCTACGGAACTGATGAAGACGCTCGCTGAACACGACGACGTCGACGCTATCTGGTGTTTTACGGATGAAGCCGGCGCCAAGGCGGTGAAAACTCTCTCGGTTGGCAATCTGAAGCAGGTGTTCACCAACGAAGGCCGCGCCATTGACTGGTTCGACGTGAAGCAAGGCGAAGGCCGCTGGTTCCTCGATCACACTGTGCAGGTGAAAAACATTTGGGTTCCTTACGGCGAGTAGAAATTCGCCCCAGCCGGCGGAAACGACTACAAACGACGCGATTTGAATTCGAAACTGGATCGGACGAAATACCCAAGGCATAGTTTTTGCTTCATCAATCTTTCTTTGCTGATGGCCGTTACTTGGATTGGCGGGCGGTGTCAAATCAAGACCGGTAAACATTCACTTTAGCAATACTCAACGATCGAAGTTCGCGTCACACATTACAATTGGATCCGGCATTTCACTTGCTACACTACGCAATCGCGAATCTGAGGAGCGCTTCATGGGTCATCCGCTTCTTGATCTAACGGACAGAACAGCAGTGGTGATCGGCGGAACCAGCGGCATCGGGCTTGCGCTCGCTCGAGGCCTGGCCCAGGCTGGGGCGAATGTCGTGCCAACAGGCCGCCGCGAGGAACAAGTACGATCCGCGGCCGCGGAAGTTGTGGCGCTCGGGCGGCGGTCGCTTACGCAGACTTGTGATGTCACGGATAACGGCAGCATTGAGCGGCTCCTTCAATCGGTGTGCTCCGAATTCGGTAGCGTCGAAATCCTCGTGAATTGTGCTGGCCGCACGAAGCGAATGCCCTCGCTCGATTTTCCGGAAGCCGAATGGAGTGCCATCATGGAAACGAACCTGTACGGAACTCTGCGCGCCTGCCGTGTCTTTGGCCGGCACATGATTGAGAAGCGCTATGGCCGGATTATCAATATTGGATCGCTTTCTTCGTTCGTGGGGCTGTTTGAGGTTGCGGCCTATGGCGCCAGCAAGTCAGCCGTTGCTTCTCTAACCAAAACGCTGGCAATCGAGTGGGCGACGTCGGGAGTGTGCGTCAATGCGCTCGTTCCTGGCGTTTTGCGCACGGATTTGAATGCGGCCTTGCTAGACGGAACGGAGCGCGGAAAGGAATTTCTGATGCGCACGCCGATGCGCAGGTTCGGCAAACTCGAGGAGTTAGTAGGCGCCGCCGTTTTCCTCGCTTCTGATGCCGCTAGCTTCGTGACGGGCCACCTATTGGTGGTGGATGGCGGCATTATGGCCAGCGGCGTCAATCGATAACGAACGCGGCCCGCGTCCATTGCCGTCAAATCTTCAAACTTGTGTCAGTGACTGCTCTTGGCAGCGCCGACTGATGACGCCAATCGTTCCCGCGTTTGCTTTACGATTGCCAGGAATTTCCGCGCATTCTCAACAATAATTTCCGGCTTGTTTGACCTCAGCGCGTCGGCCTGCACCAATTCTCCGCCGATGCCCAGCGCCGCGGCGCCCGCTTCGAGGAATTCAGCCGCGGTGTTTAGATTGACGCCGCCAGTGGGAACAAGCGGAACTTCCGGAAACGGTCCCTTGAGAGCCTTGATGTACTTGGCTCCCCCGACTTGGCCACACGGGAAAACTTTCACAAAATCCGCGCCAACCTCCCAGGCAGTAATAACTTCCGTGGGCGTCAACGCCCCGGCCATGATCAGCTTGTCTTCTCGTCCCGCAAACTCGACGGTCTTGAGGTTCAATCCCGGGCTAACCAGGAACTGTGCGCCGGCGTCCAAGCAGCGGCGCGCCGCCTCTGCGCTGAGCACGGTTCCGGCGCCAATCAGGACGTTCGAACCGGCGCTTTTGCTGAGTTCGCGGATGACGTCCACGGCGCCGGGGACTGTCATCGTGATTTCTACGATGGGAATCCCTCCCTCACAAACGGCATCGGCAGCCATCCGCGCCTCGCGCGCCGACGACGCGCGAACCACCGGCACAATTCCAATCTCCAGGATCCGATCGCGAACCTTTTGTTTATTCATTTGGCAGTTTCCATCCCTCGGAAATTCCTTGTCAGCGCGCGATGCGTGCTCCAACTCCTTTCATCACTTGCAGTACTTCTTGCAGCGTTGCCATCGAAGTGTCTCCCGGCGTGGTCATCGCAAGTGCGCCGTGTGCGGCCCCGCATTCCACTGACCACCCCGGGTCCTGTCCCGAGATGAATCCGTAAATCAGGCCGGAAGCAAAAGAATCGCCTCCTCCAACGCGATCGAAAATCTCAAGATTCTCGCGGTTTTTTGCCTGGTAGAATTTGCCATCGCAATAGCAGACCGCACCCCAATCGTTTTGCGTCGCCGTCTTCGCTTTCCTGAGAGTAGTCGCAACGACTTGAAAGGCATAATCTTTCACGACCTTCGCGATCATTTGCTTGAAACCTTCCACCTCAAACGTGGAGTGGTGTTCATCCATACCCGGCACGTCGTAACCAAGCGCCGCCGAAAAATCTTCCTCATTGCCAATCATCACGTCCACGAAAGGAGCAATGCGGCGGTTCACCTCTTGCGCCTGTTTTTTCCCTCCATGAGACTTCCAAAGAGATGCGCGGTAGTTCAGGTCGTAAGAAACAACCGTGCCGTGCCGCCTCGCTGCCTGCATCGCTTCCAATGTGACCTCGGGCGTCGTTTCCGAAAGCGCGCAGAAAATTCCGCCCGTATGAAACCAGCGCGCGCCTGGTTTTCCAAAAATTTGTTCCCAATCGACGTCACCGGGCTTCAACCGGGAAACCGCGGTGTGCCCGCGATCGTAACTTCCCAGCGCTGCACGCACACCGAAGCCGCGCTCCGTAAAATTGAGGCCATTGCGCGCCGCGCGGCCCACGCCATCGTGTTCCACCCAGCGCACCAGCGACTGGTCCACGCCGCCCTGGTAAATGAGATCCTGCAGAAGCCTCCCAACAGGATCATCGGCGAACGCCGTGACGACCGCGGTGTCCAGGCCGAAGCAACGCTTCAGCCCGCGTGCGACGTTGTATTCCCCGCCGCCCTCGCACACTTCAAAGGATCGCGCCGTCGCAATGCGCCGCTCCCCCGGGTCGAGCCGCACCATGACCTCACCCAAACTGACCAGGTCCCAGTTACATTCTTTCTTCGGTTTGATGGTCAAACCCACGCGCTCACCTCGACCGCCTCTTCAAAATGAAAACTTTCGCCCCCTACAATCTCACGAATTACACAGAATGATTCCAGCTTCACGTCTGAGCTCTCAAGAGATCCCCGCCGGCTCCATTCTGGGAGTGAGAATATGGATCACCGCGAGCGCCACCAAGTACGCGGAGCCGGCAATGAAAAACGGAATCATGTAACTGCCGGTCCATTGGAGTTTATGCCCTACCACCCATGCCATAAGCCATCCCCCAACTGCGCCCGCCATTCCGGCTATCCCCATGACGGAGGCCACTGCTCGTTTCGGAAACAAATCCGAAGTCAAAGTATAGAGATTTGCAGAGAACCCTTGATGCCCCGCAGCAGCGAGACCAATCAACAGGACTGCCTGCCACAATCCGGACACGCGGTAGGCAAACACGATGGGAACGATGCTGATTGCACACACGAGCATGGCAATCTTGCGCCCCGCGTTTACGGAAACTCCCCGCTGGATCAAGAAAGACGAGAACCACCCTCCGGCAACGCTGCCAATATCGGAAATCACATAAATCACGATGATCGGAGGACCCAGTTGCGCCAGGTGCACCCCGTGCTGGCGCTCCAGAAAATCGGGCACCCAAAAAAGATAGAACCACCAGATCGGGTCGGTCAGGAATTTTCCGCAAGCAATTGCCCACGTCTGCCGATACGGCAGCAGGCGCAGCCACTTGATCTTCTCGGTAGGCTGCGGAGTGTCGCCCTGGATGTATTCGAGCTCAGCTTTGGAACAGCGCGGGTGGTCTTCCGGTTTCTGATATAGCAAGAGCCACAATGCCAGCCAGGCGAAACCGAGCGAGCCGATAATCACGAAAGCCCAACGCCAGCCAAAATGGTGCGTGATCCACGGAACGGACAGCCCTGCTAGAATTACGCCCACATTCGTCCCTGCATTGAAAATTCCTGTGGCGAGCGCCCGTTCCTTCGCGGGAAACCATTCGGCAACAGCTTTTATGCTTGCGGGAAAAATCCCCGATTCGCCGAAGCCAAGCGCGATCCGCGCGAGGAAGAAACTGGAGAGCGAACTCCCGACGGCGTGAGCCATGGAAGCGAGGCTCCAAAACACCATGACGATGGCATAACCGAGCCGCGTGCCGACCCGGTCGATAAATCTGCCTACAGCGAGCATGCCAACCGCGTAAGCCGCTTGAAATGCAATTACGATGTGGCTGTAATCGATCTCGCTCCAACCGAGATCATGTTGCAAGGTGGTTTTCAGTGCGGAGAGCACCCAGCGATCCATGTAGTTCTTTGTAGTGCCCAGCAGCAGGAGGCCACAAATCACCCAGCGAAAATAGCCGGGGCGCGAGAGGCCGGATGTTGAAGTTGGCTGCACAGAGTCCATGGTTTAGAGGAAAGAATGCTTTCTACCAACTGTGCATCGTTCCATCGAGTTTGCGATTCACAGGCAAGTATGCCCGTTGATACGGAAACTTAGATGCTAGTGTCTCATCCAAATCCACGCCCAGGCCCGGAACATCACCAGGATGCATCATACCGTCAGAAAAACTGTAAGAATGCGAAAAGACACGGTCCGTCTCCTCAGTGTGCCGCATGAATTCCTGGATACCAAAATTATGGACGCTCAGATCAAAATGCAGCGCGGCAGCCATGCACACGGGACTCATATCAGTAGCGCCGTGGCACCCGGTCCGGACTTGATAAAGTTCCGCCAGGTTGGCGATTTTCCTTAAATGTGAAATTCCCCCGGCATGCACCACCGCGGTCCGAATGTAGTCAATGAGCTGCTCCTGGATGAGTTGCTGGCAATCGTAAATCGAGTTGAAAACTTCACCCACCGCCAAAGGAGTAGTAGTGTGCTGGCGAATCAGGCGAAAGCTTTCTTGCAACTCTGCCGGAACAGGATCTTCGAGCCAGAACAAGTGAAACGGTTCGAGGCTTTTTCCCAGGCGCGCTGCTTCGATCGGCGTTAGCCGGTGATGAACATCGTGCAACAAGGGAAGATCCGGTCCAAATTCCTTCCGCAGTCGTTCGAATAGTCGCGGCACAAAATTCAAGTAGAGATCCGAGCTCCAGGCATCCTCGAGCGGCGCATTTTTTTCCGCAGGCTCGTAATACAACTTGCCGCGACCAACCCCGTATGTGCTTTGCAATCCGGGAATGCCGCTTTGCGCGCGAATTGCCTTGTATCCGAGTTTGATGTAGTCGGCGACAGCCCGAACTGTTTCCTCGATGTCTGGCCCGTTGGCGTGGCCGTAGACAAGAACGCCATCGCGCGAAGCCCCTCCCAATAGCTGATAGACGGGCACGTTCAAAGCCTTGCCCTTGATGTCCCAGAGGGCGGTATCGACTGCCGCGACCGAGCACATGGTGACCGGGCCACGGCGCCAGTACGCGCCCTTATAAAGGTATTGCCAGATATCTTCGATCCGCCGCGCATCGCGCCCGATCAAAAGCGGAATAACATGGTCGGACAGGTAGCTCGCAACCGCGAGTTCGCGGCCGTTTAATGTGGCATCCCCAAGGCCGTGGATGCCATCTTCTGTCGTAACCTTCAGCGTAACGAAGTTCCGCCCCGGACTACAAATAATCACTTTGGCATCGATGATTTTCATCGTTGATATGGATCCTTTGTATCGCGGTCCGCGAAACCGTGGAAGAAGATAATTTCATGTTGCACCCGCGGCCGGCTCGGCCCATGAAATAGGCTCGCTTACTCTACTGCCGTTGCCGTCACCGGGAAAGCCACCTGCCATCCACCACCAGGACATAGCCATGGACGCAGTCCAAGGTACTGGATTTACCTGGGAGCGTACGCGCGCTTCCGCGTACTCGCGATATCCGGAAAAACAGTACTCACCCCTCAAGACTGATAAACGGTCCCTTTGGTAAGTCTCAGCACGCGAATTTCCGGTCTTGGCTTATTATTGGCTTGCTTAGGAGATCTTGGCAAAGGCATTTTAGGGTACGCCAATGCCGGTTACAGGCACAAGAATTGTATTTTAAGTTTGGCACATTCGCATCGGATTCGATGGAGGTCGTATGTCTGCACTAAAAGGTTCACGTCGAGACTTTCTGAAACTCACCAGCGCCGGCGTAGCCGGCACTGCTTTGGATGATCGTGTCCGGGTGGCAATTTGCGGAGTGCGAGGTCGCGGTAACGATCACATCCACGGCTTTTCGCGTGTCCCAGGGACGGAGATTGCCGCTCTCTGCGATGTGGATGAGACCGTGTCGAACCATCGCCTCGGGGACATCGAGAAGCTGGGATTGCCAAAGCCCAAATCCTACGTCGATGTTCGTAAACTCCTTGAGGACAAAGATATTGATGCCATCTCCATCGCTGCGCCCAATCATTGGCACGCGCTAATGGCCATCTGGGCATGTCAGGCCGGGAAAGATGTGTATGTAGAAAAGCCGTGTTCGCATAACTGGTTTGAAGGGCGGCAACTGGTACGTGCCGTAAAGAAGTACAACCGCATTTGCCAGCACGGCAGCCAGTCGCGATCGAACCCCGGGATGATCGAAGCCATTCAGCAACTGCGCGACGGCACGATCGGCGACGTGTACATGGCCCGCGCGCTTTGCTACAAGTGGCGGCCATCGATCGGGCGCGCTGCAGTGGAAGCCGTTCCGGCCGGAGTCAATTATGACCTGTGGACCGGCCCCGCACCTATGAAGCCGTTCACGCGTAATCGCTTTCACTACAATTGGCATTGGATCTGGGACACCGGGAACGGTGAAATCGGCAATCAGGCCATCCACGAAATCGATATTGCGCGCTGGGGTTTGGGTGTTGGCTTCCCGGTGTCTGTGTCTGCCATGGGTGGACATTTCATGTTCGAGGACGAC
>WNFS01005397.1_pt1 | contig 17115 bp, 11 predicted proteins | sample 5400141 | NCBI WGS metagenome assembly WNFS01 (sample SAMN13153358, study PRJNA577476) | soil metagenome | isolation source: 60 cm saprolite under Madrone tree | place: USA:California | collected 2016-06-14
CCTACGCCGCCGACGCCATCTTGGAAGCCGCCGACGCCGAGCTCCCGCTCATCGTTTGCATCACCGAAGGCATCCCCGCCATCGACATGGTGCGCGTCGCTTCTGTCGTGGACTTCAAGAAAACGCGCCTCATCGGCCCGAACTGCCCCGGCATCATTTCTCCCGGCAAATGCAAGATCGGCATCATGCCCGGCCGCATTCACAAGCAGGGAAATGTCGGCGTCGTCAGCCGCAGCGGCACGCTGACCTACGAAGCCGTCCATCAATTGACGCAGCTCGGCATCGGCCAATCCACCTGCATCGGCATCGGCGGCGATCCCATCATCGGCACGACGTTCCTCGACGCCATCCGGTTCTTCAACGAGGATCCGGACACGCACGCCATCATTATGATCGGCGAAATCGGCGGCAACGCCGAAGAGCGCGCCGCGGAATGGATCAAGGCCAACGTGAAGAAGCCCGTCGTCGGCTTCATCGCCGGCCAAACCGCTCCTCCGGGACGCCGCATGGGCCACGCCGGCGCCATCATCAGCGGCGGCCAGGGCACCGCCAAGGACAAGTACGCCGCGATGGCCGCCGCCGGCATCCGCACCGTAGAATCTCCCGCGGATCTCGGCTCCACCCTCGCTGCGGCCTTGCAATAGTTGTGACGCCGGCCTGAAGGCGGAAACTTAACTTTCACTTTTATCTGGAGGATTCTTTCTTGGCTCTCGAACGTACTTTCGCAATCATCAAGCCGGATGCCGTCAGTCGTGGTCAGCAAGGCGAGATTCTTTCTCGCATTCATAAAGCCGGCTTCAAAATCATCGCCATAAAATCCATGCGTCTCACCAAAGAAGAAGCCGGCGGCTTCTACGCTGTCCATCGCGGGCGCCCCTTCTTCAACGAGCTCACCGACTTCATGAGCTCCGGCAGAATCTTCGCCATGGTCCTAGAAGCCGAAGGCGCTATCCTCAAGTGGCGCGACACCATGGGCGCCACCGATCCCAAGAAAGCCGCCCACGGCACCATCCGCCACGACCTCGGCACTAGCATTGGCAACAATTGCACCCACGGCTCCGATGCTCCGGAAACCGCCGCCTTCGAAATCGGCTACTTCTTCTCCGGCCTCGAACTGATTTAGGCGCCCCGCGAATCGCTACTCGTAGGGGCACGATCGTGCCCCTCTTTCTTTTCCTTCTTTCTTTTCCTTCTTTCTTTGCTTCCATACCTCATTTTTCCTACACTCTCTTTATGGATCCCCTCCGCGAACTCGGCCGCACCCTCCTCGTTCTCGGCGCCCTCTTGGTCTTTATCGGCGCTCTGCTTTACTTCGGCGGAAAACTCCCATTGCGCCTCGGCCGCCTCCCTGGCGACATCGTCTACCGCGGCGAACACACCACCTTCTACTTCCCGATCGTCACCTGCCTCATTCTCAGCCTCGGTCTTTCTGTCCTCTTTTGGCTTTTTGGGCAGTTCCGCAAGTAACCGGGCCTTTTCGTTTACTTTCTTTAATTCCTCAACCTCCTTTACCTCATTTTCTCAACGCCGAACTCCGCGCGGATGAACGCCTTGATTCCTTCCTCTCCCGTCAATCGCAAGCACAGCAATTTCCCTTCGCGTTCCACGTCGATGTGAAAATCAAAGAACGGGCAGCACTTGCTTTCCGCGCCCACCCATTCCGCCAACTCGGCAAGCGATATGTCCGCCGGGCTGTACTGAAATTCGTAGCCCTTCTCCGTTTCCACGATCTCCTTTCGCGGCGCGTTCAATTTCTCGCTTAATTGCTTATGGCGCGCGCGCTCCTCTGGCGTCAGCGCCTTGATGTTGCAATAGAACTTGCTCTGTGTCTTTGCCACTTGTCTCTCGCCCTCTACGACGATCGCTGAACCTTGCGCCGCCAGTCCTGCTGCTTCTCCGCCCGCAATCAGCAGCGCCAGCGCCGCACCAGCCGTCGCCGCCGCCCTTCTCTTGCTCGCTTTTCCAAACCGTTCCTTCTTGCTATTCATGGCTTTCCTCCAAATAGGATTTGCCACGTCCCATGCTTCGATGCTAGAACTTAAAGTCAGCTTTAAGTCAAGCAGTATTTCAGGAACGCCATCATGAAAATCGGTGAACTCGCCGCCCGCGCCAGCCTCAACGCCTCCGCCATCCGCTACTACGAAAAACTCGGCCTCCTCGCCCCGCCCCAGCGGATCGGCGGTCAGCGCCGCTATCCCAGCGACGCCCTCCATCGCGTCCTCCTCATCCGCTTCGCCACCGACATGGGCTTTACCCTCGCCGAAATCAAACTCTTCCTCAGCGGCCTCCGCGACAACGCTCCCGTCGGCCCTCGCTGGAAAAAACTCGCCGCCCGCAAGCTCGCCGAAGTCGATCAAACCATCGCCCGCTCCCTCAAACTCAAATCCCTCCTCCACGGCCTCCTCCGCTGCCACTGCCCCTCTCTGCAATTCTGCGTCAATCGCCTCAGCCTCAGCCCCAAACTCCGCCTCCTTGAGAACATCCCGGATTAAGTGCCGGTAATTTCCCCCCGTCAAAAGAGTGAGGTTGCAAAAGCGCACGCGCAGCCTGCAAGCTGAGAGGCATGCCGGAATTACCGGATATCGCCGCCTACATTACAGCGCTCGAACCACGCATCGTCGCGCAGCCGCTCGATCGAGTGCGGCTTGCGAGCCCCTTCTTGCTTCGCACCGCACAACCGCCAATTACAAGTGTCGAGGGCCGCGTGGTGCGCGAACTGCGGCGAATCGGCAAGCGCATCGCGATTGGAGTTGAAGGCGATCTTTGGCTGGTGCTGCACTTGATGATTGCAGGCCGCTTGCACTGGCGGCCGCCGCCGGCAAAGTTGGCGGGCCGCCACAGTCTGGCAGCCTTCGATTTTCCCAACGGCTCCCTCGTGCTTACCGAAGCCGGCACAAAGCACCGCGCATCGTTGCATGTTCTCGCTGGCGAGGAGGGCTTGCGTTCCGTCGACCCGGGAGGAATCGACATCTTCGCGAGCGATCTCAGCTCCTTTCGCGACGCACTTACCTTTGAAAACCGCACACTCAAGAGAGCTCTCACCGATCCCCGCCTGCTCAGTGGGATCGGCAACGCCTATTCGGATGAAATCTTGCATGCGGCGGAACTGTCGCCTATCACCCTCACGCGCAAGCTGGAGCCACACGAATGGGAAAAGTTGTTCGCGGCGGCGCGCCATACCCTCGGGCTCTGGATAGACCGGCTGCGGGCGGAGGCCGAAGCCGGCTTTCCCGAAAAAGTGACCGCGTTTCGCAAGGAAATGGCGGTTCACGGACGCTACGGACAGCCTTGCCCAAGGTGTGGAGAAAAGATTCAGCGGATTCGTTATGCGGACAACGAAACAAACTACTGCGCCCGCTGCCAAACTGGTGGAAAAGTTCTTGCGGACCGCGCTTTGTCCCGGCTATTGGGATCGGACTGGCCGCGCACCCTCGACGAGCTCGAAGCCCTCAAGCGCGGCTAAGTCGGCTGCTTTTCCGCTGTGTATGGATCGCACTCCCATTTGTCTTCGAAAAACTTGTGATATACCACCCGTATAGGACAAGTGCCGGGCGCCAACCGTACCCATATGCTATAATGTTTTTTGAATTTCGCGCCGCAAACCCGCCCCGCCCCCCAGTTAGTCCTTCAAACTCCTTCAAAATCATTGGGCCTCACTAGGTTACCTTCTCGCCAACAGCCCGCTCGCGTAGGTCCTTTAGCTGCAACACTTATGAACTCCCCTGCAAGTGTTGCAAACAAAAGACTTACGGCATGGCTAACTCCCTTAGCTGCAACACTTACAAAAAACAGGGGGGTGGGGAGTGAGGCTGCTTTCCTCCCCTCATCAACCGACATGCCTTCGCTTTCTTTTCATACGCTTACGAATTGCAATTCTAGCAACCCCTTTGTTTTTATATTCATGCAAATTGCAGGGGGGGTGTACCCCCCCTGCACCTTCGCCACATTCCGTTCCCCTTGCAAACTCTTACTTCTCGATTCTCGCCGGTTGATCGATACTGCGCCTTCCCCTTGCTTCTCTTTTAACTTTCAACTTTCGACTTTCAACTTTCTCTCGCGCGCCATTCTTCCCACGGGTCGCGGGTCACGGACCACGGGACACTCCTCATGACCCAGCAACTCACGTTCAACCTCATGCCCGACCGCAAGACCTTCACGGTAAGCGAGCTGACCGGAAAAATCCGCGACCTCCTCGCCAAAAACTTCACCGACATTTCTGTTCAGGGCGAAATCTCCAACTGCCGCGAAGCCCAATCCGGCCACATCTATTTCACTTTGAAGGACGACCGCGCGCAGGTTCGCTGCGTTTACTTCAAGCAGCAGCAGCGCGGCATCAAGTTCCGCCCCGAGGACGGCTTGCAAGTCACCGTCCGCGGCAGTATCAGCGTCTACGAACAGCGCGGCGAATATCAGATTTACGTCGAGAAAATCGAGCTGATGGGGCAAGGCGCGCTGCAGCTCGCCTTCGAGCAATTGAAAAAGCGCCTCGAAGCCGAAGGCTTGTTCGATGCGGCGCGCAAAAAACCATTACCGCTTCTCCCCAGCCGCATCGGCATCATCACTTCACCGAAGGGCGCCGCCGTCCGCGACGTCGTCCGCATCCTTACGCGCCGCTTTCCGAATGTGCACCTGACCGTATATCCCGTCCGCGTGCAGGGCGAAGGTTCTGCGGAAGAAATCGTCAAAGCGCTGAAATTTTTCAATACCAAGAAAATCGTGGACGTGTTGATCCTCGCGCGCGGCGGCGGCTCCATGGAAGATTTGTGGTCCTTCAACGAAGAAATCGTTGCGCGCGCCATCTTCGCCTCGGAAATTCCCGTGATCTCCGGCGTCGGCCATGAAACCGATTTCACCATCGCCGATTTCGTCGCCGACGTCCGCGCCTCAACTCCATCTGCGGCAGCGGAGCTCGTCGTCCAGACGCGCCGCGAATTTGACAAGCACATCGCTGACCTGCGCGAAACCCTCGCCGGGCTGATCCGCTATCGCCTATTGGAATTTTCCCGCCATGTCCACGAGCTTTCAGCGCGCCGCGGTTTCCGCCGCTCGCTCGATCTCCTGCGCCAGCAGCGCCAGCGCGCCGACGAAATGACTTCGCGCCTGGCTCTCGGCCTCCGCGCGCGCCTCGAACAGTCGCGCAAACGCTTCACCGCCGCCCACCTGCGCATCGCCTCCTTCGATTTTCGCGTGAAGATCGCGGCCTTCCGCCTGCGCCTCGAAAAACGTACCGCCGATCTCGGCCTCCGCATCGAGCGCTTGCTGCGCGCGAAGCGCGATCGCTGGCAGCGCCTGACCGTGCAACTCCAGGAGCGCGGCCCTCTAAAAGTTTTGGAACGCGGCTACGCCATCGCCACCGACGCCGCCGGCAACCTCCTCCGCTCTGCGGATCAAGTTCAGATCGGCGACTCCGTCGCGATCCAGCTCCACCGCGGCAAACTATCTACGGAAGTAATCAAGAAGGAGGACTAAGTAAAAAATAAAACTAACAACTGAAAACTGATGACTGAAAACCACGAACTATTCGTCATCGGAGGAAGAGGCAACTTTGAGAACGGCGAGGAAGGCTTCCTGCGGAATATCGACCTGGCCTACGCGCTTCATGCGGCGCTTCCCTTCTTTTTGTTTTTCGAGGAGTTTGCGTTTGCGAGAAATGTCTCCGCCGTAGCACTTGGCGAGAACATTCTTGCGAATGGCCGCAACGGTTTCGCGCGCAATGACGCGGCTTCCAATCGCGGCCTGGATCGGCACTTCAAACATCTGCCGCGGAATCAGTTTTCGCAAGCGCGTCACCAGATCGCGCCCGCGCTCCGCCGCAAACTCGCGATGGATGATCAGCGCGAGCGCGTCGACCGGCTCGCCGGCGACCAGCACATCCAGTTTGATGAGGTCGGATTCGCTGTAGCCCGCGAGGTGGTAATCGAGCGAGGCGTAGCCGCGTGAAGTGGATTTTAGACGATCGTAAAAATCGAGCACGATTTCGTTCAGCGGCAATTCGTAGGTGAGCATGACGCGCGTCGGCGAAAGATACTCGAAATTTTTCTGCGTGCCGCGTTTTTCCTGGCAGAGCTGCAGGATTCCGCCGACGGAATCCTCGTTGGTGATAATCATGGCTTTGATGATCGGCTCTTCGATTTTCTCGATGTCGCTGGGATTCGGAAATTTCGCCGGGCTGTCGACTTCGACGACTTCGCCCGTCACCCGCGTAATGCGGTAACGCACGCTCGGTGCCGTGGTTATCAGATTCAGGCCGAATTCGCGCTCCAGCCGCTCCTGCACGATTTCCATGTGCAGCAGGCCCAGGAAGCCGCAGCGAAAACCGAAGCCCAGCGCCACGGAATTTTCCGGCTCGTAAAAAAACGCGGCGTCGTTCAATTGCAATTTGCCGAGCGCGTCCCGCAGCGGTTCATAATCATCGGCAAGCACGGGAAACAGCCCAGCGAAAACCATCGGCTTGATGGCTTCAAATCCCGCCAGCGCCGGTGCCGGGCGGCTCGCATCTGTAACGGTATCGCCCATGCGCGCATCGGCCACGCGCTTAATGTTGGCGACGACAAAACCGACATCGCCGGCTTCGAGTTCTTCAAGCGCGATGGGCTTCGGCGTGAGCGTGCCGAGTTGTTCAACCTCGTAAACCTCGTTGTTGTAGACGAGGCGAATTTTCATGTGATTCGTGATGCGCCCTTCCATCACGCGCACGAGGACGACGGCGCCGCGGTAAATGTCGAACCACGAATCGAAAATCAGCGCCTGCAGCGGATTTTCCGCGCTGCCCTTGGGCGGCGGAACGCGCGCCACGATGGCTTCCAGCACGTCCTCCACGCCGAGGCCGCTTTTGGCGCTGATCAGCAGTGCGTCCTCCGCCGGAATCGCGAGCACCGTTTCGATTTGTTCTTTTGCGAAATCCGGCTGCGCGGCGGGCAAATCTATTTTGTTGATCACCGGCAAAATCGTCAGGTTATGCGCCGCCGCGAGAAAAGTATTTGCGACCGTCTGCGCTTCCACGCCTTGCGATGCGTCGACGACGAGAAGCGCGCCCTCGCAAGCGGAAAGTGCGCGCGAAACTTCGTACGAAAAATCCACGTGGCCGGGCGTATCAATTAAATTTAACCGGTACGTATTTCCGTCTTTCGCTTTGTAGTGCAGGCGGATGCTTTTTGCTTTGATGGTGATGCCGCGTTCGCGCTCGAGGTCCATGGAGTCGAGAACTTGTTCGTGCATCTCGCGCTGCGTGAGGGCGCCGGTCATTTCCAGCAGGCGGTCCGCCAGCGTGGACTTGCCGTGGTCGATGTGCGCGATGATGCAGAAATTTCGAATGAACTTCGGGTCCATTTTTCTCGCTTACCAATTTTCTCAATTGCGGGCAGGATTCGAATGGCCCGGCCGACTTTTCCGGCGGGCCTGCTGCATCCGAACGAGCGACACACGCAGCGCAAAAACCGTGCCGGATAAACAACCAGTTTGCCACAATTCAAAGGCCGCGTCAGCCTGCCCGCCCAATGCGCGAGAAGAGCGGCCCGCCTCGGAAGGCAGGCCCTACAGGAAACTGGGGATCGGTTTCCGCACAGTGGCCGGATGGACTCCAAGCGGAATCATCGAAGAGACGACTATACAGGATGTACTCTTCAGGAGTTTAGCTCCAATGACGGAGCGCAATCCTGGCTTGACAAATAGGTAACAAGATGTATATACATCTACTATGAGAAAAGAGGCGCTTGAGAAGCAACTTGCAGCAGAGCTGTTTGACCTTCCCTGTGCGTGTCAGAATCTGCGACGCGCCACTCGAATCGTAACGCGGATCTATGACCAGGAGTTGAGGAAGGCAGGACTCGAAATCACGCAATTCGGCCTGCTTACCGCGTTGGCCACGACTGGAGAGGCCAATCAAAAACGGCTGAGCGCGGGTTTTGCCATGGATAGCACGACACTGACGCGTACGCTGGGGCTGATGCGGAGGCAAGGCTGGGTTCGCGTGAGGCGGGGAAAGGACAGGCGGGAGCGCCTGTTCCGCCTCACCCAGGCCGGCAAGCGAAAAGTGGCAGAAGCTCAACCTTATTGGGGCCGGGCGGAACAGCGACTGCGGAGAGAACTTAGCGATGCGGGGTGGAAAAGCATGAAGCAGACGATCTCGCGAATTACAGAGGCCGCGACGGCGGCGTAAATTCTTGTAACGAATATAGATGTATATACATCTATGTGATTCGAAGGGATTGAATCCTTCCTGAAAGGAACCCATTGATGCGAACCTTTATCTATCTGCTTGCAGCGCTGCTCATGTTCGGAGTCTTCCTTGCCAACCTGCGAGGAACCCCTGCTGGCCCAGGTCCCGGGAACCACGGTGAGGCTAGCTCTCATCGATCGGAACTCGAATACTTGAAGGCCGTAAACAGCGTGGCACCGCCGCGAGATCCACAGTTGCTGTTTCTGCTTATGGCCCAGTATTCGAACGCGAACCTGCAGGACGAAGGTGCAGAGTTTTTCTCCGCGCGGCTGCAGGAATTCGGACCTCGCCTGACGGACGCTCAAGAGGCCTTGTATCTAAGCGCCATCGGATTACTGCGCGCTCAGCACGCATCTTCAGTCTCGTTGCTGCATCGGGCCGGCTACGTCAAAGAAACGATCGCCATATTGGAACAAGCCAAGCAGCACTCTGGCGGGAAGATTTTCGTTGTGAACTGGATCGCGGGCATCGTCCATGCCGAACTTCCTGGCGTTTTTCATCAGCGGAACGCAGCCGAGGCCGAGCTGGCCTGGTGTGTAGAAAACGCCGATAAGGCGCCTGATGCAGGGTGGTTGCGGGAAATCTACTATCACCTGGGAAAGCTGGCACTCGCAGAGGGAGAACAGGCCAAAGCCCAAGACTATCTGCGGCGGAGCGGCTACAAGGAGTTCGACAGGCCGATTACACTCATTACTCCTTTTTCGGAGGAAGTCGCATCCGGACACGCTTTTGCCCCACGGCGCATAAGCGAGATCGTGCCGGGCCGCGTATATGCGCTCGCGGGCTTCGAGTTCACGGAATATTATTTTGTGGTGTCGGACGATCGGCAAGAACTAATCGGCATCGATGCCGGTACACGCCCGGACGCTGCCAAAGCCGCCTACGAGGCACTGCGAGCGTATGCGCCTAACTTGCCGGAACTGACGACGGTCTTCGTCACACACTCCCACTGGGATCACGTTGGCGGGCACACGTATTTCCGTGCCCTAAATCCCCGCTTGCACTTCTACGCGCGGAGCAACTACGGAGAAGAGATCGGCCGCGAACTCGGTGCGCCGGCCGTTTTCGACAAGCAATTCTTCGGCGAAGGCTTCAGCCTCGACAACGTGCGGAGCTTCAAGCCGGACATCACCATCGATCGCCGCACCGAGCTGAGGATCGGAGGAACACGCATCGAGCTCATTCCTGTCCAAGGAGGCGAAACTCACGATGCGATGTTCATCTACCTGCCGGATCAGGGCGTTCTGTTCGTCGGTGATTTCATCATGCCTTATCTCGGCGCACCGTTCGTCGAGGAGGGCGACTTTCAGGGGCTGCTGGATGCCATCGATATCGTGCTACAAAAGAATCCGAAGTATCTGCTCCATGGCCACGAGCCGCTCACGCGGAATTTCGCCTCCGCCTCGATGCTGGCGCAGCTCAAAATAGATCTGATATGGCTGCGCGAGCAGGTCCTGACTGCAACGCGCCGCGGCGATGAGCGCGGCGCCATACATCAGGCAAACCTGATTCCCCCGGGCCTGCTTAACGACCAGCCCGACGCGTATCTGCCATACCTTATTCTGCGCGAACACGTCATTGACCGTCTTTATGATCAGAACATCGGCTATTGGCAGCCGGACTTACAGGGCCTCGAACATCTCACCCGTGCAGACCACGCAGAACTCCTGGTTGACTACCTCGGCGTGTCGGAAAGACAGCTGTTCAAGGCAGTGGAACGCTTGACCGCAGACGGCAAGTATGAACTCGCAGCCTCTCTGCTTGAATCGTCCGGAGACAGGTTCGAGCGGAGCGCCTCTGTAGCGAATGCCAAACGGCTTGTATACCTCAAACTGATGGAGAAGCACCAGAATACCGACCCTTTCAAATTCATCATCTACTCTGGAAAGATCGGGGAACAAACGCCGCAGATGGCTGCGGGCAAGTAAGAGTGGAGATGCGCTTAGTGCTTATGTGGGGAGCTACGCGCCTTGATGCGCATGTCCGGGAGGTGACAGGGCACTGGGAAACTGGCCCAGTGTCAAACGGCGGCGTACCTTGACGGGGGCAATTTCCCGCCATAGAGTCTCGGCAATCGTTACCCGCCTTCGGCCGGCCTGTGGCCGAGGAGACCCTTCGATCGGGGCAGACACAAACTGAGGTGATCGTGGCCAACGAAACAGCCGCTGCTGTTGCGCCCTTCGAAGCTAAAACAATTCACAAACTGCGAATGAGGATTATTCCATTTGTGTTCGTTCTGTACGTCATCTCCTTTCTTGATCGTATCAACATCGGGTTTGCGGCGTTGACGATGAACAAGGAACTGGCGATCAGCAGCAAGCAGTTTGGATTGGTCGCGGGAATTTTCTTTTTTGGGTATTTCCTGTTTGAAATTCCGAGCAACCTGATGCTGCACAAGATTGGGGCGCGGATCTGGATAGCGCGGATCCTGATTACCTGGGGAATTCTAGCCATGCTGACCGGGTTGGTGCATTCGGTGCATCAACTGTACGTGGCGCGGTTTTTGCTAGGACTGGCGGAGGCAGGCTATTTTCCGGGGATCGTTTTGTATCTGACGTATTGGTTTCGACAGCGGGAACAAGCGCAAATGATTGCGTTGTTCCTGGCGGGCATCCCTTTCACCAGCATCATTGGCTCTCCCGTATCCGGATACATCATGGATCATGTGCACTGGCTTAGTTTGGGCAGTTGGAGATGGCTCCTGATTCTGGAAGGGATTCCGGCGGTAGTTTGCGGCGTGCTCACGTACTTTTTGCTTCCCAACCGGCCGGCGGAAGCCAAATTTCTGAGTCAAGACGAAAAGGACTGGATTTTGGCGGAGCTAGCGCGCGGGGAACGGGAGAAGCTGGCGAGCCACAGCATCTCAGCAGGACAGGCTCTGTTGAACAGCAGGGTTTGGCATTTGGGATCGATCGGATTCACCTTGAATTTCGGGATGTACGGGATGAACTTTTGGATGCCACAGTTGGTGAAGTCGCTTTCGAGCGGAGCCTCCAACAGTTTGATCGGACTGCTGTTAATGATTCCGCATCTTGTGGGCTTGCCGGTGATGGTGATGGTGTCGCGGAGTTCCGATCGCAAGCAAGAACGGAGATATCATGCGGCGATTCCGGCTGTCACCGCTGGAATTGCGCTGGTGTCGCTGGGGGCAACTCATTCCATTTTCCCGACGATCGCGCTTCTATCGGTCGCGGCGCTCGGAATCTACAGCGTTTATGGCCCTTTTTATTGCCTTCCCGGCGATTTTCTGTCGGGATTTGCGGCGGCCTCAGGGATTGCGTTGGTAAGTTCGGTTGCGAATCTCGGGGGATTTGCGGGGCCGTATGCGATCGGTTGGATCAGCCAGAAGACAGGCAGCTTGTATGGCGGACTCGCAGTTGCGGGTGTTTCGGTGTTCGCATCGTCGACGCTGATGTTGTTGCTTCCGAGAAGACTTCGTGGCACCTCAGGGTGAATCTCGATGAGCTTGTTCGATGGCCGCAATTGCACTGTGCATTTGACGGCTGGGCGAGTGGGGCGCAGCGATGCTGCGCCCCTACAAGGGAAAGAATTATGGGAATGGAGTCTAGCGGGACGGCTAGGTTGCGGGTTTGCGAGACCAGGCGCCGACCATGGCCATCCAAGTAACAACCGTGTTTGAGGCCGCAACTTCCGCTTGGATCCGCTGTGGAAGTGTAGCAAGGTCCCCGAGCGGCTCGAGGGAAAGATTGAACTGCTGAACTTGCGGAAGCAAACTGCCAAGAACGTCGGGGACCCAACGCGTGAATTCCGGATCATTCCCAAGCGGCATCTCCAGATTCATGGTTGGCGCGGGCAAGCCTGCCTCCTGGAAAATTCGGTAAAGGGCGAAGCCCATCTCGGTGTTCGCACCGGAACGCCGGAAGGTCTCGTGGACTAGAGAAGCGCCGGCAGACCAAAGTGGGAGGCGCGCTGCAAGCAGAAGAAAAGGCGCCCAAGATAATTCGTGGAAAGCAACGACTCCGCCGGGACGAACCAACTGAGACAGGGAGCGCAAAACAGCAAGGGGATCCGGAAGAAACATCAAAATAAAACGGCCCACCGCGGCGTCAAAGGGTTTGCCGGCGGGGATTTGAGAGACATCGGATTGGGTGAAGGTCACATTCCGCAGCCCAGCCTCGGCCATGCGAGCCCTGGCCCGGGCGATCGAGCGCGCGTTGCGCTCTACCCCGACGACTTCACCCGAAGGACCGACTAGCTTGGCCACCAGCATGGCCACATCTCCGACGCCAGAACCGATATCCAGCACGCGCTGGCCCGGGCCAATGCCCGCGCCACGGAAAAATCGTTCGGTGAACGGAGCGAGAAGTGCAGCCTGCCGAATAAGGCGCGCCTGTTCCGCGTCGGTGCTGCCGAGAGCGTAGTGCGGTACGGAAATGGGTTCCATGTCAGCCTAAGATTCTACCATCCGCGGCGCTTACGGCCGTTGCGCCAAGGAAGACGCGGCTGGGGTTCCCGCAATGCATACCGCGTCGCCGCCTGGCTTGCGTTCCGCAGACCTTGTGTGAGCGGTATATGAGTGGAAGGGCGTGCGCCTTAGCAGGCCTCCCTATTCCTCGCGGAGGATGCGGATGGGTTCGACGCGTGCGGCGCGGTAGGCCGGGAAAACCGTGGCGAGAATGCCGACCGCCAGCAGGAGAAGGGCGACAGCAGCGAAGGTGAGCGGGTCGGTGGCGCGGACGCCGAAAATGAGGGAGGAGACGACGCGGCTGAGCGCGAACGCGGCGGCGAGGCCGATCACGACGCCGAGGAGAATTGGTTTCATGCCATCGGCGACAACCATTCGCACAACATCATTGTGCGTGGCGCCGAGAGCGATTCGAATGCCGATTTCGCGGAGGCGCCGGCGCACGGTGTAGGAAAGAACGCTGTAGATGCCGACGGCGGCGAGGACCAACGCAAGGCCGGCGAATGACCCGAGCAGAAGCACATTGAAGCGCTGGGGCGATACGGACTCCGAAATCAAGTCGTTCATGCTCATCACGTCCGTCACGGGGAGTTCCGGGTCCACCTGATGCAGTGCGGCAGTCACCGGGGAAATGGCGTTCCGCGGATCGGAGCTGGTGCGCACAGTCAGACTCATGCCGAAGGAGCGCCAGGGCTGCTGATCGGGAACGGTGACCTGCGCCAGTGGGTGATAAATGGCCGCGACGGGCCGCGTTTCATCCAAGGAGTCCAGCTTCACGTCGCCGACAATGCCGACCACTTCGCGAACAACGCCGGGGAAAAATGTCAGCGTCAGATGCTTGCCGATCGGGTCTTCATTGGGCCAGAAACCCCGAGCCAGCGCGGCGCTGATGAGCACCGCGCCAGGCCTGCCCGCCACATCGGCGCCGGAAAAGTCGCGCCCTTTCAGGATCGGGACATGCATGGCGCTGAAGTATCCAGGGCTGATCAAACGAACATCCACCTCGGGCTGCTCCGACATCGGCACGACGGGGCGGCCCTCAATCGAGAACGGCTGATGCGAACCGCCGCCGCCCAACGGCAAATTATCGATTACGCCAGCGGACTCGACGCCGGGCAATGTACGGACACGCTGCAGTACTTCCTGAAAAAAGCTGATTTGACCCGCGGGTGACGGGAATTTGGTTGAGGGAAGCGGAACCGTCATGGTGAGTACGTTACGGGGATCAAAGCCGGGTTTGACGCTGCGAAGCTCCCACAAGCTGCGAACCATGAGGCCAGCGCCAATCAAGAGGACCAGCGATAGAGCCACTTCGGAAACAACGAGCAGGCCGCGCGTCTTGCTGCCGCTGGAATCGGAGCTGCCACGGCTCTGGCCCTGCTTCAAAGCTTCATTGACATCAGTTCTCGTAAAACGCAGGGAGGGGATAAGACCGGCGAGGATACCGGCGACAACGGAGAGCAAAAGGGTGAAGGCGAGCACCTGGGTGTCGAGCGTAATTTCCATGAAATGCGGGATTCTGTCGCCGAGCACTTTGATGATCAAGGTAACGCCAAAGCGCGCGAGAAAGAGACCAAGCGCGCCGCCCGCTACAGAGAGGAGCACAGTTTCGGACAGGATCTGGCGCAGAACGGTGAGGCGCGTGGCCCCGAGCGCGGTGCGGATGGCGATTTCCTTGCGGCGGGCGAGAGTCTTGGCGAGGACAAGATTGGCGACATTGGCGCAGGCAATGAGGAGAACGAAAGCGACGGCACCGAGAAGGACGAGCAAGGCGGGACGAACGTCACCGACGAGCTGTTCGCGTAGCGGAAGGATGATGGCGCCCCAGCCCCGGTCATCTTCGGGATAGAGCTGCTCGAGGCGAGTAGAGATGGCGCTGAGTTCGGCTTGGGCCTGGCGGATATCCACGGCAGGCTTGAGGCGAGCGATGACGAGATAGTTGTGATTGCCGCGAACGGCGCGATTCTGGCCGGTCCAGGCGAGGGGCACCCAAACCTGCGCCCAATTGGGGAACTGGAATTTGTCGGGCATGACTCCGGCGATGGAATAGTGCTCGCCATCGAGAGTCACATCCCGGCCGACGATGCTGGGATCGGAGGCCAAGTGGTCGCGCCAGAACTTGTAGCCGAGGAGGACGACGTGGCCCTGGCCCGGGCGATTCTCATCGGGCGAAAACGTGCGGCCGAGAAACGGATGGACGCGAAGGAGGGCGAAAAAGTCAGGCGCTACCGTAGCGCCCTGAATGGCTTCCGGGCGGTCCTTGCCGCCAAAGGTGAAAGCGTGAAAGCCGTAGGCGGCCATCTGTTCAAAAGAGGAACTCTGACTTTCCCAGTCGAGGTAATTGGCAGGGGAGACCGAGAACATGGTCAGGCCGGGAAAGCTTTTCGGGGGCGGCACGTGCCAGACCTGCATGATGCGAGAGGAGTCTTCGTAGGGCAGGGGACGAAGGAGGACGGCGTTCACGACGGAGAAGATGGCGGTGTTAGCACCGATGCCCAAGGCGAGGACCAAAATGGCGGCGATGGAAAAGCCTGGATTGCGGCGCAGGATTCGCAAAGAGAAGCGCAAATCAGAGAGCAAGTTTTGCATGGGACGACACCTCCGGTCACCGCAAGCGAGGGCATCCGCGGTGACAGATTATAGACGAATCAGACTGGGCAGATGTTCCTATGAATTTGGAGAATGAGGTGAGCGGGCAACACGTGGCGCCCTTCCGGGTTGCGAAGCGCGGGACCGGGGGACGGGGTGTGACGCTGCCGGGCGCGCAAACGATGTGCTGTGAGCAAATCGTCTGAGGCAATTCAAAGGCTATGCGAGCCTTGCCGGATAACGCATGCGCACTTGGCATGTGTTTTGCCCGCCTCCGACGAGCGGTATATAGTTAGGACGGGCAGTTCGCGCACCAGGCAACGTGCAGCCCGGTACTATCACTTGTTTGGCACCTGATCGACAGTTTTCAGACACCGCAAAGGCACGGATGGCCGCAGACATAAGCAAGCATCTGGATCGCGCCAAGCGCTTCCTCGAGAAGAACCGCGTCGAGGACGCGATCGAGGCGTATTTGGCGGTGCTCGACGAGATGCCGCAACATCAGGAAGCCACGCAGGCGCTCGGCGATCTGTACGCGCGGATGGATCAGCCGGACCGCGCGGCGGTTTACTACGGCCTGCTGTTCGATCTGCTGGTCGAGCCCAAAGATGAGACCAAAGCGGTCGCCATCTACAAGCGGTTCTTGCAGACGGGTCAAAACCAGCAACTGCCCGAGCGCATCGCTCGATACGCCTTCCTGCAGCAAAAACAAAATCATCCCGACGAAGCCATCGAGCAGTACACGAAAGCCGCGGAGCTGTTCGCGGCGGCGAGCCGCGAGGAAGACGCCCTGTTTTGCTGGGAGCGGGTCGCCCAGCTCGATCCGGAAAATTCTTCGCGGCAGCTGCGTCTTGCGGAAGCGGCCGAACGCATGGGCAAGACTGCGCTTGCCGCACGGGCGTTTCTGCGGGCCGGGCAACTGGCTTCGGTGAGCGGCACGCCGGCCGACGCGTTCAATCTTCTTGGCCGTGCGTACAAACTCGCGCCGCAGGAACGCAGCGTCGGACTTCTGTATGCCCAAGCAAACCTGCAGGCCGGGAATGCCGTGCGCGCCGCAGCCTTGCTGGAACCGTTTGCGGCCACCGAAAGCGACGCGGCGTTTCTCACCACATTTAGCGACGCGCTCATGCGATCGGGACACCTGGAGCGCGCCCGCGAGCTACTCGAGCGGGTTCTCCGCGAAAAAAATGAAGGCATGACCGAGCTGTTCGAACTGGCGGACCGTTACGTCGCCGCGGGCCAAGACCAGAAAGCCACGGATATCCTCCTGATGCTCAAGCGGCGGATGTTTGCCGACAAACGACAAAACGATTTCGCGACGTTGATGGACGGTGTGGGGGCCAAATACCCCCATTCTCAAGTCATTCTTGAATTCTGGGCTTCCATCCACAACGAATTGAATCGCGAATCGCAGTATTTCGAAGTGCTGATCAGGCTTTTCGACGTGTACCTGACCTCGGGAAATGTAGCGAAGGCGGCAGAGACTCTCGAGCGGCTGGTGGACATCGATGCGTACGACTATCGCAATCAGGAGAGGCTGGAACTGCTGCGCGGCCGAGTGGATGAAGCCCATCTGAAACGGATCGCCAGCCGGCTGCTGAAATCGAGCACACCCACGCCGGGTCATACTTCGCACGCTCCTCCGGTGCAGACCCCCGCGGCTCCTTCTCCGGGCAGTGAAGAAGGCCGGCAGTTGCAAGCGCTGGAAGATCTGATCGTGCAGACGGAGATTTTCTTGCAGTACTCGCTGCAGAATAAGGCATTGGAGCGTCTGCAAAGAATCGCAGCGATGTTCCCCGGGGAAGAAGAGCGGAGCGCGCGGCTGGCCAATCTCTACCAGATGGCAAACTGGTGGCCCCAGGGAACGCCCAAAGCGAAGACG
>WNFS01001582.1_pt1 | contig 17112 bp, 14 predicted proteins | sample 5400141 | NCBI WGS metagenome assembly WNFS01 (sample SAMN13153358, study PRJNA577476) | soil metagenome | isolation source: 60 cm saprolite under Madrone tree | place: USA:California | collected 2016-06-14
GAGCCCATCGGCATTCTCACCGCGACGGAAGTGAAGCAAACGCTGGCCGCGCTCGACAAAATTTCCGAGCGCGCCCAAGCCGACGCCGCCTGGGTCGATTCGTTCGGCGCAAACGCCGAAGACGTCCATCACTTCGTCGAAAAAGCCTTAGTCGAAGAACTCGGCCCGCTCGGCTGGAAGCTCCACACCGGCCGCAGCCGAAACGAACTCGTTGCCGCTGATTTTCGCCTTTTCGTAATCGATTCCGCGGCGGAAATCCAGCTTGGCTTGTCCGCACTCCTGAATTCGCTTTTGAGCCAAGCCAAAGCGAAAATCAATGTACCCATGGCGGGCATGACGCACATGCAGCAAGCGCAACCAATTCTGCTTTCGCATTTTCTGCTCGCCCATGCGGAAGCGTTCCTGCGTGATATCACCCGGTTGCAACACGCCGCTCTGAGCGCCGACGCCTGCCCAATAGGCTCTGGCGCGCTCGCGGGAAATTCCTTTGGGATCGACCGGAAGGCCATCGCGCGCGAACTCGGCTTTTCTCGCATCACCGCGAACAGCCTCGACGCCGTCAGCGATCGTGACTTCGCGCTGGATTATCTTTTTGCCCTCACTGGCATTGCCACGCATCTTTCACGGCTCGCTGAGGATTTCGTGATCTTCGCATCGCAAGAATTTGCGTACGTGATTCTGCCCGACGAATATTCCACTGGCAGCAGCCTCATGCCGCAAAAGAAAAACCCCGACTCTTGGGAGCTCATTCGCGGCAAAACCGGCCGCATCACTGGTGCGTTGCTCGGGTTGCTCACGACGCTCAAAGGCCTGCCCACCAGCTACCAGCGCGATTTGCAGGAAGACAAAGAAGCTCTCTTCACTGCGCACGATCAAGTCGCAGACATGCTTGCGGTCGCGGCAGGCGCACTCGCCGGCACCGAGTTTCGCGAAGACCGCCTTCGCGCCGCCGCTTCCAATCCTCTTCTGTTGGCGACCGAAGCCGCCGACTACCTGGTTCACAAAGGCGTTCCTTTCCGCCAGGCGCACGACATCGTCGGCAAAGTTCTGCGCGAGGCCGAGCGGCAGGGAAAAATCTGGACCGCAATGCGTGTCGAAGACTTGAAAAAAATCGCTCCGGCGTTTGAATCCGATTTTTCCGATGGACTGAACGTCCAGACGGCGCTCGCCGCCAAAAAAGTTCCTGGGGGCACTGCTCCGGAGGCAGTCGGGAAAGCCATTTCCGATTTGGAAGAACGTCTCAACAAAAAAAACGGCAAAATAGGAGCCACGCCATGAGCATGCAAACTGCATTTCATCTACAAAATCAAACCTCCGTGGTGGAGGACCGGAGGTCGCTTCCGGACTCGGCGCGCTAGTCACACGGACATTCCGTTGATGAAGCATGCACTCTCCGAAGCTTCGCTGCCGCGCGGCTTTCGTTTTGCGGCCATTTCGTGTGGACTGAAAAAAACCGGTGCCCTCGATCTCGCGATTATTTCGAGCGACATTCCCGCTTCGGCCGCCGCGGTTTTCACGCAAAATCTTGTAGTGGCTGCCCCTGTCACTATTTCCAAGGACCACCTGCGCGCCTCGAAAGGCCGCATGCTCGCCGTGATCGTGAATGCTGGCAATGCGAATTGCGCAACGGGGGCCGCGGGCCACGCTGCCGCGGAGAAAACCGTTGCGGAAACAGCCAAGCGCCTGCGCTGCGCGCCCAACGAAATCATCGTCTGCTCGACTGGCGTCATCGGCGTGCCCTTGGCCGTCGAAAAAATTCTGCGCTCCTTGCCAAAGCTCACACGCAATCGCCGCCCCTCCGCGCGCTCTTTCGCGGAGCTGTCGCTTGCCATCTGTACGACGGACACGCGCCCAAAGACCGCAGGCGCATCGTTCAAGATGGCCGGAAAGAAAATTCACATGGTCGGGTGTGCGAAGGGAGCAGGGATGATTCATCCCAACCTGGCGACGACACTCGCTTTCGTGGTGACCGATGCGGCCATCGCGCCGGCGCTTCTGCAAAAAACTCTGCGTGACGTTTGCTCGCGCACGTTCAACTCCATCAGCGTGGACGGCGACTCCTCGACGAATGACACCCTGCTGGTCTTCGCGAACGGCGCGGCTGGTACGCCCGCGATTCGCGCCGGAAGCGTGGCACATCGTGCTTTCGCGGCAGCGCTCGAGGAAGTTTGCCGGTCGCTCGCGTTGCAAATCGTCGCCGATGGCGAAGGCGCGCAACGCGTAATCGAGATTGAAGTGCGCGGCGCGAAAACCGAGGCGGCTGCCAAGCGCATCGCGGAAACCATCGCCACCTCTCCCCTCGTGAAAACGGCGTTCGCTGGCGGCGACCCCAACTGGGGCCGCGTTTTCGCCGCCGCCGGGCGCTCCGGCGTGGCCTTCGATCCCGCGCGCGTCGACATCAACATGGCAGGCATTCCCGTTTTACGTCGCGGCAGCCCCCTCGATTTCAATGAACGAGCCGCCAGCAACCGCCTGCTCGCCGAACACGTTCCGATCGTTCTTCACTTGCACGCAGGCACCGCCAGCGCTCGCTACTGGACCTGCGACCTCACTGCGGAGTACGTCCGCATCAACGCCTCTTACCGCACCTGACCGGTGCGCGCTTCTTACCGGACCCGCACGACTCAAGCGCCACGTCGCGCCTGAATTGTTCAGGCCTCTGTTCAAAACGTAGCCTCTCGAAGTGTTCGCGGAATGTGCTAGGAAAGGCTTCCGATTTCGAGCGGCTGGCCCTCGGCACATAGAGGACAGTGAGACGGTGGCACTTCTATTCTGTGCTGGGCGAGTTTTGCTGCGAGTTGAACAGCAAATGGTTGTATGTCGCGAGAGTGCAGGCACCAGGTCTCAAGTTCGAGCCACATATCTCCGTGATGACCCGACTCCAGCCTTCCATGGCGCCGCGCTAAGAATCCCAATTCCAGTCGGCGAATTGTTCACGGAGAGCGATTTTTTTGAATTTGCCGACTGAGGTGCGTGGTAAGGCTTCGAGGAAGACAAACGCGTCGGGAAGCTGCCACTTCGCGAAAGACTGGGCGAGGTAAGCGCGCAACTCTCCGGCAGTGGCTTGCGCGCCGTCCTTGAGAACTACCGCGGCCAGCGGGCGCTCTTGCCATTTTGGGTGCGGAACGCCAACTACCGCGGCTTCTTTGACGGCGGGATGGCCCATCAGCATGTTTTCCAAGTCCACGGAACTGATCCACTCGCCGCCTGACTTTACGAGATCTTTGGCGCGGTCAACAATCTTGATAAAACCTTCATCGTCCATCGTAGCGACGTCGCCGGTTTTGAACCACCCATCCCCGGTCCAGCGATGGGCTTGGTCGGGTGAATTGTAGTAGCTGGCAGCTACCCAGGGACCGCGTACTTCGAGCTCGCCCGGAGTGTTGCCGTCGCGGGGCGCTTCCACAGACTTGCCATCGAGGCCTTCCGGGCGCATCACGCGCAGTTCGATAAAGGGAGCTGGCCAGCCCTGTTTTGCGCGGACTTCGTATTGCTGGTCGGTGGTCCAGTCGCCCATGTGGCGCTTGAGTTTGCCGACCGTGGCGAGGGGCGTCGTTTCGGTCATCCCCCAGAGGTGGAGGATGTGCAGGTTGTGTTTGTCCAAGGCGCGCATGATGCGCTCCGGCGGAGCGGAGCCGCCGCAAATGAGACGGACAGGCCAGCCAAATTTCCAACGGTCGGGATTTTTCTCGAGGGCAGCGAGTACGCTAAGCCAGACTGTTGGAACACCGCAAGCGATGGTGACGTGCTCCTGGCCGATCAAGTCCAGGACGCTTTCCGGGTCTACATTGGGCCCGGGGAGAATCAAGCGCGCACCGGCCATGGCGCAGGAATAGGGCAAGCCCCAGGCGTTGGCGTGAAACATCGGCGCGACGGGCAGGACGGTATCGTGGTGGCCGATGGCAAAGGAATCCACGCCCAGTTCGGCAAAGGTGTGCAGCACCAGCGCACGGTGAGAGTAGACGACACCTTTGGAGGTGCCAGTTGTGCCGGAGGTGTAGCACATGGCCGCGCCGTCATTTTCATCAATCTTAGGGTAAGCAAAATCGCCGCTGGCGCTGGCCAGGAGTTCTTCGTAGTTTTGGAAACCTTCCGGGACGCCGCTCCCGCAGTACGGCACTACGATAACGCGTTCGAACGATACGCTCGCGCGGAATTTTTCAAAGGTCGGAAGGAGCACATCGTCGATGAGCAGGAAGCGGTCGCCAGCGTGGCTGACGATGGTGGCGATTTCGTGGGGATGCAGGCGCAGGTTGAGCGTGTGAAGGATCCCACCCGCGCAGGGCACGCCGAAGAACGCTTCGAGGTGTCCTGAATGGTTCCACATCATGGAAGCGACGCGGTCGCCGGGACGCAAGCCGAGTTTGGTGATGGCCTCGGCGAGGCGCCTCGCGCGGTGGTAGAAGTCTCCGTAGGTGCTGCGAACAATGGAGCGGTCGGGTCTGCGGGAGACAATTTCGACGCGGTGGAAAAGCTTGCTGGAGCGCTCCAGAATCGCAGGGAGCGTCAACGGAAAATCCATCATTGTGCCGCGCATATCTTATCTTTTCCTGCTAGGCATCGATTTGGCGGCATCGTATCACTATTCGGCAGCCACCGCTGTCTCAACCCCAAGGGGGGAGAGCTCCCGAAGGGACCGATCAGCGGAACCAGAATCACAGGGGCAAACAGAGCGCCGGGCCTAGACTCTTTCCCATTGCAAAAGGGGTTAATTTTCGAGAGGATGCCTCTGACCGCTGAAGTGCCGGTCTCGCTCCCCGCGGTGGCTCGGCTTCCCCGACTGCCCGTGACGTGAACGATAGCTGTCCTTCAGCGCGCTCCGCGACTCTTACTTGGGTTCCGGGCAGAAGGAGTGGGCAGGTGAAGAAGCTCTACATCGGCAATCTTCCGTTTTCCGCGACGGAAGAGCAGCTGCAGGAATGGTTCGCACAAGTTGGCGTTACTCCCTCGGGTGTCAATCTGATTCGTGACCGGTTCACGGGCCAATCACGCGGTTTTGCCTTCGTGGAGGTGCAGGGCGACGAAGATGCCGATCGCGCGATCAATTCGTTGAACGGACAGAATTTCGGCGGGCGGAACTTGGTAGTGAATGAAGCGCGGCCACAGGCTGAGCGTGGCGGTGGAGGCGGCGGGCGCGGTGGCGGTGGCGGTGGTTATGGGGGTGGTCGCGGAGGCCATGGCGGCGGTGGTGGTGGCCGGGGTGGCCACGGCGGCGGTGGCGGGCGCGGTGGAGATCGTGGAGACCGCGGGAACCGCTGGTAAGAGAAGCTTTCCGGATTGAAAAGCGGTGTCCTTATCCCTCGGGGCACCGCTTGAAACCTTCCTCAAAACTGCTTTGAGATAGTTGTGTGCCTGCCCACTGTTCATTCGATTGCAACATTTGAGGTGGAACTCCGTCTAAGGAAGTGGGGTTGCGGCGATTTGAGAAGAATGGCCACCCTCGTAAGGCTGGCTCCGCTTGTCCCGACGGAAGAGCGCCAGAAGAATGCGAGTGCCTGCTAGCAGAAGTTTGCCATTGCGTCGAGTATCCTGCGCATAACTAGCATCCCAGGCCCAGTTGCCGACAGAGCGGCTTTATCCTCGGCCTGCCGCGCTGCATGCGAAACAAATCGCCTGGTAACGTGTTTGAAACAATAGGCAAGGAAAATGCCGCACGGCGCCTAATGTGAAGTATGTTGAGCGCTTGATGCCCCACCTCCCCAGGGAGGGACGATGGTTTCGAGAACCGAGGGCGGTACAAGCGATGCCTGACAGATTAGAGACGAACCTTCTGGCCGCCCCGTGCATCCAAGTGGCAGAAGAGGACGTAACAAAGAGAACGATGACCACGTGGCACAAACGCGATTGGCAGCAATATTACGAACTGGCGCGCCGGCCCTGGCAGCGTCACCGCCCGCCGCGTCCCGTGTACCCGACGGGGTTGAATCGCGTGCTTCCCGCGCAAGGTTTTAGTTTGTCTGAGCTGGATGATGCCGGTGTCGATCTCGATCAGGCCGAGCGGCTTGGCTTGCCCGTGGACGCGGGCCGCATCGGAGCGTATGGTCCGAACGTGACGGTGCTGCGTGATTTTGTGCGCTCTTCGCGCCAACCTCTGTAACCCTTTTTACCTTCATTCATTGCTTTTCCTGCTCCTGACTTGCCGAGCGGATCGCCACTAGCTCGATGGACTTGCCATCGCCCTCTTGCAGCGCGACATTTTCTCCTTTGGGCTCGAATGGCTTCAGAAAATCCGGATCTTCCCAGGCGTTCGGTTCCACTTGTTCCCAGCTGAAAAGTTTGTAGTCGCCCGGCGCGATTCCGCGAATATCAAAGCGGCCGTATTGATCGGTGATTTGCTGCTTGAAGAGGTGGAACTCCTGGCGATGCGCTTCATCCGGAACGAGGACCACCGAGACTCCGGCTGCGGGCAAACCGTTGGCATCCTTAACAGTTCCTTGAACGCGCGCTCCGCGGGAACTTATCGTCACTTCGAGAGTCGCTTGTGTTCCGCGTATCACGTTGAACTCATCATCGGATACTTCCATTCCCGCGTATCGGATCGACTTCAAGTAACAATCCTGCGATTGGCCCGAGGTTGCCAGCCGGTAGAGGCCTTCGGTGACATCGCGGAGGGAAAACGCTCCGTTGGACGCAGCACGCGCCTGTGCGCCGAATTGAAAAGTCGAGTCGGCCGGCCTGACGTTAAGGATCAAAGCATCCTTTTCGAGGCTTGGTTTGGGATCCCAGATGACTTGCCCTCGAACGTCCACTCCCGGCAGAGGGGTGAGCTGTATGCCTTCGGCGTCGATGTTGGTGACGTCGGCAATCTGCCGCGCCTGATATCGTCGTCCCTCCTCGAATAAAAAGGCCGTGAGAGTGTAAGAACCCGGCAAGACGCCTTGTATCTCAAACATCCCCTCCGGCTTATCGACAATCGTTTGGCGTGCCGGGACGCTCCAGCCGAGCCCGGTCGAGCGCGCCTCAAGCACCAAGATGACCCCGTTTGGGTTGCGTCGCGGACCAAAGAGGTTCACTCGCCCGCGAATGTTGTAAACCGTCGTGGGTTCGAGCACAAGGTCCATCGAGGAAATCTCGTCGCCCGTTTTTATGGTGAGTGCAGTGGCTCTGGCTGGGTCTGGCGTGCCTGGATAATACGTTGGTACGTAACCGGATTTTCCGGCGTCCGCTGCGTCCTCGTCTTCTTCATTTGGTTCCAGGCGCTGGCCGGGCTTGTAGGTGGCGCTGAGGAAATAGCGACCTGGGCGCAACCCAAACAGACGGTACTCGCCAAGATCATTGGTGACCACCGTCACTTCGCTTGAGAGCGTTCGTTTTCCCCTGCGATAGGTGGCTCGGAGAGCGCTGACGCGAACCCACGGCAAGAGATCGCCATTTTCATTCTGGATGCGCCCGCTGATGACAGCCGACGGCAGCAGACGAAAGAGCAATTCCTTCAATTCCTGGCCGGGGCTGAGAGCGACTATTGCGCCGGGATCATTGGGCGTTCTTTGGCCGTATTCCTGAGTGACGTACCCGTTGCGAATCACTCGCAGCCGATACCGCCCGGGGTCGATCCCGTTGACCAGGAAGCGCCCGCTGGCTTCGGTGACACCGGTAAACGTGCGAGTGTGATCGTCGACGCTCTGCAACCGCACGGTCGAGGACGGCAGTGGCACGCTTCCCTGCAGCTTCACAACGATCCCCGAGACGCTGCACGCGGTTGGCTTTGCCGCATCAGAGGTCGCATTGCGCGCTTGGGCGGCGGCTGATGATACAACAACCAGTGCGAATAGAACGAGCAGAGCTGGCTTCATCCCATACTCCAGCAGCGAGGGTATACGATAGCAGGCCTGTCAGACTATGATGCCGCAACCAGCGCCGGAAGCTGTTCGTGCTCTTAGGCGTCGAAGTCCGGAACACTTTAGAAACCACCAGGAGGGGGACCGTGAATAAGATCGCAGTGGCGATACTGTTGGCTGCGCTGCTTGGTGGAACGCCCGCGCCCCCGCCCAATTACTCGATTCAAGCCATTCGCTACGCCTCGGCCGAGGGTGAAGTCGCCGGCCTAGTCATGGGCGCTCCCAAAGGCGAAAAAATCGATATCGCCATGGTCATTTGGCTAATCCGCGGCGGCGGCCGCAACATTCTTTTCGACAGCGGCTACCACCGCGACACTTTCCTCAAGTATTTCCCGTCCACCGACTACATTCGCCCCGACGAAGCCGTCAAGCTCGCGGGACTCCAGTCCGAAGAAATCACCGACATCGTTATCAGCCACTCCCACTGGGATCACTTGGGCGGCATCGACCTTTTTCCGAAAGCCAACGTCTGGATTCAGAAGGATGAATTTCGGTACTACACGGGGGATGCCTGGCAGCCCGGCGGCAATCACGGCGGCATCGATCCCGAAGACGTCAAAGAACTCGTGCGCGTCAACACCGAAGGCCGCTTGCATCTCGTGGACGGCGACAACGTCGAAATTTTCCCCGGCATTCGCGCCTACACGGGCGGCCACCACACCTTTGCATCTCAATACATAAGTATCGAGGGAAATCCTCCTTTCGTCCTCGCCTCCGACAATTGCTATCTCTACCGCAACCTCGCCGAGCACAAAGCCAGTGCCACATTCTCCGACGGCGATCACGCCGCTAACATCAAGAATCAGGAACGCATGACCCAGCTCGCCGGAGGTAATCCCGACCGCGTCATTCCCGGCCACGACGCCGCCCAATTCCAGAAATATCCCACCACCGGCCGCATCGCCAAAATCAAATGACCGTCGAGGCCCACGGCCCCGCAATCTGATTGTACGCGCCGACTGGCTTCCTCGGCCACCAGCAAAGAACCTGATTGACGCCTTTCCCAATTTCCGTAAACTGATTACTGCGTGTGCCCCGCCCGAGGAAACCTAGAGTGACAATCGAGCGCCGTTTAGCAGCCCGTCTCATCAAACGTGTCCCTATGCAGATCACGCTTGTCATCAACAGTTCGGCGGAGTCACTTCGTGCGGAGACCATGAACATCTCCAAAAGCGGCGCCTATTTTGCAACGAACCTCAAGCTCCGTGAAGGAGCCAAGCTTGAGCTTCGCCTGAAAATTCCCGAGGAAATCAAATCGCTCCCGCCCCTCGAATGCAAATTCATTGGCCGAGTGACGCACGTTGAGCCTCTCGGTAAAAGTGGAATGTCCGGCGTTGGCGTCCACTTCCTCTATTATTCCGTTGACTGATTCTCCGCTCGTCTCTCCGGCGGCTGCTCCACCCTCACCCCCGTTTTGATTTTGTAGAGAGTGGGATCTTTGCCCTTCTCTTCTTTTATCCACAATCATCCACAAATTTGCACAGACATTTTCCCCGATTTCCATTGACGCCGAAAACGGCAAGGTTTATCTTCCGCCACAGATTGAACCGGAAGCGTAAAAGACTTTACGGTTCAGTTCAGAGTTCGCGATTTCTTAATCGTTGTCGCGATTCCGAACGGAACCGGAAAGTTCAAAGACTTCCCAATCGAACGTAGAGTTCCTAAGCGCTTAACCGCGCTTGCGGCGCTACGCTGATGAGGGAAGCTCGGAGACGTAAGGTGCGGTTCAGAGACTGCGATAGCCTAACAGCGATTGCAGCACTGACTGCGTTCCCAAACCTCCGAGGCTTGGCGGTCTGGTTTGGAGTTCGCGAGAGCTTCGCGGCTTTCACGGCGCTGGACTAAATCAAAAAGCTCTTGGGCATCTCGGTTTGGCGCAAAGGTTGCAATGGCTTCACCGCCGTTGCAATTTTCCGCCGAATCGAAAAGCTCGTAGGTTGTACGCCTCAGTTTGGAAGACGCGATTGGCCGCAAGGCTGTTGAGTCGCCGGATTGATCCGGAAGCCTGAAACTTTACGGCTCGATTTAGAGGGGGCAACCCGCTTAACCGCGGGTTGCCCCCTCAGCTTTTTCAAGGCCAATGTCCAGCTGCTCTCTCTTCGCTTTTCCGCACTTAGGACTCACTACTCGTTGCTGGCATTCGCTTCTCACTACAAATTTCTCACCACTCACCACTAGCCATCAGCCACCGCCTTGTTGTAATCTCACCTTATGCAAATAGGACTGAGACTCAGAACACTGCGCGAAGAAAAGAAATTCAGCCAGGGCGATATCGAAAAGGCCACCGGCCTTCTCCGCTGTTACGTTTCTCGCGTCGAGAACGGTCACACTGTGCCGAACGTCGAGACCCTCGAAAAGTGGGCGCGCGCCCTGGACATGCCTCTCTACAAAGTCATGTACGAAGGCAACGAACCACCCAAGCCCCGCAAGCTCGTCAGCGACGACGACAAAGGCCTCTGGGGCTATTCCAAAAAAGAAGCCTCGGAACTTAGCCAATTGCAGCGCCACTTGGCCAAAATGGATCCTAAACAGCGCACCCTGTTGCTAGGTTTCGCCGCCCGCCTGGCCCGCCACGCCGCCAAGTAACCGCGTCCACCTAGTTGCCGATCTTAAAACAGCGGATGAATCGCCGCGCAAAAAACGATGTTGTCCCGCAATCCCCACGAGTTCATAATTGGGCTGTCGCCATGAAACCCGTCGCTGATAACGCACCTTTGAAGCATCCTGACGAGTGGGACGATTTTGTGGCCACCCGCTATCGCCAGGGCAAATCGGAAGAGGAGTTCCGCAACTACAAAGCCGACGCCAACCCCACCGTCACGGAGTTCTATCGTCAAAACCACGCGCGCCAAACGTTCGACTTCGTTCAACAAAAAAAGGCCCACTACTGCAGCCTGAGCCGCGGCAAGAAAAGTATCTGGGAAATGGCTGAGTATCTGAACACGCTTGTCGACGATAGCGACCCCGACACCGATTTAACCCAGATCGAGCACCTGCTTCAGACCGCCGAAGCGATTCGCAAGGACGGTCATCCGCGCTGGTTCATTCTGACCGGTTTTTTGCACGATCTTGGAAAGGTCCTCTGCCTCTATGGCGAACCTCAGTGGGCAGTAGTCGGCGACACTTTTCCTGTCGGCTGCGCCTACTCGGACCAGCTCGTTTTCCCAGAGTTCTTCTCGGCTAATCCTGACAGCAAGGTTCCCGCTTACCAGACCGAATATGGCATTTACGAACCAGGCTGCGGCTTCGATCAGGTCCACCTCTCGTTTGGACACGACGAATACATCTATCAAGCCACGCGCGCGTACCTCCCGGAACAAGCCCAGTACATGCTCCGGTATCATTCCTTTTACGCCGCCCACCGCCATGGCGCTTACCGCCATCTGATGAACAATCACGACGAGGGCATGTTCGAGTGGGTTCGCAAGTTCAATGCCTACGACCTCTACTCGAAAGGCCGCGAGCGTCCCAAGTCCCAAGAGATCCTTCCTTTTTACGAGGACTTAGTCTCCGAATTCTTCCCCGCCAAAATTGATTGGTGATCGCCCAGTCGTACGGCTAGTTCCCCAGCACCCACACCGTCACTCCGAACGGAGCAGGCCGACTCTTTTGTTCGACGTTCGCTCTTCTGAACGTGTCGGCCTCGGCAGAGAGAAATCTCTCTTCGCTTGGCTTTGTCGCACGCATTTTGTGCCGATGAAATCTCGCTTCTTCGGTCAGTGGAGAGACGTGGAGAACCTGTGCAAAACCTGTGGGCAGACCGTTCTTGCCCCTAGACTAGCTCCTCTGTTTCCGCAATGATGTCGCCTCGTTTGAGTTTGTCGAGCTTGTTGAGTCCGTTGAGCCTCTCATGAGCAATTTCGCAAAGAGAACCGACGACATCGTGAAGGCCGTCCACCAACTGCGCCAACATGGAATGGCTGTCGGTTTCCCAATGCAAACCGCCAATGGCGAAGTAATCTTCTCAGTTGGCAAAGATTTTACGCTGACCGCAGATCAGCTGCTCGAACTTTTCAAATGCGGCGAACTGCACGCTGAAGGCGTGCGCAGATCAGTCGAGGCGCAGGCGTCGGCTAAGCTCATCCTCAAACAAACTGCATCCTCCTAACGCAACGGCGAGTGACCAGAAGCAGATGGGGGGCAGCGGCCTCGGCTCTTAAGGCTAATGGACTCGTTCTGAAACACACACCAGCAAATTAAGCTCACGCATGATCTCATAGAATTCTTCCTGCTCTCGAACCGCTACAAGAAGCGAAAGGGCCTTGCCGTAGGCTGCAATCGCTCCGGCCAATTGGTGAAACGCCGGTGAGTCCATAGCAGTCATCCGTCGCTCTATCTGTGCATCCGCCGAGAGTTCGACAATTCGATCTATCACTCTGTTCGCAAGACCCGTGTTAGCTTTCATCATCAGACCGAACCTCCTTCTCACTAACCAAGGGTGCGGCACTCCCAAAATCTCGCATAAGGTAAAGCCCTGAATCTGCCGGCGGATTATTACGCAGGCCGACCGGGGCCAGTTGCGGCAAATATCCCTCGGCAACGCACACGGAATGCTCCCATCCTCGCAAATCTCCACAAATTACAAATGGAGTTACAAATTGAAGATAGGCCGCCCGCGCCCAAAAAAAATCAGGCACGCCGCAGCCGAATCCAAAGAAACTGCGAAAGTCTTTGCAGCACCAAGAACGCAATCGTCGCACCGCCGAAGGCATACCCAATTGGATCGCTCAAGGTGAACGCGAAGGCCAGCAGTGTGGCGACGAATCCCCATTGAAACGCCTGGTCCCACAGAGCTTGCCGCCATCGCGGCGGCTGTTCTCCGCCTTCGAAGCGCGCGCGCAGCGAAGGCAGAAACCGCGGGACGCGCTCCGCATAGCTGCGAAAAAGCTCGCCGTGCTCCTGTTCAAGCAGCAGTTCTTCGCGCCCAACGAGACGCAGCAGCAAGATCGTTTCGCCCACAAGCATCGCCGGAAATCCGAGAACACTCTGAAACGTGCCCAAGGCCATCAGGAGAAGAAAATAGGCCCAGTAATGTGGATTCCTGACGTAGCGGAACGGCCCGCCCATGGAGAAAGTCGAGAAAGCCGTGCGATTGGTGGTGGTGCCCGTCGTGGCGGTGTTTGCCGGCCGGTAAGCCGTCGCCCATGTTAGAAGCGCCGCGCCGGCAGCCGCCAGCAAAGCCGCCGCCGCATACAAGAACCGCACCAGCATGTCCTGCCGCAGGACTCCCTGGTTCCAGGGAACGATCGAGTAAAGGATGTTGAGATGATTGACGTTGTACAGCGAATAGGCTGCTACATAGACCAGCAGAATCATCCAGAATCGATGACGGTACTCAAACTCGGATGCAACCATGCCACGCCTCCAACCCGCTGCTGGTAATACGCCCGATGCGCCCTTTATTTTTCCACGCCTCTCCGCGAGTCAAACCCCATTCCAGTAAACGTGCCAAAACCCGAGCCATAGCGCGCCCCCGCCCATCGGCCCGCCTCGCACACCCGGCGGAGGCAATCGAGCATTCATATCTCGTCAACCAACCTGGCTAAACGGAACCTTTACTCAACAAAATCGTATCTTCTATCAGTACGCTGTTCAACCGGGGGTGGTCCGTGCGTGCAATTTGGAAAGACATTCAATACGGGTTCCGTATGCTGACCAAGAGCCCGTCATTCACGATCATCGCGGTGCTCACGTTGGCTCTGGGCGTGGGGGCAAACACGGCGGTCTTCGGGGTAATAAACGGCTTCTTCCTGCGCCCTCTGCCCGGGAAAGATAACGCGCGGCTGATGGTTGTCGCCGCGCATCGCGAGGGCGAGGAATACTATCGAACTCTTTCCTATCTGGATTATCAGGAATACCGGGCCAAGGCCGATGCGTTTTCAGACATGGCCGGTTACATGAATGATTTGGTGGGACTGGGCGTGGACCATCACACTGAACGGGCGCTTGCGCAGCACACCACCGGTAACTTTTTCAGCTTCCTGGGTTTGGCGCCCGTCGCCGGAAGGCTGTTTCGGCTAGACGAAGGCGAGAAGCCCGGCACGGAGCAGTTTGTCGTCCTGGGTTACGGGTATTGGCAGCGGCGATTTGCCGGGAACCCTTCCGTGGTAGGGATGAAAGCAGCAGTTAACGGGCAGCCCTGTACCATCGTGGGTGTTGCGCCGCAAGACCTGATTGGGCCGTTTATACCCATTGAGACGGACGTCTACTTGACGCTCGGCCTGGTGAAGCACCCGGAGGACCTCGAGAAAGATCACGGCGCCGGCGAAATGCATATCCTCGCGCGGCCCAAGCCTGGTCTTTCCACGACTCAACAACGCGCCTCCCTAAGCGTAGTCGCTGCCGCGCTCGCGCGCGAATATCCCACCACCAATAAGGCGCTGTTGCCCGACGTACTGCCGGAGCGGCTGGCTCGGCCCGAGCCCGATGCCGTGCGCACCAATCCCATCGGCGCAGCGGTCTTCTTGGCGATGGTGGGGCTTGTGTTGCTCATCACCTGTGTGAACGTGGCGAATCTCGTGCTCGTCCGCGCCTCGACCCGCTTCAAAGAGATGGCCATTCGCGCCTCGCTCGGAGCAGGCCGCGGACGAATTTTCCGCCAACTCCTCACTGAGAGTCTCCTGCTCAGCTTGATGGGCGGAGTTGCGGGCGCATTGCTCGGTGCATGGTTCACGCATTTGATCGGATTGATCCAACTCCCGGCGGATATCAAGCTGCATGTGAATTTGAGTTTTGACTGGCGCGTATTTGCCTACATCGGCGTGATCGCGATGGTCAGCGGCGTGGCCGTGGGGCTCCTGCCGGCGTGGCGGGCTTCGCGCATAAACCTGAATGCAGTGCTGCGCGAGAGCGGTCGTTCCGGAGGACCGGGAGCGGCTCACCAACGGATGCGCAGCGCTCTGGTGGTCGCGCAGGTTGCAGGCACGCTCGCTGTGCTGATCGTAGCCGGCCTCTTCGCCAGGAGCCTCCAGTCCACGCAGCGGATCGACCTCGGCTTTAATCCCGACGGCGTCCTGAATCTCGGTCTGGATCCCTCGCAGCTCGGATACGACGAGCCGCGCGCCACAAACCTCTTCCGCACCATCAAAGAGCGCGTCGTCGGCGTCGCCGGCGTGCAGTCCGTGAGTTACGCCTACTCGAGCCCATTCGGCGTATACAACGTTATAGAGGCTGTACGCAAAGAGGATCAGAAAAGTTTGCCGCCCAATGAAGCGCAGCGCATCCTCTACAATCGCGTCGACGAAGATTATTTCCGCACGCTGCAAATTCCGCTGCTCCGCGGGAGAGTATTTTCGTTGCAGGATCAGGCTGCTTCCCAGCGCGTGGCCGTCATTAACGAAACAATGGCCAAGCACCTTTGGCCCGGCGAAGAGGCGGTTGGCCATCATTTCTGGATTGGAGACACGGCTGGTGCTCCGGCCGAAGTCGTGGGAGTCGTGAAAGACGGACGCTATTCGGAAGCAATGGAAGATCAGCGGCCGTATTTCTATCTGCCGCTGTCTCAGAGTTACAGCGCGATTCGCGTCCTGCACGTTCGAGGCGCTGTCGATCCGTTGTCGCTGGCTTCCGCGCTCCAGCGCGAAATTCAGACCGTGGACCCGGCTCTTCCCGTTTACGGAGTCCAGCTCATGAGGCGCTCACTGAACGGAGTGAATGGATTTTTCCTCGCGCGCATGGGGGCTATGTTCGCCTCCATTCTAGGCACGCTCGGGCTGATGCTCGCCGTCGTCGGCGTTTACGGCGTGGTTTCCTACGCAGTGGCGCTGCGCACCCAGGAAATTGGTGTGCGCATGGCCCTGGGCGCGCAAAGCGGAGAAGTTTTGGCGATGATTCTGCGGCATGGAGTGACGCTGGCTGGATATGGTTTGCTGATTGGACTGGCGCTCTCATTGGCGCTCTCGCAGTTTCTCAAGAGCTTGCTGTTCCAGGTCAGCGCGGCGGACCCGCTAACCTACGCCGGAGTGTCGCTGCTGATGCTGGGCATCACCGTAGTGGCGTGTTACATCCCAGCCAGGCGGGCCAGCGCTGTGGACCCGCTGGTAGCCCTTCGCTATGAATAGCGGCCGGTGGATAGCGTAACTTCTTTCGCGCAATTCCGGATTTAGACGCCAACGATTTTAAGTCCAGTGCCGGCCACTCTTAGGAAGCGCGTCAAGCATAACCCCTTTGTTTGCCACTATTAGGAAAAAAGGGGTGAGGGGGCCCCACACTTGCGTCCCTCGCCCGTCCAACCACGGATACTCTCATCTGAAAGGATTCCCACAATGAACCTGCTTCTAACCGCAGCCATACTGATCCTCGCAACTCTCAGCGCCCCTCCCCAGGACAAGCCTGCCGCCCAAGACGACCATCACCAAGGTGTCGTCGAGCGCGGCGATCACGTCATGGGCTTCTCCCATGACAGAGCCACGCATCATTTCTTTCTCTACCCCGATGGCGGCGCCATCGATGTCCAAGCCAACAAGACCGACGATTCCGCCACCCTGGATGAAATCCGCATGCACTTCGACCACATTGCAAGAATGTTCGCAGCCGGCGATTTTTCGGCGCCGATGCTCATTCACTCCCAAAATCCTCCCGGCGCGGAGACTATGAAGCGTCTGCGCGAAGCGATCCAATACAAGCTCGAAAACACGGAGCACGGCGCGCGCATCCGTATCACCACGAAAAACGGCGAGGCCATAGCCGCCGTGCACGAATTTCTCCGCTTTCAAATTAAGGACCATCAGACCGGCGACTCCAGCGAGGTTAAGAGCGCACCGTGACAGTCACTGTACTTGGTTTGTGCAGCGCGCCCAATGAGGTAAAATAGCGAGTTCGAGCAGACTCAATGGCCACACCGTTTAACATCATCTCGAATCAGCCGCCGGTACCAGTGCCAGCGCCGAATGCGCACCCGCGGCCGGATTGGCTCCGCGTAAAGTTCTTTGGTGGCGAACGCTACCAGGACCTGAAGCGCATCATGCGTACACTGGACCTGCACACCGTTTGCGAGAGCGCCCGCTGCCCCAACATGGGCGAATGCTGGGACCACGGCACGGCTACCTTCATGATTCTGGGAGACATCTGCACGCGCGCCTGCGGGTTTTGCGCCGTGCCCAGCGGCAAACCCGCCGGCCCTCCGGACGAAGAAGAACCCTTCCGCGTCGCCGAAGCCGTGGCGCGCATGGGTTTGCGTTACGCCGTCGTCACCAGTGTCAATCGCGACGACCAGCCCGACGGCGGCGCGCACATTTTTGCGTGCACCATCGAAGAAATTCGCCGCCGCGTTCCC
>WNFS01004225.1_pt1 | contig 17112 bp, 20 predicted proteins | sample 5400141 | NCBI WGS metagenome assembly WNFS01 (sample SAMN13153358, study PRJNA577476) | soil metagenome | isolation source: 60 cm saprolite under Madrone tree | place: USA:California | collected 2016-06-14
GGCATGCAATAAATGTCTATGTTTTTAGCAACTATGAGAAACTCAGGGACCTTTCGTACGTATAGGTAGTATAGAAAGGTCTCTTTTCTATGCCTGTTATGCTGCAATAAGGAGTATACATGCGCCAACGTATCGCTCATCGTCCGCGACCCCAGGCTATACGCCATTTTTCGTACTCTCCACGACATTTCACTAAAAACTTCTTTCGCGACCGCTGGACATACCGTCGTCAGACGATTCCCTATCAGAAACGACCATTGGGGCAGGGCTTGCTCCTTGTGCCCTTTGGCTATCAGCTTGTGCACCGCTTTGTTATCAGCGCCTGATGGACGCTTGTTCAGTCCGTGAGCTCCGGCAACTCGTCTGCCTCGTCAAGAGCGGCGGTAGTCGGCTCGTTGAGCATGCGCTGTACCAGGTTTGGCATATCGGTGGTGAACTTGGAGTTTGCCACCACCTTCTGAGCTCCCGCCTGGAGGGCCTTCGCACGCGCCTCTAAATCCATGTGGGAGCCGAAAGCCAGGACGGGTAAACCATGCGCACGCGCCTGGCGGATGGCGGCTTCCCAGTCAACTCCCCTGGTGGCAGTGTTGACGATGACGAGCGCGGGTGCCTGTTCTGTCGGCGCGTCCAGGTGTTGCTCGAAGGCCGGAAGTGTACGGGCTATCATGACCTCCATGTCGTGATGGCGCAGCGTGTCGCGCATCTTTACTGAAAAGAAGAGGTCTTTTTCCAGGGCCAGAATACGTTTTGTCACGGCACTACCATCCTGGTCAGTCGTCTGAACGCTCATGCACCGGGCGACGGAACAGGTCGCCCAGTTCCTGGTTGATGATGTCCCAGTTTGTGTACAGGTCGGGCGTCAGGATGTGGTGGGTGCCGGTGCAATAAGGCTTGTCGCATTTTTTGACGTGATTGGTCTCGAAGACCAAGTTGCCGTTCTCGACGGTCAACCAGATGTGTTTGCGCGAGTAACCGTCACCCCACTTGAGGATGAGCCCGTCTTTGTATTCGTCAAAACGCCCCTGACCATAGAGGTAGTCGCGGTTGAACATGTGCAAAATCTGGCCGACTTTGCTCTCGGCGATCACGCGCGCCGTCTCGGCAGACATCTGCGTGGTGGCCTCCTGAGCCAGGTCTTCCTGGGGGATGTATAATGCACGCGCCGAGTGTTGCTCTTCGCGAATCATCTGTTGAATCATCGCCCCTTCTTCGTCGCTGAGGCCATGCGCCTGCCCCAAGATAGGCGACTTCCTGGGTCTGCGTCCATCCCGATAGGGATCATAGGTATCGGACACGATCATGCTCCTTGTTTGCTCAGCTTGTTCACGGTAATGCATATCTCTTACTGTACCACGTTAAAGAAAACATTGCCACAAGGGGCATCAAGAACAGATATTCCGATGGTGTGTGTGGATTCTCCTACAAACTTCGGCATCTTTGCACTGTGCATCCATCATCTTTTTTGAAAACCCCCGTAATTCTACGGGGTTGTCCTCAAAACAATCCCCTCCTGGACACACAAAGACAGGTAGTGATAGCCGGTAATTCTACAGGTGTCTTCTGGCCTTGCGTCACGTAAACTGAGAGCAGTGGTAAGAGTTCACCACATCACAGTTTTGAAGAACGTGTGCATCAACACGATGATCACTCTATGCAGAAAGTGAGAAAGGAAAAACACTTATGCGGTTGTCTTTAGGTATGAAAGTAGGATTAGTCAGCCTGTTCTCCTGTTTGGCTCTGTGGTTGGGTCTGCTCTCCCCGACGGGTATGGCATCAGCGCACACCGCCAACACACTTAAGAGCGCCCACATCAGTTCAATTGCTGATAGAGACCCTGAGCGTCGAACGAACGGGGAGCATGAAGGGGTCGATCCCGTCAGCATGGTAACATTCCCTTTTGGCTCCACCAACAGTGGCAACACCATCATCTATGGGCATGACAGAGCCGACCATGGGCGGCGACGGTGAGAGCGACGAGAGGAACTGCTAGCTTGGCCTGAATGCCTGACGAGGCAAGGGATCAGTGAAGGGATATCCTTCACTGATCTTTTTTGTTGACTGTTGAAGGGGTCCTCTCCGCTAAAAGTTCCTCTTCGCATCGTCTTAACAATAACGAAGCGAATGTAGGATGACCGAGTCTGCAAGAAAGCGGAGAGCAAACTATCGCACCGTGAAGAGCAAGCAGTGGGGAGGAGTCGGCGATGCAAGACAAACGAATGATGCTTCCTTCGAGGCCAGCAACTGAACCAGGACGAGGGTCGGACCGGGTGAGTGTTCGGTTGCGTAGCTTACCAGCGCAACTGACCCCCTTGATCGGGCGTGAACACGAGGTCAGGGAGACTATCAGCGAGGCGAGGCTTTGTGCCAGCAAAGTCTCGCGTTCTGCCAGAAAATTGGCGATACCGCCGGCATTGCCCTCTCGCTTTATCTGTTGGGCATCGTCACCTGGCGCCTGGGTCGGCCGACCGTCGCCCAGCAGCAGACCGAGCAAGCCCTGGCCCTGTATCGGCAGTTGGGCGACAAAGATCGTGTTGCCTATTCCCTCTTTCAATTGGCCTATCTTGTCAGCAGCCAGGGTGAGTACGCCAGGGCACGCCTTCTCCTGGAAGAATGCCTGGCACTGCACAGGCAGCTAGGGAACAAGAGGGGCATTGCCCACACACTCTCGCAACTGGCGCAGGTGCTGTTCATTTCTCAAGGCGACCCTGCCAGGATCCACTTGCTGATCGAGGAAGGCCTGGCACTCTCACAGGAGGTAGGCTTCAAGGAGGGGCTGGCCACTTCGCTCTGGCTGCAGGGACAACTGGTGCTCGCGGATGGAGATGTTGAGAGGGCACACGTGCTGGCCGAGCAGAGTGTGCTGCTCTACCGGGAGATAGGCCATCGGCAAGGGCTAGCTCAGGCACTCGCCCTTCTCGCCAGAGTAACCGGCGTGCAAGGGGACGATGCGACCGCACGTGCCCTCTACGAAGAGAGCCTGGCTGCCGCCAGGGAGATAGGCGACAAGATGGCTATCGCCGTCTGCCTGGAGGGATTAAGGGATTGACCGACGCCCAGGTGGCCGCGCGGCTGGTCATCAGTCCACGCACGGTCAATTGGCACCTGACCTCGATTTACAGCAAGCTCGGCGTCTCCTCGAGAACGGCTGCGACTCGCTACGCCATCGAGCAGAAGTTGGTCTGACCGAGCAGGTGTTTTTTCTCTTGAGCCCTCGATATGCCTCTCAACACCCCTTGCACTGAGCGATCCTTCCAGATCGCATCTGCTCAGGCAGACGGAGCACGCGGTCACTGTTCTGGCCTGGTGGTTAACGTGGTGACTAGCTGATCAAACTTCTTTTCTAGTGCGTCGAAGCGACTATCCATATGCTGCTCTAGAGTATCCAAGCGCCGCCCCAAGGTATCTATACGCTGGTCCATGGTATCCAAGCGCTCCTCAACGGTGATCAGGCTGATCTTGATTTCTTTGATATCCAATTGTTGAGAAGATACAATGCCCAGAAGCATGGTAACGTTCCGGTTTAATTCCTGGATCCCTGTACTTGAACTCTTCTGCAACAATGCCACTGTTTTTTCTAAAGTGGTGAGTCTCTCTTCTTGTGTCGGCATAGGAAGCTCGCCTTTCTGGTCGCATTTCTCTGCGCCCATTATACCATATCCCGGCAGTTCCCGCATACTAGCGCATAAGGGGGTATGCGAACATTTGCTCTTGACAAGAGCACTGAATGCCAGCTATACTTTTTTTACATAATATGTCGGAATTGTACTTGTAGCTGTCGTCGTAGCCTGTCAATATAGAGAACATTTGTTCTACAAAAATACTAGAACATAGAGCCGCAGGTTGTCGTTCATGAGCACAGACGAGAGTGCCGTGGTGGGGGTAGAAGTTGCTGTGAGTGGAACTACTGTTGCCCTGGTTGATCGCCACGGGCGGGTGTGCCATCGCCTCTATGCGAAGACTCTCTGGGGGCGGCCTGTTGCTGCCACTTTGGAGCCGTATTTACGTGCTATCGACATGATGCTGGCCCATGCCGAGGCTGAAGGATTTCGTGTGTGTGGTTTGGGTGTCTCCCTTCCTGGCTCGCTGGATGCTTCCTTACGTCGGCCTGCGCTGATCCCTACACTACCGGCGCTGAATGGTGTTCCCCTGTGTGATCTGCTGGAGGCCCGCTATACTCTACCGGCTCAATTGCAAGTCGATGTCGATGCGGCGGTATTGGGTGAATATCGCTTTGGTGCGGGCAAAGGGTTCCGGCGTTTGCTTTTCCTGACGGTCAACGCTGTAGTGGGTGCTGCGTTTGTGGTCGATGGCAAGCTAGAACGAGCGGCGCACCAGTATGTGGGGCACGTTTGCCATATAGCCATTTCGGTGAGCGGCACACGGTGCAGTTGTGGCAAACGTGGCTGTATCAATACGCTGGTCTCGACAGATGCGCTGCAAAAGATGGTGCAGCGTGCGTTGCGGCGTGGCGAGGAGACGAGCCTGGTGCGGCGTTTCAGCAATGGTGAGTATTTCAGCCCACGGTTACTGGCAGAGGAGGCATTGCGGGGTGATGCTGTTGCGTTACAGGTCTATAGTGAAGTGGGGCGTTGGCTGGGTGCTGCGACTGCCAGGTATATTGATATCTTCGAGCCTGATGTGCTTATTCTGGGCGGTGGCATTCTAGATGCGAGCGAGTTGTTGCTGGCGCAGGTTCGCAGTACGCTAATGGCACGTTCTCCCGGGCAGGAGTGCAGTGTGGTTGAGGTTGTGTCTGCTCACCTGGGGGCTGATGCGGCGTTGATTGGTGTGGCGGTTCCCTTCCTTGCAGGTGATGGTGCGACGAATGCCAGGCATATGGTGTCGTTGGCGGATGTTGCGGACGGGGAAGCTGGTGATACGGAGCATCGAGTTGTGCCGGTCCTTGATGATGCTTATCCCTTGCGGGCCGATGTGGTGAGTCAGCAGACACGACGGCGCAAGTCGAAGTCTTACCAACGGCAGGCGGGCTAGGTCTCTCTGCAAGATAGCCTATAGACGTCAAGATAAGGAGCAAGCATGCAAGACCAGGAGTTGGACAGGCAACAGGCATTCGCGGCAGAAGACGAATCGACACCTACATCCACACAGGAACGTCTTCGGCGCTCGCCCTATGCCATTCGCCTACCTCGACCTTGACCTGCTTGACCATAACATCCGCCAGGTGGTGAATCGTGCCGCAGAGAAGCGCGTACGTCTTGCTTCCAAGTCATTGCGCAGTGTTGCCATCATTCGGCGCATCCTCGCAGCCAACTCATGTTTTCAAGGCATCATGTGCTACACCGCCCTGGAAGCCGTCTACCTGGCCTCCCAGGGATTCACCGACCTGCTGGTCGGCTATCCCGTCTGGAACGCACAGGACATCGCCGCCGTCGCCCAGGCAACCGCTACAGGAGCCCAGATCACTCTGATGGTCGATAGCCTGGAACACGTGGAGCAGATCGAAGGGATAGCCCGGCAACACGGGGTACGTCTACCCGTGTGTCTCGAAATCGATATGTCGATGGACCTGCCCGGCCTGCATTTTGGCGTGTGGCGTTCTCCGTTGCGCACTCCTGAGCAAGCACGTCCGGTGATCGAGCGGATCATGGCCTCACCACATGTCTGGCTTGATGGTTTGATGGGTTACGAAGCACAAATCGCCGGAGTCGGTGACAACTTCCCTGGTCGCGCAGCCAAGAATGCCGTGACGCTGGGGCTGAAGCGCCGTTCCATACGCGAAGTCGCCCAACGCCGGGCCGCCTTCGTCGAACTGGTCAAGACATACGGACTAGCGCTACGCTTCGTGACACTCCGCCTGGGCGTTACGCCTCAGCGGCTTCTGAACGTTGCCGCTCAGAAGACTTTCTCGGCTCTCACCGAGCTACGCGAGAAGGAGGCGCGTCCTTCTTCCCGTGGGCCGTGCCATCACAGCCAACTACTGGGGAGTTCGCATCCCATTTCCCCAGATACTTTTGTACGCTTGTGGTTTGCCTACGCCATGCAGTGCGTTCTTTGCGCACGTAGCGGCGGTCTCTGGCACACGGTAGTGTTTTTACCCGCAGAACCGATTTACTGCGGAACCCGCAAGCACTATTCTGTTTTCAAGGTACTACCGAGAGTATAGCACAAACAGTTTGACTTTGCAACTGAAGGCCGGGTATAATAGTATAATGGTGGCATGGAAAAGAAAGAAAAAACCTTAACTATCCACCTTCCAGCGGATTTACTTGAGGACATGAGAGAACTCGCTGGTGCTCACACTCGTTCGCTGAATGGCGAGGTTCTTGTAGCACTGCGAGACTACATAGCTAAGCACACATCTGAAAAGCAAGGGAGAGCAAGGGCTAAAGCCAGGCACGCCTAACCACTGCCGTTAAAACGGCGGGCTACATCGCTTCCGGCGCGGTTGGCTCCGAAAAGCAACCAGTGCCGTATCTGCCGTACGGTGCCCGGCTCGACTCACTCGAAGGAGCTGGTGAAGTTCAAACTCCCATTCGATACGAGGGAACCGTCGCGCTCCAAATTGGTGACCCGGTGTTTATGCGTCACAGCAAAGCAGGCGAACTGTGCGAACGGTTCAAGCACTTGCTCCTCGTCGCAGACGGTGCCATCGTAGACGAAGTCACAACCTACCGTGGCGACGGCCAGTGCTTTATTTAAAAGGGGTCTACATCCTTGCTTGCTGTCACTGCAAGTAATGCTCGACGATCTGCGGATCGCGCTCTTTGGCTTCGTCGGGATTGAGACCAGCGGACCGGCGGGCACGGCGTTGGCGTAACAGGTCCCAGCATTGATCCAGGCTGATCTCAAGGGCCTGCATACGAGCACGCTGTTCCTCGGTCAGGCCACCTTCCTGCCCAGCCAGGTTGGTAAGCCGGTGTTCCTCGTTCACCAGTTCTGTAATGTGTTTCAAGATTTCAGCGTCGTTCATGAGTTTCTCCTTTTCATGTCTACCACGAGATGGCACCCTTGATGATACCAAAAATATACAACATCAGGCTATTTGAATGAAGATTGAATCCACCGCGCCTGCTGCCAATCAAGATGGACATGGCTATTCACAAGCCGTACTACTGGCAGCCTTTCCTGCCAATCGACAACGCTGATAGTGGCAGGATCAAGGAAGATGCGGAAGGCGGAAGAGATGGAAGCGCCAAGTGCAGCACACAAAATTGCTTTGATCGGCCCCACATGAGAAACAAGCACAATGGTCTGATCTGGATGAAGCCGTACCAGATTTTCAACAGCGCCAGCTACACGCTGATACATGGCTTCCAAACTCTCGCCACCCGGGGGAGCAATCGTCGTGTCGCGTTCCCAGACGAGCAAATGCTGACTGTCTTGCACACTACGCACCAGCACCTCGGCTCGACTCAACCCTTCCCAGGCGCCAAAGTCGCACTCGCACAGGTCATCCATGACCTGCACAGTCAAGCCATGGCAGGCCGCGATAGGCAACGCCGTATGGTAGGCTCGCAGACGAGGACTGCTGTAAATGGCTGCAAGCGGTAGCATGGACAGTGCTTCAGCAAGTTTCTCAGCCTGCGCCTGCCCCTGCTCGGTGAGTGCATCGTCACGAGCGCCGACGTAACGAAATTCGCGGTTCGCCCTCGTCTCACCATGGCGGACGAGAATAAAGCGGGTAGTGGACATGAGATGTTCCCCTCCTTCTGCACATAGAGTAGCACAAGTTCACCAGCAACTGCATGACACACGTTTCTGGGGGTGTGTTATAATGCATTGCTATTCATCCCCCACATGTGCTAGATTTAAGCAGAGATGTCTTTGCAGAAGATTGAGAGCGGAAATACCACCATGCATTCCACCCGGCAAAACCGCCACGTCCTCTCCTTCATTGGCTGCTGGCTGATAGTGCTACTCGCAGCCTGTAGTGCCAACACAACGCCAACACCAACGCTGAGAAGCACACCTGGTATTACCCCACCGACCAATAGAGGCTTCACACCTATCAGCAGTGCTACTACGACCATCGCAATGCCTCCCACGCAGACCAGTTGCCCACGCATGGGCACAGCACACCCTATGATAGCAGCTCCCCTGGCTCTAGGAAGCCACCAGAATATCATCTACACGCTCAACGAGGGCACATACGATGCCCCGTCTCAAGGGAAACTGATGCGCTATGACACGCAAACTGGCCATACAACACAGCTTCTCAACGTCGCCAACGCACATATCTACCAGGCACAGGTTTCCTCTGATGGACAGTGGCTACTGTTTGTTACAACGACTGGAAATACAGGGAGGCAGACGAAGCTACAGGTACTACGCATGGATGGTCAAGGATTACAGACCCTGTATTGCGCTCCAGGTTATGGAATACAGCAGATTCTGTGGTCTCCTGATCAGCATTTCGTGGCATTCTACAACATCTTGAACGAACAGGGCTTTATCTACTTATTGGACCTCAACAGTGGAACGATACAAATCATCCTGTCCACTCCACCACAGGCTGGACTCATCCTGCGTACATGGCTTGATGCGACACACATTTACCTGAGCGACACTGCTCAGGACACCCTCTATGCCCACATCTACCTACTGGATATTCACAAGGGAACACACCAGCACCTGAGCGATTTGCTGACAGTGCTCCTGCGCCAGTATGGCGATTTTGATAGCAGTTACGATGGCTCACACCTCTTTGTTAGCTATGGTGGCTGCCCCCAGGGCTTCTGTACCGGCCCTAGTAGTATCGCTATGCAGGCTATCACCGGCGGTCCACAGCATACCATCTATAGCAGTCAGGTCTATGACGTCATAGCGGTGCGCATCATTAACCAGGCAAGCATCTTATTTATCATCGGCAACACATTCAACAGTAATGGCAGTGCCGATGCCAGCCACAATGGGCTATGGAAAATCAACATCGATGGCTCTGGTCTGACACGTCTCATTCCTACTACTAGACAGCAGTATAGCTTGCTGAACTATCGCACGCAGGAATCGTGGTCGAACGTCTCGCGTGATGCAAGCATGTATGTCTTGCAGGTCAATGGCTTCCGGGGACTGGAGGAAACGGACTCACTGCTGGTAGGCTCGCTCCATGGGAACGGAGGTGCGGCAAAGATGTTCGCTTCGACCTTGGGGTCACAATTGGCAATGGCGGGCTGGACCACGATGTGAAACAACTTCCTCACTCTTCGAGGCCTGAAGAGTTATGCGATTGTCCTCTCACCCTGCCATGTATTTTCGGCATGTTGTCACCATGGCAACTAGATTTCCTATTGACACGACACCGAGGATGTGTTGTAATAGGCTTACGAGAATATCTATACCAGCGACAAAGGAGAGAATATCATGGCTCTAAGAAAAGAAGACCTGGACAATAACAACGATCGTCAGAGGGTCCCTCCTACAAAGCGGTCACGCATCACCATCGACATTACACCTGAACTGCGTCGCCGCATTAAACTGGCCGCGCTCCAACAAGATCTCTCGGTAAGCGAGTATGCCGGGCGTATCCTTGAAGAAGTTGTGCCTGAGGAAAAAAACATGACACAGCAAGAGTGGCGTCCTGTAACCCGCGATTTTTTGGAAAAAGTGTATCAAGTACGTGAGCGGATTATGCGAGAAAGTAAAGGACAACTTTTTGAAGACTCCGCAGAACTCATTCGACAGCAACGTGAAGAGCGTACACGGCAGCTTATGGGGGATTTATGAGAAATGTTGTAGTTGTTGACACAAGTGTAGTTCTTAAATGGGTACTCAATGAGTCAGACTCAAGCAAGGCCCTGGCTCTGCTAAGCGGGTGGATCAATAAGGAAGTAACGATACTTGCACCAGCATTATTAGCTTATGAGGCTGCTAATACTCTCTATCAGCATGTACGTAGTGGCAAAATTACAGTCGATGCCGCTAAACAAAGTTTGACGGATGTTATACTTAAAGGACTCACATTCGATTTTTCATCAGATCTAGTTCTCAGCATGCGGGCAATAGAACTAGCAGGCCAATGCAACCTACCAGCAACGTATGACTCTCATTACCTTGCACTGGCAGAACGCGAAGACTGCGAACTCTGGACTGCCGATACGCGCATGTGGCGAGCTGTACGCGGGAAACTTCCTTGGGTTCGGTGGTTGGATGAGTATATCCCTGCTGATTCAGATACACCTCTAAATTAGTCTATGTAGTAGAGAAACAAGAAGAGAGGTGACGCTATGACCTTCGACTTGCAACGTGCCCGACAAGACACCCCAGGCTGCGAAAATGTCCTGCATTTTAACAACGCAGGTGCTTCACTGATGCCGCAGCCAGTGCTCGACGCCACCATTGCTCACCTACAGCTTGAGGCACAGATTGGTGGTTATGAAGCGGCGGAACATGCACACAGTGCCATCGAGCACGTCTATGACGCCGCTGCCACACTCATCGGCTGCTCGTGGGACGAAATAGCGATCATCGAGAATGCCACCCGTGCCTGGGACATGGCCTTTTATTCCATTCCTTTTGGGCCTGGCGACCGCATCCTCACAGCCGTGGCGGAATACGCCAGCAACTACATCGCCTTCCTGCAAATCGCCAGGAGGACCGGCGCAACCATTGAGGTGATCCCCAACGATGCACACGGCCAGCTATCGCTTGAGGCACTGCGCAACGCCATCGACGAGCGTGTGAAGCTCATTGCCATCACCCACGTCCCAACCAATGGCGGCCTTGTCAATCCTATTGCCGAAGTCGGCAAAGTCGCACGTAAGGCTGGTATTCTGTACCTTGTAGATGCTTGCCAGTCGATTGGGCACATACCCATTGATGTCAACGTCATCGGCTGTGATATGCTCTCAGCGACCGGGCGCAAATACCTACGCGGCCCTCGTGGCACCGGTTTCCTCTACGTCCGCCGCAATATCCTGGAACGCCTGGAGCCTCCTTTCCTGGACCTGCATGCAGCAGAGTGGGTAGCACGAGACCGCTACGAGGTTCTGCCAAATGCACGCCGCTTCGAGAACTGGGAGACGAACTACGCTGGCAAGATTGGCCTGGGTGTCGCCATCGATTATGCCTTGCAATGGGGCATGGATATCCTCTGGCGACGCATAAAAACCCTCGCCTACCATCTGCGGACTCGACTCAGCACACTTCCTGGCGTCATCGTGCGTGATCGCGGAGTCACCCAATGCGGGATTGTCACGTTCAGCGTTGATGGCCAGGAATCCGAGGAGATCAAGCGGAAACTGGCAGCGCATCACATCAACGTCTCTGTATCCATACAAAGCTCGACTCGCATTGATATGGAGGAGCGTGGTTTGAACAGCCTCGTGCGCGCCTCGGTGCACTACTACAACAGCGAAGAGGAAATCGAGCGATTTTGTCGTACGTTGGCGTCAATCATCTAGACCTTGTTTTCGCTACTGCAAAGTCGCCTTTGTTTTGATGGCCATCATGGACATGGCCGAGATCGACCCCCTGATGCGCGGCATTCGCTAGATCGTCAAACCTGGTGGCCGCTTTGTCTTCTCCCTCTGCCACCCCTGTTTCAACCACACCGGTATGGCGCTGTGTGCCGAGGAAGCCACGATCAACGGAGAACTCATCACGACCTACTCCATCAAGGTCACCAAATACCTGCACGCCAGCCCTCAGAAAGGCGTCGCCATGCTCGGCCAGCCCGCCCCCCACTACTACTTTGACCGTCCCCTGCACATCCTCTTCAACGCCTGCTTCCGCGCCGGTCTCGTGATGGATGGCCCGGAAGAACCCCCCTTCGATCCTCCTCACAAGGGCTCACAGGCCAGACGCGTGCTTAGCTGGGCCAACTATCACGAGATCCCGCCTGTGCTGGTGGCTCGCCTGCGCATTCCGAACTGAAGGTGTGAGGGACTCGATAGAGAAATCCTTTATTATAACTCCGTCATGCGAGAGCAGTGGGAGTGATGGGCGAGGCTCGTACGAGGGGACCTCATTGGTCATGGAGATGTTTTCACTGGCGAGCCCCTGGGCGAAACTGGTCGTGGCCGGGATCATGGTCTCGGCCTTTCCCCGTCTACGGACAACGCGCTGAAATGCTCTTCCTCATTCACCTCACTCCCATTGCCCGGCATCCAATGCCGGACGCCAGGCAACTTCCTTCCCCACTATCCCAAGTACTTCTCGAACCACCCCAAAATCAACCTCAATCGCTCCACCCGCAGCTTCGGATGGCCGCCACGTGACAAACCATGGCTCTGGCCCTCGAAGCGCACGAACTGCACCTCGCGACCCAACCATTTCAGGGCGGTGAAGAGTTGCTCTGCTTGTTCGATATTGCAGCGCAAGTCTTGCTCACTGTGCAGGATCAACAAGGGCGTGTGGATGTCCTTCACGTAAGTAATGGGCGAGTGTTGCATGTAACGCTGCAGATCGTCCCAGGGCGTCGTCTCCAGTTCGTCGTCGGCGAAGATCCAGCCCAGGTCGCTACTGCCGAATTCCGAGGCCAGATTGACCACGCTGCGCTGCGTCACTGCTGCCTTGAAGCGGTCGGTGTGGCCGATAAGCCAGTTGGTCATGAAGCCACCGTAACTGCCGCCCGTGACGCCCATGCGCTGCTCGTCGATGTAGCCCTTTTGCAGCAGAGCATCTACGCCAGCCATGATGTCCAGCGAGTCTTTCGTTCCCCAGTCGCCACGCACTGTCAGCGCAAAGTCGTATCCATAGCCACAACTACCGCGTGGGTTAGTGTAGAGCACCACGTAGCCAGCCGCGACCAGGACCTGCATCTCGTGGAAGAAACCGTAACCGTACTGCGTATTGGGGCCGCCGTGGATCTCGAGGATCAGCGGATACTTCTTGTTCAGGTCGAAGTTCCGCGGTTTGAGAATCCAGCCATCCATCGGCCAGCCGTCTGCGCCCGTATAGGGCATATACTCAGGCGCGGCGAGCGCCAGTTCGCTGAACAGGGCATCGTTGAACCCCGTCACACGATGCAACTCACCCGGCGATGCTGTCGAGCACACGAAGACCTCCGGTGCCTTGGTCGCACTCGCAATCAGCATGGACAACTTGTCAGTAGACTCGTCCGCTCTGAAATCGCGCACGTGCACATCACCTGGCGTGAGCGTCGGGGGCTGCCCCTCTGCGCCCGTGGCAGGTATGGCGTAGATACGGGAAGCGCCGCGCTGCGAGGCCAGCACATAGAGCGTTTTGCCATCGGATGACCAGGCAGGCGCTGGCATGAGATGCTCGTCACCCATGTCGCTGTTCGTCCAGTCCATGCATGTGCCTTCAAACTTGCCCATCAGGCAGGTAGCCACGCCTTGTACGGCATGCGTATCGATGATGTAAAGATCGACGTGGTTGGCCGAACGCAACTTGAGTGACGCCAGGAACGCTATCATCTTGCCATCCGGCGACCAGGACGGAGAACTGCAAGAGATCATGCCATTGGTCAGGCATTGCAATGTGCCAGCCTTGCCATCCTCTATGGTCAGTGTGTAGAGATCAGGGCAGGGCAGACGCCAGCGGTCCTCGGCGCGGCTGGAGGTAAAGGCGATGCGTGTTCCATCAGGGAACCAGGCCGTATCATTGTCATCCCAGTCGCCATCGGTGAGTTGCTGCGGCTCGCCACCTGCGATATCCACCAGGAACAGGTGCTGCCGCCGCTCATAGATGAAGCCAACGCCGTCGAGACAGTACCAGAGCCTGTCTATGACACGGGCTTTGGGCAGCACTTTGCCGTCTTCGGTCTCCTCATCTGCGGGGCCTACTGGTGCGCTAAAGAGCAACCGCTTGCCATCCGGCGACCAGACAGGACTGGAGGCACCATGCTGCATGAAGGTGAGTTGGCGTGCCTCGCCTCCATCGGTCGGGATCAGCCATATCTGGGGTTTGCCCTTGCCTTGCTGTTTTTGCTCCTTCTCGCTCTTGCCAGTTGCCTCCCCCTCACGCTCGGAGACAAAGGCCAGCCAGCGTCCATCGGGCGACCAGGTAGGGCTACTGGTATTGGCAGGGCCGGCGGTGAAGCGTTTCGCCTCACCTCCCTCGCTGGGGACTACCCAGATCGAGGAACGATACTCGTACTTGCGGTCGTCGATGGTCGTGACGACGAAGGCTACACGCTCTCCATCGGGCGAGATACGAGGTCTGCTAAGGAACTTAAATTGGTACAGGTCCTCGATTGTGATTGATCGAGACATGATAAACTTACTCCTTCACAGGACGTGACGTGCTCGATAAATCGCCCACACGATAAATCGGTGGGCTACACTACGAGATAAATTGGCACTCTACACACACCGCCTGGACAGCATTTCCTAGCGTCGTCGGCGGCCGCGCCTTTCGTCACGAGCAAGGGCGATGTCCAGGGTCTCATGCAAGTGCTCGAAATCATCTACATCCAGTTGCAGCTCGATGGTGGGCAGATCGTCAGCTCTGGAACGCCCCTCCTCGAAGAGTTGCAGGACCAGCGCCAGCTCGACCTCCAACTCCAGTTCTGCCACACCCTCCTGCACGGTATCTTCCTCGTCTTCTTCCTCTTCTTCATCCTCGTCAGACTCAGCCTGTGTAAAGACAATGCTTGTGCGAGCACAGCGGAAGCGACTGGTCAGCTTTAGTGCATCGGTTGAGAGTTCCTCTGCCAGTTCGCGCACGACCTCCATCATTTGTACGAACGCATCCTGCAATTGCTCCAGGGCATCCTCTTCTTCTCCGGGGGATATTTCGCTCTCAGCCGCTAACTCGCTGCCTGCGGAGGTCGGGCTTCCTGTACTCGCAGCATCCGCGGGCAGACGCTGACGTGCCAATTCGTTGAGTCGTTCGAGCGTCTGGGCGAAAGCCGGGGAAAAAGTACTGGCATCGCGTTCCGTTGACCTGGCGCTTTCCTTCCCGCTGGGCTCCTTCCCATTGTTTTCCCCTTCCTCGCCGTCGCCTTCTTCTTCATCCATATCTAATCCGGCAGCTTCCTCCACTGCCAGTATTTGCTGATGGAGTTGTTCAGCCACATCTCGACTCATGTAAGCCAGGACCCGCGCCTGCCGCGATGCAGCGAGTAATAAAAACGGCGGCCAATCCCGGTAACGCTCCCGCGCCCGCAGGTAGTGCATCTCCACTATGCCTAATGTGTCTAACCGCAATGAAAGTTCCATACGTCTCTCCTCTTGAGCAGGCGGAAGTAGCTCGACAGATCGATGTAGGAGATTGCCTGCTGCGGAGTGTCCCGCTCTGCTATGTATTCGCCCGTATCATACCACTCTCCCTGGGCACCCGCAAGGGGTACCCAGCATATGCTATTCCCAGCTAGTCCAGGCCACCTGTAGGCGGCGGCGTGTCAGACTCAGGCCGGTGGCAAGTGCTAGCAGGACGAGCCCTAGCGCTGTCAAGGCCAGCGAAGGCGGCACACCAAGCGCGGGCAAGAAGAGTGCATGCAGAGCAGCGACCACGACCATCCCTGCACCACTGAGGATAAACGTGCGCAGACGAGTCCCAAGACCCAGCAGTAGCAGGGCGAGCGCCTTCCCCGCCAGGATCAACGTGGGCAGCAGATTACTGTCACCGAAACTCAACCACAGCGTTGGCAGCAACAGGCATGCAGCGTCCACTATGGTGCACATCTGCCCGAGACGCTGGTGATATGGTATCGTCTCGTCCCGCATGAGTAGTGGTGCTATCACCGCGAGGTAGCTCGTCGGTCCCAACCACAACCACTCGACATACGTCTGCCCACATGCCGACAACGCCCAGGAGATCACCAGGCTCAGCAGCAGGCCTGCAACGTAGTAACAACAGCGCCGTAGCGGTTGCACATCCTGTAAACGTCCACACCAGAAGAGGAGTAACGCCAGCACAGCGAGTGCCCCGGCGCCGATATGGGCCAACGCCAGTCCCCACGGCCCCACGTGCACCAACGGCGCCAGGTCGGTAGAGAGGCCACCCTGCACGATGATAGCCAGCACTACGAGCGCCTGACCACACAATGCTAAACCCTGGTGCAACAGCGTCGCAGGCAACCAGTTCATAGCAGGTGGGATGATCTTCCAGATGAACTGGGAGGCAATGATCAGTACACAAAGCAGACTGTAGGCGACCATCAGTTGCCAGAACTCCCAGTGCGTGAGTCCAATGGCCCAGATGGCCAGACCAACCGGAAACACCAGCGCCTCCGGTATACGTCCAAAGAGCAACACGCCGTAGGCTATCACGGCATAAAGCAGCAGAGCAGCAGCGACGGCTCCGGCGAAGGGCTCATTGAAGCCAGGGAGCGTGCCGTAGAGGCCCGTCAATAGGGCAGCCGCGCTGGCTGTGGCATAACATGGCAAGGCATATCGGAGGCCCAGCCTGAACGCAGGAATGAAGCGTCTGAGACTGCTCACCGCCACGCCTACAGCAGCGCTGGCCAGTACTATTGTGGGAAGGCGATAGAAGTCTTGCAGCAGCATCGAGCCAATGAGCGACCAGATGGCGAACATCGGCATCATCCACAGCCAGGGTGTCCAGTCTTCTATAGCGCCCATGATGTAGAACAGCAACGCGAAGGCAAGCAGGATCAAGGTTGTAATGGGCAACAGGTGATCCTGGGTATGCCCGGCTATGCCTGTCATCACAGCAGCAAGCACCGTCACAACGTAGAGTGGCGACGTCCAGACTCTCCCTGCGAAACGACCGACGCCAAGGGCCAACGCAGCCGACACAAATGTCACCCCAACCAATACCCAGAAAGGAGTGAAAGGCACAAGCAAGGCACCCACAGCAAAGCTTATCACCGGTACCAGCCGCCATTTCACTCGTGTCAGCGCGGCAGCGATGTACCAGACCAGGGCGAAGCTAGCTATCTCCAAGGCTGCTGGGAACGGCACTCCTAACCAGAAATTTTCTATACCTGTAGGCGAGTACAGATCAACAAGAGAGATTAGGATGCCACTGAGCAATGCAATCGTCAGCGGCGGCCACTCCCAGCCAATTGTCCACAATCGTTCTGTTGAACCCGCGGAACCAGGTGTCGCCACGAGCACAGGCATGAGGCGACGGACAGCCACTGCGATGAATGGCAACAGGACGGCCATCAGGAGGATCACCTGGGGACGTAGTACGCCAAACACCAGAACTACCAGGGCAAAGACAAACGGTACGAAAAGCCAGTTTCGACGACGCTGGTAGAGCAGCACGCCGTAAAAGAGG
>WNFS01001585.1_pt1 | contig 17108 bp, 18 predicted proteins | sample 5400141 | NCBI WGS metagenome assembly WNFS01 (sample SAMN13153358, study PRJNA577476) | soil metagenome | isolation source: 60 cm saprolite under Madrone tree | place: USA:California | collected 2016-06-14
CACGCGCGCGGTGGACGGGTCGATGGGCACGCGGGCGTAGCCGATGCTCATGCCGAAGTGCTCGCCGCTGATCGAGCGCCCGGCGCGGGCCGCCGCTTCGTCGATCACCACCCGGCCCGCCGCCGCTTCCTCGGGCGTGCACAGTGACGGCAGCCACCCATCAGACAATCGTCCACAGCGTTCGAGCGCGGCGGGTAGGGTACCGCCCAGCCAGACCTCGAGTGGTTGTTGCACGGGCAGGGGAGAGAGCTTGACCTCGCGGAGATTGCCGGCAGGGCCCTCGTAGCTCACCGTCTCGCCAGCCCACAAGCGCCGCAAGAGCGGCAGCGCTTCGTCGATGAAGGCCCCGCGCTGCTTTGGCTCGACGCCGATCGCTTCGCGCTCCGGCGGATAGGTGAGTCCGGGAACGAGCGTGACGAGGAGTCGGCCGCGGCACAGCACGTCCAGACTCGCAAGCTGTTTGGCGAGTCGCAATACGTTGCGCCCCGGCAACAGCATGGTGGTGCCGAGCTTCACGCGCGGATTGCTTGCCGCCGCCCACGCGAGGCCCACCACGGGATCGATCACGGGGCCGGTCAGCACCTCGGAGAGCCAGAGCGAGTCGAACCCCAGGTCGTCCAACCCCGTCACGAGCTCGGCCAGCGCGTCCGGTGTGGACGAAGCACCGGCCGCCCCCACTCCGATGCGGATCTTCATAGACCGATTCTAGCCCGTTTGCCGCGCGGGCGCGCGGCGGTTGTCGGCGTCCTACCGCGTCACGCCCTGTCGGGCCCGGAGGAGCCAGATCAGGCCGATCTCCTGCTCCGTCCACCCATGCGTCCTGAGATGAGCAACCCACGCCTTGACGGTTAGTGCGGGGATGATCTGATCCTCCGCGTCGACTTCGACCCGTCCAGCGCAGCGGACGTCCTTCGGCTGGGCCTGGGGCAGGGGCGAGGGCATGATGGCCATGGGCGGTATCCCTTTCTTCGACGGTGACGGTGTGAAGAGGCGTGCGCGCACTCCAGAGGACAGCGGAGACGCGAAGTCCGCCGGTCTCTTCCACGAAGAGGCCTCTAGTATACGCGCCGGCGGCTTACAGCGGCGGGCTATGATTGGGCGCGACCGGGGGATCGACGATGACGGATACGCGACGCGGACTGCAGGATTCAGCCGAAAAGCCCACGGCTCCCGAGCCATCGGCCGGGACGCGTGGCCCGTTGAGCGGCGTGACCGTGCTCGACCTGAGTGGCTACATCGCCGGACCCTATGGCTGCACCTTGCTGGGGGACCTCGGCGCCGCCGTCATCAAGATCGAGCCACCCGAGGGCGACAATCTGCGCAACTATCCGTCGACACTTGCCCGGGAGAGCCGCGCCTTCGTCGGCGTCAATCGCCGAAAGCGCGGAATCGTCCTCGACCTGAAGCACCCCGACGGACTCGTGGTGTTGCGGCGGATGGTCGAAGGCGCGGACGTGCTCGTGCACAACTTCCGGCCCGCCGTGCCCACGCGACTGGGCATCGACTACGAGCGCATGAAGGCGATCAATCCGCGCCTGATCTACTGCGCGCTCACGGGCTACGGCGAGAAGGGCCCGCTCAGGGACCGGGCCGGGTACGACCAGGTCTTGCAGACCATGACGGGCATCTGCGTCGAGCAGGGAAAGCCGGGAGATCCCGCGATCGTCTATGGATCCGCCGTCGATTTCTACGCGGCCTCCATGCTGGCCTTCGCGGTGTCCTCCGCCTTGTTCGAGCGCGGCCGCACCGGCGAAGGCCGTCAGGTGAGGGTCTCACTGCTCCGCAGCGCGCTCGCCATGCAATCCGCGCGCCTCGTCTGGGCGGAGGGCGAAGGCCGCGACGTTGCCCGTGACCTGCGCTCGGGCGGGATCACGGGCCTGCATCCGACGAAGCGCGGCAGCCTCTACATCTCCGCCAATACCCCGCATTTCTGGAAGGCCCTGTGCGAGCTGACCGGGCTGCCCGAGCTGGCCGCCGATCCGCGCTTCGACACGGTGAAGAAGCGCGCCGCGCACGAGGGCGAGATCGTGCCGAAGATCCGTGTCGCCCTCGCCACTCGCACCGCCGTCGAATGGGAGACGCTGCTCGGCGAGCGCGTCCCCTGCGCCGCCGCGCGTGCCGTCGAGGACATGTTCGATCATCCGCAGGTGGAAGCGGAAGGCATCCTCGCCACGTTCGAGCACCCGCGCATCGGAAAATACCGCGCCCTCGCGCACCCGATCGACGCCGGCGGCGGTCCCCCTCCGGTGGCCGCCCCGGCGCTCGGACAGCATTCACGGGAGATTCTGACCGGCCTCGGCTATGCCGACCACGAGATCGAACGACTGTGCCGCGCGGGAGCCGTGGGTGAGCCTTTGGAAGAGCCCAGGGCCTGAGCGCATGGCCTTCCTGATGCGGAGCAAGCTCTTCGTGCCCGCCTCGCGGCCCGAACTGTTCGCGAAGGCGCTGGGCGGCGAGGCCGACGCCATCTCCTTCGACCTCGAGGACGCGGTCCAGGAAAGCCGGAAGGGTGAGGCGCGCCACACGCTGCAGGCGTTCCTGCGGGAGAGGCACGGTCAGCTCCGCGACAAGGTCATCATCGTGCGGGTGAACGGGTTGAGCACACCTCACTTCGAGGCCGACGTGGCCGCGGTGACGTGGCCCGGCGTGGACATGATCAACCTGCCCAAGCCCGAGTCCGCGGACGCCGTCCGCGCCGTCGCGGCCGCCCTCGCCAAATGCGAGGCGGAGCGCGGGATCGCGCGCCCGATCGGGATCCTCGCGAACATCGAGACGCCGCGAGGTCTCCGGCTCGCCGCGGAGATCGCCGCGGCCCATTCACGGGTGGTGGGGCTGCAGCTCGGTCTGGGCGATCTCTTCGAGCCGTCCGGCATCGATCGGAAAGATACCGATGCGGTCCATGGTGTCCAGTTCGCCGTGCGGATCGCCGCGGCCGAGGCCGGACTCTGGGCATGCGACACGGTCTATGCAGCCGTCAACGATCCCGACGGGTTTACTCGCGAAGCGGAAGCGGCGCGCCGGCTGGGCTATATCGGGAAGTCCTGCATCCACCCCAGCCAGGTTCCGCTCGCGAATGCCGTGTTCCGGCCGAGCGACGCGGAGATCGCGGCTGCCACGCGCGTGGTCGATGCCGCACGAGGCGCCGAGGCCCGTGGCGTGGGGGCGTTCCTGGTGGACGGCCGGATGATCGATCTTCCCTTCATCGAGCGCGCTGAGGCCATCCTGGCCGCCGCCCGTCGATTGGACCTGCTTCTCCCTTCCTGATCGCCTTCAGGGTGACTTGCGGGCACGCACGAGCAGGAAGGTCGGTCGGCGATGCTCATCCACGAAGTCGGGGCGCCGCCGGAGCGTCTCTTCGTCCGGAATGGGCTCGAGCACGCGTTCCACGGCGAGGCCGGCCTCGACCAGCCCGTTGATCAGGGTGGCCATCGTGCGGTGGTATTTCCGCACGCCGTCGACAAACCAGTGCTGGGCGCGCCATCCCTCATCGGCATAGCGGTCGAGCGCCCAGTGCATGCGTCTTCCCTCGCCATCGAGGGCCCACCCGGTCGCGGGATCGATCGCGGTGTAGATCGGGTGCTCGGTCGAGTAGACGAGAACGCCGGCCGGGGCCAGCCACCCCGCGATACGACGAACGAGCCCTGGATAGTCCTCCACGTAGTGGAAGGCCAGCGAGCTGACCACGAGGTCGAACCGATCGGCCGGGAAGGCCACGCTTTCCATGGCGTGGCGTAGAAAGGTCACGCGCGGATGGGCATGCTCGGCGGTGGCGAGGGCCAGCATCCGCTCCGAGATGTCTACCCCGATCACCTCGGCCGCGCCCGCGTCGGCCAGGTGCGCGGCGAGCTGGCCCACGCCGCAGCCGAGATCGAGCACGCGCTTTCCCTCGAGGCCGGGGAGCAGTCGCATGAAGTCGTTGTGCTCGACGGCCCGGGTCCACCCCGATCCGAACCGCTCCAGACGCGAGTAGCCGGCGAGGAACTCTGGGTCGTCGTAAATGTTTTGCGGCGCGCTCATCGTCGTCTGCCGAAGAGGCGGGCGAGGCAGTCGCGCCACGACCGCCGCGGCGGCGCGAAGCTGATGCGCGCCGCGCCCGCGTGTACTTCGAGGGCCAGCGGAGGCTCCGCCGGCCAGCGGATGGTCACGGTGGCCCGATTTCCACCTGCGCCCGTACGATACGTCGCGGCGACCTGCGCACCGGCCGAGGGCCGCTGGCCGTGCTGCCCGTCGCCGAAGCGCAGGCGGGCCGATCCGTCGTCGCTCCGGTTGACGACGTAGACGTGATCGGCCGGCCCGGCGCTCTCGAGAGCTGCCACCTCGCGCCACGGCAAGGCGTCGACGGTCACCGCGAGGCGCGATCGGGTCGGCAGGTAGGCTTCGTCGGCAAGCCGGGACTGGTAGTCGGTCAGGCTGTCGCCGACGAAGGCGAGGAGCTCGACGAGCGCGATGCCTGGATCCCGCTGGTTGCCGTCGTACCATGGGAGCTCCCGCCGCACGACGGCCTCGAGCTCTCGGACGAGCCGTCTCAGGCGATCATCATCCAGCACGGATCTGGGTCTCGCTCATCCTTGAACTACAGCGAGCGCACGGCGCGGAGCACGTCACCCGGATCAGGTCGCACCTGGAAGTTCCGGCTGACCGAGAACCAGCGCACGACTCCGTCGCGATCCAGCACGACCGTGGCGGGCCGCGGAATGTCCTGCCCCTCCGGCCCTCCCCGCTCGTGCACGAGGCCGAAGCGGCGCGCGACGGCGAGATCGCGATCGGCGAGGAACCGATAGCCGAGGCGAAGTCCCTCGGCAACCTTCTGGCTCTGCTCGTTGGGATCAGGCGAGACGGCTACGATCTCCACTCCGCTCTTTTCCGCTTCCGACAGCTGGGCTCCAAGACCTTGGAGCTCGGCCATGCAGAACGGTCACCAGTAGCCGCGGTAGAAGACGAGGACAACCGGTTTCTTGCCGCGATAGTCCGCGAGCGACACCGGGCGGCCTGTCGCATCGGGCAGGGTGAAGTCGGGTGCCCGCTCGCCCACGTGAAGAGCCGTCGGAGTGCCCGGCACCCGCGCCGCGACGAAGTTGAACCAGGCGCCGGCCATGAGCAGGAGGCCGGAGAAGCCGAGGGCGAGCCAGGCGGGCCACCGGCGACCGCGTGCGCGAGCCACGGCCAGCGCGGCCAGCGCGGTGGCCACCGCGAATGCGAGCACGTAGCCCTCGGGATGGTTCCTGATAGTGGCGACCCGGAAGAGAAGCACATAGGTCGCGACGGCGCCAAGGGCGACGAGGACGCTGAGCGTGGCGAGCCGGGCGGAGACGCTCACGCGATGATTCTGCCACGGGCGAGGTCCGCGGGCCACTCGTCGCCCATGTCGTCCTCCTACGGTCCACGAGAAATATGAGCGCGCACGAGGAAGGGTGGTATCAAGGAGGGAGATGGCCACCGCCCTCGCCTCCAGGCCGACCGCTGAACCGAAGGCCACCGTGTCCGCCGCCGAGATGGGCGCTCGCCAGCGGGAAATCTCGGTTTCCGAATTCTTCACCAAGAATCGTCACCTGCTCGGCTTCGACAATCCGAGAAAGGCGCTCCTCACCTGCGTGAAGGAAGCGGTGGACAACGCCCTCGACGCGGCCGAGGAAGCGGGTATCCTCCCCGACGTCGTGGTGACGCTGGAGGTCGCCTCGAGCGACGACGCGCCGCCGCCGCCGGCCAGCCAGGCCACGCGCTTCCGCGTCACCGTCACGGACAACGGTCCCGGCATCGTCCGCCAGCAGATACCGCCGATCTTCGCCAAGCTCCTCTACGGCTCGAAGTTCCACCGGCTGCGCATGAGCCGGGGACAGCAGGGGATCGGCATATCCGCGGCGGGCATGTACGCGCAGCTGACCACGGGCAAGCCGGTGCAGATCACCTCGCGCACCGGGGCGCGGGCGGCCGCCCACTACTTCGAAGTCCAGATCGACACCAAGAAGAACGAGCCCCGGATCTTCGAGAGCAAGAAGGTCGACTGGGAGCATCCGCGCGGCACCCAGGTGACTCTGGAGATCGAGGGGCGCTACCAGAAGGGCCGCGCCTCCGTGGACGAGTTTCTCGAGCAGGTGGCCATCGCCAATCCCCACGTGAAGCTCGTCTACAAGACGCCGGACGGTGACACCCGGGAGTATCCGCGCACGATCGAGGAGCTGCCACCGCAGCCTCGCGAGATCAAGCCGCATCCCTACGGCATCGAGTTCGGCATTCTCCTCAGGATGCTCCACGACACCAGGAGCCATTCGCTCGCGGGGTTCCTCGCGGGCGACTTCAGCCGTGTCTCTCCCGCCGTCGCTCAGGAGATCTGTCACACCGCCAAGCTGTCGGGGGAGGTGCGGCCACGAGACGTCCACGGCACCGACGCCGAGGCGCTCTACAAGGCCATCCAGGCGACCAAGATCATGGCGCCGCCGTCGAACTGCATCTCCCCCATCGGCGAGAAGGCGATCCTCCACGGCCTCTATAAGCAGATCAAAGGCGAGTTCTACACGGCGGTGACCCGGCCACCTTCCGTATACCGCGGCAATCCGTTCATCATCGAGGCGGGGCTGGCCTACGGCAAGGGACCGGACCAGGCGCCGGCCACCCCGGACGCGCCCGCCGTCCCTCTCGCCGAGGGCGAGCAGCTCGACGACGACAACGAGCTGGCCCGCGTCATTCGCTACGCCAACCGTGTGCCCCTGCTCTATCAGCAGTCGGCCTGCGCCACCTTCAAGGCCGCCCTGGAGACCGCCTGGCGGAACTACGGGGTGACCCAGTCCAGGGGCGCCCTCCCCGCCGGTCCCATGGTGGTGTTCGTGCACATGGCGTCGGTGTGGGTGCCGTTCACCAGCGAATCCAAGGAAGCGATCGCCGACTACGACGAGATCAGGAAGGATATCAAGCTCGCCCTGCAGGAATGCGGGCGCCGGCTCGGCATGTTCCTGCGCCGGCGCGAGCGCGCCAAGAGCGAGTTCCGCCGGCGCAACATCTTCGAGCTGTATATCGAAGAAGTCGTGGAAGCCTGCGCCCGCCTCAAGGGCGGCAAGCTGCCCAAAGAGAAGCTCAAGGCCCAGCTCCAGAAGATCGCCTTGAAGCGCACGGGCGGAACGCGGACCGACGAGATCCTGGGCCACGACGGCGGACCGGAAGGCCTGCCCCATTCGATCATCGTCACTCCCGACGGGCCCGAAGGTGAAGCGCCGGTCCTGCCCGGCCCTGCGCCGGTCGAAGCCGCGCCGCCCGAAGACGAAGAGCGCCGGCCGGAGCCCGACAGGCCCGCGGCACGGCGAGGGAAAGGCAAAGCGGCCAAGCCCAAAGCGAAGACCGCCAAACGCAGGACGAAGACCGCCAAACGCAGGACGAAGGCGCCCAGGCGCAAGAAGAGATAGAGGGAGCCATGGCGAACGCGGCGACCAAGAAGGCCGGACCGGTGGAGAAGAAGCTCATCAGCGTGGCGGACACGGTGATCACGGCCGCCGAGCGGAGCAAGGATCCCACCCTGGCCATTCCCGTGCGCAGTCTCGCCAACATCAACTTCAACGAGAAGCGCGGCATCATCGAGATGGGCCGGCGGAAGCAGGCGCGCACGTTCTTCAACGTGGCCATGGCGAAGAAGTTCATGCAGACGGTGCTGGTGGCCGATGCCCTCAGCGAGCTGCAGCGGGCCGGCCTCACCACCTCGCTGCGCGAGATCTACTACCGCACCAAGCACACCATGAAGGGCTCGCACGAGAACACCTTCGACAACCAGAACGAATCCGACCCGCTGATCGAGGATCTCGAAGTCACTCTGGCCGCCCTGCGTGAAGAGCTCCACGTGCGCGCGGAGAATGCGGGGAGCATCGTGGGACCGGTCGTGTTCGGCGACGACGGCGACCGGGTGGACTGCGCGCGCCTGGGCAAGGGCGGCTACTCGGTTCCCTCCATCGTCGAGCCCGAATACATCGAGATCCGGCGCTGCACGGCGGACTTCGTGCTGCTCGTCGAGAAGGGCACCCAGTGGAACCGGCTCTCCGAGGACAAGTTCTGGCGCCGCTACAACTGCGTCCTCCTCACCGGCAACGGCCAGCCGCCTCGCGGCGTGCGGCGTCTCGCGCGCCGCCTGCACGAGGAATACAAGCTGCCCGTGTACGTCCTCGTCGACAACGACCCGTGGGGCTACTACATCTACTCGGTGGTCAAGCAGGGCTCGATCAATCTGGCTTTCGAGAGCGAGCGCATGGCCATACCCAAGGCCAAGTTCATCGGGCTGTCCAGCGCCGATCCCGACCGCTACGGCCTCCCGCGCAACGTCGGCATCAAGCTCAACGACAAGGACATCGGCCGGGCCAAGGAGCTGGCGAAATACCGCTGGTTCCAGAAGAAGGAATGGCAGGAAGAGATCAAGCGGATGCTCGCGAGCGGCCTCAAGTACGAGCTCGACTCGCTGGCCAACAAGGACTTCCAGTACCTGACCAAGACCTACCTGCCGAGAAAGCTCAAAGAGCACGACTGGCTGGACTAGCCCTCGGGCGAGTCCGTCGAGCTCCCTATCCGCCGCGAACAATCGGCCCGCAGGCCAGGCGAGCGCCGCTATTCCCGGCCGGATCGGTGCGCAGGTCGTCCGGGGCTTCGTGTACGACGAGGGTGGTCCCGTTGCCATCGAAGAGGGACGCCGGTCCCTCCCTGAGGTTCACTCGGGAATTGGTCACCTCGAGATGGCCTTGGCCCGTGTCGTCCACGGTGATGTTGGGAAGATCGCCCGCGTGAGGCCCCTTCGGATTCGCTGAGCCGTGCTCGGCCCTGGTCGGGTTGAAGTGAGGCCCCGCGGAAACGAAGGACGGCGGCTCGCATCGCCCTCCCGCGTGGATGTGCACGCCCTTGATTCCCGGCGGCAAGCCTTTGACATCGAGCAGGATACGGACGCCGTCGTCCTGCTGCAGGAACACGGCGCTCCCCACGATGCGCCCGCTGGAATCCTTGAGGTTCACGCCGGCCGAGGGGGGCGGTGAGGTCACGCCCGGGATATAGGGCAGGCTGCACGAGGTCAGGACAAGGGTGAGGGCGATGATGCAGGCGGCCGACGTCGTCCGGAGCACTCAGGCGCGCTCGGGAGCGGGTAAGGATGTGGTCATGGGTTCACCTCCGGCGCCAGTCTGCCACGCGGCCTGCCCCTCACCAAGCCCCGGGCGAGAACTTCCCCCTTGACCGCCGATTCGGCCCTGTTGTACCAAGCAGACAGCGAGCGCGAGGAACTGAACCGCCCGTGGTCCAGGGCCAACCAGAGGAGAGCGCAATGACGCACGGACTCCTTCGACTGTTCACTCTGTTCGCGATACTGCTACTCGGCGCCGCCGGCATCGCCGCCGCCCAGGAGTGCAGCGGCAGCATCACCGCCGACGAGGCGATGAAGGCGGAGTTGGCCCGCTACGCCGCGCAGACCGCCAACGACTTCGCGGCGATGGACAAGCTCTTCGGCAACGACCTCACGTACAACCACTCCTCGGCCGCGAGCGATGACAAGGCGAAGTACATCGACGCCATGCGCTCGGGACGCACGAAGTACCGCAAGATGACCCCGAACAGCGACCTGAAGACTCGCACGTATGGCTGCGTGGCCATCATCACGGGCACCGCGGTGTACGAAGTGACGTCGGGTGGCCAGGATCGCTCCGTGCCTTTGCGCTTTACGGCCATCTGGGCGAAGCGGCCCTCCGGGATCGAGTTCGTGTCGTGGCAGTCGACGGGCATTCCGAAGTAATTGGGGACGAGGTCCGGAAAGGCCGCGAGGTCGTCATCACGGAGCGGGGTCGGCCGGTAGCGAAGCTGGTGCCGCCGGACGGCCCGCGCGGCAAGGGCCTTCCCGACCTGGCCGCGTTCCGGCGGAAGATGCCGGTGCTCGACCCTCCGCTTTCCGCCACCGTCGTCGAGGATCGCGCGGATCGCCTCTGGAAGACGCGGGCTGTCGCGGCTTCGCGAGCGGCGCGCCGCGTTCCGTGTGGAATTGCCAGAGCCCCTCTATTGCGATACGAGCGCCCTCCTCAAGCTCTATCTGCCTGAGCCGGGCAGCGACGAGTTCAATGAGATCGTGAAGGACAGGGACGATGTCCTCGTGTCCGATCGGACCGTGACCGAGATCATCTGGGCGATGGCGCGTCGGATGCGCCAGGGGTCGCTCGCCCGGGACGCTGCGCGCCGCATGCAGCGGGCCATCATCCGGGGCCTCGACGATGGGGTGTACCACCGTGTCGAGCTGACGCGTGAAGTCCACCGCCGGGCTGAACACTTCCTTGTGAGCCTGCCCGGAGCTGCCCTGCGGGCGGCCGACGCGCTACATCTGGCGCTCGCGACCTCGGCGCGGGCGGCCTCGCTGGCGTCGTTTGATGCGCGGCTCGCCGCCGCGGGTCGCGCGGCCGGCCTCGCCATCTATCCCAGCTGAGCCGCATGCCCGATCCATCGACACCCTCGGCGCCGCACGGACGGCTCGGCGCTTTCCGGCATCGGGACTTCCGGCTCTTCTGGAGCGGGCAGCTCGTGTCCCTCATCGGCACCTGGATGCAGAGCGTGGGACAGTCGTGGCTCGTGCTGGAGCTGACAGGATCGCCGTTCCAGCTGGGGCTCGTGAACACGCTGCAGTTCACGCCCATCCTGCTTCTCTCGCCGGTGGGCGGCGCCCTCAGCGATCGCCTCGGCAAGCGTCGCATCCTCCTCGTGACCCAGGCCGCCATGATGGCGCAGGCGCTGGTTCTCGCGCTGCTCGTCCGCAGCGGCCAGGTCCGCTACTGGCACGTGGCCGTCCTGGCCGTGATCTACGGCGTGGGCCGCGCCATCGACATCCCGGCCCGCCAATCCTTTCTCACCGATCTCGTGGGCAAGGCGGACCTGCCCAACGCCGTGGCCCTCAACTCCGTGGTGTTCAACGGGGCCCGCATCGTCGGGCCGGGCGTGGCCGGCCTCCTCATCGCGCGCTTCGATGTGGCCTTCGCGTTCTTTCTGAACGCCGCGAGCTTCGTGGCCGTGTTGGCCGCGCTCCTCGCCATCCGCACCGAGGGCCATCCCGATCCCGCGGGCCGGCTCGGCATCCGGCAGGGCCTCGTGGGCGCGGTCAGCTACGCGCTGGAAACGCCGCCCGTGGGCTTCACCCTGGCCCTGCTCGTCGTGGTGAGCCTGCTCGTCCTCAACTTCAACGTCGTGGTGCCTCTCATCGCGCGCGACGTCCTGCACGAGGGCGCCCAGGGATTCGGTCTCCTGATGTCGGCGCTGGGGGCGGGGGCCATCACGGGAGCGGCCGGCCTCGCCCTGCTGCGGCGCGATCGCCCGCCCCTCTCCCTCCTTGCCGGCTCGGCCGCCGTCCTCTCCGCCGGTGTCGCCTTGCTGGCTCTCGTCGGCCATTTTGGCGTGGCGGTGGCCTTGCTCGCCGTGCTCGGGTGCCTGCAGATCTACTTCTCGACGAGTTGCAACATCACGCTGCAGCTCATCACGCCCCATGCGCTGCGCGGCCGCGTGATGGGGCTGTACGCGCTTGCCTTCGCGGGCATGACCCCGTTCGGCTCGCTCCTCGTCGGCATCGTCGCCGAGCATTTCGGCGTGCGCACGGCCTGCGCTCTCGGCGGCACCACGGGCTTACTGGCCGTGGGCGTGCTCAGCTTCGTTTCCCTTCGCCGTCGTCGATAACACCCGACGCGCTACTGGGTGGCGGCGAGACTCCGGCGCTGGACCACGGCCGGATACCAGTTGCTGAACCACACCGCGCCCACGAAGGCCACGATCGACGCGACGATGTCGACCCAGAGCGGCACCGCGGGCAGCCATTCGGCCGCGGCGTCGGCGGCCACGAGCACCGCGAAAGCTCCCGCCCAGATGGTGGTGATGACGACGTTGGTGGTGAAGAACACCGGCAACGCCCAGAACTGCTCGGGCACGCGCTCGCGCGCGTACTGCAGGGTGAAGGGCTGACCGATGGCGAGCGAGACGAGGACGATGGCGAGGAGGCCGGCATCGACGGCGAGCCGGACCGTGGCCACCGTCCAGGTGGGTGCGCCGAGCCACGTGTAGGCGGTGAGCAGCCCGAAGAGCGCGAGGCTGCCCACCTCGAGGATCTTCACCGCCTCGCCGCGCCGGCGCATGAAGGCACAGAGGAGCAGGGAGGCCACGAGGGCGCCGATCAGCCCGGCGATGGGCGAGTGGAGTCGCATCAGCACGAAGAAGACGGCGAACGGCGAAAGACTCAGCAGAATGCTCATGACGAGCGCCTCCGGTGGCGGGGGACGCGGCGCTCCGGCACGGAGGCTCCCGCGCGGGCCCCCGCGGCGAGGAGGCGCATCGCTTCCCGCTGAATGCTTCGAAAGTCAGGCTTGGCGGGCAGCTTGCCGGCCAAGTGCAGCACGATGAGCCCATGCATGGTTGCCCAAAACACGTAGCCCAGGAGCTGCGGGTCTCCCGCGAAGATCCCGGCCTCCACGAGCTTCTCGAGCGAGGCGCCCATGAGACGGCGCGCCCGGGCGGTCGCGCGGACCAGCTCCGGATAGCGGTCGGGGTGGGGCTGGGAAAGATCGAACATCAAGCGGTAGGCTTCGGGCTCGCTCAGGGCGAAGCGGATGTATGCCTCGCCCACCGCGCGGGCCTTCGCTCCCAGATCGCCGCGCGCCTTCCTGCCCCCTCGCTCGAGGGCGGTCGCGAACCGCTCGAAGGCGGCGGCGCGCACCGCGGCGAGGATCTCGTCCTTGTTGCGGAAATACCGGTAGGGCGTCATTGGGCTGCAGCCGAGTGCGTCTGCGAGCTGGCGCATGCTCACGCCGTCGCGCCCCTCGGTGGCGAAGCGGTGCTGGGCCACCGCGCAGAGCCGGGTCCGGAACGCGTCGACCTCGGCCGCCGACAGGTTCTTGGGCACGCCGTCAGGCGTCCGGCGGAAGGGCCCGCGGAAACTCGCGCACGAACTTGAAGAAGCGCGCGAGATGCCGGTCGGAGGCCACGAGCACGCGCGGGCGGAAGCGGATGGTGTCGAGCACCGGCGCGTCCTCGGCAATCAGCCGCTGCACGAACCCGCGCAGTCCCTCGAGCTTGGCCGCCGCGCCCGCGCGACCATTGCCCGTGTCGCGCACGCCGTAGACGTAGAAGCCCATGGTCCGGCCATGCGCCATGGGCGCACCGCTGAACAGCATGAAGAGGTTCTCCTCGCCGATGGTCAGGTGCTGGGAGAAGGTATTGACCCCGGTGATCAGGCCGTGCTGCATGAAGGACGGCGCCTCGATCCGGTATTCCATGTGGTGATCGGTGACCGTCACCGCATCCGGGTCGACCGCGGACAGGCCATGGAGCGTGCGGAGGTGCTGGAAATCGACCCCGTTCGACACGGCCACCCACGGATCGATCCCGCGTGTCCCCCGGAAATGCGTCTCGCAGACCAGCTCGCGCTCCGCCGCACCGGGAATGCCCGGCACCGGGAACAGGGGGGCCTCGCCGTTGAACGCCCAGATGAGGCCCCACGCCTCCGCGCTCGGATAGGTCGAGATGCGAGCGCCGGGCGGGATCTTGTCGCCCGCCGGGATGTCCACGCAGCGCCCCGCGCAGTCGAAGCGCCAATGGTGATAGGCGCAGCGGATCTGCCCGTCGACCACCTGACCCACCGAGAGGTCGGCGCCCAGGTGAGGGCAGAAGGCGCTCTGCACGAGGGCCTTGCCGTTCGCATCGCGGTAGAGGATCACGCGGGTGCCCAGGAAGTCGCGGCCCATGACCTGCCCGCTCCCGAGCTCGCTCGCCAGGGCGAGGGGGAACCAGGATTGATGGAAGCCGGCCGCCGGGTCTTGCTGCTTCGCCAGGGTCTCGGTCGCGCTCATGGGCGCCTCCTTCGTGTCGTACACGGTGATAGTGCCCTCGTTAGCGGACACCGTACATTTACACTGTAAGCACGTCAAGCGATTTTTTGAGGGGCGGCGGCTCTTGACGACGCCCCTGTGCCGGGAGCAGGATCATCGCCGCAGGAGCCGGAACCAGACCGGTCGGTTTCGGCTCCGGGGCGGGTCGACGACGATTTTCCCAAGGGCGATCCACGTCACACACGGGGGGAATATATGGCACAGCCCGCTCGGTCGAAGACCACTCGTCGTGCTTTTCTGAAGCTTGCCGGCGGGGCCGCAGGCATTGCCGCGGGCCCCTGGGTCTCGCGCCATGCCCAGGCCAAGCCGGTCAGCATCGTGTTCGCGCGCGAAAGCTCCTACGTGAAGAACTTCGACGTGCACTTCCAGAACGTGATGATGCCTGCCTACGAAAAGGCCACCGGCATCAAGATCGAGTACCAGATCCAGGCCGCGGGCGGCAGCGCGGTGCCCCAGCTGGTCTCGATGGTCGAGAACAAGTCCGGCGCCGACCTGGCCTGGGTCCAGCAGGAGTGGCTCTACCGCGACGCGCTGGTGGACGTGTCCGACATCGCCGAGGAGGTGGGCAAGCAGCAGGGCGGCTGGTACGAGGAGATCAAGCGCCTGTCCGTGGACAAAGGCAAGTGGAAGTCCGTGCCCAACGGGAACATCGGCCAGCTCATGGTCTACCGCAAGGACTGGTTCGACGACGCCGGGGTCAAGAAGTTCCCCGAGACCTGGGACGAGTTCCTGGAAGCCGGCATCAAGCTCAAGGCCAAGGGGCATCCCTTCGGCATGTCCATGGGGCACGGTTTCGCCGACAACTACTCCTGGCTCTACCCGCTCCTGTGGTCCTACGGCGTGACGGTCATGGACAAGGACGGCAAGAAGATCGCGCTCGACACCAACGAGACCGCGAAGGCCGTGGAGTACGTGAAAGAACTGTACAAGAAAGCCTGCATCGAAGACTGTATCGGGTGGCTGGATCCCGCCAACAACAAAGCCTTCCTGACCAGCCAGATCTCGTGCACCAACAACGCCTACAGCATCATGGTCTCGGCCAAGCGCGACCTGCCCGAAATGGGGAAGGTGATCGAACACGGCCTCAATCCCAAGGGGCCCACCGGCCAGCGCTACCACGCGCTCGTGCCCGTGACGCACGGCGTGTTCGCCTATGGCAAGGACCCGCAGGCCGCCAAGGATTTCCTGCGCTGGATGATGGACCCGAAGCAGTACCGTCCGTGGATCGCCTCGGGTGACATGTATTTCGCTCCGTACCTGCACGCCTTCGACAAGGCGCCCGAGTGGGACATCGAGCCGCGCGTCAAGCCGTTCCAGAAAGTACTCGAGACCGGGAAGCTCACGTCGTGGCCGGCGCCCGCCAACCGCCAGCACGGGGAAGTGGTCAACCGCTGGATCGTGATCGACATGTTCACCAAGGCCATCACGGGCACGCCGACCAAGGCTGCCATCGCGGAGGCCGTGTCGCAGCTCAAGACCATCTACGGGTAGGGATGAGCAAAGTCCTCGAGGCCTCTCGGGCGGGCGCGCTGATGGCGCCGGCCCGCCGGCCGTTCCGACTGGCGGGGTTCTTTGAGCGCGAGTCCGTCTTCAGTTGGCTCATGCTCACGCCGCCCCTGCTGTTCCTGCTGGCATTCCTGGGCTACCCGTTCATCTACGGCGTGTACCTGAGCTTCTTCCACAAGGAGGTGGCCCGCGCCGCCTCCTTCGTGGGCTTCGGCAATTTCGTCAAACTGTACAATGACCCGATCTTCTGGCAGGCGGTCAGAAACACCATCATCTTCACTGGGGTCGCGACCATCCTGAAGGCCTCTGGCGGGCTCGGCATGGCGCTCGTCATGAACCAGAGCTTCAAGATGAAGTCCTTCGCGCGCGCCATGCTGCTCCTGCCGTTCATCGTGCCCACGGTGCTCAGCACCGTGGCGTGGCAGTGGATCCTCGACCCCGGCATGGGTCTGTTCAACCGCTTGCTGATGGTGACCGGGCTGGCGGAGAGGGGGCCGTCCTGGCTCGGCACTCCGACGATGGCGATGATCTCGATCATCATGGTCAACACGTGGCGCGGGCTGCCGTTCTTCGGCATTTCGATCCTCGCGGGCCTGCAGACCATTCCCGCTGACCTGCATGAGTCGGCGACCATTGACGGCGCGGGCACGTGGGGCCGCTTCCGCTACGTCACGCTGCCGTCGCTCCTACCCGTGATCCTCATCGTCACCGTGTTCTCGATCGTCATCACCTTCTTCGACTTCCAGCTCGTCTACGTGCTCACCGGCGGCGGCCCCGCCAATTCCACGCACCTGATGGCCACCTACGCCTACAGCCTGAGCATGGGCGCGGGCCAGATGGGGCTCGGCTCCGCGGCGGCGCTCAGCATGGTACCGGTGCTGGGTCTCCTGCTTGTGGCGCTCACCCTCTTCGTGCGCAAGGACTGATCGATGGTTGGCGAGCTGACCTGGCAGAAGCGCCTCCTCGGTCTCTGGCTGCCGCTGGCAGGGTTCCTCGTGGTGGCGCTCTTCCCGTTCACCTGGATGGCGGCCACCTCGCTCAAGACCAACGCCGAGCTGTACGACCCCAAGGCCATGCCGCTGACCATCAAGCACCCGTCGCTGGTCCACTACATCGACCTGCTCCGGGAGACCAACTTCCTGGTCTGGGTCGCCAACACGATGCTGGTGGCCGCGATCGCCACCGGTATCTCCCTCCTGCTCGGGGCCATGCTGGCTTACCCACTGGCGCGCATGCGGTTTCGCGGCGGCGCGTTGCTTGCCATCACCGTGGCCGTCACCTACCTGATTCCCCAGACGCTCCTGTTCGTGCCCATGGCCGATCTCATCGGCCGGATGAAGCTGGGCAATACGCTCACCGCCGTGATGCTGACCTATCCCACCCTGCTCGTGCCCTTCATCGCCTGGCTCCTGATGGGCTACTTCAAGACGGTGCCGAAGGAATTGGAAGAGCAGGCCATGATCGACGGCGCCAGCCGCTGGCGCGCCATGACGAGGATCATTCTTCCCCTCTGCATGCCCGGCTTCCTGTCCGCCGGCATCTTCGCCTTCACGCTGTCACAGAACGAGTTCCTCTACGCGCTGCTCTTTCTCAGCCGCTCGAGCGTGCGCACCGTGCCGATCGGCGTCGTGGGCGAGTTGATCCGCGGGGACGCCTTCTACTGGGGCCAGCTGATGGCCGGGGCGCTGCTGGGCTCCATCCCCGTCGCCCTCATCTACTCGTTCTTCGTGAAGTACTACGTCG
>WNFS01001587.1_pt1 | contig 17102 bp, 15 predicted proteins | sample 5400141 | NCBI WGS metagenome assembly WNFS01 (sample SAMN13153358, study PRJNA577476) | soil metagenome | isolation source: 60 cm saprolite under Madrone tree | place: USA:California | collected 2016-06-14
AGCGCAAAGTGCGCGCCCTCGATGGCCTGGTCCATGTCCGCGTCGGCAAACACGATGTTCGGGCTCTTTCCGCCGAGTTCCAGCGTCACGCGCTTCAGGTTGGTATCGGCCGCGGCGCGCATGACGAGGTGGCCCACTTCCGTCGAGCCCGTGAACGCCACTTTGTCCACGTCCATGTGCCGCGCAATCGCCGCACCGGCCGTCGGCCCGTAGCCGGGCAGCAAGTTCACCACGCCTTCGGGGAACCCCGCTTCCAGCATCAATTCGCCCACGCGCAGCGCCGTCAGCGGCGTCTGCTCCGCCGGCTTCATCACTACGGTACAGCCGCAGGCCAGCGCCGGCCCAAGTTTCCACGCCTGCATCAGCAGCGGAAAATTCCACGGAATAATCTGCCCCACCACCCCCACGGGCTCGTGCTTCGTGTAGGTGAAGTAATTTCCGTTAACAGGAATCGTCTTCCCTTGATTCTTGTCCGTCCAGCCCGCGTAGTAGCGGTAGCACGCGATGGTCAGCGGAAGATCGGCCGCCCGCGCCACGTGGTACGGCTTGCCATTGTCCAGCGACTCAAGCTGCGCCAGCTCATCGGCGTGCTTCTCGATAAGGTCCGCCAGCTTGTTCATTAAAACGCCGCGCGCCGAAGCGCTCATCTTGCGCCACGCGCCCTTGTCAAACGCCGCGCGCGCTGCCGCCACCGCCTTGTCCACATCCGCCGCGTCGGCCTCCGCCACTTGCGTAATCACTTCACCCGTCGACGGATTTATGGTGGGGAAAGTTTTTCGAGATACGCTGTCAACCCATTTCCCGTTGATCAGCAGTTTTGTCGGACCAATCTTGACATTCCGTTCCATCACTGTCGTCGCTGTAGCCATTTTTGAAATCCTCCTTAGACGGTGCTCGGCCGGAAGGTGGGTGCGGAGCAAGACCTCTCAAGCCCCGCCAGGCGCGAGCATGCTGCGAGGAAGAAGGGTATACCCATGGAAGAACGGAGGCAAGGAGCTAGAGTTCCGGTTGGCGCCTCAACATTGTACGTACAGATGTATTGACATGACCAATTTCCACTGGTATGCTGTATTCTGTCGCCGTGCCATGCGATTCACGTGGGACGAGACAAGAACCGCCAAAACCTTCGCAAGCATCATGTTCGCTTTGAAACTGCCGTTCTCGTTTTCGACGATCCCTGCGCCATTACGCAACGTGACTACACCTCCGGCGACGAGGAGCGTTGGATAACGGTTGGAGCCATCGGGCCGGGTTCAATTCTTTTGGTTGTCCATACCTTTTATGAGAACCACAACGAGGAAGTCATTCGCATCATCTCGGCCCGTGCCGCCGAGTCCCACGAAAGGAAAGCCTATGAGGAAGCTCACCGACGAGCAGAAGCGAGACATCCGAGCCATCGCCGCAAAAAAAGACCGAAACATTGATTTCTCGGATGCTCCCCCGGTTCTCGATTGGAGCGGTGCCGAAATCGGCAAGTTCTACCGGCCCGTCAAAAAGCCCGTCACCATGCGTCTGGATTCCGACGTCATCACCTGGCTCAAGGCCGATGGCCGCGGTTATCAGACCAAGGCAAATTGGCTCCTGCGGCACGCCATGCTCCACTTTACGAAGGGGAAGGGCCTCAGCAAGCTCGAACGCGTCCCGCGCCGCCGCAAGACTAGACGACGAGCGGCCTAGCCGTAGCCACTCTCCAACAACCCCTTTGCCCTGAACGCACGCCGCCTGCCGCATTCTAGTAGTGAAGGCACGACACCCTCCACCCTCCTGGCTCGTCCCTCAGCCCACTGCATCTTGCGGAAGTGCTATCCTCTCCTCATACATGAAGCCCGAGTACAAGATGGTTGCGGCCACCGTGGTCCTCAGCGCGGTCGTCGTGATGGCAGCGGTCGTGGTGATGAAATTGCCGCGCTGGAAGCAAAAGGCGAAGGCGCAGCATCAAGAAAGTGTTCTCCAGGGCATGACTCCCGACAAAGCCATCGCCCTTTGCGGCCACCCCGTCCTGGACGAGACCCAGGCCAGCCAGCCCACGGTCACGAGGCGCTTGATCATCAGGAACGACTACGCGTTGGCCGTCGAGCTGGATTTCGCAGCCTCCTCCGCCGAACCCCAAACGTGGCGGCTCACTGGAATTCAAGATCCCTCCGGCGAGATCAAGTACGAAACTCCTGCCAGCCAAATCGGCGTTCTGCCCTGCCCTGACCCGAAGCAAGAGAGAAAGCCCGATCAAAAGCCCCAATAGAATTGCCGCCCGCATATCCGTCCAGAGGTGGAACTTCACCGCCATACCAGAGCTTGGGTCTCGGACGGCTACTAAGGGAAATACCTGACCCCAAATTAGGGTGAACGCCCGATTGTTACGACCGGAACCCTGGTTAAGGATGCTTGCACATACGGGACAGTCGGTCGCCTCCGTGACCAAGACTCCACCCCACCAACCCCGAACAACCGTTCGTCTGGCGCGGAGGCGGCCGACCTTAATCACACCGATCACCGCCATCACGGTCATGGAAATTCGCTTTGGCTTGCAGACCATGCCCCCGCAGTCCATGACAAGGAGCCGGCGCCAGGATGCCTTGCTCAGGTTGTTCGAGCTGCTGCTCAAAAATATGATTGAAGGGCGCATCGCTTCCTTTGACGCCGAAGCCGGAATTCATGCCGCGGAGTTGATGGCCCAGCGAAAGCGCGCAGGCCGGCCGGCGGAGGTGCACGCGCAACACCCAACATTTCAAGGATTTGCCACTCACCGTGATTAACCCCTGGGAGATTTAGCTCACGGGCTCCGGCCAATCCCTCCGCCCTGGCCATACCAAGCCTCACCCGTCATTTCGAACGGAGCAGGCCGACTTTTTCATAGCGGCAATGGCAGGTGCAGTGGGAATTATTTGGGGATGGTACAACCTTAGAAGAATCAGGCCCTCCATCATGCACTTTTGGGTTTTTCTTGCTGGCTGCATTCTGTTGGTCTGCGGGCTTATCATTGTGCTGCCTTGGAGTATCAGGGTCCATTAGAGGTATCCTCCGAACATGAAAAAAACTTTCGAGGAAGGCCCAATAGCAAGAAAGAAATTCGAGCGCACGTTGACCGCCCTCTTTCAGGTATCAAAGGTGTAAATTACAGAGAAGATATAGACAAAACGAAAGAAAGGCAAGGACTAGCCCATGTTTGCGGAATTTGTGAGCGTCGACCTTCGGAAACCTTGATAAGCCTTTTGGAATCAATATCGAGTTGCTGATCGCGATTCTGTCATAGGGGCACAGGTGCAGTTGACGTGCCTCACATTTCTCTTGATTTGTAGCGCCTATCCTGTCTTAATGAGCCTGTTGTTATAGGTGCACACCATGTACCTTCGCACCACCAAAGTCAAGCGCCCCGATGGAACTGTCGACGAATACATCCGGCTCGTCGAATCTTATTGGAATGACGGCAGTCCTCGCCACCGCGTGATTTGCAATCTCGGCCGCAAGGACTTGTTGGCCCCGCACGCGGAGGCTTTGCTGCAACTGCTGAAGGGTGAGGAAAAAAACAAGGTCCACAACCAAGGGGCGGCGGCGCTGGGCGCTTGGGACTGGGGAGTGTTGCTGGTGGCACGACAGTTTTGGAAAGAGATGGGACTGGAAGCCATCCTGGACGCTTTGACAAAGAACCGCAGAACAGAACAGGGACTCGCCGACCGGGCACTGGCGCTGGTGACCAACCGTTTGTGTAAGCCGACCAGCGAACATGGTTTGGCGCGCTGGTTGGAAACAGATTTTGTGTGTGATCGCTGGGGACGACGGTGGTTACCGGAGTGGCGCGAGGAGAGCGAGCGGCGGACCAGCAAGCGGCCGCGCGTGCGCGTGAAGGACCGCCAGTTGCGGCAGTGGTATGGGACGCTGGACCAGTTGGTGGAGCATCAGAAGCAGATGGAGAAGGAATTGTTTCTGCGCTTGCGGAATCTGTTTTCGTTAAACGTCGATCTGGTTTTCTACGATTTGACGTCCACGTATTTCGAGGGCAGCGGTCCTGCAGGATTTGCTCAGCACGGGCATAGTCGGGATGGCAAACCGCGCAACCGCCAAGTTTTGGTGGGGCTGGTGATGATCGACGGATGGCCAATTGCTCATCATGTATTTGCGGGCCAGCTGCGAGATTCCTCGACGGTCGAGAGAGTGCTGAAGGACATTCAGGAAAGATTCGGTCTGCGGCGCGTGGTATTTGTGGGTGATCGAGGAATGGTTACGTCGGACAACATGGATCTGCTACGAACGCGCGGTCAGGGTTACCTCGTGGGCCTCAACCGCAGGAGACGACCGGAGGTTCTTCGCTATGTCCAACGCGCCACCGGAGCGTGGCAGAAGTGTCCGGCAGGCATCTCCGCGAGTGAGAAGTCCGAAGTGCCCCAAACGCTGGTGCAGGAAGTAATGTCCGATAAGCCGGGAGTGCGGGTGTTCGTGGTGCATAGCGATGAACGTCTGGACTACGAGCGCAGCGAACGCGAAAAGTCGATGCACCGAGTGCGCGAGAAACTCGAAGCGCTCCAGCAAAGAGTGGCGGCGGGTAAATTGAAGGCCCCGGAAAAAATCGGTGCTGCGGCCAGCCGCGTGCTCGCGGGTAACCACGGATTCCGTTACTACGATTGGAAACTTCAAGACGGCCGGTTCTACTATTTTGAACACCCAAAAAACCTCTCACAGGAAAAAGCCCTGGAAGGCAAATACCTGATTCAGAGCGAGGAGCAGAATCTCTCGGCGGTCGAAGCGGTGGAAATCTACAAGGATCTCAGCGAAGTCGAGCGGGCTTTTTCCGGACTCAAGGATGTCATCGAAATGCGACCCATCTATCACCAGACCGAACATCGTGTGGAGGCGCACATCTTCATTGCGTTTCTGGCGTTTTTACTGGACCGGGCCCTGGAAAAGAAACTGAAATCGGCGGGAATGGACTTCTCCTCCAAAGAAACTTGGCAAATGCTCAAAACCGTACGGGTCGTGGAGATCGATCTGGGCGCTGGAGAGCGCAAGCAATCGGTGACCCAGGGCAGTAGTCGAGCCGCTAGAATCCTGAAAACCCTGGGAATCGAGGATCTTGATCCGGCGCCCAAAGAAGCTCGGGAAAGAGTGGCATAGTGACACATCGAAAATAGCGACTCTTTGTTTTCAATAATTTACCGCTCCTTCGCGCAAACATGGGCTAGGCCACTTTACGATGGCCTCTCCCTTGCCTCTTAGTGGTGTACGGTATCGGTTCCTTTGCGGGTGCCCTATCCTCGGTTTGTAAGGGTGGGTGTTTCTTTCAAATTGCCATTGACAACCCGGTCACTACTCTGGTACATTATCCCCGTAAAGTAGTGCGCCTCGCCTTCCGCGAGACTCCCCTTACAACTCAAATCTTTCAATTCTGAGGAGACTTCCATGTCCACGAACCGCTCCGTTGGCTGTCTTACGGCCACACAAGATAAAGTCCGTCTTACGGCCACACAAGAAAACGTGCGTTTTACGGCCAGCCAAGGAAAAGACCGCTCTGCGGTCACGCATAAACCTAAGAAAGACCGTTCCGGTCTGTGTGCTTTCGCCTTTGCCGATGGCCGCCAGTGCCGCACTCCGCGCCGCTCCGGCCACCCGCATCTCTGCGCGTTCCACGCCCAAAAGGAAGCGCAATCTCAAGCCTCTAAACAGGCCGGTGAGGATATATCTTCCTTTTTTTTCGGAAATTACCTTTCCGCCTGCGATCTCAGCGCCGCCCTGGGCCGTGTCTTCTCCGCTGTCGCGCAGGGTCACCTCAAGCCCAAAGCCGCTACCGCCCTCGCCTATCTGGGACAGACCTTGAACCAGTCCGTCAAGATCGCCCAGGACGAATACGCCAACGTCTTCGGGGGCGCTGTCTGGTGCAGAAAGGTCGCCTCCTGCCTCGAACCGCCGCCACCTGCTCCTGTTCCCAAGCCCGTTTCCCAACCGGCCCGACCGGCACACCCTCCCGCACCGCACTCGGACTCCAACCCTGGTAACTCTGATCCAACTTCGTAGGAGCCGCCGGGAGTTTACCCCGACTCCTGCTGGGGCGGCGGGCCGCTGCTCGGGTTTGTGGTGGCCGGTCTTCAGACCGGTGACTTTTCTGCCTGCGCTAAGCCCTTTAAAATGAACACTTGCAAAAGTGTATCAAAACAAACAACTTAAACTCCCTTTAGAATCAACACTTAATGAAAAACAGGGGATGGGGGAGGGGTGCCAGAAAAACCAGCCCTTTTTCACCACAGCCTAATTCCCAGGCGCCGCAGATGAGGCGGATTGTGTCGCTTCACTTGGTCGGGTCACATAGACAGCCAGGAGAAGACTAGCTCCCAAAAGCAGCGCTGCGAGATAGTACGGGGCTCCCGGCAAATGCAGGCCGTAGCGAGGTGAAATAGCAACCGCGAAAACTTGCGTGAAGAGAACCGGTCCCGCCATTCCCGTGACCGCGCGCAGCGAATTGATCGCACCCTGCAATTTTCCTTGAGCAGTGGGATCGACGTGCCTCGCCATCAGCGATTGTATGGCAGGAGCCGCGATGCCCCACAGTGCAATGAAGGGAATGACCGCCATCAGCATCCAGCCGCGAGTTGCCACCGCAAAACCCGCGAATCCGATCGTCCCAAATAACAAGCCCGACAGAAGGCTGCGCCGTTCGCCAAATCGTTTCACAAACGGACCAACGAGCACCCCGGAAACTACCGCGGCACAAACTCCGACAACGGAGAGGGAAAGGCCAACGTCGCGCCGGCTCCAAGCGTAGCGGTATTCGGTGTACAGCGCCCACATGGATGGAAGCGAGTTGTGAGCGAGGTAGTAGAGCGTGGTCACGACGGCAAGTCCGGCGAGTTCCGTATTCGAGCGCAGCAGCCGCAGCGCTCCCAGGGGATTTGCCATATGCCACGCGGACTTGGCCCGCCGCTCCGGCGGCAGCGATTCCGGCAGCACAAAATAACCATACAGAGCATTGCCGAAGCTCAGCCCTGCCGCCGCCCAAAAGGGAAAACGCAGGTTCATGTTGCCCAGCCACCCGCCGACGGCCGGGCCAATCACGAATCCGAGTCCAAACGCCGCGCTGATCAGCCCAAACGGCTTCGCGCGCTCTTCTGGTTTCGTGACATCGGTGACGTAGGCAAAAGCCGTTGCCACGTTGGAAGTCGTAATGCCGGAAATGAGGCGCCCGACGAGCAGCCAGCGCAGCGAAGGCGCTAGCGCCATAAACACGTAGTCAACGCTCAATCCGAAGCACGAAATGAGAATGACGGGCCGGCGGCCGAAGCGATCCGACCACGCACCAAGGATCGGCGAAAAAATAAATTGCATCGTGGCCCATGCCAGTCCGAAATAGCCGGTGATGCTCGAAGCGCGCGCAAAATCGCCGCCCTCGAATTGCCGGACGAGATCGGGCAGAACCGGCGCAATGATCCCGAAGGCCAGAAAATCAAAAGCCACCATGACGAGAATGAAGACAAAAGCGGCGCGACTGGAATTCGGGGCAGGAGTAGTCGTCGCATCTGCCATGGAGGCTCAGCCCGCTAGACTTCGAGAATGACGGGAAGAATCAGCGGCCGCTTGGAGGTCTGTTTGTTGATGTAGCGCTTCAGGTCGACGCGAATCTTTTCCTTGATGACCCCCCAGTCGGATTTTTCCTCGGCGTTGGATTCCTCGACGGTCTTCATAATGACCAGTCGCGCGCCAACGATTAATTCCTGGCCGTTGTCGCTCATCAGCCCGCGCGTCACGATTTCCGGATGCGATTCCATTTTGCCGGTGTGCTTGTCGATTGCGATTATGGGTACGACGATGCCGTCTTCGGAAAGATGCTTGCGGTCGCGAATCACGACGTCTTCAATTTCTTCCAGCGAGCCGGAATCCACGCACACGCGCCCGGCCGTCACCGGATCGCGCCGGTGCGCGCCGTCCTCCGTGAATTCGATCGGCCGCCCATCTTCAACGAGCAGAATCTCTTGGGACACGCAACCCAGTTGATGCGCTAACGCGGCGTGCCGGAACAGATGCCGGTACTCCCCGTGTACCGGGATGAAATATTTCGGTTTCACGAGTTGCAGCAGAAGTTTCTGCTCCTCCTGGCTGGCGTGGCCGGAAACGTGGATGATGCCCGCTGAATTGTCGTAATAAACCAGCGCGCGCCGGCGGAACATATGGTCCAGCATTCGGAAGATGGCTTTTTCGTTTCCCGGGATGATGCGCGCGGAGAGTATCACGCTGTCGTTTTCATCCACGGAAACGAAGCGGTGATTGTCCACCGCGATCCGTGAGAGTGACGACATCGGCTCGGCCTGGGTTCCGCTGGCCAAAATAATGATGCGCTTGGGATCGAATCCGCGAATGTCCTGCGGCCGCACCACCATTCCGTCAGGGATTCGCAGAAGTTCGAGCGAGTGCGCAATCTCCACGTTGTCGACCATGCTGCGCCCGACGAACGCCACTTTGCGGTTCACCCGCGAAGCAATGTCGATGACCTGCTGAATGCGATGAATGGACGAAGCGAAGCAGGACAAAATCACCCGCCGCGGCGCCGAGCGGCACAGTTCTTCGATGCGTGGAACGATGGCCCGCTCCGAAGGCGTAAATCCGGGGCGCTCCACGTTCGTCGAATCGCTGAACAGCGCCAGCACGCCCTCATTTCCATACTTGGCGAACGAGTGCAAATCGAACGGTGCGCCGCCCACGGGCGTCTGATCGATTTTGAAATCGCCGGTGTGGATGACCACGCCCAGCGGCGTGCGAATCGCCAGCGCCACGCAATCCACGGTGCTGTGCGTCACGGAGATAAACTCAACTTCAAACGGCCCGATCTCCACCAGCCGCCCGGGGATTACTTCGCGAAGCGTGGTCGACTCCAGCAGCCCCGCTTCGTCCAAGCGTTTTTTCACCAACGCGAGAGTAAAACGCGTTCCGTAAACAGGAACATTCAAATCGCGTAGGATATATGGGAGCGCGCCGATGTGATCTTCATGGCCATGCGTCAGCACGATCGCGCGGACATGCGCGCGGTTCTGTTTCAGATACGTGATGTCGGGAATGACTAGATCGACGCCTAGGAGTTCCGACTCCGGGAACATCATGCCCGCGTCGATGACCATGATCTCGTCACCGAGCCGCAGCGCCATCATGTTCATGCCGAATTCGCCGAGACCTCCAAGTGGGATAGCTGTGAGGGATTGCGAGGACTTGCTCAATGAGGCGTCAACTCCGGGACGCAAAAGAGAATCGTATCACAGGACGCCAGGCAGCCACGTCCCGAGAACGCTGTTGCTCGAGGTTGCAGAGTGCGGACGGCTCAGCGGTCCGAGCCGCTGAAAAGGTGCGCGATGGAGACGAGAATCACGGCGCCCAGGGTGGCGGCCGCCAGCGAGTACAAAAAGCCCCCGCCAAAAATTCCCAGTTTGACAAAAATCCAGCCGCCTAAGTAGGACCCGATTAATCCCAGGACAATGTCAGTGATGCAGCCGAAGCCGCGGCCGCGCGCGATTTTTCCGGCGAGCCAACCGGCAATCAGGCCGAGGAGAAGCCACGAGACGAAGCCGTGCGATTCGAACCAGACTCCGATTGTCCTTTGTGTAGGCACTTGTGCGGCGAACATGAGGCCTCCTTTGGGAGCAAGGATTGTATCTGAGTTTTCGGTTCAGACAATCAATTGTGATCGAGAATGAAAACCTATCCTACTGAGAAGCCGGTTGCTGCTGCGTCATGCAGTGCAAGGTCCCCAAACCCAGCACGAGATCGCGGCAGGCGATTCCCACCACTTCACGATCTGGAAACAATCCCGCGATCGTATTGAGCGCGACGCGGTCGTTGGAATCGTTAAACGTGGGCACCAGCACAATTTTGTTGGCAATGTAAAAATTCGCGTAACTCGCGGGAAGCTGCTGGCCGTCGAAATAAACCGGCGCCGGCATCGGAAGCGTTTCCACGCGAAGCGGCCGGCCATCCTGATCCTTCATCGTTTGCAACAAAGCAAGATTTTCTCGCAGCGGGGCATAGTTCGCGTCCTTCGGATCGTTTTCCAAGATGGTCACGACCGTGGAGGAATTCACAAAACGCGTCAGGTCGTCCACATGTCCGTGGGTGTCGTCGCCGGCGATTCCGTTTTTCAGCCACAGAACATTAGTCACTCCAAAATATTCGCGGAAGACCGGCGCGTAATCCTCTTTGGTGAACCCAGGATTTCTTTCCTGCACTTTGCTTAGAAGGCATTCTTCCGTGGTCAGCAGTGTTCCGCGACCGTTCACGTCGACGCTGCCGCCTTCCAGCACCACACGCCTGCCTTTGTGTTCCGGCTGCCAAACGCGGCGCTTCAATTTCTGATTTACTTTCGTGACAGCGACCGCATCTCTTTTATGATTCGCGTATTTTGCCCAGCCGTTGAACGTGAAATGGTTGCAGGCAACTTCTCCCGCTTCGTTTCGCACACAGATGGGGCCCGAATCGCGCATCCATCCGCGGTCGGTCGGCACGCGGAAGAAATCGACCGCATCGAGATTGGCGCCTGACTTCTTCAAAATCGTGCGGACGCGCGATTCGGATTCGCGATTTTCCACCAGCAGAAATACGCGCTCGACCTTCGACAAATACCTGACGATCTCCGCAAACGCCCACGGGATGGGCGCAAATTTTCCGGGCCAATCGGTCAGCTCGTGCGGCCAGCCGAGCCAGGTCGCTTCGTGGCGTTCCCATTCGGCGGGCATGCGGAAGCCGAGTGCGTGAGGCGTTTTGGGTTGCGACGGTGTCTTCATCGGAAAAAAGAATTTAACACAGAGATCACCGAGGACACATAGATCGCAGAGAAGAAAAGACCGGATCGATTGAGCAACGGAATATTATTCTTTGTCCAGCCAGCGGTTCAGGATGGGCTGATAGGCATCGATGCGGCGGTCACGGAGAAAGGGCCAATTGCGGCGTGTTTCCTCGCTCTTTGCGGGGTCGCATTCGACAACGAGGATTTCTTCTTTGTTGTTGGAAGCTTCGGAAATAACCTGGCCGAAGGGATCGGCGACAAAGGAATTTCCCCAGAACTCCAATCCCGGGTCGCCGTTTTCGGGTTTGCCTTCGAATCCGACGCGGTTCACGACCGCAGCGTACACGCCATTCGCTACGGCATGCCCGCGCTGGATGGTCCGCCATGCGTCGAGCTGCGCGGCGCCGAATTGCGATTGTTCGTGCGGGTGCCAGCCGATACTCGTCGGATAAAAGATCACTTGAGCGCCGCCGAGCGCGGTGATTCGCGATCCCTCCGGATACCACTGGTCCCAGCAAATCTGCACGCCGATGCGCGCATATTTCGTATCGAAATTGGGAAAACCGAGGTCGCCGGGCGTGAAATAAAACTTTTCGTAGTACAGCGGATCGTCGGGGATGTGCATTTTTCGATATTTGCCGAGGTAAGAGCCGTCGGCATCCAGGACCGCGCAAGAATTGTGATAAACACCGGGAGCTCGCCGCTCGAAAAGAGAGACAACCAGCGCGACCTTCTTTTCCTTCGCAATCTGCGCCAGGAGTTCTGTCGTCGGTCCGGGCACGGGTTCGGCCATGTTAAAGAGGTCCGGGTCTTCCGTGCGGCAGAAGTATTCGCCGTGAAACAGCTCGTGCAGCGAAATGATCTGCGCGCCGCGCGCGGCGGCTTCGCGGATTTTTTCAATCGCTTTCGCGAGATTTTCATCGGCGTTCTTCGTGCACTTCATTTGCACGAGTCCGATGGTAAATTTGGCGGCCACGAAAAATAGTTTAGCATGAGCCGGAAAGAAAAATATTTATGCGCGTTTTGTAGTATCTTTTTGCGCAGCATCTATACTATCAATCGACCGCAATAGTGCGCGGTTGAATCACGCGGCGAAAAAGTTAGTCACAATTCCGATTTCCACCTGACCGAGGAGAAGCGATGGCGAAGCAGCGAGAGAAAACTGTGACCGGGAGAGTGCTCCACGATCCAGTAAAGGACAAACTCCGGCCGATGTTTCCGCTGGATTTATCCAAATGCCGCACCGTCGACGAACTGGTCCGCGCCATGGGCGACACCGCGTTCACCGGACGGCAGATCGGCGACGCCGCCGATGTTCTTGAGCAAATGGCCCGCGACAAGGACTGTTTTGTGGTGATGACACTGTCGGGCGCTTTGACGGTTGGCAAGATGGGACTGGTTTTTTGCGACTTGATTGAATCGGGCATCGTCAAGGCCATCGTCTCGACTGGTGCACTCATGGCGCATGGACTGGTGGAAGCCACGGGATACTCGCATTTCCGCTACAACCCCAATATGGACGACAAGGAACTTTTCCACGCCGGGTACAACCGCGTGTACGACTCGCTCGAGCCGGAAACGAATCTCGATCACGTCGAAGAGGTGATGGACCACATTTTCACGGCATGGGACGCGGAAGACACGGCATGCAGCTGGAAGATCCACAGGAAGATCGGCGAGTACCTGCACAAGACGGCGCAAGGGCGCGGAATTTTGAAATCAGCTTTCGAGCATAATGTTCCTATTTTTGTTCCCGCCTTTAGCGATTCCGAGCTGGGCATCGATTTTGCGCTGCACAAGATCGCCCGGCAGAGGGACAAGCGCCCGCTTCTGCGCTTCGATCCTTTCCTGGATTTCGAGAAATTTGCAGACACCATGCTGGCCACCAGGCGCATGGGGATTTTTACGATCGGCGGAGGTGTGCCGCGCAATTGGTCGCAACAATTCGGGGTGTACGCGGAATTGCTGGCCCGGCGCGGCTATAAGAAGATTCCGCTGAAGCGCTACAACTACGGCGTGCGCATTTGCCCGGAACCGGTGCATTGGGGCGGACTAAGCGGCAGCACGTACACGGAGGCCGTTTCCTGGGGAAAGTTCGTTCCTCCGGAAGAGGGCGGGCGGTTTGCGGAAGTTTTCGACGACGCGACGGTGGCGCTGCCGTTGATCGTCAGGGCGGTGCTGGAGCGCGTCGGATATTTTAAAAGAAAGAAAAGCGTTAAGAGGTCGAATGGGATCCCGAATCGCAAGAGTTGATTGGGAGGTGAAAAAATGCCAAAAGCAAGCCTTGCGAAAAGCGCATCGTCGTATGGAGTGCACCCAAGCGTGGCGATGGTGCAGAAGTGGCTGGCGGAGCTGAAGGAAGAAACGGGGCGTTCCATGGAAGAATGGCTCGCCCTGGTGAAGATGGAAGGGCCGAAAGACGAGAAATCCCGGCGCGAATGGCTGAAGACCAAGCACAAGATAGGCACCAATAAGGCATCGTGGATTGCGGAACGCGCGGAAGGAAAGGGCTGGGAGGACACGCCGGAGGCGTACCTGAAGGCCGCCGTTCAGTACGTCGAGGAGCAGTACGCAGGTCCGAAAGAAAAGCTGTGGCCGATTTTTGACGAACTGCTGCGGCTGGGCAAATCGATTGGCAGTGACGTGAAAGCCTGCCCGTGCAGGACGATCGTGCCGCTGTATCGCGAACATGTCTTCGCGCAAATCAAGCCGACGACCAATTCGCGAATCGATCTCGGCTTCGCGTTGATGCATTACAAAGGAAAGTGGCCGAAGCGGTTAATCGACACCGGCGGGCTGGCGAAAAAAGACCGCATCACGCACCGCATTGAAATTACCGCCGTGGAACAGATCGACGGCGAAGTGAAGAAGTGGCTGAAGACGGCTTACGAGCTGGACGATTGACGGCTTCCTTGCCGACGTTGCTCAAGGCGTGTTCAATTCGTCGCGTTGCGCCCAGAAGTGGTCCCCGTCTGGTTTTTCGATCCGATACTGCGTGAGTTGGGCAGGAGTGCATTGGGCTTCGACGACAACACCCTCGCCGGAGCTGCCGCGCACGCGGTCGCCGAGTTTCAAAGCGAAGCAGCCCGGAGGGCTCGTTGGCGTGGGATGACCTGACTCAGCAGCGGACGTTTGCAAAAGAACACCGTTAGCGGTCAGCTTATAGACGGGCACCACCCATTGCGTCGTAAAGGGCCCAATGCCGTGGACCTGAAGGATCGTATATGTCTTCGATAAGGCGAAGTGCGCCATTTTCTTGGGCGAGAGTCCAAAGGTGCCGACCTCCATGGGTTCGAGCGCCTGCTCGTTGTAGCGCTCGCCCATGCCGAGCGCCCAACTTCCTTTCACCACGACGATGTTCTCGTCTATTAGGTGCGTGTGGGGCATGATGATGTATCCCGCCTCGGCATGAATCCGAATCACGAAGGGCTCAGCGGATTTCGCGGGGTCACCCGCTACCGTCTCAAACCTATGGTCCGGCGAGAATTTTTTCAGCGGCACTACATGGGACTCGACAGGCTGCTGCGCAGCGCCGGCTTGCTGCGACCTGACGGAAACCACTGCCAAAATCATGAGGATGAGCAGTGTAGAGATGCGCATGGCCATGATGCCCTCCTGTTGCGGCAGATTAGCCAAGACTTTTCTAGAGTATTTCGAGCCGCGTGCCGACTCCGGCGTAGAGATAGCGTTCGCCGAAAGCCTGCTGCAGGCGCAGGAAGGCGGGTTCCCCGGTGCAGTGGCCGGGAGCGATTTCATCGAGTTTCCATTTATTTTTGAGCGAATCGACGAGGCGGTCGATGTCGGGCACGGGTGTCTGGACGAGGTGCAGGCCGCCGAAAACGATGTGCGTGTGCGTGTCCACGGCACTGGCGGCTTGCAGAATTTCCTCGATGCCGGAGTGCGAGCAGCCATCGACCAGAATCAGTCCGTGCGGTCCTTTGATGGCGAGAGTGAGCTCGGGGAGCTCGAGGGTGCGCGGAATCTTGGAAACGGTGTACACCAGAAAAATTCCTGGAACAACTTCAGTAAGTTTATCGACGAGGATGAAGTGGCCGGAGTCGTAGAGTTTGCCTGCGCGGGCGTGCTCGGGATAAGCGCCGTCGAAATAACGCATTTTCGCGGGCAGGGAAGGCTCGGGCCGGAAGAACGCCTGAGGAAATTCTGTACCGCCAAAACCGTTGGAGCCGTCGGCGGGGACGTAAACAGTGACGTCGAGATTGATCTTGAGCAGATACTTCAGCCCGGAAGCGTGATCAGTGTGACGGTGAGAAATAACGACGAAGTCGAGTTTCGTGAGGTCAACGTTGAGGGCCTTGACGTTGTGCTCGAAGATTTCCGGGTTGTTGCCGGTGTCGAAGAGGATGCGCTTGCCGTCGTGCTCGACGAGGGCGGAGAAACCCCAGTCACGGGTGAGCGCCTGATTGCTGCCGAAGGCGTCGTAGAGAATGGTGACGCGGTCGGCAGCGAATGCCGAGCGCACGAGAAGGGCGAAGCAGAAGAAGAACGCAAAGCGCGCAAGACGGAGAACCGGACGCATCGAGCCTCCAGGACGAAACAGAAAAACTAGTCGTCTTCGCCGATGAGGATAGCAGCGCCAAGGACGGTGGTCCAAAGGCCGCGCTTGTCGCCGACGGCAGATTGCGTGACGTTCATGGTGCGCACGATCTTGTTGGAAATGCGGTAGACCTCTTTTTTCTCGTCGAAGGACAAATCCGGGTCGAATTCCACGTTTAAGGTTGTCGCGAGCATTTCCGCGGCGAGTTCTTCGGCATATTCGCCGGCGACTTCTTCGGTTTCCCCGAAGGAATGATGCTCGGACAAATAACCATACATCGACTTGTCACTGGGCAGCGCCAAGCCAATGCTGGCGGCGATAAGCCGGTGCGCTTCCTTGGTGGAGTTTTCGCTGATGACCGTGAACGCGACTTGCCCGGGTTTGATGTGCTTCAATCCCTCGCTGCGGGAAATCAATTTGCAGTTGGGTGGGAAGATGGAGGAGACGCGAACGATGTTGCACGCGGCAATGCCAGCGTTCCGCAGAGCGAGCTCGAAACTCGAGAGCCTTTCACGATGTTTACCGACGCCTTTGGTGAGGAAGATTTTCTTAGCAACGAACGCCATGGTGCCGGTTTGCCGTGCCTCCGTGAGTAGTGTGCGTGCGAAAAATTTTCCCGCTGTGGAAAAGTAACAAGAAGGTATTGCAGTGTCAACGCAATTCCGGCCCTTAAGACGGCGAGAACGCAAAGATTATGAATGTGGGATGACAATTCCCGCGGGCGCGGAAGGGTCATTCGCCCGCGATGTGGTGGAGCAATTTGCCGAGAGGCTTGCAGAGCGCCAGGATTTTTCCGAGGTCGTCCGCGGTGAAGTCGGGGCCTGCGCCGGCCGCAGTTGCGCCCTTCCGGGTGATTTGAATGACGCCAATGACCGTGCCATCCCGGAGAATCGGCGCACTGATCATTTTCTGAATCGGTTCGGCGGCTTCCCCGGTCGTTTTCACGCCTTCGAACACCGTCACGTGCTTCGCGGCGGCAAAATTATTCTCGATCTCGGGACGGCTATCGCGGGCGGTGCGCGCCGCGACGGCCGAATTGCTCGAAAGCGGAATAAAACCGATCTTCTTCAGGGCCTCTGGGACCAGGAAGTGCAGGTGGCGCCAGCGCGTGGAAACCGCCAGAATAGCCACTTCTTCATTCCTGACGCCCAGATTTTTGGCGATTTTCTCGGCCACCGAGGAAAGAGAAACCTGCGACGCGTCCCCTCGTTCCGCGCCGAGGGAGTTGGCGATGCGTTCCATCTCGGAAACCAATCTCAGTGTTGCGCTCATGGCAGGCTGATGAATGTTGGGGCCGAGGCCGGAAGAGGCTTGGGTCTAGCGAATCCCATGCGTCAAGTCTTATTTTCCGGCACTTCCTTCGCTGCGGCAAGAAGATTCCGATTTGTCTGTGCCCGCAGAAAGAACAGTCCAACTTGCATACCCGGAATCATGTGCCTATACTGACTTCGTCGCGGATTCTCAACGCTCCTCCCGAGTCATTCCGTGCGATCGGCTGGGACTTACGCGGCGGAGAGGGCATGTCTTCGACGGCAACCCAGCCTGACACAAGTTACCCCCTCAGAAAGCTGCATTCTTTTACCGGGTTACTTCCCGTTGGCGCATTTTTGGCGGAGCATTTCTGGTCCAACAGTTCCGCGCTCGTCAGCCGCGCGAAGTACGACGCGACTGCGCAAGATCTTCAAACCATTCCGTTCCGCCTGATCGTGGAGTGGGGAGGCATTTTTCTGCCGATGTTCTTTCACGGCGGCTACGGTATTTACATTTGGCTGCGCGGCAAATCAAACGTTTCGGCGTATC
>WNFS01001660.1_pt1 | contig 17097 bp, 16 predicted proteins | sample 5400141 | NCBI WGS metagenome assembly WNFS01 (sample SAMN13153358, study PRJNA577476) | soil metagenome | isolation source: 60 cm saprolite under Madrone tree | place: USA:California | collected 2016-06-14
ACCACGATGGTATCGGCGACCTCGATCGCTTCCTGCTGATCATGCGTCACGAAAATGCTGGTGAAGTGCAGTTCGTCGTGCAGCCGCCGCAGCCAGCGGCGCAGTTCATGGCGCACTTGGCTGTCGAGGGCGCCGAAGGGCTCATCCAGCAACAGTACATCGGGATCGACCGCCAGAGCGCGCGCCAGAGCCACGCGCTGCCTCTGGCCGCCCGATAGCTGTGCAGGGTACCGATCGCCCGCCCAGCCGAGCTGCACCAACTCCAGCAGCGACTGCACCTTGCGGCGTATTTCCGCCGAAGAAGGCCGTTCGCGCCGCGGTTTGACCTTCAAGCCGAAGGCGACGTTTTCGAAGACCGGCATGTGGCGGAACAGAGCGTAGTGCTGGAATACGAACCCGACATTTCGATCGCGGATCGGCCACAGGGTCGCGTCGCGGCCGTCGAACAACACCTGTCCTTCGTCCGGCGTCTCGAGACCGGCGATGATGCGCAGCAGCCGTGGTCTTGCCGCAGCCCGAGGGACCGAGCAGCGCGATCAATGCGCCCGTCGGGACGTCCAGATCGATGTCTTTGACCGCGGCGAATTCGCCGAATTGCTTGGCTATGCCGCGTAAAGCGATGCTCATGTCTTTTCCCTCCGCGTCCGATCATGCGCCAGGCGGGCCGCATGCTTGAGCTCCGGTTGCCGCCATTCCAGAAAGCTCTTGCCCACCAAGGTCAGCAGCGCCAGCAGGGCGAGCAGCGATGCGACGGCGAATGCCGCCGTGTAATTGTATTCGTTGTACAGAATCTCGACGTGCAGGGGCATGGTGTTGGTCAAGCCCCGAACGTGCCCGGAGACCACCGAGACTGCGCCGAACTCGCCCATGGCCCTGGCGTTGCAGAGCAGGACGCCGTACATGAGGCCCCAGCGAATATTGGGCAGGGTGACGCGCCAAAAGGTTTGCCACCCCGTGGCGCCGAGCGACAGCGCCGATTCTTCATCGTCCTTGCCCTGTGCCTGCATCACCGGAATGAGCTCACGGGCAATGAACGGGAAGGTGACGAAAATCGTGGCGAGCACGATGCCCGGCACCGCGAACACCACTCGGATGTGGTGAGCCTTGAGATATCCGCCGAACCAGCCGTGCGAACCGAAAAGCAGAATGAAGATGAGTCCGGCGATGACCGGCGACACGGCGAACGGCAAGTCGATGAGCGTGATCAAGGTATTCTTGCCGCGAAATTCGAACTTGGCGATCGCCCACGCGGCGGCCACGCCGAACACCAGGTTGAAAGGAACGGCGATGGCTGCGACGGTGAGCGTGAGCTTCACCGCGGCCCAGGCCATCGGATCGGAGATTGCGGCAACATAGGCACTGACGCCCTTGGCCAGCGCCTGGACGAACACCGCGAGCAGCGGCAGCACCAGAAACAGGCCCAGGAACAGCAGCGCCGCCGCAATCAACAGCAGGCGGCCCGGCGCGGCACGGCGCCCGTCGATGCGTGCTTCAGCGGCCGCCATGTCGCGACAGGGCCCAGTTTTGTAAAGCGTTGATGCCGAACATGAGTGCGAAGGACAGGACCAGCATCACCACGGCGATGGCCGTGGCGCCCGCATAGTCGTACTGCTCCAATTTGGTGACGATCAAGAGCGGCGCGATTTCCGATTTCATCGGCATGTTGCCCGCGATGAATATCACCGATCCATACTCGCCGACGGCGCGCGCGAAGGCGAGTGCAAATCCCGTGAGCAACGCCGGCCAGAGCGCCGGCAATATGACGCGTGCAAAGGCCTGCAGCGCCGAGGCGCCGAGAGTCGCCGCGGCCTGCTCCACTTCCCGGTCCAGATCCTCGAGCACGGGCTGCAGGGTGCGCACCACGAACGGCAGGCCGATGAACGTCAGCGCCACGACTATGCCTAAGGGCGTGAACGCCACGCTGATCCCGAACGACTTGAGCCAGATCCCGAGCCAGCCGTTGGGCGCATACAGCGCGGTCAACGCGATGCCGGCCACGGCGGTAGGCAGCGCGAACGGCAAGTCCACCATGGCATCGACGAGCCGCTTGAACGGGAAGGAATAGCGCACCAGCACCCAGGCGACCATGAACCCGAAGATCACGTTGATCAGCGCGGCCGTCAATGAAGCGCCGAAACTCAAGCGCAGGGATGCGACCACTCTGGGGGCCGTCACGACGTCCCAGAAATGGCCCCAGCCCGATCCCAAGCTGCGAAAGAACACCGCCGACAGGGGAATCAGCACGATCAGCGACAGATACACCATGGTGTAGCCCAAGGTGAGGCCAAAGCCGGGCAGCACCCGCTGCGGCAGCCGCCGCGGCGTGGGCTCCTTGACTTCGACTGCCGCGACGGGCGTTGCCATGGGTGTCCCAAAAATAGAGTTGCGCGCCAATGCCGGCACAATCGCCGGATACTGATCTGAAGCGCTCTTCAGGACCATGCGCGATTACTGGCCGTAGATTCTGTCGAAGGTACCATGGTCCGCGAAATGCGTGGCCTGGGCACGGGTCCAGCCGCCGAATACGGCATCGATGGTAACCAACTGTGGAATGTTTGCGAATTGTGCCGCGTATTGCGCCGCGACCGCCGCATCGCGCGGGCGGTAAAAGTGCTTCGCCGCGATTTCCTGGCCCTGCTTGGAATAAAGATATTTCAGGTATTCCTCGGCAACCTTGCGGGTGCCGTGCTGGTCGACGTTCTGGTCCACCACGCTCACCGGCGGCTCGGCCACGATGCTGACCGAAGGCGCGACGATGTCGAACTTGGCGGGCCCCGACTCCTTGACGGCGAGATGGGCTTCATTTTCCCAGGCGAGCAACACGTCCCCGATGCCGCGCTCCACGAAAGTGACCGTCGCGCCGCGCGCGCCGGAATCGAGGACCGGTACGTTGTGGTAGAGTTTCTTGACGAAGCCTTCAGCGGCGGCATCGCTGCCGCCGGGCTGCTTCAGCGCCCAGGCCCATGCCGCCAGATAGTTCCAGCGCGCCCCGCCCGAGGTCTTCGGACTCGGTGTAACGACCGAGATGCCCGGCCGCACCAAATCGCCCCAATCATGAATATTCTTCGGATTGCCTTTGCGCACCAGAAAGACGATCGTCGAGGTATAGGGCGTACTGTTGTCCGGCAATCGCGACTGCCAGTTCGCCGGGATGAGACCGCCCTGGGCCGCCAGGGCGTCGATGTCGTAGGCCAGTGCCAGCGTCACCACATCGGCCTCGAGTCCCTCGATCACCGAGCGCGCCTGCTTGCCCGATCCGCCATGGCTTTGGTTGACCCTCACGGCGTCGCCGGTCTTGCTCTTCCAGTACGCCGCGAACGCCTTGTTGTAGTCCTCGTACAGCTCGCGAGTCGGATCGTACGAGACATTCAGCAGCGTGGAGTTCGCCGCGTGCGCCGCCGAGCCCATTAATATGACGATGAGCGCCAGCGCGAACCAGAAATACTCGCGTCCGACGCGCCTGCCGTTGCCCTCGATCATTGACTACCACCCGGAAGCGCACTCGATCAGCGAATAAAGAAGGCTAACGGCTGGCGCCGCGGCCCGGAACTACTATCCCGATATCTGCATATACGCTTACGGCATGTCGCGCTTACGGCATGTCGCGGAGCGGAATGTGCAGATCGCCCAGAATACGGTCCACCTCCTCCTGGGTCTCCAATTTCTCGGTCTCCCGCACCAACTTGCGGGGCAGGTGGGGCGCCAGCAGCTCGATGAACTCATACATGTAGGCGCGCAGGAGCGCGCTCCGCCGGAACCCTATCCAAGTGGTGTGTCCCTCGAACAGGTGGCTCGCATCGAGTACCACCAGGTCTCCGTCGGTGGCGGGATCGATGGCCAGCCGGGCCAAAATACCCACCCCTAGCCCGATGCGCACATAGGTCTTGATGACGTCCGAGTCGCGCGCCGTCAACGCCACGTCGAGCGACAAACCGGCTGTTTCGAACAGCGCGGGCAGTGAGGATCGGCCGGAAATGCTGAAAACATACGTAACGATCGGATACTCGGCCAGCTTCTTCAGGGTCAATTTGCCGGCCGATGCCAGCGGGTGGCCGCGCGGTACGACCACCGCTCGGTGCCAGCGATACACCGGGAGACGCACCAGATGCGGAAATTGCTCCTCCGAACCCGTGGCTATGGCGAAATCGACGCGATCGCGCGCAACCATTTCGGCAATTTGCTCCGACGTGCCCTGATGCAGATGCAGGCGTACCTTCGGATATTTCAGCCGAAAGGCGCGAATCACCGGCGGCAGCACGTAGCGCGCCTGGGTATGCGTGGTGGCGATCGACAGAGTCCCGCCGTCGGCCTTGCGCAGCTCCGCGGAGGTGCGGCGAATATTCTGCATTTCCCGCAGGATACTGGCGGCGCGCGAAATGATTTCCTCGCCGGCGCCGGTGGTCCGGGTCAGCGCACGGCCCTCGCGCTCGAACAGCTGAAAGCCCAGTTCCTCCTCCAGAAGCTTGAGCTGCCGGCTGGCTCCGGGCTGCGACGTGTGCAGCTGGCGCGCGGCCGCGGTTATGTTGAGGCCGTTTTCATGGACTGCCACCAGATAGCGCAATTGCTGGAACTTCATCGCCGGCCGGCCTTATCGTTGATTGGTGTTCGGCGCATAGGATATAAGTTTAAACCGCTCCGCGCGCTAAGAAGCGGCGCCCGCCGCCATCACCAAAACGCATGTCCTCATGCGCTCTAATTCGTTTCGCCAAGGCACGGTCCGCCCTATAGTTTTGCCTCTGATATTGAAGCGAACCAGCGAGACCCCCCTTGTTCGAGCTCTCCAAGGCCCTGCGCGAGCGCGCAGAAGACAGCATTTCACAACTCCGCAGTGCAGTCGCGGAATACAAAAACGTGTGTTATGCCAATAGCTTAGGGTCTGAATCCATCGTCCTCACCGATCTCATCTGGGGGTCGGTGCCGGAAATCGACATCTTCAGCATCGATACCGGGCGCCTGTATCCTGAAACCTACGACCTCATCGAGCGAGTACAGCAGCGCTACGGGCGGGCCCTGACCATCTACTATCCCAAGACCTCGGACTTGGAACGCTGGGTCGGCGAGAACGGCATCAACGGGTTCCGGGACGGTCTCGAGCAGCGTCGCGGGTGCTGTGTCGTTCGCAAGGTGGAGCCGTTCCGCCGGGCCATCGCCGGCCGCAGCGCCTGGGTGACCGGCATCCGGCGCGGGCAATCAGCCAGCCGCGCGCTGGCCTCACCGGTCGAATGGGACGGCGAATACGGCCTCTACAAGGTGAGTCCGCTGCTCGAATGGTCGGAGAATGAGATCTGGGAGTACATTCGCAAGAAGCGACTGCCCTACAACGCACTGCATGACCGGGGGTTCCCCAGCATCGGTTGCGCGCCGTGCACACGGGCGGTGCAGACTGGTGAAGACGAACGCTCGGGGCGCTGGTGGTGGGAACGCAGCGATTCACGCGAGTGCGGGCTGCATCCGCGCCGCCAGCCGGCGGTGTTGGCGGCGGCGCGAGCACCCAAGCAGTAGCGGGCCGCATAAAGGGCCGAGGATAGCGCGTGAATTATTTTCCGGTCTTTTTCGATCTCACCGGACAAAAAGTGTTGGTCGTCGGCGGCGGCGACGTGGCACTGCGCAAAATCTCGCTGCTGGAGCGAACTTCTGCGTTGATCACCGTGGTGGCTCCCGATGTCGCGCCCGAACTTCTGGCACGCGCCGCCTCAGGGAAGCTGACACTCGCCATCCGGGAGTTCATCCCCGCGGATTTGGACGGTGTGCGCTTGGCCATTGTCGCCACCTCGCGCCGCGCCGTGAATCGATGGGTCGCGAACTTGAGCGAGTCGCGCAATATTCCCGTCAATGTGGTCGACGATCCCGAAGCGTCGCGCTTCATCGTGCCCGCAATCATCGATCGCGATCCCGTGCTGGTGGCGGTCTCGACCGGCGGTACATCGCCGGTATTGGCGCGCCGACTGCGCGAACGGCTCGAAGCGCTGATCCCCCGAAGAATCGGTGAATTGGCGTTGTGGCTCAAGGCGCTGCGCAGTGCCTCGCGCCGGAAACTGCGCGGCACCGAGGAGCGGCGGCGTTTCTTCGAGGCGATCGTCGACGGGCCGGCGGCGCAGCGCTTCGCCCTGGGCGATGCCCAAGGCGCGCGGCGCATCGCGCAGCAGCTCCTGGCGACGACTTCGACCGCGCCCCGTGCGGCGGGCGATGTGACGTTGGTGGGCGCCGGTCCCGGGGATCCGGAACTCCTGACGCTGAAGGCGTTGCGCGCGCTGCAGGATGCCGATGTGATTCTGCACGACCGCCTGGTCGCTCCCGAAGTGCTCGACCTCGCGAGGCGCGATGCGGCGCGGATTTGCGTGGGCAAGGCGGCCGGCACGGCGGGCACCACGCAAGAGGAAATCAACGCCTTGCTGGTCAAGCTCGCGAATCAGGGCAAACGCGTGGTACGCCTCAAGGGCGGCGATCCCTTCGTCTTCGGGCGCGGCGGGGAAGAGCTGCAGGCACTGGCAAAAGCCCAAATCAATTTCTCGGTGGTGCCGGGCATCACCGCGGCCCTGGGGGCCGCCGCTTATGCCGGCATTCCGCTGACACATCGCGACTTCGCCCACAGCGTGAGCTTCGTCGCCGGTCATGCACAGGGTCACGACGAAGCGCCTGGCCCGGAGCCCGATTGGCGCGCCCTGGCGATGCCCGGAGCCACGGCGGTGTTCTACATGGGGCTGGCACGCCTGGATCACATCGTCGAAAAGCTCTTGCACCACGGCGCGCCGGCCACGCGCCCGGCCGGCATCATTGCGCAGGCCACGACGCCGAACCAGCGCGTCATTACCGCCACTCTCGCCACGATAATCGATGCCTCATCCAAGGCGAATGTAGAGTCGCCGGCGCTGCTGGTGGTGGGCGACGTGGTGGCGCTGCACTCGACGCTGGCGTGGTTCGGCGCCTCGGCGGCGGTCGACCTATCTCGGACCGCATAGGCACGATACGGGCGCTACCCTACTTTGGGACGCGCTACCCTACTTGATATCGATGGCTGAGAGCTTCGAGATGGCTTTTTGCGCCATGCTTATGTATTGCGGATCTCGTTCGATGCCAATGCTTTCGTAACCAATAGCATTGGCTGCCGCGAGGGTAGATCCTGATCCCGCAAACGGGTCAAGGATGACACCTTGACCCATCGGCAGCGCCGCCCGTACGACAGAACGTAAGAATGCCTGCGGTTTCAATGAAGGATGAGGTGCAATTGCGCGTTCATATCGTGGGGTGGGGCTGGATTGTATAACGTCGCCAAAAGGCCGCTCGGGGGAGGGTCTGCGAAAACCGCCGGTGGCCCATTTCCTCAAATTGTCCTGAACTCGGCCATCGAGCCGGTGCCGTAGTACCAACCACGGCTCGAACATCGAACGCGGCATTACGCTAACGTCTGAAAATTCCTCGTGCGCATTCTTGGGCCGATCACCGCCTCTCATAGTCATTACAAGACGCGAAAGATACCCTCGAATTTCGAGTCCGGCCGCGCTCATTGCATTGGCGACGACATGGACCAAAAGTGGATTGCTCGCGATCAGGATGTTCGCCCCTGGTACGGTAATTCGCACCGTTAGTTTGCCGAATTCGAAAAAAAAGTCGTGCATTGCTGCGCGGTCGCCGTCATTCAAAACGGTGAATCGAGGCAGGGGTGCGCGTTGATGGCCATCAAAAGAGGGAGGAATCCGCCAAACGCCTCCGCGTCCATTGCGGAGCTTCGCCTGCTCTTTATCGGTGTATTCGACGAGCCCATAGGGTGGATCTGTCACTATCGCGTGCAAGGAATGTGGTTCACACTCTCTCATCCAATCAAAGCAGCTGCCATGAACTAGAGTAGCCCGGCCAATTTTGAAAGCAGTCATGGGAGCGGCCGCAGAGCTTAATTTGCTTCGGGCCATTGGACTGCCGCTCATGGCACTAGCCCACGGCGTCGACGAATCCGCGCTCTGCGATCCAGGCTTTGTTGAACAGGCGCGATTGATACTTCGCGCCGCCGTCGCACAGAATCGTGACGATGGTGTGCCCGGGACCCATTTGCTTCGCAAGGGTCACCGCCGCGGCCACATTGATACCCGACGTGCTTCCGAGCAGCAGGCCTTCTTCGCGCAGCAGCCGATAGACGAAGTGCATGGTTTGCGCATCCGAGATTCGCAGCGCATCGTCGATCGGCGTGCCGTCGAGATTGGCGGTCACGCGGCCGGTGCCGATGCCCTCCGTGATCGATGACCCGCCGTCGGTTTTCAATTCGCCGTCCTTGACGTAGTGATACAGCGCACTGCCCGGGGGATCGACGAGAACGATTCGCACCGCGCTGGACTTCGACTTGAGATAGCGGGCAATGCCCGCCAGCGTGCCGCCGGTGCCTGTGGACGCGCAGAAGGCGTCGATCTTACCGTCGGTGTCGCGCCATATCTCAGGACCGGTCGATTCGAAATGAGCGTCGCGATTCGCGGTGTTGTCGAATTGATTGGCCCAAATGGAATCGGGAGTCTCCTCCGCCAAGCGCCCGGCGACCTTCTGATATTGGTTCGGGTTGCTGTAGGGTACGGCCGGCACTTTGCGCAATTGCGCCCCCAACGCCTCGATGATCTGGTATTTCTCCGCCGCCTGATTGTCGGGCATCACGATCACGCAACGATAGCCGCGCGCATTGCACACGTGTGCGAGGCCGATCCCCGTGTTGCCGGCGGTGCCCTCGACCACGGTGCCGCCGGATTTCAGCAATCCGCGCCGCTCGGCGTCCAGGACGATCCATTTCGCCGCGCGATCCTTCACCGATCCGCCGGGATTCATGAATTCAGCCTTGCCCAGGATCTCGCAACCCGTTTCTTCGCTGACATGGCGCAGGCGAATCAGGGGAGTATTGCCGATCGCATCCGTAAAACCGTCGCTGACACGCATCAATAGTCCTTCCGAGTTTTCATGAGCGAGGGCGCCGGGTGACGCTACGCCGAGGCAGCCGGCGGCGCCGGCAACCGTTCCCCACTCAGCTCCTGGCGCATTGTGACGACATCCAGGTCGCCGGTCCATTTCGCGACGACCAGGGTTGCAACGCCGTTGCCGATCACATTCGTGAGCGCGCGCGCCTCCGACATGAATCGATCGATGCCCAGTATCAGCGCGAGACCCGCCACCGGCAGCGTACCCACGGAAGACAGCGTCGCGGCCAGCACGATGAAGCCGCTGCCCGTCACCCCGGCCGCGCCCTTGGACGTGAGCAGCAGCACCGCCAGCAGAGTGAGCTGCTGCAGCAAATTCATCGGCGTGTTCGTGGCCTGCGCAATGAACAAGGTCGCCATGGTCAGGTAGATCGACGTGCCGTCGAGATTGAATGAATAGCCCGCTGGTATCACCAACCCTACCACCGAATTGCCGGCGCCGATTTTCTGCAGCTTGGCGATCATTCTCGGCAGCACCGACTCCGAGGACGAGGTGCCCAAGACGATGAATAATTCATCTCCGATGTATTTGACGAATTGCCAGATGCTGAAGCCGTGCAGGCGCGCCACCAGCCCGAGAGCGACGAAGATGAAGATCAGGCAGGTCGCATAGAAACAGGCCATCAGTTCACCAAGAGACAACAGCGAGTCGAATCCGTATCTTCCGATGGTGAAGGCCATCGCGCCGAACGCGCCCAGCGGCGCCACTTTCATGACGACCCCGACGATCCCGAACAGCACCTGCGACAATGCGTCGATGAAGCTCAGCACGGGCGCGCTGCGGCGTCCAAGGCGTTGCAGCGCGAATCCGAACAGCACGGCAAACAGCAGGACCTGAAGAATCTCCCCCTTGGCGAAAGCGTCGACCACGGTCGTGGGAATGACGTTGAGAAGGAAATCGGTCGCCGACTGCAATTTCCCCGGCCCGGTATACGCCGCCACCGAAGCCGTATCGAGGGTGCGAGGATCGACGTTCATGCCGCTTCCCGGCCGCAGGATATTGACCACGGCCAACCCCAGCATCAGCGCCACGGTGCTCATGACCTCAAAATAGATCAGCGCGAGTCCGCCGGTCCTCCCGACCTTCTTCATGTCTTCGACGCCGGCGATACCCGTCACCACCGTGCAAAAGATCACCGGCGCGATCAGCATCTTGATGAGCTTGATGAACCCGTCGCCGAGGGGCTTCATCTTGGCGCCGGCTTCCGGGTACAGATAGCCGAGAAGCACTCCCAATAGAATAGCGACAATGACTCGGAAATACAGGGAGCGCAGCAGAGTTTTCACGCGCCCAAACTTTAAGCGATTGGGAAAGTCTGCGGTGGCATTTCGGGATGCCCGGGAAACCGGACGCAGCGCAAGGTTGCGGTCATGAGCGCGAGGTTGGGGTCACGAGCGCGAGGCTGCGGTCATAAAAGAATCCCCGGACTTGCCGGGGATTCGAGTGGAACAGGTGTTAGGTAAAAACCCGACACGTCCTTAAGTTGGAAGATACGCACGGAGCATATTGCCCGTACGCTCCACCTTGTTTGTATCATACCAGTGTTGCAACTAAGTAACGCTGGTCACAAAAAGCGCGCTGCGTCGACAGCGTTATAATACCAGATAATATAGAAAAATCTAGTAGTTATGGCGCAATGTCTGTCTATCGCTGCGCTATGTCAAATATGTCGCTAATTTGTGACAATCAAACAACAATCGGCCGACCGATGATGAATCCTGAAAGTTTGCTTTTGTGCATCGCTTCCTCCAAATTTGCGCGATTCACGAGAAATGGCCCTGGGACATACCCCCATGAAATATTTACACACTATGGTACGCGTGACGGATATCGAGCAATCGCTGCGCTTCTATCGCGACGCTCTCGGCCTTCGCGAATTATCGCGCCGAGACTACCCTCAGGGACGCTACACCTTGGTGTTTCTAGCGGCGCCCGGCGACGAGAGCGCGCAGATCGAGCTCACGCACAACTGGGATCCGGAAGGTTATACGGGCGGCCGCAACTTCGGACATCTGGCGTATGCGGTGGACGACATTTACGCCGCTTGCCGCCGCCTGATGGACCACGGCGTCACCGTCAACCGGCCGCCGCGCGACGGCCGCATGGCTTTCGTGCGTTCGCCGGACAATATCTCGATCGAGCTGCTGCAGAAGGGTGCGGCGCTGTCTCCGGCGGAGCCTTGGACCACCATGCCCAACGTCGGCGTGTGGTAGCGGCACCGGTGACGCGGCCGAGGCGCGGCCGCTTTAGAATCAGAACATCTCCGACGCGTCCGGCGGCTTGATATCCACCGGGGTGCGCGAGGGGATGTGCTCGCCGGTGATCATTTCGGCGTACGACTGCCCGGGCCCCACCATTGGATAGACGCCGGCGTCCGGATCGATCATGACCTCGAGGAAGGCAGCGCCGTTGAAACCGATGAATTCACCGATGACGCGCGGCACGTCGGCTTTCTGATCGAGCCGCGCGGCGTATTTGAAGCCGTCGGCCAGCGCCGCCTTGACGAAATCCTTGGTGTGCAGGCTCTTGTCGCTGGCGCTCAGGCGGCCGCTGTGGAACAGCTTCTGCCACTGCTTGACCATGCCGTCGCCGCAATTGTTGAGCACCACCACCTTGATGGGCAGATCGTAGGTGGTGACGGTTTCGAGCTCGCCGATATTCATCCGGATGCTGGCGTCGCCGTCGATGTCGATGACCAGACGATTGCGCTGCGCGTACTGGGCGCCCACCGCCGCGGGCAAACCGAAACCCATGGTGCCCATGCTGCCCGAGGTCAGCCAGAGCCGCGGACTGAGGAAGTCGAAATACTGCGCCGCCCACATTTGATGCTGACCCACGCCGGTCGTGATGATGGCCTCGCCCCGGGTCAGCCGATTGATTTCCTCGATGACGTGGTACGGCTGGATCAACGCGCTGCCGCGGTCGTAGTTCATGGCGTACTTCGACCGAAGCTCGTCGCAGTGCCGATGCCACTCGGACCAATCGCGCCGGAAGCTCTTGCGCTTGCCGTAATCCAGCAGACGGAGCAGCGCATCCGCCATCAAGCCCAGATGGCTCCAATCCACCCGCTTGACCTTGTTGATTTCCGACGCATCGATGTCCAGATGGGCGATAAACTTGGCCCCGCCGGCGAACTTGGCCGGATTGCCGGCGACGCGGTCGTCGAATCGCGCGCCGAGAGCCAGCAGGCAATCGCAGTCGTCCACGGCATAGTTCGCGAACGCCGCGCCATGCATTCCCAGCATGCGCATGGACAACGAGTGCGTCGTGTCGACCGCTCCGATCCCCATCAGGGTAGTGACGACGGGGACCTGAAATTCCTTGGAAAATTCGCGCAAGGCATGCGCCGCGTTGCCGTTGATCACGCCGCCGCCTGCATAGATCAGCGGCCGCTTCGCGGCACCCAATGCCGCGAAGAAGTCGGCGCACGCCGCTTCCGGCACTTTGCTCTGCTCGAGGCGATTCATCCGCTGCCGGTAGCCGGCCACGGGCAGGCTGCCTGTGCCTCGAAACACGCCTTTCCAGTTCTGTACGTCCTTCGGCACGTCGAGCACCACAGGCCCCGGCCGGCCGGTGCGGGCGATTTCGAACGCCGTGCGCACCGTTGCTTCCAATTTGGTCGGATCGGTGACCAAGAACACGTGCTTGGCCACGGCACCCATGATGCTGGGTACGGGCGCTTCTTGGAACGCATCCGTGCCGATGGCCGTGGTGGGTACTTGACCGCAGATCACCACGATGGGCACGGAATCGGCCATGGAATCGCGCACCGGAGTCACCATATTGGTGGCCCCCGGACCCGAAGTGACCAGAGCCACGCCCACCCTGCCGCTGGCCCGGGCGAAGCCCGCGGCCATGAATCCCGCGCCCTGCTCGTTGGCCGGTACGATCAGCGGCATCGCAGAATGGTGTTCCAGGTTGTAGCGGAATACGGCGTCGTATATCGGCAAAATCGCGCCGCCGCTATAGCCGAAAATCGTGTCGACGCCCTCGTCCGCGAGGACCTGCACCAGCATATCCGCGCCCGTCATGCCGGCGCCCGCGAGCGGGTGCGCGGCTTGATTTAACATGTCGTAGCGGTCTTTCACCGTGAAAGACTAGCAGTTCTCGCCCTGGCGCCCAAGTACCACCCTCCCGTATGCTTGTCGGCCCATGCGGCATCTCATAGCAATACTCCTTCAGAATGAAGCGGGCGCGCTCACGCGCGTTACCGGCCTCATCTCCAGCCGCGGCTACAACATCGAGTCGCTGTCGGTGGCCCCCACCAATGACCCCACCGTGTCGCGGGTCACGCTCGTCACCATCGGCTCCGATCAGGTTATCGCGCAAATCAACGCGCAGCTCCTGAAGCTCGTCGATGTCGTGGCGGTCGAGGACATGACCGGCGGCGACGCCCTCGCCCGCGAGCTGCTGTTGATCAAGCTGCAGATCTTGCCTAAGCACGTCGAGGCGGTAGGCGCTCTGCTGCGCCGCGTCGGCGGCAAGGTGCTGTCCCCCAACCCCTCGAGCTACATCGTGGAACTGACCAGCACTGAAACCGAGATCGGCGAATTCATAGCGAACGTCGGCGCCTTCGGCGAAATCGTCGAAGTCGTCCGCAGCGGCGTCCTCGGAATCGCGCGCGCCAATCCGCGCCTGCACGTCGTCAAATGAACGCGCTCACCACGACGTCCTAGAGCCGCCGAAGCGCCGCCGCCGGCGGTCGATGCTTTAGCCGGGAAACATTTCGTTGACCTTTGAGGATACTTTTGCCCATGCCTGAAATCGAAGTCAAACCTGAACATGCCGCCGATCCCATGACCCGCCGCGTCGGAATTATGGTGGGGGTCGTCGGCATTCTCTTGTCCGTCGTCACCATTGCCTCGCATCGAGCGCATACTCAAGCCGTCATTCATAGAACCGAATCGAACGATGCCTGGGCCTATTACCAGGCGAAGAGAAATCGCGAGTACACCAGCGAAGTGGCTCTGACCCTGCTGCATACGCTTGGCACGGACCCCGCCAAGCTGGAAGCCCCCGTGCAGAAGCTGGAGGCCGCTCGCACCAAGTACACTGCGGATGCTGCCAAGATTCAGGACGACGCCAACGCGAAGGACGAAGAAACCAAGCTCGAGGAGCGCCGCGCACTGCATTTCGATATCGGCGAGGGATTTCTAGAGCTCGGCCTCGTCCTGTGTTCCCTGTTTTTCCTGGCGCGCAACAATTTCTTCCCCATCTTCGGCCTGCTCGCGAGTACCGCCGGCACGGCGATGGGCGTATGGGGCGTCCTGCTTTGAGGAAGGCATCGCCTTTTTGAGGAAGGCATTGCCTTTTTGAGCAAGGCATCGCCTTTTTGAGGAAGGCATCGCTTTTTTGAGGAAGCATCGGTTTGAGGACTGTATCGGCACTCGTTCAGGTTTTCGCGCTGGTCGCGTTGGGCCCTGCGGGCGTTCCGTTCGCCGCGGCGTCCGGAGAATCGGCGGCGCCGGCGCGGGTGGAAGCGCGTTCGGCAAACTTGATGGCAGTAGGCGTGGTGCGCGACGATGGGATGACCATTCGTCTGAGTCGATTGATCGATAACGCGCCGGTCCGGGACGCCGCCGTGACGGTCACGCTGCGCGGCGTCACGTACCCGACCACCGCCGAAGCCGACGGCAGCTTTACGCTGCAGACGAAAGACCTCGCCATTCCGGGCGCGGCGGCGGTCGAATTTCAGGTGGTGCAGGCCGCGGCGCGTGAAACCCTCAAGGGCACGCTGCAAGTCGCCGGCGGGGCCGGCCCATCGGACGACAGGAACTCCGCCCGGCAGCTCTGGTGGTGGGTGCTCAATTTCGCCGTGTGCATCGGTTTCCTCTGGCTCTATTCGCGGCGGCGCAAAGCGGCCTCTGACCGGACGGACCCCTAACCGTTCGGGCGGCCCCCTAGAAGCTTTGCATGGTTTGCACCAAGACTTGGAATCTTTGAATCCCCACAAGATTGTTGAGCGGAAACGCGAAATCGATGTGCAGTACATTGCCGAGGCCGGAGCGGGTATTGCCGAGCCGCAGGCCGAATCCCACGTCTCGCAGCAGCCCGGGATCGCTGTTGCCGACGACACCGCTGCCCCAGGTGCGGCCCGCGTCGGCAAAAATGGCGCCGCCCACCCGCACCAGGCGGAATGGGTACCAATCCGTATAGAACCGCTGTTCGACGGTGAACAGAGCCCGCGACGTACCGGACTCGTAGCGCAAGGGGTAGCCCCGCAAGCCGTTATCGCCGCCGAGCAGCAGCTGCATATCCGGATCGAGCGAATCGGTGACCGTCCCCGATAATGCCGCGTACAGCAGCCAGTCCGTGCGCCAGCGCCAATAGTATTTGGCGCCGGCGTCGGCTCTCAGATTGCGCGCCCGGCCGTCCTCGATGCGGGACGAGAAAGCGCTGGTCAAAAATAGCTGCTGCAGCCCGGTTATCTCGATTCCGCGCAGGGCCTTCGCGGCCAGCATGATGGCGTTGCGATCTGCGCCGAATGCCGAGTTCGACAAACCCACTTCGCCCTTGACTTCGGTACCGAAATACAAATCCTCGGTTCTGCCGATCTGGTTCTCATCGCCGACCTTTTGATACTTGTCCTGAAGAACATCAAATCCGACGAAGGGGTAGGACAGAGTTCGGTCCGGGGGCAGCTGCCGCGCCGGCATGGAGGTGACCGGCGTCGGCAGGAATATGTTGCGGTCGTAGCGCATTCCAAATGTGAGGCGTTTGGTCCAGCCGTCGGTCAAGCCGCTGGAAATGCCGCCGCTCAGTTCGTACGATGATTCATTGTCGTTGAATTGATCGACGATATCGCCCAAATTGTAACGCGAGATGGTGCGGTCGAACTTCACGGCCGTGATCTTCGCGCTCCACGGCGCATCCAGCGAGTAGAAAGGACGCGCGACTTTCAGCGAACGCTGCATACCGTCGCTCGAATCGGCGTAGGTGAGATCCGAGGTCCATCGGGAGCCGAGCACATTCGGGTCGGTCCAATCCACGCTGGTGCTGGTGCGATCGACCGTGCTGCCGTGCGAGATCTCGAGCCCCTTTCCCCAGCCCAGGAAATTCGAGTCCTGAAGGTTGAAGTTGGTGCTATTGGACCCGCCCGCGCGGCCGAAGGAGATGCCCGGACTCAAGGTCCAGACATCCTTGGTGATCACCTTGATGTCGACCTTGCCGTCGGCATAGCGGACGGGCACGACCCTGGCATCGTAAATGTAGGTAAGCAGCCGCAGCGCCCGCTCGGTTTCCGCGAGCTTGCGCGCGAGGTATTTGTCTCCGCTTGCAAACAGCAGCTGCGCCTTGATCGTCGCGTGTTTGGTGCGTATGTGCAGATGGTTCGCGAGCCAATATAGCCCATTAGCCTCGCGCGCATCGCTTTCGTCGAATATGTTGCGAATATCGAGGTCGATGTTGCCGATGACGGCTCCGGCCGCTTCCAGCTCGCCGTCGCTGGGCAGATCCGCCGGACGGGGCTCTTCGATGCGCGTGTGTTCCTTGTCAGTGAGCTTCGCAGCGATCGACGGTTCGGCTATCGCCGCAGTGATGACGGTAAGCGCAATCAGCAGGCTGCCGTCGGATAGCTTCATCCGATGATGGACGTCCGCTTAGGAATATCTTGCACGGCCGCGCGGGACGTGAACGGCAAGCTCATCCCGTCGAGCGCGTTCACATGCGCGCGCTACAACGCGGCGTTGTCCGTCTCGCCGGTGCGGATGCGCAAAACTCGCAGGATGTCGGTGACGAAGATTTTGCCGTCGCCGACCTTGCCTGTTTTCGATGCGCCGACAATGGCCTCCATCACTTGATCGACCAGCTCGTTCTTGACGGCGACTTCGATGCGGGTCTTCGGCACGAAATCGACGACATATTCCGCCCCGCGGTACAGTTCCGTGTGGCCGCGCTGGCGCCCGAAGCCCTTGACCTCGGTCACCGTCATGCCTGAAACCCCGATTTCGGAAAGCGCCGCGCGCACGTCGTCGAGCTTGAAGGGCTTGATAATGGCAGTAATCAATTTCATTTTCTGGACTCCGGTCAGCGTTGGGCCGTCACGACAATACTATTACGATTGCACGCAACAGGCACGGCCATATGCGGTCGCAGCGGCCCGGCGGGGGTGTTGCGTTCAATCGCCCTTCCGGGGCAGGCCCCGACCCG
>WNFS01005418.1_pt1 | contig 17097 bp, 13 predicted proteins | sample 5400141 | NCBI WGS metagenome assembly WNFS01 (sample SAMN13153358, study PRJNA577476) | soil metagenome | isolation source: 60 cm saprolite under Madrone tree | place: USA:California | collected 2016-06-14
AGACGATGCCAACATTATGCCTGGCGTTGAGCCGCTGAAGGCCGCATTGACGAAGGCGGGCAAGACCTTTGACATCAAGGTCTATCCGGGCGCCAAGCATGCGTTCAATAACAACACAAACGCTGATCGCTATCATCCCGAGGCGGCGAAGGATGCTTGGGCGAGAACAGTGAGTTTTTTTAAGAAGAACTTGGCAGCCTAATCCCGGGGATATTTTAGCGCGTAGTCGGCGGCGTGCAGTCTCACTGGGCTTCCGGAGGGGACTGCATGTCGCCGGTTTTTTCTCTCAACAGAGGCCGATCACCAACCGATTTCTTCGCCAGCTCCGGCGTTACCAGGTAAGGACCCTGGGTCGTATCCCGCCAGATCTGTTTCGTTAGGTCCGCGTTCCCCCCTGTTACCACGTAGGACAGGGCTCCGGCTAAGATTCCCACAGACATAGACATCACTTTGGAAGGAATAACAATAAGATTTCCAGCCGTCACGCCAACAGCAACGCCCTCTTTTTCGATCAAATCATCGGCCTGTATGGGGGACGAGCATGCACTACTCGAACAAAGTGTCACGGCGGCAATGAGAAGTTTCGCTTTGGTCAATTTCAATTTCACCATGGAACTAACCTCTTAGAAAGAATTTGGATCGGATAGCATTGACACCGTGGGTCGGATTCCAATAACGTCGCAGGCCAAAATAGTAGCAGCAGCTCTCGTTATCGAGATCGTTGTTAAAGCAACGGAGCTGGCCATCTTGAAACCGGATGCGCGCTAGACACGTGCCCCCTGGGACAGATGAGGTCATGCATTCCATCACTACCCCAATGCCCCATTCGTCATAGCGAAGATGGGTAACCTCGTCACCGACGCGGAGATAGAGTCGCTTTGCTTCGGCGAATGTGTGAGACTTTTGGTTGCGGGAGTCGAGTTGCGTCGCCGGCATCGGTGGCTTAGCCGGTGACCGGCACTCTTCTTTCGGTTTGTTTCGTTCCGAAGTCCCAGACGCTATGAATTCCGACTTCACATTAGATGGTTTGCTACGTTTCACAAAGTCCTGCTTTTTTAAATCGCCTTTTTTGATTTTTATACTGCCACCATTGTAACGCTTCGTCTAACCCATAATCACCGAATTAGGGTATAAGAGTCAAGCTCTGGCGATTGCCAATTTTGCCGTGTCGAATTCCGGTAGCTGCGCTCTATAGCGCTGTTGCTGGATAGAGGAACTTCACAATTTCGTCGGCGAGAGCTTCTGGATTGTCCTGGTGGACCATGTGGCCCGCATCGTCGATTTCGACGAAACGTTTATCCCGAGTGACAGCCAACCGTTGCTGCCTGTCCGGACGTTGGGCGTGATGACTCTCTTTGCCATCGATGATTAGAACGGGGCATTCGATGCGGCGAAGAAACTCGATGGCTTGGGCTGAGTAAAAGGGTTGAGGAGATGTCGTGCGATGGAGCGGGTCAAACTTCCAAACCCACTTGCCCTTTGCATTCTGTCTCATTCCTGAACGCGCCAAGTCCAATGCCAACTCACTACTGAGGCGCGGATTTGTTTGTTGAAGCTGTTTGGCGCCCGCCTCGGCGCTCGTGTATTGATGGAAATGATTTCGGCCGCGATCGTGAAGTTCTGTAATCCATTTCTCCATGCGTGTGGGGGCTTCCGAAAAATTCATGCCGATGGGTCCGATGCCTTCGATCAACACGAGCTTCTGCACCCTTTTGGGAAAAGTGCCGGAATAGAGAAGCGAGATCGTACCGCCCATGGAATGACCGATAAGGTTGAATCGTTCCATACCGAGCACACGGATCACGCAAGCAAGATCGGAAACGTAATCCGGGAAATGATAGTAACCGCCGGCGCCCACCCAATCACTATCGCCGTGACCGCGGCAGTCCGGCGCGATGATCCACAGAGGTTGTTTGAGATTGTCCTGAAGAGATCTCACGAAGGGCCGCCAACTACCAGCCTGATCCAAGAAGCCGTGGACCAAGACCAGAGGGTGTCCACCCGGGTCCCCCCATTGCAGATAGTGGATGCCGAGCCCACGGACATCGACAAACTTATCGTGGGGCTGGCTCACGTGGGTTGGGTTCTTGTGAGAGCGACTTTGACGAAATCTTTTTCCGCATCGGACCAGCCGAAGGCGCACATTTCCTTGACGATCCGGTTGTAAATCGCAACGACAATCTGCGCGGTTCCGGGAAAGGTAGGTTCGCCGAATGGGCTGGCAAACGCTTTGTCCTCCGCGGAAAAGTAGGCGTCGTGATTAGGATGGGAGTGATAGAAGGCTTTAAGCTTGGCCCCTTTCCTTTTGGCTTCGTCTATGACTAGCTCCAGTTCTTTATAATCCATCGCGTAGGCGATGACCGCCGTGCGCGGATAGGTTTGCGGATCGAGGGCGTGCAACTGATTCTGGATATTTTTCAAGCGGTGGACTCGATCAAAGGCGCCGTCGGTTAAGACCACACCGCAACATTCTTCGGGAAAAGTCTCCTCTGCATGTTGCGCGATTTCTTCCCACGCTTTTTCGGACAGAAGCAAGTTCATCTGCTTAGCCATAGCCTCCTGCCACTAAATCTCGTTCTACATTCGGCGGCGGCGCTGCGAGGTGCTATCAAAAGGTGGGTGGTTTTGTTTTCCCGTTTTTGTAGTGCCGGTATGCAGCCAGAACCAGGGTCGCATAGTCTTCAGAGAACTCGATGTCATTGTCCAAACGGTTCTTCGTTTCGGTAGGTCCCATGTTATAGGCGGTTAGAGCGTGGGTAAGATTGCGAAAACTCTTCTTCAGATCATTGAGATAATACACACCGAGTTTTATGTTAAGAACGGGGTCATCCAAAAACTCCGGTCTAAAAGAGTTAGAATGCAATGGCTGATGCCAGCTGATTTCCTGCAGTAATGATTTTCCCACATTAGGAAGAATCTGCATGATACCTCTTGCTCCAGCCGGCGAAACGGCCCGATACTGAAATTTACTTTCCACGTCGATCACTGCTAAAACGAGCATCGGGTCGAGCCCGTATCCTGAACTCTCTTCCCATATGACCTCTGATAGTTCCCACCCTTCCGTCTCGGTGATGTCAGGCCGATGGGATCTTACAATGGAATAGATCCTCATCAGCTCTCGGGGTCTTGGTTTTTCTGCCGCGGGAACCAAAACGAGGGATTGGGGTGGGTTCTCGCGCTGCGGGAGATATTTCACGGCCGCAAGCAAAGGAACGAATAGAGCCCCGATAAGAACTAATTTTGCACAAACTATATTCAAACTTAAAGTACGAGCGACCGTTGTTTTATGACGTTTCTCCATACTTAAGACCTCTTCTATTCTATTACTTGTGGTGAAGGGAGGTGCAGCCACGAGGGCTTCTGTTTTGCTATCAAAGAGTCAAAGTTATGTCAACGAAAAAATACGAAAAAATACGAATGGACAGAATCACTTTGCTACAGAAAAAGCAGCAAAAAAAAGGCCGCGACAAAAAAATGCGGTCCTTGAGACAAAGCTTTCAGGTCAGAGGAAAATAGGTCCCTGCGAGCAGATTCTTAGTAAATAACTTTTGCTTCGACGAGTTGGCTATATTCTTGCTGGGACAACCCGAGCAGATCGCAGTAGAAGTATTCGTTGTGTTCCGCCAAGAGCGGGTCCCGTTTCGATGGGCCGGGTGGTGTCTTCGTGAGTAAGAACGGGGGTCGCTGGTAGTGCATCGTACCGATTTCCGGATGTTCCAGTTCGACCCATTGTGGCCGCTGCGCCATTTGAGGATCGCTGTAAACGTCTTTCATGGTGTTGACGATGGCCGCTCTGATGCCCGCGGCTTGAAGTTTCTCCATCACTTCCCGAGCCGTAAAACCAAGGGTCCACTGGGCGATTCTGCTATCCAGCTCATCTTCGTTGGCCTTGCGCGATTCGTGCGACGAAAATCTTTGATCATCGGCCCAACTGGGACTGCCCATGACACGGCAAAACGTCTTCCATTCGGACTCCGCGTGAACGCTTAAAACACACCATTTGTCATCGCCTTTGCACGGGTAAGCGCCGTGCGGTGATGCATAGGGATCGCGGTTCGCGTTGCGGCTGGCCACTGTACCGTTGACTTTGTAGTCCAAGAGAATCGGCGCGAGGTACTGCAGACCGGTCTCATATTGGGCCGTGTCTATGTAGTTGCCTTTGCCGGTGCGTCGTTTGTAATCCAACGCGGCTAGGATCGCGACAACGCCGTAGGCTACGGCGATGTAGTCGATGTAAGGTCCATAGAGAATCTGCGGCGAGCCGCCGGGATATCCCGTTAGATGCGTGAAGCCCGCCAACGAGGAGAGTTGCGAACCAAATCCTGCGTGATGGGCGTGAGGTCCGGTTTGACCTAAATTCGAGCTGCTCAACATAACCAGATCAGGTTTTACCTGGGTGAGACTTTGGTAATCGAGACCCAGCCGTGCCATAGTTCCGGGACTAAAGTTTTCTATAACCACATCTGACCAACCCACGATCTTTTTAGCCAGGTCTGTTGCTTGCGGCGCCTTCTTTAGATTCAGAGTGATATCCAATTTGTCGTTGTTGCAAAGGGCGAATAGGCCGGAGCGGTTGAGGCCGTGAATATTGTCTTTGTAGGGCGGATAATGGGCACGGAAGCCATCCGGCCGGACTCTCGATTCAATATGAACGACGGTCGCACCGTGATCGGCTAGGTGCTTGCCGACCGCCGGCCCGGCAGCGAAGGCTGCGAACTCGACGACCTTGACGCCCTTCAACGCCTGCATGACAATTAAATAATTCCTTGCTTTTTCAACTCGACGATTTCCGCCGGCGACATTCCGAGCTCCTCAGCGTAGATCTCCTGGTTATGCTCGCCGATTAACGGAGCGCGCCGCCAGATCTGACAGGCTCCTTCAGAAAACTTGGCGAAGCCTCCGGGATAGTCAATTGAAGTTTGCAGTTCCGGGTGCTCGACGGTCTGCCAGAAGTTACGCGCCTCGTGCTGAGGATCGGCAAAAATCTCTTTTACACTGGCCACTGGGTAGCCGAGCATTTGCCGCTTGACGACTTCTTTGAAAAAATCCGCTTTAGTGACTCCTTTGAAAAAGTCCCCGATAGGCTCTTCCATACGATCAATTTCTTCTTGGGTGACCTGGGCAATGTCAAAAGTTTTCCAATCCTTCTGTTTCAAGAAATCCGGCGCCAGCCCTTTACTATCCATCCATTCAACCAAGGCCTGATTCGTTCGCCTGCCGGCTTCGCCGCCGTAAATGATAAAATTCAGATAGCCGTCTTGACACGGCCAGAACACTCTCATTTTCGCTCCGGTAATACTTCGGCCGGTCATGAACGAGCCGGCGCGTTTTTCTACGTGGCGGTTGAGATCCCAGAATGTGTGGGCATGGGAAAATGCCCAGAGCAAACAAGCCTGCGCTGAGACATCGACTTGCTGCCCCTCACCGGTTTGTTCGCGATGGTAATGCGCCATCAGAGCTCCCATCGCCGCGTAGGATCCGGTCCAAACATAGGATTGCGGAAAGCTCACTCGGAGAGGCGGACGATCCGGATCGCCGGTGAGCGACATGCAACCGCTCAGCGCCATGATCTCGATATCGGAGGCTTTAAACTTGCTGTAGGGTCCGGTCTGACCGAAGGGAGTGATTGACGTTAGGACGACTCGCGGATTGATCTTGCAGAGCTCAGAGTAGCCGATCTTTAAACTGTCAAGATAGCCGGGCGCGAAAGTTTCAATAATGAAATCGACTTTGGCGACGAGCTTCAAGAAGAGCTCGCGCCCTTTGGATGATTCCAGGTTGAGCGTGATACCGCGTTTATTATTGTTAAAGCCGAACCAAAAGAGGCTTTTTTCGGGATCCGGCTGATGGCCGTAAAAGGGTCCCAGACTCCGCGCCGGGTCCCCTCCAGGTCGTTCGATCTTGATAACGTCCGCCCCCAGATCCCCCAAGATCTTGCCACATAAAAACCCGAGCTCGTCGGTAAGATCGAGAGCGCGGTACGGAGAGAGAAGCCCCGCATTTCTGTCGATAAAATCCATAAGCATTTAAAAAAAAGGGCAGGGGACGCAAACCCTGCCCTTTTTCATTGATTCAGTATGCAGGCGCGGTCCGAAGTTATCTTCCGGTGCGGGCCAAAGAGTGGACCCAGCCGCGCATACGCGACTTGGCATTCTGAATGTCTTTGTCGTTAAACCATTTCTTCAAATCAATCCTTTCGACGGGATATACCGGGCGCATAAAATCGCTCTCATAACCGAAGGGAACCGTGGCGTCGATGCCCATGCCGCCCTCGAAGCTAGTGTTGGAGGCCGTCCATTCCTTTTCACCGGCAGTCATACGTTCGGCGGGCATGAAGGTCTGCCCCCGTCCACCGGGCAGCGGATTGATGATGTCGGTCTTCGGATTGACGCGGGTGGTGAGGCACCACATGACGTCATCCATATCGTAGGGATCGCAATCTTCGCTAACAGCGATGCACAGCCGCGAACCTTGCGAGGTTGCTAAAATAGCCGCCATGAAATTGCGCTGCCAACCTTCCTCGATTCTGTTGCGCTTCTTGACCTGAATAATTGCCCCTCCCCAGTCGGTCATGCAGTAGGGGATGTTGACGTCCATGATAATGCCTGGCTGCATGCGTTCGCACAGCTCGAACATCGCAGCTTCGCGGACGGTGGTGTCGATGTTGTGGTCGTCGAGGGTGTGGACGCCCAAGGGGAAGATGATCGGCTTCGAGTCACGTCTTCGCGTGGTAACGGCAGTCACATGGAAGGTCGGGGCCTTGTAGGCCTTGCCCATATAACCTGCCCATTCCGGGTGAAAATGAAAGCGGCCCTGGATACCGGCCTTCTCCGACTCCGCGGTTTCGAAGCGCCGGTCACGCGGGTTGACGTAACCTTCGAGCACGACTTCAGCATCCGCGAGTGCCATGGCATCAACCGTGCGCGCTTTGACCAGACGCATTGGCGCGCCTTGCACTGCACCCGCGATACCGACTTCGTCGCAGCCCTGCGGTAGGATGACGTAGTCGAATCCGGCGCCGGCCAATAGGGAGCCGGCCGGCGGTAATCCAAAGTTCATGGTGATTGGGACTAGCTTGTTGTCTTTGTAGTACTTGCTGACCACCTGCCACATATGGGAGCCCGGCGAGATCTGGAAAGTGCCGACGTTACCCCAGCGGAAGTTCATGCGGTTGTAGCCAAGATCCGTACCCTCGCCAAAATATTCGCCGGAGATCAGGCGGTTGCCGGAACCGACGGTCAACTCGGGCTCAACATCCGTGTGACGGATTGGAACGACAAATTCATTGGCTTCAGCTGGCTTTTCGTAAACTTCTTCTTGAACCGGCGCATCCTTTTGATCGACAACGACAGACGGGATCGGATGCGTAATGGCATAGGCGAGTTTTCGCGTGCGGTCGGCATGGTCTTTCCAACCGAACATTTTGTTGATGACGTTCATGTCACCAAACAGGTTGGTGATGCAGCGGTGTTTTGGTTTGCCTTTGATGTTATTGAAAAGAATCGGACAGCCGCCGTCCAACTGTTTCTGGATGCCGGTTATTTCTAAATTGGGGTCCACTTCTTTGTCGGTGACGATGATGTCGCCTTCTTTTTTCATCCATTCGATGGCGCCGCGTAAGTCCCTAATCTCCTCGGGTGCCGCGCCTTCTTTTCTAACAGCCTTTGCCATTGCTATCCTCCAAAAAACTCCGGACTTTTATTTGTCGCAAGTAAGTGAAAAAAAACTCCAAGCCGCTAATTGATATCGAAATTCCTGGGCCCAATCGGATTACGGATAGTGGAGAGAACGCTCTGATTCGGGACGCCTAAACAGTGGTTACACCTATCTGACATTATCTCAAAAGTCAATGAAGCTGGGGCGTGTCAAACCCGTCTAATCATCATTCTCGAGTGGTTAAAATCCAGTCCGTTCACAGCCGTGACGCCGACTTCTCAATGCGTTCGGGTTTAGCGAGGGCTCTTTACAGTTGTGATGCGGCTTGCTATCTGTGCTTGAATTGTCTTGCGGAGGTCGTTTCGCGTGAATTATATGACGGGAACTTTGCAGCGCTCCAAACAAGATTGGCTCCTTGGAGTGGGGCTTTTTTGTTTCTTCTTTTCCGGTGCGGCGGGCCTGATCTACCAAGTGGTCTGGACCCGAATGCTCACCCAAATCTTCGGCAACACGACCTACGCCATCGCCACCGTCCTGTCCGCGTTCATGGCCGGATTGGCGATCGGCAGCTATCTCTTCGGAAAAATCGCCGACCGTGGCAAAAATGACTTCTTGTTATATGGCATTCTTGAGGCGGGAGTCGGGATCTATGGGTTTGCCGTCCCCTGGATCTTCGCCATCGCGCGAAATATCTACGGTCCGATTTTTGGTCTCAATCAGTCGTATCCATTTCTTTTCAATTTAGTGCTTTTCTTTCTTTCCTTTATCGTGCTCGTGTTCCCAACGCTTCTGATGGGTGCCACGCTACCGGTGCTTAGCCGCTTCTTTGTGCGTAACTTCGCACAGTTTGGCCGGCGGGTGGGCGACCTCTATGCCACCAACACACTGGGTGCGGTGATCGGTTGCGCGGCGGGAGGGTTCCTTCTTATTCCCACTCTCGGCATGCGTGCGACTGTCTACACAGCGGCGACGGTCAATCTTGTGATCGCAGCTCTGATTCTGGTCGTCGATCGCCTGCGCGACAAAGAATCGTTGGAGTTTGCTCCCGAAGCCTCGGCGGAGGAGGCAAACAAAACGGAAACAGAAACCCTGCCTGCGTGGCTACCTTGGGTCCTTTTGATCTCATTCGGGCTCTCAGGATTTGCCTCATTGGTATACGAGAACGCTTGGACACGCGCGTTGACCCTGGTGATCGGCAGCTCCATTTACTCGTTCACTACGATGCTGGTGACTTTTCTCATCGGTTTGTCTCTGGGCGGCTTTATCTATGCGCGTTTCTTGGGCAACCGGGAGGCTCGTTTGAGCACCTTTGGTTTGATCGAGCTCTGGGTTGGCTTGGCCGCGGTGGCAACCATTCCTCTTTTCGAACGGCTGCCGTTGATTTTTGTCCGACTGCTGCAGGGTTTTGGGGATACGTTCACCGTGTTTCTGTATATCCAAATCTTTTTGTCGGCTCTCGTGATGTTCATTCCCACGGTGCTCCTGGGCATGACGTTTCCTTTGGTTGCTCGACTGTTTACTCAAAACCTATACCGCGTGGGTAGTGGAGTGGGTAATTCGTACGCCGCTAATACTGTGGGTGCGGTCGTTGGCGCCTTTGCCGGTGGGTTTATTTTAATACCCCACATCGGCGTGCAAAATACCATCATATTCGCCGCCGTCATGAATCTGTTGATTGGCTGCGTACTCGTATGGGCCGACCCGCGCATGTCCATCGTGCCCCGATTCGCGTTGGGCTTGGCCGTGTTGATCCTGGCGGTTTTAGTTCCCTTTCGAGTTCCCCGTTGGGACCCGCATATTCTCACCAGCGGCGTAACTATCTATAGCGATCGTTATGAAGGCCTGCCGACCAATTCCCTGCGGCTGGAAGAAATGAATCGAGACGACGTGCTTTTTTACCGCGAAGGATTGACGACAACCGTGAGCGTCCATCGTATTCCGGGCAGCGAATACATCTACTTCAAGTCCAACGGCAAGATTGACGGTTCCTACGGCGATGCGCTCAGCCAGCTTATGACGAGCTATATTCCGATGTTGCTCCACCCCAAGGCTGAGCACGCCCTCACGATCGGTCTGGGAAGCGGCATGTCGGCGAAAGCGTTGGCGACCTAATTCTTCGACCGAGCGTTTGTGAAGACGGACAAGCTGCCCCAGGGAATCAGTTTTCCCGGGGACGATGCGAAAAGTAGAGTCTGGTACGATCCGGCTAAGAAACTTCTTTTTTACAAAGGAGTCATGGAGGACGAGGAGCGGTCCAGACTGATGAATCTTTCGGAAGACCGCGACTATCGAGGGGCCATCGATACACTCTATCGTCGGGCGCGTAATTCCCGGCATAGCAGTGTGCTCGAAGACAAACGGGTGCGAGTGATTCCGACGGACGGCCGCAACTATATTCTGGCAACTCCAAAGTATTACGACGTGATAACCGCCGAGCCGTCGAATCCCTGGATCGCCGGCGTCGCTAATCTTTATACCCGGGAGTTCTATCAGGTTATCAAGTCCAAGATTAAAGACGATGGAATTTTCGCCCAGTGGTTTCACAATTACTCCATGTCGCCGGACGATTTTCGCATGGTGTTTCGGACTTTCGTCGAGTCGTTTCCGTATGTAACGCTCTGGAGCATGAAGGAAAGCGATTTTCTGCTCATCGGCAGCAAACAGGAACAGCGCTTTGATTATCCGGCAGTGAAAAAAATCTATGATAACAACAAGATGCTGAGGTCGGATCTCGAGTATCTGGGATTATCGGACGTTTATGCGGTCCAAGGTTTTTATCGCATGGGCAAGGACAAGCTCCTGGAGTTTTCCAAAGGCGCCGACATTAACACGGACGACGGAGCGCAGCTGGAATTTTCAGCGCCGAAAAGCCTGCGCCGCGCTACGACGGAACTCAACCGGAAGCTTATGGTCCCTTACATTGCTGATTCGGCTCCCTGGTTGAAAGACAAGCCGCTGCTCGTCCCGGAAGCTATGCACCACTATTATATGGCGCAATCCTATGTGGCGAGTGTTGCCAACAATCGGGCTTTGAGGGAGTTAGGGCAAGCGGTCCGTTTGGATCCGACGAATGCAAAGTTCTACGTTCTGCAGACGAAAATTCTTCTCGATCAAGACAAGAGTTCCGAGGCGGCCAAAACCGCACTCGCTGCCATGGAACGTTCACGCGATACGGTTTCGGATATTTTGGCCTTGAGCGACGAGTTCTATCTGCCGGATGCGAAGGTAGTCTATTCTAAAGCTATCGCCCTGGGTAGCCGTGAGGTGCTTCCCTACCTCGGTTTGGGAAATATCGCGCTTCACTCAGAAGACCTGGCGGAAGCGGAGAAATGGTTTATACAGGCACGCGAGCTTCAGGCGCATCACCCGGCTGTGTTGTTGGCCTGGGGGCGCCTGATCGCAGCGAAGGCTGGTGAAGAAAAGGACCAGGCTGTCGCCAAGAAGGAGTGGGGAGAGGCTAAGGACTTCTTGGAAAAGTCGAAAGCTACAGAAGTTGAAACATCGGCAACGCTCTATGCGGCGCTGGGAAACGTTTATGCAAACTTGCAGATGTGGGACAAAGCCGCCGATGCCTATAAAGAAGCGCTGCGTATGAGACGCAGGCAAAACGATTGGCGCCGCTCTCTGGGCGAAGCTTACGCGAAACTTGGCAAAGTGCGGGAGGCGGAGCAAAAATACCGCGAGATTTTGGCATTAAGTCCCGACGATGACCAAGCCTTACACGGACTTCAAGCGTTGGGAAAGAGATATTGAATCTTCGGCAGTCTTTTTGTGAGTATGCGTTGAGGCCTTCGGCGGCATGCCGAAGGCCTTTTCGCTTTTGGCGACCTAATGCTTTGCAGTTCCCGCTCCAAGGCTTTATTTTGAGACGAGTGTAACCAGGGCAAGGGAGGTACGTGATGTCGAAGGAAAGAATCGGAATCGTCGGTGCCGGGAAAATCGGTTCCGCGATCGTGCGTGGCGTCATTGGGGCCGGTCTTGTGTCGAAAGATCAAGTCATGGCGAGCGATGTAAGCGATGTGCTGCGGCAATCCATTGCCAAAGAGCTCGGCATCAAAGTTACCCCGGACAACGGTAAGATTTGTGATTTTGCAAACATCGTGATCCTTGCGGTCAAGCCTCAGATTGTGGATTCGGTGATCAAGGAAGTCGCAAAGAAGCTGGGCAAAGCAAAGCTTTTAGTCTCGGTTGCCGCCGGTGTTCCGCTTTCCCGGCTAGAGGCCAATTTGCTACAAGGGGCTCGTGTGGTGCGAGTCATGCCCAATATCCCTTGTGTCGTGGGAGCCGGAGCTTCCGGCTATGCGGGTGGCACCCACGCGACGGCAAAGGACCTGGAAAATGTCGGCTTGATTCTCAACAGTTTTGGGATCGCCTTGCCCGTGGAAGAGAAATACCTGGACGCGGTGACGGGACTCAGCGGCAGCGGGCCGGCGTATGTTTTTCTTTTTATTGAGGCGTTGGCCGATGGCGGGGTTCAAGCGGGTCTATCGCGAGAGGTGGCGCTCAAGCTGGCGCTGCAGACCGTATACGGCTCCGCGCGCATGGCGCTCGAAAGTGCGAAGCACCTCGGGGAGCTGAGAGATGAGGTGACCTCGCCTGGCGGGACGACGATCGCGGGACTTTACGCCTTGGAGCAAAAAGGCTTTCGCGGAACTGTTATGGAAGCCGTTGCCAGTGCGACGCGGCGGTCCCAAGAGCTGGGAAAGGGACAATAGATATCCGTAACTGGCCTCTGTCTTGAGAAGAATTTTGCGCGCCACTCGGTTCGAAAGTGCTGATACGGTGAAGCCAGCGAGAAAAAGAGCGAAAGTTGGAGATCAGCCGGCCCATGCGCAGCCGCCCACGGCCGCCTACGCGGCTGCAGCTCCCGGGAGACTGGGGATCCCCGTTCTCGTATTCCTGCTAACGATCCTAGTCTTTCTTCCTACCTTGCAAAATGGCTTTGTTAATTGGGATGACGAGTCATTTCTGGTTGGCAACCTCCATTACAGAGGTCTAGGTGGGGAACAAATTCGCTGGATGTTTACCACCTGCTATTTGAGCTCTTGCATGCCCCTCACCTGGGTGACTTATGGTTTGGATTATGTCTTCTGGGGAATGAACCCAACCGGATATCATCTAACGAGTTTAGTGATTCACGCCGCCAACGCGGTCCTGTTCTATTTTGTCAGCTTGCGATTATTGCGGCTCGCCGTGTCGTCTTCACCGGTCTCACGGCAATTGCCCATCCGACTGGCAGCCGGGTTTGCCGCGCTTTTTTTTGCTCTCCATCCGCTGCAAGTCGAGGTGGTGGCGTGGACACTCGGCCGGGAAATGTCCGTCGCCGGCTTTTTTTTCTTTTTGACTCTGCTTTGTTATCTCAAGGCCGTGGAGCATGAATCCAATGGCGCATCTCACTGGCGTTGGATCGGCGCCGCCTGGCTTTTTTACACCATGTCTCTTCTCGGCAAAGAAGTCGCGATGACTCTTCCGTTCGCGCTCCTCGCTGTGGATGTTTATCCTCTGCGCCGGCTCGGAGGCGGTCGAGGAAAATGGTTCGGACCTCAAGTGCGTCGGGTATGGTGGGAGAAAATACCTTTTCTGTTGGTAACGGTGGCTGCAGGGGTGAGAGCAGTGCTGGGCAAAGAGGAAACGGGAGCAGTATATTCCCTCGCAGGCTACGGTTTGCTGCCGAGAGCTGCTCAGGTGCTCTACAGTTTGGCATTCTACCCCTGGAAGACGCTCATCCCGGTCGAGTTGTCTCCGCTTTATCCGTTGCATGGTTTCACCGGACTGTGGGAATTGCGATGGCTCTTGAGCGGCGCTTTTGTGGTTTTGCTCAGTGCGGGTTTCTTTATTGCTAGGCGCCGTTGGCCCGCGGGTTTGACCGCTTGGGTTTTTTACATAGCGTTACTGATACCGGTCAGCGGCATTGTTACCTTCGGTCCTCAACTCGTCGCTGACCGTTTCAGTTATCTGCCGTCCCTCGGCTGGGCGATATTGGCAGGAGCAGGCTTATTATATTGCTGGCAACTTTGGGCGAGCCGCCGAATCGGTGTGCGAACTTTGGTCTGGACACAATCTTTGGCTGTCTTGCTCTTAGTCGGTTTAGGGGCTTTGAGCTGGCAGCAGACCCAGATCTGGCAGAACTCCGAGAGGCTCTGGAGACATGCGCTGGCCCTCGATGAAAAATCAAGTTTTGCGCATAACAATTTGGGTCTTGCTCTGGCTGAGCGCGGCGCCTTTGCAGAAGCGACGAACGAATTCCGCAAAGCCGTGGAGATTGATCCTGCGTTTGTGGAGGCCCAAACAAATCTTGGAAATTTTCTCGCGCAGCAGGGTGCGGCGGAGGAAGGAATCTCTCACCTGCGCCAGGCTCTCGCGATCGATCCGGCGTTCGCCAACGCCCTCAACACTTTGGGAAACATCTTAGCTGACAGCGGCGAATCGGATAGCGCCATCGAACATTTTCGCAAGGCCCTAGAAAAGAATCCGAATTCCGCGATGACATACTATAATTTAGGTCGCGCTCTCGCCAAGCGGGGAGATTTGGAAGCGGCCAAAGAATCCTATCGCAAAGCCCTAGATCTTAACCCGCTTGATCCCGACGTGCACAACAATTTAGGTCTGGTTTTGCAAAGCCAGGGTAGTTTGCCAGAGGCCGTTGCGCAGTTTCGCGATGCTTTGCGAGTCGATCCGAGATATGCGAAGGCATACTATAACCTTGGCAAGCTTCTTGCCGGTCAAGGGAATCTCAACGGTGCCGTCGAAAACTTTCGTCAGGCGCTACAGATGCAGCCGGGATCCGCCGAGATCCATCAGCAATTGGCGCGGGCTCTCGCGCAGCAGGGAAAGAAAGAAGAGGCCGTAGAACATTATCAGGAAGCGTTGAGACTTGTGAAGGCCGGCAGGAAAGGATAGGTACTGTTCGGTCGTTCGTTGCGCGTAAAAAAAATGGAATGATGGAACAATGGAATAATGGAATGATGGAATGCTTAGACCCAATTCCAATATTCAATTCTTATCCTATTGAAGAGGAGTTTCCCTATGCCCGGCGCACTTGAAGACATTCGCGTGATCGATTTCACTCACGCGTTGAACGGTCCCTTCTGCACCATGCTGCTCGGCCACATGGGCGCGGAGATTATTAAAATCGAACCACCTGCCGGCGACGGGTTCCGTCGTTCGTGGATGTCGTCTGACGCAAAAGTAGATGCTTACGAATTCTTGTGGATAAACGTCAACAAGAAGAGCATCGTGCTCAACCTGAAAACCGAACGCGGCGTGGAATTAGCTCGCCAACTGATTGCGCGTGCTGATGTGCTGGTCGAGAACTACCATGCGGGGCAGATGGAGAGATTTGGCCTGGGTTACGACGACCTGAAGAAAATCAATCCGCGCTTGATCTACTCCTGTTCACGCGGTTTCGGCGAGTCAGGACCGTACAAAGACTACGGCAGCACTGCGCACACCAACAATAGCATGACCGGATGGACGCACACCGGCTGGAAATACAGCGGAGCGCCGGGAACCAAGGCGATCGGCATCGGCGACGAGGCTGCCGGCGTGAGCATGGTGTGTGGAATCCTCGCGGCGCTCCACGCCCGCGAGCGCACCGGCGAGGGCCAAAGAATCGTCGTATCGATGCAGGAAGCGCTGCTCGGTTTCATGATCAGCGAGTTTCACGAGCATTTTATCGGCATCGAAGTCGGCAACAGGCCCGTCCCAGTGGCCGACGGCTATTTCACGTTGCGCATACCGGAGCTCAGCGATGGTGGCTGGGCGAAGCTCGCCAAGTTCATGGCGCGCGAGGATTTGCTCGAAGACGTGCGTTTCGCATCGGCGCCGGCGCGCAAACAATATCGCTCGGAGTTGTACGAGCTCGTTCGCGCGTGGATGCGCGGCCAGAAACGCCAAGAACTATGGGATGGGTTGCGCGCCATCGACTACTTCGGCGCGCCAGTGTTGTCGATGGGCGAAGTGATCGACGATCCCCATATCAAAGAACGAAATGCCTTCATCGAACGCAATCATCCCACGGCAGGCCCGACGAAATTGCTCGCTCCCTGGATCCATATGTCCAAGACGCCCGCCAGCATACGCGACGATGCGCCGGCCCTTGGCCAGCACACCGACGAAGTTCTCGGCGGCATTCTCGGCTTGAGCGCCGCGGAGCTGGGCGACCTGCGGGCCCAGCGCGTCATAAAGTAACGCCGCTGATCCGTCGAACGGTCCGTAATATTCATCACGTTTCCAAGGCAGCACCACGATTTGCCTTGACGGTCGGACCGAGTTTACCTAATCTCTCCGGCAGCTAAAGTCAGGTCGGGCCGGTCAATCCAGCCAGAACACAAGAGAGGAGAATGAAATGTTGGCTAGAACTGTTACTAGGCTGTGGACTTTCATTGTGGCGCTGCTCATCCTCTGCTCTCCTGCAGCCGCGGCCGATAAGCTAACCTTGAGCTCAACCAATCCCACCGCTTTGGAGCTAGACCAAATCGTGGCGCGGGAGAAGGGATTCTTGGAGCGAGAGAATATCGAGTGCGAAGTGACCTACATGCAGCCCGACCTCCCGGTCAAGGCGCTTCTTGCCGGAACCGTAGACCTGGCAAGATCGGGTACTCATTTCGGCTTGATCGCGGCGGCACGCGGGGGCGAATTGAAGATCATCGGCGGCTCGAATTACGGCTACCCTTACCAGGTGATCAGCCAACCCCAGTTCAAATCGCTGGCCGACCTTAAGGGACAAAAAATCGCCGGCGCTTCCTTGGCCAGCATCACCACGACGATCTTTAAGGACGTCATGCAGCGTCAAGGTATTCCGCCGACGGCTTACACCTTGCTCTTTGTCGGGGGAAGTCCTGAAAGATTTCAAGCGGTGAGTTCGGGCCAGGTCGCGGCTTCCCTGGCGGAGGCTCCGCCGTTCAATTTCCGATCTATCGACGCCGGTAGAAAGGTTCTCCTTAACTATGCGGACGAGATCAAGAACTTACAGTACACATCCTACTTCGCTTCGAATAAGTCCCTGACGCAGAATCGGCCTCTGTTGATGCGATTTATGAGGGCAATGGGCCAGGCGATGCGTTGGCTGAATGACCCGGCCAACGAAAAGGCGACGGTCGAAACCATGATGCAGCGCTTGAAAATTGATGAAGCGACCGCCACGCGCACCTATAAATTCATGGTTCCCGAGAATAAGTCTTTTCGCGGCGAGGGAGCGATTGACGGTCCCGGATTGGCCGAAATGATTCGCTTGCTCGCCAGCGACCAGCTGATTTCCAAGCGCGAGCCGTGGGAGAGTTTCGTCGATCCATCGTTTCTGACGCCGGCAAAGTAGTTTGGTGAGCAAATACGAACTTCCGATCAACGCCTCGCGCTGGTGTTTTTGCTAACGAAAAAAGTCCAGCATCTCCTTATTGTATTTATTGTAAACGGCACTAGATGCCGGCTTGATAACGAATA
>WNFS01006333.1_pt1 | contig 17097 bp, 18 predicted proteins | sample 5400141 | NCBI WGS metagenome assembly WNFS01 (sample SAMN13153358, study PRJNA577476) | soil metagenome | isolation source: 60 cm saprolite under Madrone tree | place: USA:California | collected 2016-06-14
ACCTCGCAACCACACTGCTTGTTTGCATCAGAAGCCAAAAGCGTCGTCACGATAACAAAATGAATCTGCAAGGAGAGAAAACCTCCACAGCCTCCCAACAGGACATGGGCTGGAGAGCACAGCGAACATGTTCGCTCCTGCCAGTCGCCGGGAAAGTTTTTCTCTTGACTCTCCCCTTTATAGAACGCGCTAATCGGACAAGTGGAATTTCCCGCGTCAACGGGACGCCGTCGCGCACCCGAATGCAAATTGCACCAAAATAGTGCAAAAAGAGGGCAGTTTCGCTCTCTCCTATCCCCCATTCGCGGCTCCCGCGATTACAACGCACGGACCAACTGTTGACCAAGCCGAATAAGCAGGTATTGCCGCAGCCGGCAAAACCAATCGCAGGCAGGGATTACTTTTTCATTCCTGAGCCTGTACGATCGGAAGTTGTGATGACAACTGCAGATCGATCATCATCGAAATGCGACGGTCCAATTGAAAAAATGTCGCTGTTTTTCTGCCGTTAAGCACCTGCGCCACTTCCGGAACGTACTTCTGACGCAATTGTGCTATGGCAATGTCTACGTCCAGCCACTGGCGCAGAAACGATGATGCCTGCTCGTCCGTCATCGTCCCCCAGTGATCGGCATACTCCTGAACCAGGCCGTACTTCTTGTCATTAATCTTGATCAAGTCCGCCGTATATCGGTCATATACCGGCCAGAATTTCGTGGCTTCTGCATCCGTTAGCTTAAGGTTCGCTGCCACCAACTGCTTTTTCTGTGAACGGATATCCTTCCGCAATAGTTCCAAGTCTTGATCTTTGATCACGTGTGGATCGTTCGCCTGGGGCGAGGTTGTCTGTCCGATCGCGGTACTTCCGAGCGCCATCCCCGCTCCCACCAATACGACGAATATCAAATAGTTTTTCACTTTTCTCCCCAATCCGACCGAGTACGTCGAGAAAAACCGCCCAGATCCACAGCCTGGGCGTGAGCCTACGGTTGGTGATCGCTGGTCGGCTACTGGCAAAACTTGCAGGGCTCGGATGGCGCGCACTAGCTGTGTGCTCCGTTCATGACTGCTTGAAAGATCGAACCGGCACCCCCTGCTCAAAACATAGGTGGTCGTTCTCATAGAAATCTATTAAAATCATGGAGTTATACGGGCGTGTAGCTCAGCTGGGAGAGCACCTGCTTTGCAAGCACGCCGTCATCTCACCTAAGCCGTTGAATCGGCGTCTCTTAACAGTACAACCCCCTCTGTTAGTTGGGCTACTAACTGGGCTACACAAAATAAAGGTTACTATGTCCAGGCTAGGACAGACACTCCGAAAAATGGACGCCGCGAACAGACTAGCGATGCGGCTCGTAGCGTAACTTCCCCCGAAAACACGCCGGCCCGGACGCTCCAAAGAGTATCCCGGCCGTTTCAGCATCATAAATCCCCTTCGCGAGGAGATCTCCCAGATCCCAGTTGCTGGACTGGAGCTGAAGCACGATTGTCCGAGCAACGTTAATCAGTGTTACAAAGTCTCTTTGCAATTTTGTTGATTTCAAATGTGCTTCTAATTTTGGCGAAGCGCATTTTCATCCCGAATCGAGCGCGCTTTTTGCGTTCCGGTTGGCTTTGCGGAGCGAGGAATCTGTTCTTGCTGCTAAACTGCCTGTCTTGGAGCTCTCCATGTTCTCGATTCGCGCTGCGACCATTGCCGACGTACCCTTGCTGAAGCGCCTGATCCAGGAGTTGGCAGAATACGAGCACGCACCCGATGCTGTCCTGCCCGAAGCGCATCTTCGTCAGGATGGCTTTGGCCCGGAACCAAAGTTCCGCGCCATCCTCGCCGAAGACAAGGATAGCGGGCAACCCGCTGGGTATGCGGTCTTCTTCCCTTGCTATTCCACATGGACGGGTTCCGGCATGTTCCTGGAGGACCTTTTTGTCCGCGAACCCTTTCGCGGTCGCGGCGTCGGGAAGGCTCTTCTCGCGGAAGTGGCGCGGATTGGCCGGCAGGAGGGTTGTCGCAGCATTCGGCTGGATGTTTTGACATGGAACGAACCCGCAATTCAATTCTACAAGTCGCTTGGCGCCGAGTATCTCGAGGAGTGGCGTAACGTCGTGATAAGAGAGGAAGCCTTGAACCGCCTCGCCCACTCTTCCCGCCTCGCCGCCCACCCGTAACCAACCTATTCACACATTCAGCAAGCCTTACAAGGCCTAGCCGCAGGATGAATTCGTCCGGGAGCAGTTCTTCATTCCTCGACGGAGAACATAAATGGGTCGGTCGACGGAGCGACGACGATGGTGTGTGCTGCGTCGGCGTAGAGCTTGTGTGTGTTCCAGTCCACGTGACGCTGATACCTCACATCAGGATGGAAGTTAGACTTGTCGGGATAGTTGCTGGCGGAGAAGGCTCCGTAGAATTTTTCGCCGATAGCCAGCACGTGATCGTAATCGCCCAAGGCAAAGGAACCAACATTATCAGGTGTGTTCGCCAGAGGATGATGAAGATCATCCCAGTCTGTGCCCTTACCGCGCTCGAAATGGGTCTCCCAGCAGGCCACGCCCGGGCCGCCGCCGTTACACGTTCCCGGATTCACGAGCTTCTGGTAGAGAAATCCGACCGTTCCTTTGCTATTGATCGCGAGGGCGGGATTGGTGGCGGCGGCGACGGTTTTCAGGTCCGTTGCGCTCCAGGTCTTCCCGCCGTCGCTGGAGCTGCGTACGTGCAGGGTGAAATTGGCCGGGTTGCCGCCGTCTCCCCAGGCTACGTACACCTTTTGGCTGTTGTTAGGGTCTACGGCAATCGAAAGTTGGCTGCCGATGCGCTCGTTCCCCAAATTCCCTTTCCACGACATGACGAGGCCAGTGGCTACGCGGACTCCGTTCTTGCCGTCGCCTGTGTCCGTCAGCGCAGTGTAACCACCAGAGCCCCAGTTATCGTCGCGAAGGACCACCACGTCCGCAATGTTGCTGCCGCCGAACGGGAAACAGGGTGAGCTTGTTTCATTGCTGAGAAGTGCCACGTAGACGACTCCGCTCTTGTGAACCGCAGGACGCACGGAAGGCAGGTCCTGTCCACAAGTGGCGCGAGCCTCCAAGATGTTGTTCGTGAATCCGGCCGGAGCTGGCGCCGTAGCCGCGTTGAGCGACCAGTCCACGGTCGACGTCTGGCCCGTCACGCCCCCAAAAAAGGTGGAATTCGTTAGATTGTTGTTTCCCACATAGCCTTTGTCACCCGCAGAAGTAAAACCTTGGACGTAGGGCTGATCTTCCGGGAAGCGGTCGATCAGCACCGTCATGGGAGTTGCGCTGCTAAAGTCGCTGGTACGGAGAATGTTCATGTCCAGGCCCGCGCCTCCCTTCAGCACGCCGGCATAGAGGACGCCGCCGCTGGAGGCAAAGCGAATGGTGATGTCGCCGGTGCCGGAGAACGGACTATTACCCGGCACGATGCAGTTCAGGTGCCAGTGTTCGCCGCCGTCTTTCGAAAAGTAGATGGGCGCGTTGGCCGTGGAAATCATCGGCGGGCAAGGCGTGAAGGCGGACAGCACCATATGCCGAGGATTCTCGGGGTTCACCGCAAGGTTCGGTTCCATGTCTCCGCGAGACTCGTTGCTGTACATCCTCGGGATCACATCGACCACTTTGACGTCCGGGCCACAGCCCGCCACTCCGAGAATCATCAATACGCACACCAAGCTCAGGGCTTGCGCCAGATGTTTACACCGCATATGCTCCTCCTACGACAGACAGAATTCGAGGAAATCTCTTCAAGACGGGAGCCGCTTCACTTCGCGGCTTTGCTTAGGCTTCGGATGCGTTCCAGCTCGCCTCGCTCTTGATAATCGAGCGGATTCAAGACGGTGTACTGATCCTTGACGCCGGGCATTTTCGTCTGATTCCGGTGGAGCAGCCAAACGCCCTGTTGACCCTGTTTGAACTTCGGTGAGCCCTGCCACATCATATCGTCGCTGTTGGGAAAGAGCACCACGACGCTGTGGCCCGTCACCTTCCCTTTCACCACCGAATCCACGGTAATCTCCGCTTCATAGAAATCCGGGTCGTGCTCGGAACCGATATGGCGAATACTGGAGGGCTTCACGCCCGCCACCGTTCCGGCCACAATCGCTTCAGCGCTTGTAATTTCTCCTTTCAACGCTTCGTCCGCTGCTTTGCGGCGCGTCGACTCCACCTGCTCGTGTGCCTGCGGCGAAGTTGGGGTGTGGCTGAGTTCGATCACCGCCATGCTCTCTCCCAGCAGCCACCCTTTGGTGTAGAAAGTCGCCTGCTCCCCGGCCTTCACGGAGCCGGCCGTGGCGAGTTTCACGGTGATTTCCTGCCCGTTCAGGTCCGGCGGGGCACCCGGGGCCTCCACGATCTCGTCCACGCGCACCACTGCGGTGGAGTCCGAAGCTTGAACTTCGCTCATGGTCGTGGCGTTGGTCCTGGCCACCGTTCCCACGAAGATGAACGTTGCCTGTCGAATGAGGCTCTCCATGCTTGTTTGTTGTTGTGGGTCTCCCGGGCTGCCGGGGGTCTCTGCAGGATGCAAAGTGAACAGGATGAAAGCAAGTGCGAATACATGGGACATGACAGGCCTCCCTTTCCTTTATGCAGAGTAAGGCGCCGAGTGGCCTCAGCAAACTTTACAGCACTTTGGGAGTAGGGCTGTTTGCTCAAGTAGTGCTCAAAGGCCGCAAATCGTTTCACCGCAGATCTAGCTTCCGCAATCGGCCTCTTCGGCTCCCCCGGCCTTAAGGCGGGCGTCTTGACACTCGAAGATCAGCGGCCTTGGGCTTGCGCCTTGGCTTTGGAGCTTTCCCCCGGCCGGGCGGCCGCCGGAAGGTTCATTTCGCGATTCCAGGCTCGCGCCGTGTCCGTCGTAAGCCTTCGCGTCTCCGGGCCCATCCGCTCCCAGGCGGTAGCGAGCCACTTCGGGCATCGGACGAGGTCCTGGACAAAGCCCACTTGTAGGAGGTTAATTAACGACTTCGCGGTCGTCGCTGAGTTGCATAAGCAGGTATTTTTACCTCCATGTGCAGGTGTCCCGACCAAAAACTCCGTTCTGACTGAACTGGTTGAATTCAGGCAGCCGTCGCTGTAGCTTTTCGGCGACATGCTCACGATCATTCTCTCGCTGTTTTCTTCTGCTCGGCAAGTCTTTCAAACTGACTCCCCTATCCGCTGACGAACAGCGTACCGTCAGGATGCTCGACGATCATCGGTTCACGTGCGAGTACATCCAGATGATTGATAGGGTCGGACACGACGAGTGTCGTGGGAGCAGGCGCGTTTGGCGTCAAGGTACGAACGTTGGCGTGGGAGCACCCGCTGCTAATAGCGACGACACACAACAAAGTCGCGCCGCCCAGAGTTTGCCGACCGAGACTGCTCACCGCGCGCCTTGGGGATGGTAGCCCTATAGCGTGTTGTGCGGCCATTGCCAATTTTTCATCACCTGTCGCTTTGGGCGAGGCCGGCGCGACGAGTTATACCAACTTGGTCTGGCCGGGCATCGCTACGGGCGCGACGGCGAGCGCAGCGTCCCACTCGAGTTTTGCTGGCATGAGACTCTCGGTGGAGTTCAACGCCTGCTCCCAAGTGACTTCCTGCCCGGTGTAAGCGGCCATGCGTCCCATGATCGCCGTCATGGTGCTCTCGGCAACTTCCTTCAGCTCGTTGTAGGGCTTGCCGGCACGGATGCTGGCGATCAGATCGGTGTGCTCCTGGACGTAAGGCAGATTGTTTGCGCCGGTGTAGCGCCAGCTCTTCTCGCCGGTGATGGCGTATTTGTTGGCTTGGCAAAGGCCTTTCGTTCCGGCGAGGCTCTCGGAAACGTTGTTGGCGCAATTAGGCATCTGCCGGCAGAAGCTGGCCACGTGGACGTCGTTGGGGTACTCGTAATCCACGGCGAAGTGATCGTAGATGTTGCCGTAGATAGAATCAGTGCGGACTTGTCTGCCGCCGTGGCCCGTGGCTTTGACGGGGTGCGCGCCAAGAGCCCAATTCGCGACGTCGAGGTTGTGCACATGCTGTTCGACGATGTGGTCGCCGCAGAGCCAAGTGAAGTAATACCAGTTGCGCATCTGCCACTCCATGTCGCTCCAGCCGGCTTGCTTTGGATGAACCCAGATGGGCCCCTGATTCCAGTAGACGCGCGCTGAGACGATATTGCCGATGGCACCGTCGCGAAGACGGTTCATCGTCTCGATATAGCCGTCCTGATGCCTGCGCTGCGTGCCAGCGCCAACGGCGAGACCCTTGGCCTTGGCTTGCTCGGCGATTTCAAGGACCGACCGAATCCCCGGGCCGTCAACCGCGACGGGCTTTTCGGTGAAGATGTGTTTGCCCGCGGCGACGGAGGCCTTCAGATGCGCGGGCCGAAAGCCTGGCGGCGTGGCGAGAATAACGTAGTTGATGTCCGATGCGAGAACCTTCTCAAATGCATTGAAGCCGGTGAAACGCCGGTCCTCGGGAACTTCGACGGTGTTGCCAAAATTGCGGATGGTTTCGTCGCTCTGGGCAACACCGGTCAGCACGTCGAAGCTCTTGTCGAGATTATCCTCGAAGACGTCTCCCATGGCGACGAGCTTGACGCCGCGGGCGGAGCTCAGAACGTCTTTGGCGGCGCCCGTGCCGCGTCCACCGCAGCCGATCAGTCCTACTTTGATCAAGTCGCTTCCCGCAGCGTGAACGGGCAGGCCAGTGAACCGGCTAGCTACCGCGCCGCCCACCAGCGCCACACTCGATTGCCTCAGGAAATTGCGACGCGATGACTTAGCCTTGTTTTCTTCCTCGTGGTTTGCCATTGCTCTATCCTCCTTGTGCAAGCTGAAAACCGTTGCGGCGCGGCCGTTTTTGCATGCGGGCCAGCGCGCGTTTGATTCCCGGGCTAATTCTGTTTGGTCACCTTCGATTTCAAACCTTTGAGATTGTCTTGCTCCTCGAGCGGGCGTACTACTCGGAAGCCGACAAACAGCGCGTCGGTGTGCCACCAAATGCTCTGGGGAAGCTGTGGGTCCTGCTGGCTCCATTCGCGAGTGGAGGCGCGTCGCGAGGCAGAACGCAGGCGTGCGGCGTCATCGTCCCATGAGCCGCCGCGCACGATGTAGGGATATTCCTTTTCGGTTGGAATCAGCACAGGGCTTAACACGGGCGCGTCCAGTTTGAAGCTGCCGTAGTAGTCCTTGTCGTAATAGTCGAGGACCCACTCGGCGACGTTGCCAAAAATATCATAAAGACCCCACGGATTGGGTTTCTTCTTGCCGACGGGGTGGGTGCGGGCGTCGGAGTTGTCGAGATACCAGGCATAGTCGCCCAGCGGCTTCGGATCGTCGCCGAAAAGGTAAGCTGATTTTGAGCCCGCGCGCGCGGCGTACTCCCATTCGGCTTCGGTGGGCAAGCGATAGGTTTTTCCTGTTTTGGCGGAGAGCCAGCGACAGTACTCCATTGCGGCGTGGTGGGTGATATTGATGACCGGATAGCCATCGTGGCCGAACCCGAAAGTGGGATCGGTATAAGGGGGCGTTGGCCGCGTGAAGGCATCGGCAAACTTATTGCTGATGCTGTTGTGCGACGCCGGCGACGAAGAACGCTGCAGGTCCTGGCTGAAGGCAAAAACATCGTATTGTTCCCAGCGTACCTCGGTTTTTTCCATCCAGAATGGGCGGACGGTGACCAGATGCTGAGGCCCTTCGTCGGCCGATCGCTTCCCTTCGCTGGCCGGGCTGCCCATCATGAAAGTGCCGCCGGGAATGGGCACCATCTCGAAATTCACGTCCGTTCCGGGAATTGTCTCCGTGTAGGACTTCACTTCCGGCTGGCGGCCGGATTTAGTTTGGCTGAAGAGGCGGGCTGAAAAAAGAGAAGAAGAAAACGTGGCGACGAGGCAAAATAAAATTCGTGAGTGATGTGTCATTCGTGCGCGGTTCATGATCTCCAATGTGGTTTTTGCGCTGGCTCTGCTACGATGCCACTCGAAGTCGCAAGAGTGAAGGCAGATGAAATTGTTTCGAGGCTCGACAGTTTGTTCCCTCGCCATGGTGGGATTCTGCATTTTCGTGGCGGCGCAGTGCCTCAGCGCTCTCAAAGAACAGAAGCAGGGATTGCGCCGCTTCGAGTTTGCAGAACCTTACATGGGGACCATGTTCAAGATTGTTTTTTACTCCTCGGACGAATCCAGGGCCCTGGAGGCCTCACGCGTCGCGTTCAACCGCATCGCAGGGCTGGATCATATCATGAGCGACTACCAGCCCAGCGCACGAGAAACTGCGGCTCGACGCCAAGGCGCGAACGGCGCAGCTGTTGAAACCCGGCATGCTGCTCGACTTGGGCGGGATCGCGAAAGGTTATGCCGCCGACGAAACGCTGCGGGTGCTGAAAGGATACGGAATTGATCGCGCGCTAGTCGCGGCGGGTGGAGATATCGCGGTCGGCGAGCCACCGCCGGATAGGGAAGGGAACGGCTGGACAATTGCGGTGGCCTCACTCGATTCGCCGGCGCAAAGGCCCAAGCGGTACGTCGCCCTGCACAATGCTGGTATTTCGACATCTGGAGATTTGGAGCAGCACGTCGAGATTAACGGGACGCGCTACTCTCATATTGTCGATCCTAAGAGCGGACGTGCGATCACCGGGCGGGTTAGCGTCACAGTGATCGCACCGGACGACACTACGGCTGATGCTTTGGCCACAGCGGTTTGCGTCCTTGGATTGGAACGCGGCCTAAAGTTGATCCAGTCCATTCCGGAGACTCGCGCGCTGATTTGTCAGGCGAAGAATGGCGAACTGCAGTGCTCCGACTGGCACTTTCCGGCGACGCGAGATCAGTCACACGATTCCCCGATAGTACGCATGGAGCAGGTTTCCCAGCGGTTCCCCGGTTTGTGACGCAACCTCAGAGATTTTCACGCCTTCGAAGAAGACCCTTTTAATAACAAAGCGCTGCTTTCTCATTGAGCCTCGGACGAATCTGCTCCACTAATCTCGTAGCATCCCGTGGATCCAAGCCCAACGCATGAAGGCTCGTCGCGGGCCGAGAGTCGGGGTCCATTTCATCAAGCGGGACTTGGTCGTATGAACGACATCCTCTGCTTCGGCTACATCATGAAGCATACGAAGTGCCACACTCATGACCAGCCGATAGTAGCGGTCGAAGATCACGGTCATGGCCTCGTGATTGCCGGCCACTAAGAGACGCACCAAATCTGCGTCTGAACAATGCTCCAGACCGTTCGGGCAGGCGACTTCCATGCTCACTATTCCTAACTCTCGACCTAGCTGTGTTGTATTAGTTTAAATAGGGCAAGAAATCGGGAATTTTCCACAACTGTTCTCGCATCTCCCCCTCATCGAAACTGCCCTAAGCCAGCGCGACGCCGTTCTAGCCAACCCTAGAGCAAGGTTCAGTCCTCTGCATAGTGAAGCAGCCATGACATTTTTCTGACAGTGCATTTCTTCGCGACGATGCATTCGCGCAAGATGCTCATCCTTGTCCCGACGTCGGGAGCCAGAGTGTGGGCGCAGTTGTCTCGTGGCTCACAGCGCATCAACAGGAGAAGTGGAACCGGGCCAATAATTGATCGGCAGGGTACTGTTTCCGAAGCTTTGCGGAAGTTGTCTTGAAAGTTTGAATCCGGCCACAGAATCAATAATCAATCTGCTTGCAGCACTTGGTGGTCTAGGGAGGGCAGATCGATAACGATTGCAAGCCTTTGTCCAGCTGCGGCAACATTGAAATGGTTCTCGTCTCGCCCGAAGTCGCCATGAATGTGCCCGTGGATGTGCACCAGGACCGGCCTTCCGTGAAGCAGGGCGCCAATTGCGCGGCTGCCAACATGTTCGCCGCCATGAGACCGGTCCAGAACCCCGTAAGCTGGTGCGTGCGTAACAAGAATGGTTGGCTTTCCGAGTAGTGGTTCCAAAGACTGAAGGTCCTTGTCAATCTCCTCCTCTGACTTCACGAACACCTTGCCTATGAATGGGGGTGTGTATTGGTAGCCCACTAGATTGTAAGTCCCACAATAAAGCCGCCTTCCATGAAGCGGCTTTATTTGTTCATCCTCGAAGCCTAGGGCGACATTGTCGTCGTTGCCCATGATGTAGAAGCATGGTGCTGCCACCCTTTTTAATACTGGAATGATCTGCCGCGCTTGCTCACGTTGCCCATCTTCCCAGTCAGCCGCAAATAGGTCTCCAGCTATCAAAAATAGGTCGATTGTTTAGTCAAACGAGGACGGACCATTACTGGCTTTCTTGCATCAAGCCAAGATTACTCGATAGCGACAACATTAAGGACCTCCGCTCGTGCCTGCCCGAGAGTTTGGGGCAATTCTTCCCTGACTCGCGAAAGGCTTTGGGTATTCTTGCAAACGAGGCAGGCGATAACGTGCTCCTGAGCGACCTCGTTGCTGCGGAGGGCTGTTGTTTTCAGAGTATTTCGGCCGCTCGAGGATGGAGATCATTTTCAACTTCTGCTCTCTGTTGTAACCGGTGTCTCGAATCACCAACTGTGTCGTATCTTTCTCCAGGACCGTAGTGCAATTGCGACTATTCGTCATGATTTCCAGACTCGGTCCTCATCGACATTCTTCTGGCCCGACAAATTCTTCAAGGAGACCGCCGCGAACGTTTTTGCCTCAGCTCACGGGCGGTGCCGATAACGCAACCCCGCTACAGCAAGGAGGAATTCGCCCGGCGAGGTGATGCGATGTACGAGGGCAAGATTCGCCCTCTCGTGGAATCGGGGAACGAAGGCAAGTTTGTGGCGATCGATATCGAGACGGGCGCGTACGAGATAGACTCTGACGAGTTAGCTGCGTCAGATCATTTACTGACCCGTGTCCCGGACGCACAGATGTGGCTGAAGCGGATCGGGTCTCGCTACGTTCGCCGTTTTGGGCCGCGGCCCCAAACCATCGCCCAATGATCGCGGGCGCTGTCACCACCGATCGCGAAGCGGTCATCCGCATGGTAGTGCGCGGTCCCGCAGGCCAGGAGCAGGGAGTGGAAGCAGTCGTTGACAGCGGTTTTGACGGCTGGTTCAGCTTGCCACCCGCACTGATCGCTCTACTGGAATTGCCGTGGTGGCGGAGAGGCCGTGCGCTGTTGGCGGACGGCAACGAGACCGAATCCGTCGTTTCCTGCCGCCCTGGGAGGCCGTTTCCCACCACATCCACTCAACGGGCCAAATAATTGCTGCGGAACGCGCTTGAAAAAAAAGCAAGACGGACCCGGCCCGACGTTTACGGCTAGTCCTATTCCGCGAAACAAACCTGTCCGCTATACCGGAACACCGTCGCCTTTGCGCCCAAATCCACTTCACCGATGTTCGTTAGGTCGCCGGTCGCTCCGGCGAACTTGCCCGTACCGCCGGTAATGTGGATGGGATAGGTGATGACCGCGAAGAGGGTCTGCGAAAGCGGAGCGGCCGTGGCCACTGCCGGATCGACGGTGATCGTATCGCCCGATTCGGTGACCCAATGATGCTGGACATGAAACGCTACCGTGCCGCCTGCGCCTGGCTGCGGCGGGCCCAGGAGTGTTGCACTGACCGCGCCCCTCAGATCGCCTGTCGCCGAGCCCAAAGTGTTGGTGAGTGGATCAATCGCGCCGAAGTTGGTCATGACCGTGCCGCCCACGGGAACGCAATGACGTTCGGTGGTGCTTGAACGTGGAGCAGCCTTTGGTGCGGGCGAAGCTCCGCTAAACAGAACCATCGCAGAGGCGGATACGGCGAGGGCCATTATCCCCACGCGAGCAAATGCTGCGCCAAAATTATTTGAGCTTTCCATGATGTTTCCTCCATAGAATCGAAAAACTGCTCTTCACTTACTCTCAGCGAGAACCCCGAACGAATCGGCTCATGAGCGATCAATTTTTTCAGTGCCGGGAGATAACTACACCGCACGGTTCCAACAACAGGTTGTCTTTTCAATAGGTTGACTTTGTTCGGGGCCGGGGATATCTTGAGTGACAAGTGGCGGCATCCGCGGCTGGTCTCAGGCGGCTACGTGTCTCAGTCTTCTTCCAGGCCTGTCAGCGAACTGTTGGGCAAGTGGCAAGCCGGTGATTCCGAAGCACTGCGAGCCCTAATACCTCTCGTTTACGCTGACTTGCGTCACTTGGCCCACCAGTACCTGCGCAAGGAGCGTCCCGCTCACACTTTGCAGAGCGCCGCTCTGGTGCATGAAGCCTATCTGCGTCTTACGAAGAGAAAGAAAGTGCATTTTGGCAGACGCTCTGATTTCTTTGCCGTCTCGGCACAACTAATGCGCCAGATACTCGTCGACTACGCTCGCGGCCATCGCGCGGCGAAACGCGATGGCGGCCTCAAGCTTGTCCTAGACGAAGCCACAGCTTTACCCGTTGCTCGGGAGATTAATTTAGTAGCGCTGGACGATGCCCTGCAAGAGCTCTCCCGGATGGACCCACAACAAGGTCGGATTGTGGAGTTACGGTTTTTCGGGGGATTGTCCATCGAGGAGACCTCCGAGTTTCTGGGTGTCTCTCCGGCCACGGTCAAACGAGACTGGACGACGGCGCGCCTTTGGCTGAACAAACAGATAAGCCGGGCATGATGAACATGACCCCGGAACGCTGGCAAAAAATAAAGGGCGTACTTTATGAAGCGCTGGAGGTATCACCCGAGCAACGGTCGGAATTCCTCGACCGCGCCTGTTCCGGAGACGACTCGCTGCGCAGGGAGGTAGAAACACTGCTCACGTCGAGCGACGAGGGATCCGCCAGCCTATTCCAATCACTCGGAGTCCAAGTTACGCTCTCGCCCGGAACCAAACTGGAACATTATGAAGTGCAATCGCTGCTCGGCGCCGGTGGAATGGGGGAGGTGTATCGCGGACACGATCCACGGCTTGGCCGGGACGTAGCGATCAAGGTCCTCCCGCACATGTTTTCAAAAGATCCCGACCGACTGCGTCGCTTCGAGCAGGAAGCCCGAGCGGCGGCGGCTCTCAACCATCCCAACATTGTTGCCATTTACGACGTGGGTACGACGAAGGAGGCCATCTCCTACGTTGTATCGGAGCTGCTGGACGGTGAGACTCTCCGGCAATGCCTGAGGAAAGGGCCTTTGCCGGTGCGCAAGTCAGTTGATCTGGCATTGCAGATGGCTATGGGCCTCGCCGCCGCGCATGACAAGGGCATAATTCATCGGGACCTCAAACCCGAAAATCTTTTTTTGACGGAAGGCGGACACCTAAAGATTCTCGATTTCGGCCTGGCCAAACTCGTCAGTTCGCAAGACTCTGTTTTCTCCGACGCCAGAACGTTGACAAGAGGAACGAGTGCCGGAGTCATGATGGGCACGGTCGGATACATGCCACCAGAGCAGGTTCGCGGCCTGGCGGTCGACCAGCGGTCCGACATCTTTGCCGCGGGCGCCGTCGTTTACGAAATGCTTTCGGGCAAAAGAGCATTCCAGGGAGAGACCGCAGCCGACACCATCGAGGCCATTTTGAATCGGGATCCTCCGACGTTGTCGGAAGCCAATCCAGCTGTACCGCCCGCCTTCGAACGAGTAGTGCGACGCTGCCTGGAGAAAAATCCCAACGAGCGATTCCACTCGGTTCGCGATGTAGCCTTCGCGTTGGAAGCCATCTCGGACATGCCAGCCTCCAGTGCCAGCGGCCGTACAGCTTTTCTTGCGACAGAAGGCAGTGCAGGCAAGCGTCGCTATGTTTTGTGGGGCTTGGCAGCTATGCTCGCCGCCGCCGTGGCTGCTGGATATCTGTATTACCGCGCTCATATGGTTTCATCCCGACCGCAGGAGTGGGAGCAACTGACGAGCTTCTCGGATGCGGCCGTCGCGCCGGCTTTGTCGCCGGATGGGCGCATGCTCGCGTTTCTCCGCGGCGCGGACACCTTCGTCACTAATGCAGATCTCTATGTCAAGATGCTCCCGCAGGGCGAACCATTCCAGCTTACGCACCAAAAAACGCTGAAAATGAACCCTGTTTTCTCGCCGGATGGGTCACGCATCACTTACACGGTTGTACCCGGCTGGGATACCTGGGACGTGCCGGTACTCGGCGGCAATGCCCAGTTGATGCTGCCGAACGCCGCTACACTTAGCTGGGTAGATGACCGGCACATTCTATTCTCTGAGATCAAGAGCGGTGTTCACATGGCCGTTGTGACTGCGACAGAGAGTCGCGCGGAGGAGCGCAACGTGTACGTTCCGGCCCAGGAGCAGGGGATGGCCCATCGCTCCTACCTCTCGCCCAGTCACAAATGGGTTCTGGTCGCTTCGGAGATGGGACTGAATGTCCGCCAAATGCCCTGCCGAATCGTCCCCTTTGATGGGTCCTCCCCAGGGAAACTCGCCGGCCCGGCAGGCGCTGCATGCACCTATGCCGGATGGTCACCTGATGAAAGGTGGATGTTTTTCAGCGCCAACTTGGGGAAAGGTTTTCACATCTGGCGCCAGCCATTCCCCGAGGGAAAACCGGAACAACTCACGTTTGGGCCCACCGACGAGGAAGGCATAGCGATTGCGCCCGACGGGCACTCCCTGATCACTTCGGTAGGCATGAAGAATGGTACGGTTTGGATACGCAACCGATCAGGTGAGCGGCAAATACCATTTGAGGGGTCGGCTCGCCTGTTGGACGTCCAGAGGAGCTCACGGGCGATCTTCTCGCAGGATGGCACGAGGTTATTTTTCTTGGGCCAGCGTAACCCAAGCGAATCCGAAGAGTTGTGGATAGCGGATCTGAATTCAGGACTAGTGGAACGGCCGTTGCCGGGGATGTCGATCGCCAATTCCTACGACGTCTCGCACGATGGCAAATATATTGCCTTTGATTCGATTGATGCGACGGGGGAGCCGCATGTGTGGGTCGAATCGCTCGACCACCGGTCAGCTCCTCGCAGATTGGGATCTGACTCATCTGAAAATAACCCCGCGTTCGGACCAGCGGGCGATTTGTTTTTTCAGTCAACCGAAAACGGGCATTCGTATCTTTATCGTCAGGCACTCGACGCTCCGCAAAGGACGAAAATCGCACCCAATCCCGTAAGTCGTTTTGAAACGATTTCCGCCAACGGCCAGTGGGTCGTCGCTGAGGCGCCCGTTGACAGCGAAACGGGAGCGCGCGGAGTTTTTGCATATCCTGTCAACGGTGGAGCGGCGCGGCGCGTCTGTTACAACTTATGCTCCGTCAGGTGGACGGGAGATGGAAAATTCTTATACTTGGGATTGCCCGTTGGTGGCGATGTTTCAGCGAATTACAAGACTTTCATTGTTCCGCTGCGTCACGGTGAAGGCTTTCCTGACTTGCCCCCGACCGGCATCAAATCTGAGAGCGATTTAACCCGGCTGAACGGCGTCAGAGTGATCAATGACCTTGCTCGCCCGGGTCCAGACGTTTCGCTTTATGCTTTCGATCGCCTGACGGAACACCGAAATATCTTTCGCATTCCAATCCCATAATATGGGGCAAGACCTCGCCAGGGAGGTCACCCCGGGGCCAACAAAATTGCGGTTTCGTCCAATCCAGTGCAGCGGGACAAGCCAGCATCCCACCGAAGAGATTTCCGCAAAACCAGCGGGGACTCCGTAGGAATCCCTGCCATTCATGGCGGGGAGGATGTCAAATACTTAACCACTACCAGGCGCATGCATGGGAGATCGAACTTTTCGCGCCGACTGCAACCAAATGTTGAGGCAGTAGGGCCTCAAGTGAGTGCGAATCTGCTGGGCGCTCATCTCACCATCGAGCGGCACCAGCGCCGAGTGCTCCATGAAGCGATCCGAATCTTCGCTCCAGGGAATCTGATTTAACCTCTCGGCGCCGGTTTTCTGTAGCTGAGCCGAGACCGGATCGCCTGCGAGCGGCGTTTTCCGACGCATTCGCAGGCGTTCGGGGATGCGTTGGGCCATGGCCTCCCGCAGAAGGATTTTTTCGAAGAACCAGGGAAACGGCGGAAGCGCCAGAAGATAATTCACGATCCGCAAGTCCAGGAACGGATAGCGTACCTCCAGGGGATAGGGCGTCAATCCAGCGTTCTCCCGTTCGAACATCTGCGTCCACCGTGGCAGGGAAAGAGAGGCGTGGGCGTGCGGAACAATGGGATGAGCGCTGGACATCACCGGATGCTCGGACCGTTCTTTCCATCGCGCCTTGAGCTTTGCACGATCGAAAAATTCTCGGTTGAACCACGGCGGAAAAACCGGCATGTCCAGATCCTTGCCGATGATTCTCTTCATCCGCGTGCGAATGCTGTTCCACGGAAAGGGCTTAATCCAAAAATAATTGGCCATGTCGGTCAAGAGACGCCGCCATTCCCCGTTTCGCCGCAGGTCACCCGCGTATGGCCACATTTGAAAGTCCAGCAGGTTATCGACGCCTTCTCCGGACAATAGCACACGGCAGTCCGCAGAAATGGTCCGGCAAGTGTCAAGGAAACCTGCAATCAGCGGATCATCCACCGGTTCCGGAAGACTGAATTCCGGATCGTCCCAGCCTTCAAAAAGCTGGATATGGTCCAAGGCCATACATTTAACGGGTAGACGCAGAAACTCGCCCACTTCGCGCGCATACTCGCCTTCCGGGTCGGGAAGCAACGATTCGAAAATATGCGTGTAGCAGCGAATGTCCGTGGTTGGGGCTCCTTTTGCCGAAATCTCCTTGGCCAGCGCAGCCACGGAGGACGTATCGAGACCCCGGCTCAGAAGGATTCCGGCCCGGTCCGTGCGCAGGCGATCCGCGACAGCGGACTCGAGAAGCGACTTGAAATTCTCGACATATTCCTCTGGCTTCGAGTAGCGAATCCGCCCGTCGGTCGGCGGCGTCCAGTAGCGCCTAATCTTCAAGCCTTCCGTCGAGATACTCAGAGAATGCCCGGGGGGCAGGCGTTGAATATCGCGAAAGCTCGTCGTGGCATTGTTGCAATTCAGTCCAAACAACAGAAAATCCCCAATAGCCGCCTCATTGAGTTCGCCGGATACTTCCGGGTGCATGCGAATGCAATTCAGAGTGTTGCTGAAGAGAAAAAGATCTTCCCGTTCCAGGTAATAAAAAGGCTTGATACCGAAATGATCTCGCGCGCAAAACAACTGTTTATGGTGCGCATCCCAGATAGCGAAGG